>Ga0326728_10000120_pt1 | contig 319833 bp, 242 predicted proteins | sample MB3enrmetagenome_FD_207602 | JGI IMG/M metagenome (GOLD analysis project Ga0326728, IMG submission 207602) | Lab enriched peat soil microbial communities from McLean, Ithaca, NY, United States - MB31MN | ecosystem: Environmental > Terrestrial > Soil > Wetlands > Peat | place: USA: New York...
CATCCCATACGGCGTGCGTCTCTACACCCGGAACTTGAGATTCGCGCGCCCCTCGCCCCGCTGCGGGGTCCTCTCCAACTCTCGCCGCCAGTTTTGAAACGGCCTCCTTGGGGGAGAGGGTGGCTCGCAGCCGGCGTTTTCATCAGCCGGGGCGAGACGGGTGAGGGGGTCAAAACCTTGGCGCGTCGCACCAACTTGACCCCGGACTTTCAACTTGGTGCAAACCCCCTCACCCACCGCCTTGCGGTCCCCCCTCTCCCCCAAGGGGGCGAGGGAAAATGTAGAACCTCGCGGTCGTCGATCGGAGATCGACGCTACAACCCGTCGATCGGAGATCGACGTTACAACGCCGCGGTTCAGGTGGGGGTGCCCATGAAGATTCATCAGCTTTCGCTCTTCCTGGAGAACAAGCCGAGTCAGTTGACGGAACCCTGCCGACTCCTGGCGGAAGCCGGCGTAAATATCCGGACCCTGACCTTGGCCGACACGGAGCGATTTGGCATTCTCCGCCTCATCGTTTCCGATTGGGAGAAGGGTGCTCAGCTTCTTCAGCAAGCGGGTTACGTCGTCAACGTTACGGAAGTCGTGGCGGTGGAAGTGCCCGACCGGCCCGGCGGTCTAGCGGAATTGCTGGGCGTCTTCGAGCCGACCGGCATCAACATCGAGTATATGTACGCGTTTACCTTCGGCCGCGGAGACACGGCGGTTATGATTTTCCGCTTCGATAACCCCGACGCAGCTATTGCGCGGCTGCAATCCGCCGGCATCAACGTCGTGGGCAGTACCGAAGTTTATGGGCGCATTGAGCGTGCCGGCTGATTCGCGACGACCTCCGGCCGCCGGATGTCGTGCCACGGGCGTCCCGCCCGTGCCGGGTCACGGCCAAGATGGCCGTGGCACATCTTTTGGCCGCGGAATGTCGTGCCACGGGCATCCTGCCCGTGCCGGGTCACGGCCAAGATGGCCGTGGCACATCTTTGAAACCTAAAATCAATATGAGCATCGGCAAACATATTGCGGAACAGATGGAACACGCCTCCTGGATCCGGCGCATGTTCGAGATTGGCGCCCGGATGAAACGGGAGCGCGGCGAAGAGAATGTTTTTGATTTCACTCTGGGGAACCCGGACGGCGAACCCCCGGAAGAGGTGATCCGGGCATTGCGGCGGGTCGTCGATCGTAATCTGCCCCGCAGCCACGCCTACATGCCCAATGCCGGCTTCACCGCGGTGCGGGAAGTCATTGCCCGCCAACTCTCCGGGCAGACGGGCCTCGCTTACACTGCCGATCACATCTTCATGACCGTCGGAGCGGCGGGCGCCATCAACGTGGTGCTCAAATCGCTGCTCGATCCCGGCGACGAGGTCATCATCCTGGTTCCCTTCTTTCCGGAATATCAGTTTTACATCGAGAACCACGCCGGCCGCATGGTGCTGGTCGAAACCGATGACACGTTTCAACCCGACATCGGACGCATCGCCGCCGCCATCACCCCGCGCACCAAGGCGATCATCCTCAATTCGCCCAACAATCCGACGGGCGCGGTCTACTCGAGCGAATTCCTGCGGGATTTGGATGCATTGATTTCCGGCCTCGACCATCCCGTGACCGTCATCGCCGACGAGCCGTATAAAGCCCTGATCTTCGATGGCCTCGCGTTGCCCGTGATTCCCTCGCTCATTCGCCGCACGGTGGTTACTTACTCCTGGTCCAAAGCTCTGGCGATTCCGGGGGAGCGGATCGGTTATCTGGCCCTCTCGCCCTGCCTCGAGGAACTGGGGCCGCTGCGCGACGCTTGCACCTTCGCCAACCGGATACTGGGCTTCATCAATGCTCCCGCCCTCTGGCAATGGGTCATGGTGGAAGTGGCCGATCTCGAGGTTGATCCCCTTCCTTATCAGGAAAAACGCGATCTGCTTTGGGAGGGCTTGACCTGCTGCGGCTACGAGGTCACCAAACCGCAGGGAACTTTCTACATGTTCCCCAAGGTGCCGATACCTGATGACTTGGCCTTTGTGCGCGGCCTCATGGACGAAGGCATCCTGGCCGTGCCCGGGTCAGGTTTTGGGCGGGCCGCGTACATCCGCCTGTCGCTCACCATTCCTCGCCAAACCATTGAACGCGCCCTGCCTGGATTCGAGCGCGCCCTGCATAAACTGTAGCACGTTAACCAGTCACGCACCACGCCGACAAGTCTCGATGCAAGAGTGCGCTCAACCTGTGGATTTCCGGCGCACACTCGCGTTGGAGTCGCCGGCGCAATTCGGGGTCCAAGCGGGGCCGCGGGGCAGGGACTATGGCCACCTTATGCAGGCGTTCATAGATCGCCCGCCGCGCATTGGGCGGAAGCAGTAAGCGAGCGATTCGCCGGACTCCGGAAGGTGAGTAGCGGACGAACCTCCGCAGCGCCGTACTTCGCACCCTACGGCTTTCGTTCGCCACGGGGAAGTCAGACCGGGGGTGAGCAGGAAGATCCAGAAACCTCAGCGCGCCAGCGTAGACCTCCGCGGGGTTGGCTTTGAAGTCCTCGTAAATGATGACCAGGACCTTGTCGCGGCCGAAAACCTCGAAGTACCGCTTCGTCTGGGTGGCGAACTGGGTGATCTCCCGGTAGCTCGGACGAATGACCGCCTGCCCCTGGAAAGGGCCCGACCCCCAGACTCGCGCGTCGCGCGATTCAAGGGCCCGGGCGAAATCAAGGATTTGCTCCATGTCGTTTAACACGCGCTGGTTGTGCTCGGCGTGCATGACTTCCAGCGGGTCGCGCAGCATGATAATGATCCGGGCGTGGGGGCTAAAGGCCTGGATTTTCTGTGCGGCGGAAGGGGATGCCAGATAACACGTCGACCCCTCCCCGAGGCATCTCTGGTTCCGCGCGGCGCCAAAGCACCGAAGGTATTCGTCCAGGTTGGTGACGTTTCTTTGCGGCCCGAAGATGTCCTCAGCGAAGTACTGCGGTTCTTTGAGGGTGGACATATATATGTCGGGATGGTCGCCGAGGTAGTTGAAAAGCGCGGTCGTCCCGCATTTCGGCGCGCCGACGATGAAGAGATCCGGCCTGCGGTCAGCCGTACGCAATTTGTTGCTTGTGTTCAGGGGTCCCATCGTGTACATTATATTCATACATAGGGCTTTTAATAACCAGGGCAGTTCTTTTCGACAACTGGGATAGGAACGCCACATTCCGGCCTCTGCGGGCGTGATGCGGATGAAAACGGCAGCGCCGATGCGTGCGTGAGCTTTCCTCGCTAGCGGTTTCCGGTATGTACGGATCCTCGGATCTGTCGGAGGTGAGATATGCGATGGCAATCTCAATTGCGTCCCCTCGTTGGCCGGCTTCTCAAGAATCACCCTGAGGTGAAGCGCTCCCTGAAGTCAGCGGGCAGGAAAGTCGACCTCCTTCGCAACACGGCTGCCCAGATACTTCCGCAGATTATTCAGGCCGATACGCACCACATCTTTATTGCCGTTACTGCCAACTGCAATCTGCGCTGCCTGGGCTGCCGATATGGGCGCGAATTCATGGCGGGATCGCAGCTTCCCTGGCCCGTCGTGCGTGACCTGCTCGATGATGCCAAGGATCTGGGCGTTGACGGCATCCGTTTTTACGGGGGTGAACCCCTGGTTCACAAGGATATCGTGCGCATGGTGGAACACTCGATTCGCCGTGGTCTCCCCACCTGGCTCTCCACCAACGCCATACTCCTCAAGGACAAGATTGATGACTTGTATAAAGCCGGACTTCGCAGCATTGAGATAGGATTCTATGGGACGGACGAGGAGTACAACCGGTACGTGCAGCGCGAGAATCAGTACACCCGCGTCGTGGAATCGATTGCATACACCCGGGAGCGGTATGGCACGGATGTAAGCATGGGCTTGTGCTGGGTGTTAATGCGCCCTACGTGCAGCGTGGATTCGGTGCGCCGGGTCTGGGCCGTGGCGCAACGCTTTGCGATTCCCATGGGGGTCAACCTCCTGCATTACTCCTTGCCCTATTTCGCCGATGGTCCGGAGGGCGAACTGCAATTTCGGCCCGAAGACGGCCCCGCGATCCAGCAGGTGGTCGAGGAGTTGCTTCGATTGAAAGAGGAGCGGCCGGAGTTGTTGCACCAATCGGCGCGCGCCCTGCGTTCGATTCCCGACTGGCTGCGCCTGGGGCCGCGCATGCGGGTCCCTTGTGAGGCCCACAACATGCTTTGGGTAGGCGCCGATGGAACGGTTCAACTCTGCTACGTGACATTTAAGCTGGGAAACCTCCACCAGGACCGCTTGCGGGCACTGCTCTTTACCGACGCCCATCAGAAGGCTGCCCGCCAGGCCTTTGGCCTGCACTGTCCAAACTGCCATTGCGGATATGACACCCGAATTGACACCCATCTCCCCAGCTTAATCAAGTATAGCTTTGGGCCCGGGCCGGCAATACTCCCGTCGCCGCGGTTCAATACCGACTGAGCGTTCCACGCGAACCCCCATGCTGCGGCCCCGTGCGTTCGAAGCGGTTTGACCGTTGCCCGGTTTCCCCGCCATGTGGCGGCGTAAAGCCGCCTCTACTCGATGTCGCAGCGGCGAGTTTACCTCGCCACATGATGTCATAACGGCGAGTTTACCTCGCCATATGGCGGCGTAAAGCCGCCTCCACATCAAATTGATCCACTACCGCCGGAAGGGTCCGCTTGGGTATCCCCTGTTGGACGCCGGGGGCGCTCGGGCCGAAAATCAAGGAACTGGCTTACCTGCGCAACTCGATTATGAACGGCTGCGTGTATTGAAGCCGCGCTCATACCGCTTCGGCGAAGCGGCGCGGCGTTACGGATGAACAAGTGCAGGCCTTGAAGGAACCGGGCGGTTCCAGCCGCGATGTTTTCACCAAGAAAGGGCGTGCGGCGATCCAGTTCGCTGAGCAGTTCACGGCGTGGCCTGCGGCGGTTCATCCGGCCGACCTCGAAACGCTGGGGAAGTTCTTCAACATCGAACAAATCGAGGAGTTGGTGCTCGCCATCGCCACCGCCAACCTCACCCATCGCTTTAACGAAGGCATGAAAACGCCGGTGGATGTGTAAGGTGCCGTCCACTGTCGCTGCCGCGACGACGCGTGGCAAGTCATCAGTTATCAGTTTTCAGTAATCTCTGCTCCCAAAGGGCTGGACGGGCATGGCTTGGAGGAGGGGTGAATGCACAATAGAGCAGCGCGTGCGGGACTCCAGGCCTTAGGCCAGAAGCTGACGAGCTGCGGTCTTCAGATCTAGTGCACGCTGTGGGCTAGGAATTTCGCCGTCGGGTCAGTGCGCGGGCGGCGACCACCAGATCCCGAAAGATTCGCGCCTCGAATGGAGAGTGGGCCCCTGTTTGTCTTTGCAATTTGGGTAAGAGTTCTTTCAGATGAAGGTAGGTTTCTTCCATCTCCTGCGCGGATGGCTGAGATTTGAGCCTCACAAAGGCATTGATTAGTTGTGTGAACAAACCGCGGATCGTGCCACCGTGGATATAAATATCTGTGCCGCCAAGGTCGCTTAAGGATTTTTCGGCTCGCCTCGGCACCGCTTCAAAGACGAACCAAGTGTGGCCTGTGGGTCCCAACTTGTGCCATGCGACGGCGAGTCCAAGCTCGAACGGCATGTTGAATCGAGGGGTTTTAGGCGATTGACGGTCAAGTTCCACTCGAGAGAGATCATGCACGGAGTAACGACAACTTCGGATCAAGGAGAGGATTCGGTCCAGGCGTCTCTCCCCACCAGGAATTTCCAGCGTGGCACGCGGAGACAAACCGACGGAACAAACGCCTGCAATATAGGCGAGGTACAAATTACAAAAAGCGGAGTCGTAAGGGATGTTGAGGAAGACGCTGAGCCGCGCGCGGGGCAAGTGATCAATTACGCCGGCCGCTTCGCGGCCTTGCGCTCTTTTGCCCGTTAAGTGATCGCCGTCTGGAAACACGGCGGGGGCGATCCATGTCGGGAAGCTCATCAATCATGCGTTCGATTTCCTTTACGCGCTTTTTTGAAACACCCATGATCTTCGCAACGGTCGCCACGGATGGAAAAGGCGTGTCGATTATAACTGGCATCAGCGTGCCTCCCTCCTTTCTAAGCCTACAACCTCCCTTATCCCATGACAAGGTGAATCGTCAGCGACGTAAAATTGCCGTGAGGCGCACCCACTTGTGTTGTTCAGCACTGCTTTGCCCGCCCCGGGCGGGTAAACACGCGGTTGGCGAGGTTGTCCTTCAGCAGCGTCCAGAAGGAAGCGTCGAGGTAGGAGCGAATGGAAACGTAGCACCCCCCGCACTCATTGTTGGGCACCCATTCCTTGAGGATTGCCTTTTGCGAGGCATAGGTCTCATCGAACATCGAACAGGCGCGCAGGCCGCCGGTGGGCGTCACCACCATAAAACGGCGGCCGGCCTTGCAACCGGGGATGGTTCCGTGCAGGAAGAAATCGTGGATGCCGGAAAGCGTCCAGGAAGAATTGGCGATGCGGCCGTTTTGCGCTTTCAGGGTAAGCAGTTCGTCGAGGGTGCGGCGGAGCAACGCCAAATCGTCCTCTGAGCGGATGTAGTGGTCCATGCTATGGGTGCGCAGGGGTGTGTAGGCGCTGTAGGAGATGCTGACGCCCCATTGCTTGGCGCGGTCATAAATGGCGCGTAGCGCGGGCAGGTTCTCGCGCGTGATGGCGGTGTTGAGGGCCACGTCGTCGAACCCCCGCGCGGCGAGGGCGGGCACCAGTTTCGAGAGGTGCGCGTAGAGTCCCGGCGACTGGCGGAATTCGTCATGGCGGTCATCGGGGAAGTCCAACGAAATAGAGAACTGGTTCACGCCCAGGGCTCGCAAGGCGAGATACTTTTCCTCGGTGAATAACCGCCCGTTGGTCACCAGGATGGTGTAGGGCAGGCCGCTCGGTTCCTTTACGGCGCGCACGATGTCTTCCAGGTCCTTGCGCAGCAGCGGCTCCCCGCCGGACAATTGTACCGCCATGGGCTTGAGCTCGGCTCGCAAGCGTCGGTAATCGGCTGGGTGCAGCAAGCCCGCAGGGTCCGGTTTGATGCCTCCTTTGTCGCAGTGCCGGCAGTCGGCCGTGCAGGAGTGCGTGACCTCGAAGGAAACTACCAGGGGGCGGGCGGTTAGGAAACTCCACGACCCCCGGGAGATCATGCCGGTGGCGAGCTTGAACGGAATGGCTTTCAAAGTTAACTCCCCGAAACGAGTGTTTGGGCTATGGGATCTTCGACGAATCGGAATTCGACGGGACGTTTAATTCACCCCGGCACGGCCAGGGCGCTGCGAGCACTCCTAGGAGGAACCAGCATACTCCCCCTAACCGTCCGCGACAAGAGCAACCTGTAGAATAAGACATTTTTACCGATATTGGTTTGCCCCTCATTTTGATTTGCGTCCGTCTCCCTCCGCGACATGGGATGCCCAATTTGACCGATTGATAGCAATGTTTCCCACGGTCTGGAAGGGCAGTTTCAGCTTTAAGCTCCATCGCTCGATGAGATTCCCTGACCCAGCGAGAAAGCGGAGAAAATGACTGCTCGGCGCTGAACATGCGAATGACGCACTTCAAGTTTGATTTTTCGCAATTCGAACCATGCTTGTTGTTTCTTTACTACCTGTTCCTTTACGCTTAATCGCTTTAGTTCTCCCGGTTTAGCTCCGCAGAACTCTAAGCGTTTGGTTCGACGATCATTGGCTAATCGTGGGCATTAATGGTTTGTCAACAATACGAGCGTGACTTGTGCCCCGAACTATTGGGAATGAAAAAGTGAACCTCGCCCTGCGGCGCAAACTTCGATTCTGGAACACGCGCCTGCGTGAGTGGCGCATGATTGCCAAGGGGCTTGCCTCGAAGCGCCACCCGGTCCTGGCGCACTTGATTCCCATCCGCCGGTGCAATCTCTCCTGCACTTACTGCAACGAGTTTGACACCTTCTCGAACCCCATCGCGCTGGAAGAAATGTTCCACCGCGTCGATCTCCTGGCGGGGCTCGGCACCACGATCATTACCATCAGCGGAGGCGAGCCGCTGCTGCATCCGCACTTGGAAGAAATCGTCCGGCGCATTCGCCGCCACGGCGTTCTGGCCGGCTTGATCACCAACGGCTACTTGCTGACCCCGCAACGCATCGAGCACCTGAACCGCGCGGGGCTGGACCACTTGCAGATTTCCATCGACAACGTCAACCCCGATGAGGTTTCCAAGAAAAGCCTGAAGGTGCTCGATCGCAAGCTCCAGATGCTCTCGCGCTATGCGATTTTCCAGGTGAATATCAACTCCGTGTTGGGCAGCCCGGTCCGGCATCCCGATGATGCGCTCACCGTGGCACGCCGGGCATTGGAACTGGGCTTTACGAGCACGGTGGGCATCCTGCACGATCACGACGGCCAGCTTCAGCCCCTGGGCGAGCATCAGCAGGAACTCTTTGCGCAGATCATGGAGATGGGCAAGCGTTCTTACGCGCGCTTCAATCAGTTTCAGAAGAACATTTCGCATGGTATCGCGAATGGCTGGCGATGCCGCGCCGGCAGCCGGTACCTCTACATCTGCGAAGACGGCCTGGTGCATTATTGCTCGCAGCAACGCGGCTTTCCGGCTATCCCTCTGGAGAAGTACACGCCCGCGCACCTGGCCCACGAGTACCACACCCAAAAATCCTGCGCGCCGCATTGCACCGTCTCCTGCGTGCAGCAAGTCGCCATGCTCGACAACTGGCGCTCGCCTCAAACCCGTCCCGCTTTTGTCCCCGTCGAAAACCTGCTGCCGTTTCCGAACCCGTTGGGTGAAAATTGAGAGCCTGAAGGCAGTTAGGCACCGGGCAGTTGGGCAGATAGGCAGTTGGTAAGACCAGATCCACTCCCCACCTCACCATCTGTCTACTGGCCTACTGCCTACTGCCTACTGCCTACTGCCTACTGCCTTCTACCATCTGCCCTTTACCGATGTACAAGTCCCGCCCCTGGACCAGCGCCGCGATTTTGCGGTCGGCGACGGAGCGTTTGAGCATCCAAAGCCCGCAGTCGGGGTGGACCCATCCGACGCGTCCTGGGCCCAGGACCTTTTCCGCGGTTTCGATGCGGCGCGCAATTTCCTCAGCAGTTTCGATGGGATTGATTTTGACATCCACGACGCCGATCCCCAATTTGATGCGAGGATCGACCTCCTTGAGCGCGTACAGGTCGTCCGCGGGACGATGCGCGAGCTCCAGCACCAAATGGTCAGCGTGCAGCGCGTTGAAGAACGCGAGGAGGGAAGCCCAGTGGCCCTTGCGAATGGTTTGTCCGCCGTAGTTGCCGAAGCACAGGTGTACGGCGCGCTGGCCATCAAACTGGTCGAGAACGAGGTTGATGGCTTGGGCGGCCAAAGCGCTGTCCTGTGGAGTTTCCACCAAGCTGGCTTCATCCACCTGTAGACAGGAGCAGGGAAGCCCCGCCACCTGCTCCGCCAGAACTTTGGCAATCGCCAGGGTTAGCGTGGAGAAATCGTGATAGTGCGCGTCCAATACCAGCCGGGCGAGCATATACGGGCTGGTGACGGTAAACTTAAAGGGTCCCCCTGCCACCTCGGCCGCCGTGGCACAGTCCGCCAGAAGATTAAGGGCGCCACCGCCTAATTCGCCCGTGACTTTTGCGGCAGGCTGGCTGCGAAAACCCACCCCCTGCAAACGGAAATAGGCGTCGCAATCGGCTCTGCCTAAGTATGCCTGCATCCCCGCCATGGGCCGAACGAAATACTCAATCATGCCGTTGGTGTCAGGGTGGTTGATGTCGAAACGGTAGAGTTCGCCGTCCGTGGGCAGATCGATGCCCGCCTGGCGCTGAATGCCAAAGACCACGCGGGTGGCATCGAGGCGCGCCTGCCGGCTGGGCGCAGCGGTCAGCCAGTCCGGCACCGGGTAAGACCCCACGGTCGTGGTTTGAATACTGCCAATTTTGCTGTTGTCCATACGCCAAGGCATCATACCACCAAGACCCCGGTCGGCCTCGGCCAATTGGCTGGTGGAGGAAATCACACCTGCCGTTCGGGCGGATTTCCCCTATGCTGTGGCAATAAGGGCGGCTTCTTCCAGGCCCATTTCTCTGATGGAGATTTCCCGCATCTTGTATTTCTGGGTCTTGCCATTGATGGTGGTGGGGAAGGAATCGACGAACTTGACGTAGCGAGGAATTTTGAAGTGGGCGATGCGGCCTTTGCAGAATTCCCGAAGGGCCTCGGTGCTCGAGGTAGCGCCGGGCCGGAGCTTGACCCAGGCCATGACTTGCTCGCCGTATTTGCGGTCGGGGATGCCGATCACCTGCACCTCGCTGATGGCGGGGTGGGAATAGAGAAACTCTTCGATGTCCCGCGGATAGATGTTCTCGCCGCCACGGATAATCAGGTCCTTGGAGCGTCCGGTGATCTTGCAATAATCGTTATCGTTCATGGTGGCCAGGTCGCCGGAATGCAGCCAGCCGTTGGCATCGAGGGTCAGGCGGGTGGCCTCCGGATTCTCATAATAACCTTTCATGACGGCGTACCCGCGCGCGCACAGTTCGCCCGGAGTTCCGCGTGGAACGATGCGGCCGGTGCGCGTGTCGATGATCTTGATCTCCGTGTGCGCCATGGGCCGGCCTACGGTGGTCACCCGCAGTTCCAGAGGGTCGTCGGGAGTGGTCTGGGTGATTCCCGGCGAGGTTTCGGTGAGGCCGTAGACGATGGTCAATTCCGAGCAGTGCATTTCGCGCACGACGCGGCGCATGACGTCGATGGGGCAAGGCGAACCCGCCATGATCCCCGTGCGCAGCGAGGTGAGGTTGAATTCGCGGAAGCGCTCGTGCTCCAGTTCGGCGATGAACATGGTGGGTACGCCGTGCACGGCCGTGCAGCGCTCTTCCGCGATGGCCTGGAGCGTGGCCAGCGCGTCGAAGTATGGCGCCGGAATCACCATCGCCGCGCCGTGCGCCACGCACACCATATTGCCGAGCACCATGCCGAAACAGTGATAGAAGGGCACCGGAATGCACAGCTTATCCTGGCACGTGAACCGCATCCCCTGGCCAATCAGCAGGCCGTTGTTCACGATATTGTGATGGCTCAGCAGCGCGCCTTTGGGCGATCCGGTGGTGCCCGAGGTGTATTGAATGTTGATTGGGTCGTCGAACTCCAACGTCGCGGCGCGGGCCCGCAAAGCATCCTCGGGCACGCTCTCACCCATTTGCAGCAAGTCATCCCAGGGCATCATGCTGGGAGGCATGGCGTCCCCAATGAAGATCAGGTTGCGCAAATCCGGGAACTTGGCCGATTGCAGCGCCCCCGGCACACTGTGGGCGGCCTCCGGGCAAATTTCGAAAAGGATGGAAGGGTAGTCACTCTTGCGGAAGCCCCGCGTCAGGAAGAGCGTCGAGCATCCTGATTGCTGAAGGGCGCGCTCAAACTCTACCGTTCCGTAAGCGGGGTTGAGATTGACCAGGATGGCGCCGATTTTGGCGACCGCGAACTGCGTAATCACCCACTCGGCGTAGTTGGTGGACCAGATTCCCACCCGCTCCCCCTTCCGAATGCCTAAACGCAGAAGTCCCCTCGCAGCGCGCTCGACCTCGCGCCGGAATTCGTGATACGTGTAGCGCTTATTCTGGTGGCGAACGATCAGGGCCGGGCGCTCGGGATAGCGGCGGGCGGTGCAGTCCAGGAGCTCGCCAACGGTCAGGCCCGAGAGCGGCGACGCCCCAAAACCCTGGCTGTAACTCAGATTACCCACCCCTTGCTGCTCGGTACTCATTCCCGCCCCCTGTCATGAATCCACTCGCCATGGGCTCAAGTCGCGGTAGTATCTGAGGCATGGGGGTGAGATGTCAAGGCCCTTTCGGCGTGCATCTTGACAGCGCGGAACATGAGTTCCTATAATTCGATTTGTGTTATGCTGGAAGGTGGTCCAGCACCGGCGAGCGGGAATAACTCAGTGGTAGAGTGCGACCTTGCCAAGGTCGAAGTCGTGGGTTCGAATCCCATTTCCCGCTCCAAAAAATTCAGTGACAAGTGAAGAGTGAGACGAGTGATGTGCAGGAACTAGCGGGGGGTGGGGCTTGTGCTCGTCACTCATCACATGTCACTCATCACTGTCCTCGGGCGCGGTACCCAAGTGGTAAGGGAGAGGTCTGCAAAACCTTTATGCGTGAGTTCGATTCTCACCCGCGCCTCCAACTTTCCTCCCATCAAACCTGACCAGGTTTGCAGTGCGACGTGAATCTTCTGGCTCAAGCCTATACGATTCCCTAGATGCGGGCGAAGTCTTTGCCAACGGCCGGACTTGCTACTTTCTTCCCAGCAGCCGGATGCGCGCTATGAAGGAGCGCCCGGGAGCCCCCGAATAGGTGTGGAAGTCAGGAGAATCGATGTTGGAATTAACCACGGTATAATTGCCGTGGTCGGTGACGTTGTCGACGCCGGCGCGCAGCGCCCATTGGAACCCCACCACCGTGAACCGCCGCTCAAAGCTGAGGTCGAGTGAAAAGTAGCTCGGGAAGCGCTGCGAATACGGCGCCCCCACCACCTCCTCGGAGTCATTCTGCAAAGTGAACGGGAAGCCGGTGCGCCAATCGACCGTGTAAGCCGCGTCAATCTTGTGGGTTAAAGGAAGCCAGGCATGTGACAGGAAACGCCGGGGCGCGTCCCACGGCAAGGGTCCGCCCGCCTGCGGGCTGAAAAAGACGTTATCAAGGTTGTACCCGAAGTCGGCGTTGGTAAGCGCCCGGGATTGCGTGTAAGAAGCGAACACCTCGTGATTCTGCTTGAAGACGTGCCGGAAGCTTAGCGTGGCGGAGTCATAGTGGTCGTGGCGGTTATTGTTCAGGATGAACTGTCCGGAGAAGGGGCCGTCGGGCAAAGTAGAGGCGCCGGGATTGAGGAAGGCCCAGATATCGCGGGCGCGCCGATCCACGAGCTCCAGGTGCAAGTAAGTGGTCCGCGGCAGTTTCTGCTCGAACGCCACGCTGGCGTTGGTGACGTAGGAAAAGCGCAACTGGTCCGGGTTGATGGTGAAGGTGCTGAGCACGGGTGGCTGAAGCAGATTCATCCCGCTCGAGTCGTAGAAGGAGTCCGTCCGCGTGCCCGCGAGCGAGCGCGTAAGAATATCCAGGTTGCTCGCGTCGCGGTAGACGCCGAGGCCCGCGGAAATCTTGCTGTCGCCATTCCGTTTCAGCATGAAAGTGGACGCGAGCCGCGGTGAACCCGCCACGCCGTGGACAATGCTGTCCGCGTCGAAGCGCACGCCCGGCTCCAGAAGCCACCTCGGGGTTATCGACCAGCGATCTTGCGCATAGCCGCTCTCCTCCACGTCATAGCGCGTGAAGGGCGGCGCATTAGTAAAGCTGGCGCGGCGCGAGAGGGTGCCGTTGGCGCGTTCCACCACGTAAGGCTGCCGGTTGTATTCCTGGTGGTCGTCGAGGCGGTCGAAATCGACGCCGAGCTTGAACTCGTGCTTTCCCGCCGCGTGCAGGGGCGGCAAAAACAGGTTGCCGATGGCCTCGGTGCGCCCGCCCTGGCCGTGATCGGTGAGGTAGTAATTGCCGCTGGTTCCGTTGGGCGTGATGACGTAGGTTTGGTCGCCCCTCGGCACCACGCGCGTGTAAAAGGTGCTGGTGGCCACACCCGCCTCCAGCAGCGTGCCGTTTTCAAAAAGATGCTGGTCCTTGGCGTTGAACAAGTAGGCATTGGTGGAATACCGCTGCGTCGTGGAGACCGGGTCGAGGGGGTCCAGGCCCGCATGGGGAGAGTCGAGGGAATTCACCAGGAGACTAACCGTAAGATTGTTATTTTGCGCCAGGTTGATCTGAACTTTGGAAAGATTGCTGCCGCGCATCACCGCGAAACGGTCGGCGTTGGCGGGCAGTTCGGTATAAATGGTCTGGTCATATTCCAGCTCCGCCGCGTCCATGAACCACGCTTTGCCGGTGCGGATGGGGCCTGACAAGATGCCGCGCGGCGTCCAGTTATTCACATGGAGGCCCCGCCGGTCCACGAAACCGGGAAAGGGATCGGTGCCGGTCACGCGCCAGTGGTCGTCGCCCGTGCCCGTGTGCAGGCTGATGACGCCGCCCGAACTTTTACCAAATTGGGTGGAGTAGCGGCTGTTGGCCACCTCCACGGACCGCAAGGCGTCCACGCTGATGCGCGTCAAGAACTGGCCGGTGGCGGGATCGGAAACATTGAAACCGTCAATCTGGTCGTACACCTGGCGCGTGCTCGCGCCGTCCACGTGAAGCTGCCCGGTGGAATCCTGAAGCACTCCGGGCAGCATGGGCAACGCATAGCGAATATCGCGAGATACCGGGTAGGGCAAGTCAATGATCTGTTCGCTGCTCAGCGTTCCACTTGCCTGGGTTTTGGCGGGGTCGATGGCAGGGGGCGAGTAGACCACGTTCACTTGCTCGGAAAATTCCCGGATGTGGTGCAGGACAACTTCCGCACTGGCTACTTCTCCCACTTGGATTCCCGGCTGGGTGACCGCGAAAAAACCTTCCTTCTCCACGTGCAGCGAGTAGTCACCCGGCACGAGACCGGAGAATTCCTTGCGGCCGGCGTAATCGGTTTCACCCTGCAAGGGTGTCCCCAGCGGGGGAGTCAGGGTGATGCGCGCCGAAGGGACCGCTGCGTCGTTCTCGTCCACCACCGCCACGTGCAGTGCCACCAGGGCCTGGCCGTCCACCGGCTGCTGGGCGGGGGGCGCAGCAGCCCTCGCCGCCGCCATCGGCAGGCCGAGAGCCAGCAACACATGCACCGGGAACATCGCCGAGGCAGCGACCCACGCGACGAATCCCGAGATGCGCTTCCGATCTGGGATTCTCTCCCGCATAGCGGCTATTCTCTCGCACAAAGAGGCTTTGCGGTAGCCCTATGTTTGATGATGGGTAACGACATCAAATTGACCCGCTACTGTTCGATTAGCTCGGCCCGCGCGTGCCTGGAGAAGCGCCGGCGCTATTGAAAAGCTGGTGCAGCGTTTGCAGGGACACGGATTCGAAGCTGGGGACAATCAGATCGGCGCGCGTATCGCGGCGGAGATCCTCCGCCGGGAAGGAGGAGGCAATGGCGACGCATTTCATTCCGGCGCGCTTGGCGGCTTCGACGCCGACGAAGGAGTCCTCGAAGACCGCGCAGGTGGCGGGGTTTACTCCCAGCTTTTCGGCCGTCTTCAGGTAGATCTCCGGGTCGGGCTTGGGGTGGGAGATATCGTCGCCTGTCAACAACGCGCGGAAGTAATCACCCAGTCCGAGCGCGGAGATGAGGAAATGCACGTTCTTGCCCATGGCGGCGGAAGCCACGGCCATGGTGATTCCCTGCGCGTGGCATTCCTCGATAAAACGCCGCACCCCGGGAAACGCGCGGGCATGAGGGCCGATCTCCCGGCGAAAGTTCTCCTCCAGTTCTTCACTGAGCTCAGCCATCTGCTCGGGGGAGAGGTCCCTACCCATACAGCGCCGAAAGGTCACATCATTGGGAGGTCCCAGGACAATCTTGGGTAGTTCCTCCTCGTCGAAAGGAATGCCGTGCGCCTGGAACAGATCCCTCCACTTGCGCAGATGGAAAGGGTTGCTGTCCACCAGCACGCCATCCATGTCGAAGATGATAGCCGCGGGGAATAGAAGGTTCGGAGTCATAAAATCAATGTCCATCTAGTTTAGCAGATTATCCCCATCCTCAAATAAGTTACATGTTTTCAGCGACTTCACGCATAGGCGAGGCAAAAAACGCGTAACTTCTTCATTTTCATCAACTCATCCAGACCACTTTTTTTGCCCCTTTGCCTTCAATAACTCATCCAGATCAACCTTCATTTTTAACATCTTTTTTGTTTCGCCCCTTTGTTTTCAATAACTCATCCAGACCACTTTTTTGCCCTTTTGTTTTCAATATGTTGGGAGCACTGTTCATCATCGGGTGCCTTAAACCTGCAGGGGTGCCTTTCCGACCTTGAGAAGCACCCGCGACCCGCCCAAGTGGCGCAATAGAGAGACCTTGAAGGAAAAGTCGAGCATCGCGCACATTCCAGTCAGAATCTTGGAATCCCTTTGCCATTCGCCCTCTACCGTCCACTGCCTGCTGCCCATACTCCGTAGTCTAGTGTAACATCGTTATCGTGTTTGTCAAGTACATAATGGTGTGATATTATAAATATTATGACTTAGGACAAAAGGTCAGTCAGGCCGTCCAGACAAATAATCTAGACAAATTCACTAGACAATTTATCGAGACCTCCGCCAAGGGCATGCCAGGGCCGAACGACCCTCGCCACTGTCCGCCGGGGTAGAAGCCCGCAAGCCGAGAGCCATTAACTGCCAGAATCGGGTACTGGCTCAATTTGATGTAGAGGCGGCTATACGCCGCCATTTGGCGAGGTAAACTCGCCGCTACGACATGAAATCCATCCGCTGCCAACCCAAGCGAGATATCTAGCGCGGCAGCGGCCGCAGGCTCGATAGAAGTTTTTCCGGGGGCAGCGTATTCAGCACACCCGACTTTTCCATCCAGCCGCGGCGCGCGGTGATGACGCCGTAGCGCATCAGCTTGAAGTGTTGCGGGTCGTGCGCGTCGGTGGAGATGATGATCTTCATGCCGCGATCGCGCGCCAGCTTCACATGGCGGTCGCACAGATCGAGCCGTTCGGGGTTGCCATTGAGCTCCAGGATGACGCCGAGTTTCTTGGCTGCGGCGAAGACTTTTTCCAGGTCAAACAGGAAGGGGTCGCGCCGCAGAATCTGGCGGCCGGTGGGGTGACCGAGGATGCGCACATACGGGTTTTCCAGAGCCCGCAGCAAGCGCGTGGTCATTTCCTCCGCCGGCATGGTCATCCGCGAATGGACGCTCACCAGTACGATGTCAAATTGCTTCAGGAGTTCGTCGGGATAATCCAGGCTGCCGTCCCCCATGATGTCCACTTCCGAGCCCGCCCAGATATCGATTCCCTTCACCTTTTTGCGCGCGGCATGAATGCGGTGAATATGCTCGACGGCGCGCTTCTCATCCAGGCCGTTGGCGACGGTGACCGCTTTCGAGTGGTCGGTAATGAGGATGTACTGGTAGCCGAGCAGCTTCGCGGCGCCGGCCATCTCTTCGATGCTGGCATGGCCGTCGGAGGCGGTGGTGTGCATTTGGAGATCGCCGCGAATGTCCCCCAGCTCGACGAGTTCGGGCAACGCATTTTTTTCCGCCGCCTCGATTTCGCCCAGGTTTTCCCGCAGCTCAGGGGGAATCCACGGGAGGCCGAGCTTGGCGTAAATCTCCTCTTCCGTGCGACTGGCCAGCACTTTCTCACCCTGGAAAAGACCGTATTCATTCAGCTTCCATCCCTGGCGCTTGGCGCGGTCGCGCAGCGCCACGTTATGTTCCTTCGAACCGGTGAAGTATTGCAGGGCGGCTCCGTAGGCGGAACGCTCGAGCAGGCGCACATCCACTTGCAGGTCGTTCTTGAGCTTCACGCTGACCTTGTCTTCACCCTTAACCAGAATCGCGGCGATGCCGGGAAACTTGATGAAGTGGTCGGCGATGCTCGTGGGGTCGCGGCCGGTTACCAGCAAGTCGAGGTCTCCCACCGTTTCGCGGCCGCGGCGCAGCGAGCCGGCCGGAGTGACCTCCTCGACGGCCTGGCAATCGTGTAACCAGGCGGTGAGCACTTCGGCAGTCTCATACGCCGTGTCCAGGCGAAAGCGTCCCGCGGCGCGACGAAAGACCTCGATGGCTTTCAGGATATTCTCCTCTGATTTCTCGCTCATTCCCGGCAAGTCGCGCAGGCGCCCCTCTTTGGCGGCGGCTTCCAGTTCGTCGACGCTACGGATGTTCGCTTGCTGGTAGAACAGCCGCACTTTCTGCGGCCCGACGGTTTGAAGTTGCAGCAGGTCGAGCAGGCTGCGCGGGATTTTCGCGAGCTGTTCCTGGTGATAGGCCGAACGGCCGGTCTCCACGATCTCGGCAATCTTTTTGGCCAGATCGGCGCCGATGCCGGGAATGTCGGTGAGTTTGCGGTTGGGGTCGCGCGCGATGTCTTCCAGGCGCTCGGGGTGACTCTCAATGGAGCGCTTGGCGCGGTCGTAGGCGGCCGCCTTGAAGGTCCACTTGGGATCATCCTGGAGGATCTTCATGAGGTTGGAGATTTCCTCGAAGACGGCGGCGATCTCACGGTTTTCCATGTATGCCTCCCTGGATTCTTCCGGGCCGTGGCCCTACCTGCGGCTTCAAGGCGGACGCGGGCATCGTCATGCCATTTCCGGTGACCGCCGGTTGGTTCCGTTCCCAGACTTCTGCATATTGGTCATCAAATTCTCTCACCGGATGGTAATGAGCACGCAAATAAAGGCGGAGAGGGGCAGCGCTCCCGTCGGCTCCCGGGTGGCGGGGGACGTCCAGCCATGCGGACCACATCACGAACCGCACCTGATGTTTCTCCAGCATCTCGATGGCGTTCTGCACTTGCTCGGGCCGCGTGTAGGCGCTGTCGGTGACAAAGGGCACCTCCGCCGGATTCTGCAAACCGAGCAGAAAATACTCGTCACAATCGTCGGCTTGGAAGTAGAAATCGCCGGGGTGAGTGTGCTCGAGGACCCAGCGGTATTTTTCGTATTGGCCGGAATCGAGGAGGGCGGCGCGGCCCGTGGGCGCGTCAAGATATCCCTTCCAGCCGGTTTGCACCGCAATGGTCTGGCTGGCGAAAGCAAACAGACTGGCGGCCCAGGCCAGGCGCATGACCGCGCGCGCAATCCTGGACGGGGACTTGGTAAACCAGGTAAACAGGATCAAGGCAGGCGGCGCGACCGAAATCAATCGGAGCCACACTGGGGAAAAAGCAATGCCCAGGAACAAGAAAAATCCGACAATACTCAGAAGCATGGCGCGGTCCCACGGTTTTTCGGGATGCGCAATCGCCTGGCGGGAATATCGCACAAAGAACCAAAGATACACAAAAGGCAGTAAGAGGTGCATGTAGAGCCAAAGCAGCAGGGCCGGCCCCTCCAGCCAAAGCGCCACGTCCGGCAGGTCGGCGCCGTAGACGTAGATGCTTCCCCAAAAGCTTTTCGACCAGTACTTCAGCAGGAAAACGACGGTGCTGTTGATGAAGAGTCCGAACCCGACTTTCCAGACCAGGTAAGCGATCACGGGCAAGGTTGTGGCGAGGAACGGAAGGACCAGATACATTTCGGCCTTGACCACCCAGCCCCAGCCCTGCTTTTTTTTGCGGCACTCCCAAAGCAAGAAAGTGGCGAAACCGGCGAGGGCGACGATCCCCCGGGATTGAGTGAACAAGGCGGCGAGACCGCACAGCACCCCTGCCGCCGCCAGCCGGGACGGGCTTCTTTCGGCCATCAAGAGGGCAAGGGCCACCATGCAGGCCAAGGTGCTGAACCAATGGTGGGTGGGGTCGGGTTCCGAGAAAAACCCCAGGCCCAAAAAAAGCAGGCTGGGCAGGTACACCGAGGCGCCGGTCAGAAAATACTTCGAGATCACGACGCACGTCCAGGCCAAACCGCCCCCCAGGGCGACCCACACGGCGCTGGGAATCCAAGCGCGAACGCCCAACCATTTGAAGAGCAGCAGGTAGAGCACCTGCGTACCCGGCAGGGAAAACTCGAAAAAGTCCCGATAGATCACCTGGCCCTGAAGCATTTTCGTGGCATCCAATATCCAGATAGCCGCCGTGCCTCCCTGGTAGATTGGAGTATGGGGAAAGATAAAGGCATTGAGGTAGAGGCAACCCAACATACCGAGACAAAGGAGCGGACCCAGCCATGCCCTCAAGGTTTGAAAGGGGGCTTTGATCAAATCGAGATTCTCCTCCCGGCACGGTTCGGTATTAGGCGTCAGGCAGAATGCGCCGTAAGATTCTTAGCCGAATCGTGGTTCGCACTTCAATGTGGATCGTCGCCCCAGGCACAAACGCGACATTCAAATCTTGGGCGAGACACGGAAATTATTCAAGGATATTCCTGAGTATGCTTTGAGCTGATCTGCCCTGCCACGCATCGGGATACGCACCTTTGAGGTCGAGTCGGCAGCCTCCTGACCGTGCGGGTGGTGTTGCCTTCCGCGATGCACGATGATAGTTTGAAAGTAGCCCGGGGTGTATAGGATGTTTGACCGTCTGAGTTTGCAGGTCAAGATCATCGTTATCTTTACCGTCACCGTCATGGTGGTACTGGGAGTGTCGACGCTCATCGCCACTTTCCTGACGCGCGATCCTGTAGAAGGCGAACTCTACCGCAAGGCGATAGCCCAGGCGCAATTGACGGCTCACCAGATTGCCGCCCCGGACACCCTGGCAAGGCCCGACCTTCTCGATCCGGCGCTGCGCCAATTGCAGCACGATTCGCCGGGTATCATGCAGGCGGATGTTTTCGTGCATTACCCCGATCACCATCTGGTTGCCACCACCAATCCGCGCGGCCAGCATTTGGAGCTCGACAACATCCCCAACGTGGAAAGTTTGAACGAGTATTGGCGGCCGAAGGAAGATCAGGAGAGTATTGAGACTGAGAGTCCCCGGGCGTGGATCATCAGCACCACCATCCGGGCGCAAGGGAAGCCGATCGGCTGCCTGCTGCTCACCGTTTCCCAGTCGAGCCTGAACGCCATTACCTGGGACCTGGTGCTGCGGAACCTGCTGCTGATGCTGGCGAGCTTCGTAGTGGTCGTGTTGGTCATCCACTTCTTCTTCCTGCGGGCGGTGCGGCGGCCGGTAAAAGATTTGATTCGGGTGATGGAGTCGGCGGAACACGGGCAGCTCAACGTTCGGGCGCGCCTGCAAAGCTGGGATGAAATTGGATTGCTCGCCGCCCACCTGAACCGCATGCTGCGGCGCATCGAGAATTTCAGCAATGAACTGGGCCGCAAAGTGGAGGAAGCCACCGCCGAGCTGGCGCGCCGCAATGAGGAGCTACGGGGCATTAACAAGGAACTCTTCGAGACGCAGAAAAACCTGGCGCGCTCGGAGCGCCTGGCCGTGGCGGGTCAGCTTGCTGCCAGTCTGGCCCACGAAATCGGCACGCCCCTCAATTCCATTTCCGGGCACGTGCAGTTGCTGGCGCGGCGCAAGAGTAATGATGAGGCCACTGCCCGGCGCCTGCGGGTCATCGAAAAGCAGGTCGAGAATATCGTTCGAACCGTGCGGCAATTGCTTTCCTGGACGCGCAAGTATGAATTGCGGCTGGAGATGGTGGACCTGCGGCACGTGCTGGAAGACACCGTCCTGCTGTCGTCGCCGGTTTTGGAACTGAGAAAAATCCGCGTGCAAATGAACCTCGCCAAGGGCTGTCCGAAGATTTACGGGGATTCCGGTTACCTGCACCAGGTGTTTCTGAACTTGATTAATAACAGCACCGACGCCATGCCACGCGGAGGCGAGCTGCGCATCGAGCTGCGGGCGCCGGCCGCGGCGGACCCGGGGGAATTGGAAGTGATCGTCGCGGACACGGGTACGGGGATGGCGCGCGAAACGTTGGCGCACATTTTCGATCCCATGTTTACGACCAAGCAAATCGGGACGGGAGCGGGGTTAGGCCTGGCCATTTGTGACCAGATTGTTCGCCAGCACGCCGGCACCATTCACGCCGAAAGCGAAGCGGGCCATGGAACGACGTTTACCATCCGGCTGCCGCTGGATTGCCGCGAGAAAGTGGAAGCGCCGGCGCTAAGTACAGTGACGAGTGAAGAGTGACGAGTGACGAGTGAGCCAGTGACCAGGGACGAGTGACAAGTGACGAGCAACGGAAAGACGAAAATTGAAACTCGAAAATCGCGGCGGGTTTCGATTTTCGAGTTTCGAATTTCGGTCCTTGCTGGCTCCTCACTCGTCACTCGTCACTTGTCACTCTTCACTCTCTTATGACCATGGAAACCGAAAATACTGCAAACATCCTGGTGGTGGACGACGATGAGGACACGCGTGAGTTGCTGCGCGAAGTTCTGAGTGATGACGGCTATCGCGTGAACACCTCCGGTAGCGCCGAAGAAGCTATGGAAATCGGCCAGCGGGAATTTTTCGATGTCATCATCAGCGACATGCGTCTGGGGACGAGCCTGAATGGCTTGGACGTGCTCCGCGCCTACAAAATGGTCCAGCCGGAGTCGGAGGTCATCCTGATTACGGCCTTTGGCTCGATGGAAACCGCGATCGAGGCGGTGAAGGCCGGCGCCTTCGATTACATCTCCAAACCCTTCAAGATTGACGAAGTGCTCTTGCAGGTGCAACGGGCGCTGGGGAATCGCAAGCTGCTGCGGGAGAATCGCAGCCTGAAGCGGCAACTGGGAACGCAGGTGCAACTTTCCAGCCTGGTGGGCAACTCCCCCAAGATGCTGGAGATTTACAAGAAAATCGCCATGGTGGCGGACTCCCGTTCCACCGTTCTGATTTATGGCGCCAGTGGGACGGGAAAAGAATTGGTGGCCAAGGCGATCCACTACAACGGTCCGCGCGCCGAGCGGTGCTTCTACGCCGTAAATTGCGGCGCGCTTACCGAATCCCTGCTCGAGACCGAACTTTTCGGGCACGTGCGCGGTTCCTTTACCGGGGCAACCGAAAACAAGCGGGGGATTTTTGAGGAGGCGAGCGGCGGAACGGTTTTTCTGGACGAAGTTAGCGAGATGAGCCCGGCGCTGCAAGTCGATGTGCTTCGCATCCTGGAAGAGCAGGAAGTGCGGCGCGTCGGCGGGGGCAATGGAGTCATCAAAGTGGATGTGCGCATCATCGCCGCCAGCAATCGCAACCTGGCGGAATGGGTGGAGGAAGGGAAGTTCCGCCAGGACCTTTACTACCGCCTGCGCGTCATCGAGATTGACATCCCGCCGCTGCGCGAGCGCCTGGATGACATCCCCCTGCTGGTCGAGCACTTTCTGAAAAAGATGGGCCACGAGCGCGAGCACGCGCTTTCCATCTCGCCCCAGGCGCTCTCCGTGCTGATGAGTTACTCCTGGCCGGGAAACGTGCGGGAGCTTGAAAACGCCTTGGAATCCTCCGTGGCGCTGAATCGCACGGGCGTGATCGTGCCCGAGGACCTGCCGGAAAAGGTGCGGACCGCGACCCGCGAGATCGAACGGCTGGAAGATTTCTACGCCGAGTTGCCGCCCCTGGAAGAGGTGGAGCGGCGCTACCTGGCGCACGTCCTGAAGGTGACGGGCGGCAACAAGGTGAAAACTGCGGAAATCCTGGGGATCGACCGGCGCACCCTGTATCGCAAGGCGGAGAAGTATAAGCTGCTGGTGTGAAAGAACTCGGGACACGGGGTAGGGGATGAGGGAGCAAGTGTAGCGCGGACCTGCTCGATAGGTCCGCGGCACTTGGCTGTTAATTGGGGAAAAACCGCGGACCTACACAACAGGTCCGCGTTACTTGCTCAACGCCAGGTGGAATCGTCGAAGCGGCGGAGGTCGAGATTATCGTCGAGCACGCCCAGCGTCACGATGGCGAAGGTGAATACCTTGGTGCCTTCGTGCAGGTGCCCGCCGAAGGCCTTTTGGTCATCGGTCATGGTGATGTGGGCGTGGATGCGGCCGTCCAGCACGTACCCATTCACGGCGATCAGGTCCATGGCGCCCGCCCGCTGCGTATACGCCAGCTTGGCCGGAAGCGTGGTGTTGCTCACGGCGTGGACGTGATAACTCGTGACCGACCCCACGCCGCTGAGAATCACGGCATTCTTGATCTTCTCGTTCTTGACCGCCTGCTGGAGCCCCTCCAGCAGATCGGCGTTGTACTTAAAGCGGACCATCACCACACGTTTTATCTCGCTCGAAACGCTAACCACATCGGGCACCGCTTGCGCCGCTGCGGGGACGGGTCCCCCCGCCAGGACCAGCATCGACACCAACAGGCAAATGGTATTTTTCATCACATCTCCTTTGGGAGAAAGGTAGTCGATGCGAGCGTTGGGCGCAAGGTGCGCCAATCAAGGGTCCTTGGGAGTGTCAGCAGGGGGAGGACTACTCAAGTTCCTCGGTCCTAATCAGAAAGTACCGATATAGCCCCTCGCGGAAAGGGGTGACAAGAAACCACAACCGGCAGCGCACTTCGCGCTGGCGGGATATTAAATAGACTGTTCGTTCTTCTGCGACGGTATCCGGCATAAATCACCTCCGCCCAACAATCATCGCCAAATTACACCTACACTATGAGCAGGTAGGCGACCAAACCATCGATTTGGACCGACGAAATAAGTGATTGCTTATCTTAAGATTATAAGGAACTTATAAACGTGGGCGGCTCTTCCCGTTCCAAAATGAAACATTACGTAACAATTTGGGGCGTCACGCGGAGACAAAGAGTGACCGCTATCGCGGAATCAAGAACAATTTCCCTACACGCGAAACGGGTTCACCACAGATCCGCATGAGCCTTCGGCGCGCAACTGTGCATGAAAATGTGCGAAGCACTTTGGAGTGCGGTCGCGAAGCTGCCGCTTTGCCCCTTGCCCACGGACCGCACGAATCAAGGGTGGAAAGCGGCAGCTTCGCGACCGCACTCCAAAGTGCCTTCAGCACATGCATTTTCAAAGCAGTCCGCCATGCCACCTGGCGGCGCCCAGAAACCATGAAAAAGGGCGCGAGGGTTGGCGGACAGCATCCGGATTGGTGATGGTAGTAGACTGGAGGAGGAACCGCGCCGGGTAAGGCCGATTTCTCTGTGGCGCTGCCCGTGCGTCTCACCGGTCTGCGCAAACCTTCCGTGGCCAACGTTTCTCGGATCGTCAGCGTCGATAAGGAGCTCCTCACGGAGTTCGTGGGCAAGCTAACACCCTCCAATCTGGAATTGGTGCTCGCCGGAATCGGTACTGTCCTGTTGTTGCCCCGCCTCTATGGTCGTGTGTTGATCCCACCCGCCGTTTATGAGGAGTCCTCTCTTCCGGTCCCACCGTTCGCTTGCACCGCAACGAGTATGCGGTTATACTTATGGTATGAAAACTGCGGTATCGATCCCTGATGACGTCTACCGGGGCGCGGAGCGTCTGGCGCGGCGAACCAGGAAATCGCGCAGCCGGCTGTATGGCGATGCGCTCAAGGAATACCTGGCGCGCCACGCGCCGGACGAGGTCACCGAGGCGATGAACCGGGCTTGCGCCGAGGTGGGCGAAACCAAAGATCCCTTCGTTTCCTCCGCCGCGCGCCGCATCTTGGAGCGCACCGAGTGGTAATCTCCCAAGGCGAGGTCTGGTGGGCGGATCTTCCCGCCCCGGCGGGCTCGGGCCCGGGGTTCAGGAGGCCGGTAGTCGTCGTGCAGGGTGACGCGTTGAACCGGAGCCGCATTGCCACCGTCGTGTGTGTTCCGCTGACCACCAACCTCCAATGGGCCTTGGCCCCGGGAACTGTCCATCTTTCCGCGCGTCTCACCGGTCTGCCCAAGGCTTCCGTGGCCAACGTTTCTCTGATCGTCAGCGTCGATAAGGACCTCCTCACGGAGCGTGTGGGCAAGCTACCACCCTCCAGTTTGGAATTGGTGCTCGCAGGAATCGACACGGTCCTGGGCAAGTAGCCCTAAGGATATTATTGCCCTGCGGAGAATCTGGAAGCGAGAAAGTCGGGCAAGAATCGGTAAGTTCGACTATTCTAGCACGTGGGCCTTCGCATCAGGGCGAATGAAAACTCCAATATGAAGTGAGGAGCATTTGAAGTACTCGCACATCGTCAAATCGGCCGCGAAGCACCTCTGGTCGGGCTTCAAGCTGCCCTACATGGTGATGTTTGAAACCACCCTGATGTGCAATATGTTTTGCGAGTATTGCATCTTCGGCGAAGAGGGCAAGTTCAATGACCTTCAGACGCGCGCCGTGCGCGAGCGCATTTTCAAGCGCATCGACGAGTTCTGCGAGATGGGAATCTTCGCGCTCAGCTTTTCCGGCGGCGAACCCCTGCTGAACCCGAGCACCTGCGACTACATTGCTTACGCCGCCGACAAGGGCATGTGGACCTCCATGCCCACCAACGGCCTGCTGATCAAAAAATACGCCGACGGCGTGGCGCGGCTGGATATGCTCGAGGTATCCATTGACTCGCTGAATGTGCAGCGGTTTGCCAAGCGCCGCGGCCTGAACGGCCTGCCCAAGATCATCGAGAACCTCGACTATGTGCTCACCAAGCGCCGGCCCTACACCACACAGATCAACGCCGCGGTGAATATCGAAAACCTCTACGACCTGCCGGAACTGGCGGAGTTCTGCAAACAACGCCACCTGGTGATGCATCCGGAGGCGGTCCATAACGTCATGCGCGACGGGGAACTGCTGCCCGACGCGGAATTGCACGGCAAGGATCTCGATACGGTGGAAATGTTTCTGCGCGAGCTCCGCATGTCGTACCCGAAGAATGTTCGCTTTTATACTCACTACTACGCCTTCTATCGCCAGGGCGGATTCGGACCGAAGTTTCCCTGCCGGCATCCTTCCAAGCTCATCTCGATGAAGCCCGATGGCTCTATCCACTTGCCCTGCGCCTTCGTGACCCTGCATAAGTCGCAGGCGCCTCTGCGGGAAATTTTCGCTTCGGAGGCGGCCAAAAAAATCATCGCCCAGGAAGCCACTTTGTGGGACTTCTGCAAGGGATGTAAGATCGGCTGCCCTTATGAAGTCAGCGCCTATACCAACAGCCCTATGTTGGCGCTCGAGTCGGGGCTGAACTTTTTGCGGTTGTTGTGAGTTGCGAACATGGCCTTGACCGCAGTGCTCATCATTGCCGCAGTCGGGCTGGCGTTTGGCCTGTGGTTCTGGTGGGCCTGCACGGAACCCTCTTCCACCTTCTTCCGCCCGGTACTTATCCGCGGCCCACAGGAAGGCAAGCGCATAACCCTGACTTTCGATGACGGCCCGTCGGAGCAGTTTACCGGGCCGGTCCTCGATATCCTGCGCGAGCAGCAAGTCCCCGCCACATTTTTCGTTTGCGGGAAGAATGTGGAGAAGCACCCTGACCTGCTGCGCCGCATCGTTGCCGAGGGACACGAAGTTGGGAATCACACCTATACGCACTTGTTTGTTTACTTCAAGTCCCGGCGGCGCATCGCCGAGGAGATCGATCGCACCCAGGCGATCATCGAGAAGGTCATCGGGTTCCGCCCCAAGGTTTTTCGGCCGCCCTATGGAGCGCGGTGGTTTGGGCTGGTGCCCACGCTGTTGGAACGGGGCATGCACCTGATCCTGTGGTCGGCCACCGGGTACGATTGGAAGAAAGACGTGGAGGGCATCACCGCGTCAGCCTTGCGAGAACTCGAGCCCGGCGCCGTCCTCTTGCTGCACGACGGGCGGAATACGCTCCCCACCTCCGAAATCGACCGCTCGCGCACGGTCTTGGCCTTGCCTGGCATCATTGCCGGCGCCCGCCAGCAGGGGTACACCTTCGCGCCGCTTAGGGACTTCCTTCCGTCCATCTAACCTCCTAGGCATGTGGCATATTGCCCCAGGCTGCGGTTCTTGGGCTTTACAATCCATTAAAGCCTAAGTTATTGTATTGAAATTGCTTAATGCGAAGAGGGGCTCCGAAAGGTGTGCACAGCTCAATACTTGTTCTATGCATGACAACAAGTCCATGATATGTGGCAAATTGCCACATGCTCCTCTAGAGAATTTCCCCTCTCTCCTCCGATTTCATTATGAAATTATAATCAAATCAATAGGTTATGAATTCGGGAGCCACATGGCCCCCTTTTTGCCAGTAGCTCATATCCGGCGGGATTCGTGCTTTATCCACAATGAACAAGATTCTAGTAGTCGACGACGATCAGGAAAGCCGCGACCTCCTCTGTGAGGTTTTGGAGGCCAACGGCTACGCTCCTCATGCCGTGGCCAATGGATTGGCGGCGCGCGAGGTCCTGTGCCGAGATCTCGACTACCGAATCGTCATCGCGGACTTACAGATGCCGGGGGAATCGGGTTTGGAACTCATGCGCAAATTGCGTCAGGAGAATTCCAAGCACGAAATTATCCTGATGTCCTCCTTCATGAGCGGCGCGGAAAGAAAAGCGGCGAAGGCGCTGGGTGCGCATGCCTTGCTCGACAAACCCTTCCAGCTTACGGAATTGTTGCAGACGGTGGCTGACCTCGCGGCGCAGAGTTCCATCGGTGTGTCATCGTAAGAAAGCCTTGCGACTGGGGCTTGCATCTAAATCTTTTAAGGACAAGGAGTAAAGATGGACGTTTCACAGAAAGTCATCGAGATCATCGCGCGGGAGCAACACCTGGACGTGACCAAGATCACGCTGGACTCAACCTTTGCCGAACTGGGCATTGATTCCCTGGACGGTGTTAATATCCTCTTTGCCTTAGAGGAAGAATTCAAGCTCGACATCCCCGACACCGTTGCCCAGAACATGAAGGGTGTCCGCCAAGTGGTGGACAGTCTCACTCGCGTGATGGAAGGCAAAGACGTATCTGACTTGGTGGCCATGGCCAAAGGCGAACCTACCGCCACGGTCAGCTAATCCACGGAAATCAAGGGGCCCAATGTGAGGAGAGTTGTCATCACCGGGATGGGAGTCTTTGCCTCCACCGGAAAGAATGCGGAAAGTTTTTTTGCCACATTGGTGGAGGGGCGCTCTGCTATCCGCCGCATCCAGCAATTCGACCCGGCGTCACTGAGTGTGCAGATTGCCGCAGAAATCCCCGATTATGATCCGCTCGATTATTTCCCCGCCAAGCGCCTGGACTTGCTCGATCGCTTCAGCCAATTCGCTCTGCTGGCCTCCAAGGAAGCCATGGATTCCAGTGGCCTGCAACTGCGGGACGAGGAGCGGCCGCGTTTTGGAGTGGTTACCGGGACCGGCATGGGGGGCGCCAGCACGTTCGAATCCGGCTATTTCAAACTTTTCGCCGAGCAGGCGACGCGCCTGCACCCTTTTACCATTCCCAAGATCATGCACAATGCGGCCACCTCGCAAATCTGCATGGAGTTCGGCGCGCAGGGGCCATCGCTTACCACTGCCACGGCCTGCTCTTCCTCCGGGCACGCGATCGGGGAAGCCTTCCATCTGATCAAATTCGGGATTGCCGACATGATGTTGACCGGGGGGAGTGAAGCGCCCCTGACGTTCGGGATGATCCGCTCGTGGGAATCGGTGCGGGTCCTGGCCGTTGGCAATGGTGATCCCAGCAAGGCCTGCCGGCCTTTTTCCCTCGACCGCGAGGGATTGGTGATGGGAGAAGGGGCGGCGATGTTTCTGCTCGAGGAACTCGATCACGCCCGGCGCCGTGGGGCCAGAATTTATGGGGAGCTGGCGGGTTTCGGCCTGAGTTCCGACGCCAGCCACATTACCCAGCCCTCCATTGACGGTCCGGCGCGCGCCGTGCGCATGGCGCTGGCGGAAGCCGCGGTTAATCCGCAAGAAGTGGATTATATCAATGCCCACGGCACCGGCACGCGTCTGAACGATGTCACGGAAACGCAGGTCATCAAGGAAGTGTTCGGGAGCCATGCTCGAACGTTGGCCATCAGCTCCACCAAGTCGATGCACGGACATGTGATGGGCGCAACGGGAGCAGTCGAGTTGGCCGCTACGGTTCAGGCCATCGACGGGGGAGTCATCCCCCCCACGGCGAATTACACGCAGCCCGATCCGGAATGCGATTTGGACTATGTGCCCAATCAAGCGCGGGAAAAGCCCGTGCGCGTGGCGATTTCCAATTCCTTCGCCTTCGGTGGGCTGAACGCAGTTTTGCTGGTACGGCGGTATGAATAAGGGATTAGGGGTTCGGGATTAGGGATTAGGGTTTAGGCACTAGGGCTGGGGATTCGGGTTCAGGTTTCAATGTCGCATTCCCTAACCCCTAGCCCCTAACCCATAATCCCGAGGACGGAGTCCTGCAATGACTCAAAAGCGCGTCTGCATTTTGACCATGGGGGTGGGCTCGGGACACGTGCGCGCCTCCGAGTCGGTGCAACGCGCCCTCTATGACGGGAACGATGCCGTTGAAGTGAAGGTGGTGGATGCTCTCGATTCCGCCCGCCGATGGTTCCACTGGCTCTATGTGGACCCGTACTGGTGGATGTTGCGGAACGCCCCGTGGCTGTGGCGAAAATTGTTCGAGCGCCGCCAGCGCAATCTGCATCGCGGCACGGCGCCCCATTGGGTTTTCCGTCGCGGGTGCCGGGAGGTTTTACGTCAGATCAAGAGCTATGCTCCCCAACTGGTGATGGTCACGGAAATTGGCGCGGCGGAAATCGCCGCCCTGGGGCGCCGCGAAGGATGGTTCAACGCCCCCCTTCTGGCGGTGCAAACGGATTTTCATACCGAACCTCCCTGGGTTCAGTCGGAGATTGATGCCTATTGCGTGGCCAGTGAAGAAGCTCGCGGGCAACTGATCGGATGGGGTGTTTCGCCCAATCGGGTTCTGCTTTGCGGCATTCCCATCGACACCGCATTTGCCCTGCCTTTTGACAAGCCGGAACTGAAGCAAGCGCTGGGCCTGGACGCACGCCGGCCGGTGGTTCTGGTGATGGGGGGTGGCATGGGACCGGCGCCCCTCGACCGGGTGGTCTCGAGTCTCGACCTTAGCGGCGTGCCCATGCAGGTGCTGGCGGTGGCCGGCCACGACCACGCTCTTCGCCACCGGCTGGAATTGCTGCGGGGGCGGATGACTCTGGACCTGCACCTGTTCGGGTGGACGGAAAACATTCCGGAGCTGATGGCGGTTTCCGATCTCCTGATCACCAAACCGGGAGGTCTCACGGCGGCGGAAGCGCTGGCGGCGGGATTGCCGATGATTCTGACCCACCCCATCCCCGGACCGGAGGAGCGGCACGTTCGCTACCTGATTCAAAACGAGGTGGCGCTGCACGCGGCGACTTTGCACGACATCCCGCGCTTGGCCTCCCGGCTGCTCTCCTCCCCCGACGAACTCCGCGAGATGCGGCGTCGCGCCCGCGAGCGGTCGCGCCCGGACGCCGCCCACGCCATTGCCCAAGTGGTGGCGGCGTTGCTGGAAAAGGCCACCTATATCGATCTGCTCGCTTCACCTCCGCAGCGGTCCGGGGAGTCGGCATATCTTATGTAGGAAGACGTCCTTGGTCCTTTGTCATTTGTCCGTTGCCCGTGGCCACGGTGAGGTGTTTAGGATTTTCGCAGCCGCCCATCAGTTCTCCGCGGGGGCCGATGAGCTGCCGATTAACCACTGACAACGGACCAATGACAAAGGACAAGGGACCACGGATTTTATAATGTTTAGTCGAGCACGAAAACTCTTTGAACGCACGCTGGTCGGTGATTCCGTGGCGGCGCTGGTGCGTTGGGGCAAGCTGGTTCCCCCCCCGGTGATTCGGAGGATTCGGGAGGATTCGTTTATCGAGGTGGTGCAGTACGCCGCCGCGCACCAGAGATTCTTCGCGCGCCAATTGCGCGAACGCGGCATTGACCCCAAACGCGTCCGCCGTCCCGAGGATTTGGGCGATATCTTCACCACCCCCGAGGACTTGCGGACGCTGCCCGCGGAAGAGTTTCTGTGCCGCGAACCGGAACTGGTTTTTGAAACCACCGGCACCTCCGGCGGGCCCAAGCGGGTTTATTTTTCCTATGAGGAACTGGATTTCGCCGCGCGCTACGAAGCCGCGGGACTTTACGAGAACGGCGTTCGGCCCGGCGCCCGCGTGGTGTGTACGTTCGATGCCGGGTACTGGATCAGCAGTTGGGTTACTTTCCTGGCCTGCAAATACCTTGGAGTGTTTTGCTCCGCCGTGGGCAAACCGCATCCCCGCGAGGTCTATTCGCGCCTCGGCGATTACCGGTATGACGTCATTGCGGCGGACCCCACGTGGCTGGTCAGCCTGAGCGAGATCGCCGAAAAAGAAGGCACGTTCCCTCTGCGCCTGATCATGGCCGCCGGCGACCGCATGACCGATGTGTATCGCGAGTACGTGGAGAGCGTCTGGAAGTGCCCGGTCATCCTCGCCTATGGCTCTACGGAGGTGGGTGGGGCGGGCATGGAATGCTTGCGCCAAGACGGTTATCATCTCGACGATTTCAATATTTACTTCGAGGTTCTCGATCCGGATGAGACCGGTTACGGTGAGTTGGTGGCTACCACGCTGTCCCGCCGCACCATGCCCTTCATTCGCTACCGGGTTCACGATGTGACGCGCTTTATGGACGCGCCTTGCCCCTGCGGTGCTCCCCTGCGGCGCATCGAGCGGATCCGCGGCCGCCGCGACGAGATGGTGGTGATGGGGGCGGGAAATATGTACCCGGAAATCTTCGAGCGCGTCTTGCACGACGTGGCGGGCATTGCCGAGAACTGGCAGGTGGTGGTGCGCCAGGAAGGCTTGCACGACATTTTGGAATTTCGCCTGGAGCTAACCAATGGCGCGAGCCCTACCACCGTGGAGACGGCGATTCAAGCGAACTTGAAGACTTTATATCCGGATGTTTGGGCCAACCAGGCCTGCGGCATGTATCAGCTCCGGTTCCGGTTTCTCCCGCCCGGCAGCATCGAGCAGGGAAGGAAGCGGCGTCGGCTGATTGATGAGCGGGCGGCGTGAATCATTGGCGATTGGTGATTGGTGATTTGTGATTGTGTGCGTCAACCGCATCCCTGGAAGCCACACAAGGATACAGGCGTCAATCACAAATCACCAATCACAAATCAGCAATAGTTGAAAGGATTGATATCTATTTTATGAATAACTCAACTCTGGCGCGGGAAGCGGCCGTGGGTAGTTTCAGCCCGGTCGTTTTCTGCGATTTTGACGGGACCATCACGCAGCTTGACGTGACCGACCAGATCCTGGCGCAGCTTGCGCATCCCTCCTGGCAGGAAATCGAGCAGGAATGGATGCGGGGGCTGATCGGCTCGCGCGAGTGCCTGGAGCGGCAGATGGCCCTGGTCGACGCCTCGGCGGAGGAACTTGACGCGGTCGTGGATGCCATTGCCAGCGACGCCGATTTTGCGCCCTTTTGCAAGTTCGCGCGCAAGAAGCGGCTACCGCTCTACCTCGTCAGCGACGGGTTCGATTACGTCATTCGCCGCGTCCTGAAGCGCGCCGGAGTGGACCGGCAATTTCGCAGTGGTTTAAACCTGTTTGCCAGCGCCCTGCGGGTGGAGGGGCGGCGTCTCGCGCCTTCCTTCCCGCACTCACCCGAACCCTGCGAGCACGGGTGCGCCACCTGCAAGTCAGGGCTCATCCGCCGCCTGCGCGAAGGCCGGCAACCCGTCATCTTCGTGGGCGATGGCATGTCCGACCGTTTCGCGGTGGAGGTTGCCGACGTGGTGTTTGCCAAACGGCACTTGCTGGCGTACTGCCGGGAGAACGGCATCGCCTGCCATCCCTTCGAGACTTTTAAAGACGTCCAGGTCACACTGGAGAAGTTGCTGGCCCCGGCGCCCGCCCGAGGATTCCGCCAGGCCCTTGAGGCGACGTCGTAACCCGGAAACTGGAAACTCGAAACTCGAAATTTGAAGCTTGCCGCCAGTTTCAAGTTTCAACTTCCGAATTTGGAGTTTCGAGAGGTGTAGCGCGGACCTGTTCTTTAGGTCCGCGGCTTTTCCTTGATCATAGGCAACGAGCCGCTGGATCAGGAAATCGCGGCATTTGAAGGATTGAGCGAGGAGTTGGCGGCTCACCAGATGGGCAGAAGTGCTAAAATGCAAGCGGAAGGCGAGCTATGAGCGGAACTTCGAATCTGGAGTTGCCAACTGAACTGAAGCTAAGGATCGAGCGGGTGGCGAAGGATCGGAATGAAGAGCCTGCCACACTGCTCGCCAGTGCTATCGATTCATTGCTAAATGTTGAAGAAGCACAGATCGCGGAGGTGCGGCGGAGAGTTTTTTCTTCCCCATAGGCAATTACCTTAAGCGCTGTTACCTTAACAGAGAGGGGATTATAATAGCCCCGATGGCAGAACTGGATCAGGAAATCGCTGCGTTTGAAGGAATGAGCAAGGAGTTGGAAGCTCAGCATATGGGCAAGTGGGTGGTCATTCATGATCGCAAGTTAATCGATGTTTACGAATCCCTGGAAGGCGCGGCCGAGGACGCTGTGCGAAAATTCGGGCGGGGGCCCTATCTTATCCGACAGGTTGGCGCCCCGCCAGTAGTATTACCGGCGTCTGTCATGTATCGCCCCGATTATGGCACAAGCAAAGTGCGGATTTGATGACCTCCTGGGCGGGGCCGCGGGAAAAACGTTGCTCAGTTACGTTGGCCCCACGATTTTGGTTGATATCGGATTCGACCCGACCTTTGACCCGAAAGCCCTTCCCGCGGGAGTTCCGATCAGTGGAGTAGAAGGAGTACGGGCTCTCGTCGATACTGGAGCTGGCGAAAGCTGCATCGACAAGATTTTGGCCTCCAGCCTGAATTTGCCTATCACCGATCGGAAACCAGTATCTGGAATTCATGGCAGTCATCTCACCAGCATGCATCTGGCCCAGATCCACATTCCTTCTCTAGGATTTACTCTCTATGGGATGTTTGCGGGAGTAGATCTCCATGCTGGCGGGCAACCGCATCTGGCATTACTTGGGCGATCGTTCTTGCAGAGCTTTACCATGATCTACGAGGGCCGTACAGGGAACGTCATCCTATCTTCGGACTAATTTCCGAAGTCGTTAGGGAGGTCCAACCATCTTGGCCATATCGGAATCCACCACGCGCACCGCTGAGCTTTTGGCTCTCGAGCGCCAGTACTGCTCGTTTGGCGACACGGTACATTATCTTGATCCCCCGAAAATCTTCGTCGATTGCGAGGGCAGCCATCTTTACGACGAGCAGGGAACCCCCTACCTCGATTTGCAGATGTGGTATTCGGCGGCGAGCTTTGGTTACAAGAACCGGCGCTTGAATGAGGCGCTCAAACGCCAGGTGGACCGCCTGCCGCAGCTTGCCTGCCAGTACCTGCACGCGGAAAAGGTGGAGGTGGCGGCGCGCATCGCCCAATACTGCGAGAAGCGCTTCGGCGTAAAGGGCCGCGTGCAATTCAACGTAGGCGGCTCACAGGCCATCGAGGACTCGCTCAAACTGGTGCGCAATTACACCGGCAAGAACCTGATGTTTGCCTTCATGGGAGGTTATCACGGACGCACGCTGGGCGCTTCCGCCATCACTTCCAGCTATCGCTACCGGCGGCGTTTTGGCCACTTCGGGGACCGCGGGCAATTCGTTTTTTACCCTTACTGTTATCGTTGCATGTATAACCTGAAGCCCGAGACCTGTAACCTTTATTGCCACGATCAGTTCGCGCAGCTCTTCGCCAATGAATACAACGGGGTCTGGGACGCCAAGGCGCAGTCCGCGGAGTTTGGCGCGTTTTACATCGAGGCGGTGCAGGGAACCGGCGGCTACGTGATTCCGCCCCGCGACTATTTCCAGCGCTTGCAGCAAACCTGCCGCGAACGCAAAATCCTGATTGTCGATGACGAAATCCAGATGGGCTTCTATCGCACCGGCAAGTTCTGGGCGATTGAAAACTTCGGCATCACGCCTGACATCATTGTGTTCGGCAAGGCCCTGACCAATGGTCTGAACCCCATCTCCGGCATCTGGGCGCGCGAGGAATTGATCACGCCCGAGCTGTTCCCGCCAGGGTCCACGCACTCCACGTTCTCCTCCAACACGCTGGGCACCGCCGTGGCGCTTGAAACCCTGAAGATGCTGGAGGAGGAAGACTACGAAAAGCTGGTGAATGAAAAGGGGGCGTACTTCCTCGCCGGCCTGCGCCAATTGCAGAGCCGCTATCCGGGAATCATCGGCCATGTGGATGGCCTGGGCCTGGCCCTGCGCCTCGAGGTCTGCAAGCCGGACGGCATCACCCCCGATCGCGACCTGACCGACCGGATTTTTGCGGAAGGGATTAAAGGCGATCTCCCGGCCCGTGGCCGCAAGTACGGATTGGTGCTCGACGTCGGCGGCTACTACAAGAACGTCTTTACCCTTGCCCCGTCTTTCACCATCACCCAGGAAGAGATGGACCTGGGACTGGATCTGCTGAACCAGCTCTTCCAGCGGTGCGTCGGGGCTCGGGATTAGGGTTTCGGGATTCGGGACACGGGACACAGATCGTACCTGCTATTGTAGCGCCGGCCGGGTGCATCCAACGTTGCGGGTTACGCCCACAAGGGAAGCGGGGATTGCGGTTCGTGTCTGGGCGGTAAATGGACTGCTTTCAGCCCCCATTGGCTAGGGTTGCGGTGGAAGCCGGCACCAAATTGCGATGCAGGGAACAATTGGCCGCGCCTGGACGATATTGGTTAACTTAATTAGTATACTCTGATTGGTTATAAGAAGAAAGACCGAAGCGATTTGGGAAACTCATTGACGGGTCCAGCCAGTTTGTTACAATAAGATCTTCGATAGGGTGGAAATATGTCACAGAAGCACAAATTGCCAATTCGTCAAAGCCAAGCATCGGCCAGAGCCAAGGCTGAGATTCGCCATGTACCACTTGCCACGGATGCGATGCCATTTGCCCGCATAGAATGGTCAGCAACGGAGCAGGCGCGCATAGCTGAACTATTGGCGAAGGACCCCACCGAACCGACCGCCGAACTTCTCAAGGCCTTGCGACCCCCTCGCGATAAAACGTGATATTCCCCATTTACCGTTTGGAACGCCAGCATGTACGTGCGGTTTTTGATTGTGGAGATGCCGCTCTCAATCTGTACATTCGGCAGTTTGCGTGGCAGAACCAGACAAGATACGGTATCGGTACGACCTATGTCATGGTTGATCCTCTCATGCCGGGTATTCTGACGCCAGGACCCGTAGTGATCGGCTACTATACTCTTGCGATGAGCGAGGTCCCAACCCTTGAATTGTCCACCCACTTTGGAAGACTGCCCTACAAGATGGTCCCAGCCATCCTCATTGCTCGGTTAGCCGTGGACAAACACTTCCGGGGAAAAAGGCTGGGCGCCTATCTTCTGGGCGACGCAATTGAGCGCGCTTTAGTCATTGAGCAGAATATTGGATGCCGGTGCATAGTCGTCGACGCCTATCCGTCCGCCGTGGATTGGTACAAGAAGTTCGGCTTTATTAAGGTCAGCGATCCGGCGCCCAACTCCTCCACATGCAAGATGATTCTTGATCTCCGGACTGTGACCAAAGGACTCCTCACAAAAGAGGGTGACGCCTGAAGGGATTTATTGCGGCAGCACAGAATTAGGACACTGCCGTGAAGGAAATGCGGCAGGGCAGGGGTTTGACCGCGGTCAGGAAACCTGCCAAATTAAAACGACATCCAACGGTTGTATATGGGCAAACCATTACGTGGGGCGAGACCCGAACCGCGAATCACGTGTCCCGTGTCCCGAATCCCGTGTCCCGAACAACGAGGTGATTATGCGACGAACCGTTCTCTCGCTTTTGGTGGTGATAGTGCTGGTGGGGATTCCCCGGAAAGGCGCCGGGCAGGATTTTGTCACCACCGCGATGTCCGGACTTCCAACGCAGACCCTGCGCGTGGAATATTCCAGCGCCGCCAAGTTGCGCAAGCTTCCCAATTACCAAAGCCTCCGGGGGAAATTCCTGGGGCCGCGCTTGCAGCAACTCGAGGCTGGGTTGGAGCAGATTGGAATTCACGAGGATGACATCGACGAGTTGATGATCGGATGGAAGCCTGGCGACAAGGATATGAATCTTTACGGTTATGCCGCGGGGCGCTTCGACAAGACGCAGGTGGCCAACCACGCGGCCGCCCAAAGCCTTACGCCGACCCCAATCTCCGGTCAGCAGGCGTATTGCTTGACGGCGGGAGTGGCGGGAAGCTGTGTCGTCATTCTGGAGAATTCCCTCGGCGCCTTCGGGCCTTTATCCACCCTGACAACGTTGTTGGAGGCGCACGCGGGACAGGCGCCCAACCTCAATTCCGACCCGCGCTATACCAGCCTGCTCGGCGACATCAATAAGGACGCGCCGGTTTGGGGAATTGCCATGGCCGGCGCCGTCGGCGATTGGTTCGGAGGATGGCTATCGGGCCAAAACAGCGTGAAGTTGGATTGGGGACAGGTGTTCCAGAAAGTGGATTCCTTGACCTATACCATTGATGCGGCCGACCAGGTGAACCTGGATCTGAAGCTCAACTGCGCGACGGCGGCGGACGCCTCCAGCTTGCGGCAGGTTATGGACGGCCTGAAGATGGCGCAACAGCTTGCCTGGTCGGCACAGAACCCCGGCCATCCCAACCCTTACTCGGCCATGAATGTTGACCTTCACGACAAGCAGCTTGGCCTGAAGATCTCCATGGCGTATTCGGAGTTGACCCTGGCGAGTGGCGTCGGCGTGTCCCAGAATTAACGTTGAGGTTCAATAGATAAGTATTCATAATATAGTTTAATGCTTAATATGCGGTGGCTGCTGCAACCGGCAACAGGGAGGGTTACGCCGCCAAAAAAGGTGGGCCATACGCCCCCACCAAAGGACCCCTACGAAATGCCCTTTACCTCCGAACGAATCCTCTGATGTCCCCCTGAAAATCACTTCAATACGAAAAAAACCCTAAAAAAAACAAATCTTTCGTACTCCACATATCTAGTGGTGTCAAGCCCCAACGACACTACATATTCTATAAATTTCCCCAACAACGACAAAAATTCCCCCCTAAAATACCAAGAAACCCCTACAACTTACAAAATAGTTCTTGACACGGAAAATGCCCCAACGTATAAGCGGATCAGGCGCGGTAGTCGGGAACGATTGTTCACTATATTTTGATTGGCCAGTGTGCGCGGCCACGATTTCGGCGGAAGGTTATGAGCATGACAGAGACCAGAGAGGTCATGGACATCCGGGAAGCGTCAGAATATCTCGGAGTCTCGCGCGAGACCCTTTACAAGTATGTCTATGAAGAAAAGATTCCAGCTTTCAAACTTGGTAATCGCTGGAAATTCAAGAAGACGGTTCTGGACCGCTGGATGGAGAAGCAAAGCGCGCAGTTCGAACAGCGAGCGAATCGCCGGGTGCGCGAGACGGTTCGATAGGGAGCATCGCCAATGTTTGGGTTAGGAAAAGCCAAAAGTCTGGTGGGATTGGATATCGGGTCGAGCGCCGTCAAGGCGGTCGAATTGCGCAAGAAGGGCGACGCCTATGAGCTCCTGAACCTGGGGATGGAACCTCTGAGCCAGGATACGGTGGTGGATGGCACCATCATGGATGCGCTCTCGGTTTCTTCCGCAATCGAGAAAATCTTCATCGACAATCACATCAAGACCCGGAACGTGGCGACTTCGGTTTCCGGCCACTCGGTGATCGTCAAGCGCGTTACCGTGGCCGCCAACACCGACGCGGAACTTTTCGAAGCGATCCCTTACGAGGCGCAGCAACACATCCCCTTTGACATGGCAGATGTCAACCTGAGCTACCAGTCCCTGGGCCCGTCCCCGTCGGGGAGCGGGATGGACGTCATGCTGGTGGCGGTCAAGCGCGACAAGATTAATAATCACACCAACGTGCTGAGCCAGGCGGGCAAGATCCCTACGGTCGTGGACTACGATGGGTTCGCGGTTTATAACGCCTTCGAGGCCAACTATGAAATTCCTCCCGATCAGATGGCCGCGCTGCTCAACATCGGCGCCAGCATTATGAATATTGTGATCGGCCGGGGTGGCAATCCTATGTTTACCCGCGACGTCTCCGTAGGCGGGAACCAATACACGGACACGCTCCAGAAGGAGCTGGACTTGAGCTTCGAGGATGCGGAACGGCTCAAGCAAGGATTTGAGGTTCCCAATGTGACCCCCGAGCAGAAAATTCCCCACCTGCGGTCGGTGACCGAAATCCTCATGCTGGAAATCCAGAAGACTTTGGATTTCTTCCGGCAGACCACCTCGACCGAGAACATCCAGCACATTTATGTTGCCGGCGGGACCACCCGAATCGAAGGTCTCCTGGACCAGCTCAAAGCGGAGTTCGGCATTCCCGTGGAAGCCATCAACCCCTTCCAAAGGGTGGAGATCGATGCCAAGAAGTTTGATGGGGCTTACGTGGACGAAATTGCTCCCCGTATGAGTGTTGCGGTGGGGCTGGCTTTGAGGAGCTTTGACTAGCCATGACCATTAAGATCAATCTGCTGGGAGTCGCACCGCCTCCGTCCAGGGTGTCGGCCGTGGGAGGCCCCCCGGCCCCCAAGGCGACGCAGGTGGTGATGTTTGTGGGGGCGCTGATTGTCTGCTTCGGAATCGTCGGCGTCATGTATAAGATCTGGAGCAATCAAATCGCCGACCTCACCAACCAGCGCACTAAGGAAAATCTTCGCAAAGCGGAACTGGCCGGAGTGAAGGCCCAAAACGAAAAATACCAGCAACGGCTGAGGGACCTCGAGACCCGCATCAATACCATTCAGGCCTTGCAGAACAGCCGGGTGGGCCCGGTGGAATTGATGAGCGCTTTGGGCGATGTCGTCAACCGCACCACCGATGTTTATCTGTTCACGCTGTCTCCGGCGGGGGACCGGTTGCAGCTCAAAGGGCAGTCGGGCACGGTGGAATCCATGGCCAGTTTCATCGCCTCCCTGAAGAAATCCGGATTCTTCAATGACGTGCAGTTGGATCAGTTCTTTCAGGACGATATCCAGGAGCGCCTGAATTACAAGTTCACGGTGAGTTGCCTGTTCAAATCATCCACCGGCGGGGCTTCCCCCACGGCGGGAGGCCCCGCCGCGGGTCCCGGCGGTCCGGGGGGGGCGCCCGGAGGGCCGCCCGGCGCGCCCAATCAACCTCCGGTGACAAGATTAATGAGGTAGGAGAGGGTAGAGAAGATGGCCAAGAGCTTCAATGATCTTCCGGCTTCGATTCAGGGAGCTATTTTGGTGACGGTGGCACTCGTCCTGGCGGGCGGCACGTTCTGGTTCTTCGCTTGGCCCTTGTACGATCAGCGGGACGGCTTGCAAAAGGAAGTGGCCAAACTCAAGGCGGAAAACGACAGGAACGGGGCCTTCAAGCAACAACAGACGGAGTATCTGAACCGCATCAAGCAATTGGAAAGCCAGTTGGATACGCTCCGGTCCATTGTTCCCGACGAACAGGCCACCGATGAGTTCATGAAGTCGGTGTTTGCCGACGGCGCGAGTACGGGCACCCAGGTGCGGACCTTTCTTCCTAAACCCCCGGCGGTGAAGGATTATTATGTCGAAATGCCCTTTACGGTGCGCCTGGACGGAACCTATTACAATCTGCTGAGCTTTTTCGATCGACTCTCGCACGAACAACGGATCATGAGTGTTTCGGGCCTCACTCTTGGTAGTCCGGCGGGTGGCGGCATGGGAGCCTACAAAGTAGCCGCCAGCGAGACGGTGGGGGCGAATTGCGTGCTGACCACTTATTACAATAAGCCTCTGGCCGCGGCGCCACCGCCCAAGAAGAAATAGTGCGCAGGATGAGGACAATGGCTAAGCATCGGTTTCAACACACTGGCAAGATACAGGCAGCGCGGCTGGGGCTCTGCGCGGCTCTCCTGCTGATTTGGGGAGTCGTGCCGAGCGGGGCGGGACAGCAATCCGCGCCGAACCCCCAGCCCAGCGCCCCGGCGGCGCAGAAGGCCGGACCGAAGATGGCAAGGCCCCGGCCCGTAAGATCTGCCCAAACCCCGGCCCCACGCAAGAGCACGGCAGCCACCCCCCACCTTTCCCCGTTGGCGGCAGGGAAGCGGGACCCGTTCAAGATTCCCGAGGTGGGCAGCGCGCGAGCCAGTGCCGGGAATGTTTTGGAATCCGAGCCGGGCGGAGTTTTGCCGCAAGGTAAGCGGGGCTTGCTGATATCGCATTTAAAGCTCGAAGGGGTGGTTCGGGAGCAAGCCACCAACAAAATGATCGCCGTGGTCACCAACGAGACGAAATTGGCCCATTTCCTGTATGAGAGCGACGCGGTGTACAACGGCATAGTCAGCAAGATCACGCCGGACGCAGTTTACTTCAAGGAGAACGTCCTCGACGCCAATGGCCGGGTGACGACCCGTGAAGTGGTGAAGCGACTGGGTGCGGCTCCGGGAGAAGGAAGATGAGACGACAAGCGATTGTTCTGCTGACGGCGGCATGGCTGATGCTGGCAATAGTCCTGACCCCTGGGGGCCGCGTAGGGGCGGCCTCGCAGGCGGCGACCTTGAAATCGGTGGCGCTTTCCGCCAGCCCCACGGGCACGGAACTGGTCCTGCGTGTGGACGGTATTTATACCTACAAAACCGTCCAAGCCAGTCCCGACACCCTTTTCATCGACCTGGCGGGCGCCCAGGCAGAGGGTCTTGCCCGCAGCCAACAGTGGGTGAACCCGGTCTTCTCCGGCTATAAGCTCCTGCCCTACCGGGATGCTTCCGGCCAGCCGGTCGTCCGCGTCCAGGTGGACACGAAGCAAGCGGATCCCTTCGTCGTTCAAAAGGACGGTTCAAAACTGCGGTTGGTCTTCGGGAAGGGACTTTCGGTCAGTTCTGCGGCCGAACCCGCTCCGCTTGCCTCGCCGCCGCCAGCTTTGGCGCACGTTGTCCCGCCTGCGAACTCCAGTGCTCCCCTGCTGGTCTCGAAGGTAAGCGTCGACAAACATGATTTCGGAGAGACTGTTGTGGATGTTTCGACGTCCCGGGACGCCAGCTATCGGGTGTCGATGTTAACCAGCCCGGCGCGCTTGGTGGTTGATATTGACGGCGCTAAGGATACCTCCGCCCAGAAAACCTATGCGGCCGACACGGCGGTTCTGAAGGCTGTTCGTATTTCCCAGTTCCACACCAAAGATCCCTCGGTGGTTCGGGTGGTGGCAGACTTGAACGGGAATCCCGCCTTCGACGTTCACGCCACGCCATCGGGCGTGCGCATTGAGCTGCGTCCGCGCGGGATGGCGAAGTCTTCTCCCCCCGCTACTCACGCTCCGGCGCTGCAAGTAAAGGCTGAGGAAACCAAAACTGTTGCCGCTGCTACCGTCGCGCCGCCACCCGTGACGCCGGCTCCCATCGCTACGCCATCTGTGGCGTCGGCCTCCGTCGAGCCGCCTCCCGTGGCGCCGGCACCCGTCGCGCCAACGTCCGTCGCCGCTCCTCCGGCGGCTGCGCCCACCACGGAAGTGATTGACCGCAAACCCGCCGTGGCTACACCTCTCCAGGTGGAGGCCCAGGAGGCGGTCAAGCCGGACGTGCAGAGCACGTTGCCGGTTAGCGCCAGTTCCATGCAGGCAGAGGCGGCTCCGCTTCCGAGTCCGGCCAGTGTCACACCCGAAGCGCTGCGCGCTGAGCGGGCTGCCCAAATGCTGACCGTGGGCAAGGATGCTGAGCCATCCGAGGCGCAGGGAGCGCCCCCGGCAAACCCCAGCAGTCCCGCCGAGGAAGCCAAACCACTCTACACCGGAGAGCCGATCTCCCTTAATTTAAAGGATGTTGACCTTAAAGACTTCTTCCGCCTGATTCATGAGATCAGCGGACTGAACATCATCATTGACCCCAACGTGTCCGGAAATGTCACGCTGGTGCTCGATTCTGTGCCGTGGGACCAGGCCCTGGAAATCGTCCTGAAGGACAACGGGTTGGGAAAAGTCATGGAAGGCAACGTCCTGAGGATTGCGAAAATCGCCACCCTCACGGCGGAGCAGGATGAGCAGACTAAGCTATTCGCCGCCCGCATGGACGCAGCCCCCCTGGTCACGGTCTTCCGGCCGGTCAATTACGCCAAGGCTCAGGACGTCGCAACTTTGCTCAAGAATTGGGTGGGAGGCGGCGCCCTTAGCCGCCGCGGCATCGTGCTGGTGGATGTCCGCGGCAACACGTTGATTATTTCCGATGTGCAGACGCAGATTCCCATCATCCAGAACATCATTTCCAAGATTGATAGGAAAGCGAAGCAGGTCTCGATCGAAGCTCGGGTGGTACTGGCTACCGCCAATTTCGCTCGCACCCTGGCAGCGTCCCTGCTCGGGGGTTATCAGAACCGCAGCACGGTAGGGACGGGCGGCGTGGGCTCGAACACTCAGTTTACGATCCCTCCTCCTACCGTCTCCCAACCGTTCCCCATTACCACCACCACGAGCGCCAACGCCTCGGGATTCGGCGTGGCTTCGGTTACCAACGTCGGTGCGCATTACTTTATCAACGCCGCCATCTCTGCGGCGGAGGAGCGCGATCAGGCGAAGACCATCTCCCGTCCCACCATCGTGACCCAAAACAACGTGCAGGGATTGGTCCAGCAAGGTGTGGAAGTTCCCATCCAGACCACCATTAACAACACCATCTCCGTGCAGTACGAAGATGCCACCTTGGAGCTCCGGGTCACCCCGCAGATTACTGATGACAACAACATCTTCTTGATTATCGACGTGAACAACGCCTCGGTAGGCGCGTCGGTTTCAATAGCTGGCCCCTCCATTAACACTCAACGAGCCACCACGCAAGTATTGGTTCCCGACGGCGGCACCGTGGTCTTCGGCGGAATTACGGTGACCAGCCGGAGCAAGTCTGCAACCTATGTACCTTGGCTGGGAAGCATCCCCATCCTGGGGCATTTGTTCAAAACCAGCAACGCTACGGACCAAGACCAGGAGTTGCTCTTCTTCGTATCGCCGAAGATACTCGTGACCTAGTTTTTCCACCCGGTCAGCGGACTCGGTGGATTGCCGATCTTAGGGAGGAGACCTTGGTGAACCCTCGGTCTCCTCCTTTTTGCATCTGCCCATGCGCCCAGACCCACCTTCCTCGCCATTCCGAGCCCGCCAGGAGCGGCTGCGGGCTCTTATGGAAACCCGCCGTGTTCCCCTCATTCTGGTCACCCATCTGGTAAATGTTCGATACCTGACGGGATTCACCGGCAGCGCGGGAATCGCACTGCTGGGCCCGCGGCAAGGAATCTTGTGGGTTGATCCTCGTTACACGCTCCAGGCGCAGGAGCAGGCGCAAGGCGTGGAGGTAATCGAGGAAAAGAAGGGAATTCTTAAAGCGGCAGCAAGCTGGGTGAAGAAGCATCGGGTACGGGCGTGTGCCTTCGAGGCCTCAAACCTTAACTGTGAGCAATTCCAGCAGCTCCGCAAGGAAGCTGGCCATCGTCTTCGGCTGAAACCTGCGGGGAACCTGGTCGAAGAACTCCGCGTGGTCAAGGACCGCGATGAGATTGAGGCCATTCGCAGCGCAGGAAGGGTGACGGCGGAGGTATTTGCGGAGATGCTGCCGCATGTCAGGCCCGGCGTGAGGGAACAGGACTTGGCGGCGGAAATCGAGTATCGGATGCGCAAAAAAGGAGCAGAGGGCGCGGCCTTTGAGACCATTGTGGCCTCCGGTCCGCGCTCCGCCTTCCCCCATGCGCGCCCGTCCTCTAAAGCACTGCATGAAAGTGAGTTGGTAATCTTCGACCTCGGTGCTATACTCGCTGGTTATGCCGCTGACATGACGCGGACGGTCTATTTGGGTGAACCCACTCGGCGGGTTCGCAACCTTTACGCCGCGGTGCTGAAATCCCAGGAAGAGGCTGTCCGGTCGGTCCAGGACATGACCTCTGCCGGGAAAATCGATTCGACGGCACGGCGTATCCTGGCCAAACACCGGTTTGCCCGGTACTTTACACACAGCACCGGCCACGGAGTGGGCTTGGAGATTCATGAAAGGCCGCGCCTGGCCAAAGGGGAAACCACCTGCCTGAGGGCAGGCTCGGTAGTCACGGTGGAGCCGGGGGTTTACCTGGAAGGGCTCGGCGGCATCCGCATCGAGGATACGGTGCTGGTGGGGACCGAGGACCCCGAGATCCTCACGCCCGCATCCAAGAAGGATTGGGTCATAAGCTAGTATGGTGCTCGGGGTACGGGACACGGGAAACGGGACAAGGGACGCAGGATTCGGGAATCGTGATCAGGAATTCGGGCGTTCCTAGACCTGTGTCCCGTATCCCGTATCCCGAACTATGAAGGAGCAAACGAATGCCCGGTAAGAATTCCACACGCCACGGTCCTGAGCCGGGGCGGGTCTGGAACTTGGATGATATCCAGGAGTTGCTGGACCTTCTGGCGGTGAAGGAAATCACCGAATTTGAAATGGAACAGCAGGGCGTGAGGATTCGCGTCCGCCGCGGCAATGCCCAACCCGTGAACGCCGGAAATACCAATGGATATGCCATGGCTTCCGGGTCCGCGGCGGTCATGCCCGCGCCGCCTACGGCCCCTGGGATTCCGGTGGTGGCGGCCCCTCCAGAGCCTTCGCCTGCCGCGTCGGGGCCCGAAGCGGCGGGGGATTCCACCGAGGGCCTTGTCATCATAAAATCACCCATCGTGGGGACCTTCTACTCCTCCCCCTCCCCCAATGCGCCACCTTTTGTCAAGGCGGGTGACACCGTGCAGGTCGGTCAAGTCCTTTGCATCATCGAAGCCATGAAGCTGATGAACGAACTGGAAGCCGAGCAAGCCGGACAGATTGTTCGCACTTACGTCGAAAATGGCCAGCCGGTGGAGTACGGGCAATCCCTGTTTGCCCTCGAGCCGGCACGGAAGAAGTAGGAAGAGTTCATAGTTGATAGTCCATAGTTCAAAGTCGATAGTTCAATGCAGTCGACGGTTTATATTTCATAGTCGATAGTTCGAACCAATAGAACGAGTTCATAGTTGATAGTTCATAGTCTGTAGTTCAAACCAGTTTGCAGTAGACCTTTAGCTATCGACTATCAACTATCGACAATCGACTATCAACTATCGACTGTTAACTTTAGACTCCGAGAGGTACAAACGTGCAGCGCTTCCAGGACCTGAAGGTTTGGCAGCGGAGTCACGCGCTGGTGCTTGAAATCTATCAATTAACGAAAGACTTCCCCGGTTCAGAACGTTTTGGCATTACTTCGCAACTCCGACGCGCGGCAGTTTCAGTTCCGACGAACATTGCGGAGGGGACAAAGCGACTTGGCAGCCAGGATTTCGCCCGATTCATCAACATTTCCGAGGGATCGCTTGCAGAAACGGAATATCTGATCATGCTCAGTCGAGATTTGGGATATTTGCCGCCCAAAGTTACCGCGATGCCTTTGGCAGAAATCACCGAGATTGCCAAGATACTGAACTCTCTACGAGGAAAAGTCGAGCAAGCGCTCTCCGTCAAGAACGCAAAGACCGTCCATAGTTGATAGTCAATAGTCGATAGTTAACACTCGTTTGCGCTACGACTGGGGGGAATGGCTTGGGAATTGTAACGATCGACTATGCACTGTCTTTTCGGCTTTTAACTATCACCTGTTTATCAACGTTAAACCATCAACTATGGCTGTAGACTATTAACTATCGACTATCTACCATGGACTATGAACCATCGACTATCGACTATCAACTATTGACTATTAACTATCGACCGTTCTTCCCATGTTCAAAAAAATCCTGGTTGCCAACCGCGGGGAAATTGCCTTGCGGGTGATTTGCGCCTGCAAGGAATTGGGAATTCCCACCGTCGCTGTGTATTCGGAAGCCGACCGCTACTCGCTGCACGTGCGTTTTGCGGACGAGGCGGTTTGCATTGGTCCTCCACGCAGCGCCGACAGTTACTTGAATGTGGCCAGCATTATTTCCGCCGCGGAAATCACCGGCGCGGAGGCCATTCATCCCGGCTACGGTTTTCTGGCGGAGAGCGCTTATTTTGCCGACGTTTGCCAGGCCTCCAACCTCACCTATATTGGCCCCCGCCCGGAAATTATCAGCCTGATGGGCGATAAGAATCGCGCGCGGGCTCGCATGAAGGAATTGGGCTTGCCGGTGTTGCCGGGCTCCGAAGTGATCTCGTCGGAGGAACAGGCCTTGCGGGAAGCGGAACTCATCGGCTACCCCGTGATCGTCAAGGCCGCCGCCGGTGGGGGCGGACGGGGAATGCGGATTGTGCACTCGCCCGACGACCTTCCTCACCTGTTTCGGGCGGCGCAGAACGAGGCTGCGGCGTCTTTTGCCACTCCCGATGTCTATGTGGAGAAATACATTGCCTCTCCCCGGCATATCGAGTTTCAGGTTCTGGGCGACCAGCATGGCCGGGTGGTCCACCTGGGGGAGCGCGAGTGCACCATCCAGCGCCGCCATCAGAAGCTCGTGGAAGAATCCCCCTCCACCCAGATTGACTCCGAGACCCGCCGGCGCGTGGGCCATCTGATCGTCGAGGTACTCCAGAAAATAGGCTATACGAGTGCCGGGACGGTTGAGCTCTTAATGGATGAGAAGCGCAATCTCTACTTTCTGGAAATGAATACGCGCATTCAGGTGGAGCATCCGGTAACGGAAATGGTGACGGCGTTGGATCTGGTGAAACATCAGATCCTGATTGCGGCGGGTGGGCATGTGCCCTTCGAGGGCGAGACCATTGGGCTGCGTGGCCACGCCATCGAGTGCCGCATCGTCGCCGAAAATCCGCAGACCTTCGCTCCCTCCGCGGGGAAGATCACGGTTTTCCACGAACCCGGCGGCACCGGCGTGCGGGTGGATACGGCCGCTTATGCCGAGTCGGTGATCCCGCCCTATTACGATTCCCTGATTGCCAAGCTCGTGGTGCACGGCAAAGATCGCCATGAGGCCATCCGCCGCATGAGCCGGGCGCTGGAAATGTTCATCATCGAGGGCATCTCCACTTCCATCCCCGTTCACCAAAAGATCATGGCCGACCCGGATTTCCAGGCGGGGAATTTCGACACGAATTTCCTGAGCCGATTCGCCCGCAACGGCGACGTTTAATCGGGTCATCGGGTGATCGGGTGATCGGGTCATCGGGTCATCGGGTGATCGGGTCATCGGGTCATCGGGTGATCGGGTGATCGGGTCATCGGGTGATCGGGTCATCGGGTCATCGGGTCATCGGGTCATCGGGTCATCGGGTCATCGGGTCATCGGGTCATCGGGTCATCGGGTGATTCGATTTTCGGGAATTAACCAGTTTATAATAGGACGCAATAAGCCCCAAACGAATTTTCCCCCGAACCGTTTCCGTTACTGTGGGGCCGGATGTCATGGCGAGAATCACGGAACCATTTTATGGGTAAATCACCCGATCACCCGATCACCCGATCACCCGATGCAGTTCACCCGATCACCCGATCACCCGATCACCCGATGCATCTCACCCGATCACCCGATGCTTTTGTCCTTCCCCGCCTCTATGCCATAATTGACCCTGCTCAGAGTGGCGGCCGCCCCCCCGTTGAGGTGGCGGAGACTCTTCTGGCGGCGGGCGTCCGGCTCATTCAGCTTCGAGACAAGCACGCGTCTTCGGGTGAACTCTACGCAAGTGCGCAACAGGTGGGCGAGTGTGTGCGCAGGGCGGGAGGGATTTATATTGTCAACGATCGCGCTGACATTGCCCGCGCCGTGGACGCGGATGGAGTGCATCTGGGACAGGACGACCTGCCCGTGGAGTCCGCCCGCGCGCTGGTGGGATCCGGCAAATTCATCGGTTTTTCTACCCACGTTCTGGAGCAGGTGAGGGAGGCGGACCTTTCCACGGCGGATTACGTTGCTTTCGGCCCCATCTTTCCCACGTCCAGCAAGGAGAATCCGGACGCCGTGGTGGGCCTTGCGGGTCTTGACGAAGCGCGGAAGGCCACGCGCAAGCCGCTGGTGGCCATTGGAGGAGTAACCCTTGAAAACGCCCGCGCGGTGATCGAGGCCGGGGCAGATTCGGTCGCGGTCATTCGTGGCCTGGTGGGAGCAGCGGACATTCGTAAGCGCGCCGAGGAGTTTCTCAAGCAGGTGTCAATTCCTGGGAAATAGTGAAAGCTGAAGGTCAGATTTATAAGGATAAAGTGTAAAGGATGAAGGGTAAATTTCAGGGCTTTCATCTTTTCCCCTTTATCCTTTACCCTTTTCCATATGGGAACACGCCCAACCATTGCCATTCCGCAATCTTCCGGTCTCGTCAAGGGCCTCGGCCTGTTCGATTCCACCACCCTGGTGATGGGCTCGATGATTGGCTCGGGCATTTTCATTGTGGCGGCTGACGTCAGCCGTCAGGTCCACTCCCCGGGCCTGTTTTTCCTCACTTGGGTCATTAGTGGATTGATGACCGTCATCGGGGCGGTTAGCTATGGTGAACTGGCAGGCATGATGCCCAACGCCGGCGGTCAATATGTCTACCTGCGCGAGGCCTTTGGCCCACTTTTTGGTTTCCTCTACGGTTGGACGCTTTTCCTGGTTATTCAAACCGGAACCTTGGCTGCGGTGGCGGTGGCTTTCGGGAAATTTCTGGGAGTGTTTGCCCCTTGGGTTTCGGCCAAAACTATTCTGGGTAACTTCGGGACTGTCGCCGTCTTCGGCCACCCGATCGCGCTTACCCTCTCATCGCAACAATTGATCGCTATTCTGGTGGTGTTCTTCCTGAGTGTATTGAACATTTTCGGACTCCGTGTCGGTGCGGGGGTACAAAATGTCTTTACCGTCCTAAAGGTAGCTGCCCTTCTTGGAGTGATAGTCCTTGGAGTCTGGTGGGCCTTACGACACCCTGTGCCCACCTCCTCCACGCAGGGATTCTGGCAGGGCGCGAATTGGGATTTGGCCACGTTGACGCTGCTTTCCGTGGCGCTGGTGGGGCCGCTGTTTTCCTCCGATGCCTGGAATAACGTCACTTTTACGGGCAGTGAGGTCATCAATCCCCAACGCAACCTGCCTCTGGCCCTCTTCATGGGCACCACCGTGATTTGCGTCATTTATTACATGTGCAATTGGGCCTATTACCGCGCTCTGCCCTTCTACGGAGTGCCTCATGGGGGGCTATTGGAGCAGGGAATTCAGTACGCAGCGGAAGACCGTGTCGCTACGGCCGCCGTTCAGGTTATGTTGGGCGGGCGCGGGGCGGGGTTGATGGCCGCCGCCATTATGGTTTCCACCTTCGGTTGCGTGAATGGACTAGCCCTGGCGGGCGCGCGTGTGTATTACGCCATGGCGAAGCACGGTCTGTTCTTTTCCTCGGTAGGAAAGGTTCACCCCCGGTATCACACTCCCGCGGTTTCGCTTATGTTCCAGGCGGTTTGGGCGGCGATCCTGACCCTCACGGGAAGCTACAACGAATTGCTGGACTATGTGATTTTTGCCGTTGTGCTTTTTTATATTCTAACCATCGCGGGCATCTTCCGGCTGCGGCGGACGCGCCCGGAGGCGTCGCGGCCTTATCGGGCCTGGGGTTACCCTGTCCTTCCGCTGCTGTATATTGCCTTCGCGTCGTTTGTGGAGTTGGCCTTGCTGACCCACAAAACATTGCGAAGTTTTGCCGGTTTGAGTATCGTTGCCATCGGCATTCCGGTTTATTATCTTTGGCGACGTTCGGCGGGGAGCCGGACGAATCCGTTGTAGCGGCGAGTTTACCTCGCCATGACGCTGTAGCGGCGAGTTTACCTCGCTACGTTGCTGTAGCGGCGAGTTTACCTCGCCATGATGCTGTAGCGGCGAGTTTATCCGTTAGTTGGCGGACCCAGGGGCGGTGCCCCGACGAGACCGTGATAGGTTCCGCCGCCGCGGCGAGTTCAAGGAGATATAGACAACTCATGGCGAATCTGCTGGTGAGGAAGACGCTGGAAATGATTCAAGAGGAAAGCGCCGAGCACGGGGAGCACACCCTGCGGCGGGTTCTGGGGCCGATCAATCTGATTACCCTGGGAGTGGGCGCCATAATCGGGGCCGGCATCTTCGTCCTCACCGGCGCCGCGGCGGCTAAATATGCGGGTCCGGCCATCGTCCTGTCGTTCGTACTGGCAGGTTCGGCCTGTACCTTTGCGGGATTGTGCTATGCGGAGTTCGCCTCGCTCATCCCCATTGCCGGCTCGGCGTACACTTACGCCTATGCAACCCTGGGTGAGCTTTTCGCCTGGATTATCGGTTGGGACCTGATCCTGGAGTACGCTTTCGGCGCCGCCACCGTCGCCTCCGGTTGGAGCGGGTACGTACTCAGCTTCTTGCAGGATTTTGGAATTCGCATTCCCCCGCAGTTCGCCAGCGCGCATGGCGAAGTCTTGGTGAATTATAATGGCCACTGGGAACACCTCTCACGCATCCAAGATACGCTGGCCTCGCAGCATATTAATCCTGATTCCTTAGCCCACACGGGCGCCTATTTTGACTTGGTAGCTTTTCTGGCCATCATGGCGGTCACTGTGGTTCTGGTGATTGGGATCAAGGAATCAGCGAACCTGAATAGCGCCATCGTGATGATCAAGGTATCCATCGTGCTCGTGTTCATCGGCGTTGTAGGTGTTTACGCGCTCTATCATCCGGCGATCTTCTGGGCGCACTGGCATCCCTTCCTTCCCCCAAATCAGGGAACGTATGGGGCCTTCGGTTGGTCGGGGGTTGCGCGCGGGGCGGGGGTCATCTTCTTCGCCTATATCGGGTTTGACGCGGTTTCCACGGCCGCGCAGGAAGCCCGGAACCCCAGGCGGGATATGCCCATCGGCATCCTGGGTTCCCTGGTCATTTGCACGGTTTTGTACATTTTGGTTTCTGGACTCCTCACCGGCGTTGTTTCCTACACCGCGCTGAACGTATCCGACCCCGTCGCTATCGGCATCGACGCCGTCCCCGGGGTACGGTGGGGAAGCATTCTTGTTAAAATAGGCGCTATCTTCGGGCTGGGCACCGTGATGCTGGTGATGTTGCTGGGCCAATCGCGGGTGTTTTATTCCATGTCCAAGGATGGACTGCTGCCCCGTTGGGCAAGCGCCATCCACCCGCGCTTCCGCACGCCCTGGATCTCCACGGCTTTGGTGGGGTTCTTCGTCGCCATCTTCGCGGCGTTAATTCCCATTGGTATCCTGGGCGAACTGGTCAGCATTGGGACGCTGCTGGCGTTCGTCATTGTCTGCGCCGGTGTCTGGGTCCTGCGGGTTAGGCGTCCCGACTTGCCGCGGGCGTTCAAGACTCCTCTGGTACCGCTGGTGCCCATTCTCGGCATTGTGGTTTCCCTGGGGTTGATGGCCAGCTTGCCCGGCAGTACGTGGTTACGCTTGATCATCTGGCTGGTGGTGGGCATGGTGCTGTATTTCACCTACGGGAAAAAACACAGCCGGGTGCAGCTCGGCGCGGCAGCGAATTCCGCGGTCGCCAGCCCGGACTCGGCCCGTTGAGCGGGGACGATGTTGGAAATCCTTCTTCGCGAATACCGCTCGCACCGGTTGGCGCGATTCACGGCATGGGTCGCGGCTTACGGCGCCGCCTTGTGGACTACGAACCGCTTCACTCATGCTGGCGGCGGTGTCACTGTATTCCTCTGGTTCGTCTTCTGGGTTTGCGCGCTGGTTTCCGGCGTTTATTATCTCGCTCGCCTGTTGCGTTTCATTCGTACACGCTTGCTTTGGCGGCTGCAACGGCGCTTGGTGCTGGCGTACCTTCTGATCGGCGCCCTCCCCATTTCCCTCATCCTCCTGTTGGTCTTCTTGGGAGCTTTCATCATCAACGGGCAATTCGCGGCCTTTCTGGTGGTTCTGAGGCTACGCGACCACTTCGACGAAATTGAGCAAGTCAACCGCGTCGTGCTCCACGAGGCCCGTTTCGGCGGGGAAAAGTCACCGCCCGTCTTGCTCAATAAGATTCGAGACTTCTACGTTACCGAGCTAAATGACCACACGAAGAGTTACCCCGGACTGGTTATTACCCTGCATCTGGGAAACGTGACTCGCTCGTTCCTCCTGGACGGCAAGCCCGCGGGAAATCCCGCCACCGTACCAGGCTGGGTGAAAGGTGAGGAATACGCCAATATCGTTGACGACCATGGCCAGCTTGCCTTGCGATCCGTGGAGCGGACTAAGACCCCCGCCGGGGATTTAACGCTCGTGCTCTCGCAGCCCTTCACTCCCCAACTGCTGGATTTGGTAGGGAATGGAGTTGGCCCGGTGGATGTGGTTTTATACAAGCAGATTGACCCCGGCGCGGCGAAGGATACGAAGATCGTCGTGACAACTCCCGGAGGGACCTTTACTCCGGGTAACTCGATTCACTCCCAGTCTGTGAAGGTCCCGGACCCGGTGTATTCCTTCGATTTCGAAGTCTTTGGCGCTTCCTCGCTCGAGCCGATTCTTTGGAGTGGGGACAAAGAGGCCCCTGCCCCCGCATTTGTTTTTGTGTCATCTCGCATCGGCGCGCTGAACAGCCGCTTGCTGGCCACCCTGGGCGAATATTCGGACGTCTATGTTTTTATCTTTAAAGGGGTGGCCATCGTATTTCTAATCATCGAAGGCGTGGCGCTGCTGAGCGGCGTCCGGATGACGCGCTCCATGACGCGCACCGTGGATACCCTTTACGATGCTACCGAACGGGTGAAGGCGGGGGATTTTTCCTATCGGACGCACTTTCCTCCCCACGATCAGTTGAGCGCCCTGGGCGAAGCATTTGACAACATGACCGCCTCGGTGGAGCGGCTGATGCAGGAATCGCAGGAACGCTTGCGGTTGCAGAGCGAGCTGGATATTGCCCGCGAGGTGCAACGCCAGCTCTTTCCCCAGTCGGTGCCGAGGGTGCCGGGCCTGGAGCTCTACGGCGTCTGCAAGGCGGCGCGCTCGGTGAGTGGCGACTACTACGACTTTCTTAAATTGGATGAGTTCCGCGTGGGACTGGTTCTGGGCGATGTGAGCGGCAAGGGAATCTCGGCGGCGCTTCTGATGGCTGCCATCCAATCGGCCCTGCGCGCGCAGTTTTACGATGGCTCCGGGGGCGGTGGCAGTTCCATTTCCACGCAGTTTTCAACGGCCCGGATCGTGGACCGATTGAACCGCCAGATCTATGCGAATACACCGCTCGAAAAGTATGTGACCTTTTTCTTCGCGGTCTACGACGCCCGAACCCGCAACCTGTCTTATACCAACGCCGGTCACCTGCCGCCCGTCCTCTTCCGTGACGGGAAGATCGAGCGCCTCCGCACGGGCGGGACGGTGGTGGGGTTGTTTCCTTCCGTCACGTACGAGGTGGGAGAAATCCGGCTGGAACCTCATGACCTCTTGCTGGCCTATACGGATGGCATTACCGAGCCGGAGAATACCTATGGCGAAGAGTTCGGGGAATCCCGACTCCTCGAGGTGACGCGGGGCATGTTGAACGCTTCACCGGAAGTTCTGGTCACGGAAATCTACCGGAGCGTGGATGAATGGACGGGTAGCCCGGAACTTCAGGATGATATGACCTTGCTTCTGGGCCGGGCGTGGTAGGCGGGTGGTCACGGTTGGCAAAGCACTGACCGTGACTTGCGGATGCCCGCGATGCGGCAGTATCGAGCACTCCCCAATCAGAGAGCCGAGGAAAGAGACGGATGGGAAGACCAGGCTAGGGACTCGTCGGGGAAATAACTAGCCTCGCGCCCGTCAATCCCAGGTGGCGATCGGTGGACCAGCACGTGGAGATTCGGCGCTCGTTGATGATGACTAACCCGTGAGCATCGGCCAGCGTCAGCGACTGGTCGCCGAACTTCTTGACCAGCCTGCTGGTCTTGGTCAGTTGCTCATGATCGAAAGGCTCGGTAGCAAGGACCGAGAGATCCTCAATGAAGTTGAGAAACTGGATGGCCCGATTCCGGTCGTATCGTCGCAGAAACCAGCCATGTCCCTCGGCGATGACCAGCGCCGAGGTGATCAGCGGCGGCGGGCTGGAGAAGAGCTTGCGAAAAAGCGGATGGTAGCTGTCCGAACGGTCCAGAAAGGCAATGAGGGCGGAAGTGTCGACGTAAGTCTCAGTCTTTGTGGTCATAAACGATCTCATCAATCGACTGGCTTGACTGCGGGTTCCCGGACTCGACCAATCCGGCGTAGCGCATCCACCTCGGCCGGCAGGAAGGTGGCAGCACGCTTTGGATCGCCCGCCGGACATACTCCGCCACGGAGATTCCCAGCGCTGCGGCTTCCTTCTTGACCAACTTGTAGTCCTGCTCGTCGAGACTGACTTGAGTGCGAAGCATGTTATCACTCCTCCCTGATATGATAACACGATAGCAGGTTAGCGAGAAATCGTTGTTTTAATGTCTACCGATTTCACTTCAAGCGTCACTTCAAGCGTTGCCAGTACAGCAGAACTCCGGTAGACTCTGATGTTAATTCCTGCGTCAAGGAGTTGATCTGTGGCTTTCCGCAATCGCGTTGCCCTCGTGACCGGCGCCTCACGCGGAATCGGCAAGGAAATCGCCTTGGCGCTGGGGCGTGCCGGCCTGCGTGTGGCGGTGGCCTTTCGCACCAACAAGCTGGGCGCTCAAAAGGTCCTGTCGGACTTGCGCGCCGTGGGAGCAGAAGGTCTGGCTTTGGCTACCGATGTTACCGACCCGGCGCGAGTCAAAGAACTGATCGAGGCAGTCGCCAAACAGTTCGGCCGGCTCGACGTGCTGGTCAACAATGTTGGTGACTTTGTGTGGAAGCCGGTAGTCGAATCGACGGTGGAAGAATGGAACTCCATCATCGCGTCCAACCTCTCGAGCGTTTTCTACACCACCAAATTCGCCTTGCCCGTGATGCGCCGGCAGCGCTGGGGACGCATCATTAACCTGGGCGCAGTCGGGGCGGAGCGGGCGTTTGGGCAGGCGAAAATCTCCGCCTATTCCGCCGCCAAAGCCGGCATTGTGGCCTTCACGCGCTCCGTGGCGCTGGAGGAAGCGCGAAATGGGATTACCGCCAACGTCGTGAACCCGCCCGTGATCGACGAGAAAGAACTGTCCCTCGAAGAAGCCCAGCGCCTCACGGACGTGCGCTTTCCTGTGGGCCGGCCCGCCACCGGCCGTGACATCAGTGAAGCGGTGAAATTCTTTGCCTCGGAAGAAGCCTCCTTCATCACCGGCCAGGTGCTTAATGTGAGTGGTGGGTGGATGCTTTAAAGAAGCTCACAGCCGACAGCTCACAGCCGACAGTCCGCTGTAACTGTGAGCTGTTGGCTGTCAGCTATTCTCAACATGAAAATTCTCACTGCCTCCGAAATGCAACGCATTGACCGCCTGACCACGGAACGGTATGGCGTTCCTAGTCTGACGCTTATGGAGAACGCCGGCCGTGGCGTGGTGGAGTTTCTTAATGCACGCCTCACGCCTCTCGCCCAACAACGCATCGTGATCCTTTGCGGGAAGGGCAATAATGGCGGAGATGGCTTGGTAGTGGCGCGCTTACTGCGCGAGCAGGGATTAGCCCCACGCGTGTTGTTGTTTGCGAACCCCGATGTTTTGCGCGGAGACGCCGCGGCGAATTATGCGCGACTTGTCTCCTCCGGCCCGCCGGAGGTCATCGCAGCCCCCGAGACGTGGCAAGCCATTGTGGCCCCTCTTGCCAACACAACCCTCTTTATAGTGGCTTTGGTGGGGACGGGGCTGGCCAAGCCGCTGGAAGGATTCCTGTTGAAAGTTGTGCGTGACATTAATACGCGATTCCCCTCTGCCCGGGTGCTGGCGGTGGATTTGCCTTCGGGGATTTCGGCGGACACCGGCGAGCTCATCGGCGAGCACGTGCGCGCAGATTTCTGCGTCACCTTCACGGCCCCCAAAATTGCCCACGTGTTTCCGCCCGCTTGCGAACGCATGGGCGAGTGGGTGGTGAAACAGATTGGGACTCCTGCTGAAGCCCTGGAGAGCGACCCCAGCCTCACCCTGAATTATGCGGTCCGGCAGGACGTGGCTTGGATTTGCAAGCCGAGGGCCCTGGGTGCGAACAAGGGCAATTTCGGGCATGTGCTGATCCTGGCCGGTTCGATTGGCAAGACGGGCGCAGCCGCCATGGCCGCGCACGCCGCACTGCGGGCGGGTGCGGGACTGGTCACAGTGGCAACCGCCAAAAGCGCGTTGCCTATTGTTGCGACCTTGGGCGTGGAATTCATGACCGAGGCGCTGCCCGATACGGAGGATGGCGCCATTTCGCTTCGCGCCCTGGAAGGCCAGCGTCTGGATAAGCTCGTGGCAGGAAAAACCGTCCTGGCCGTGGGGCCAGGGATTGGTCAACACCCTGAGACCGCGGAGTTCGTGCGGACCGTCGTCAATAAATATTCGCTGCCCTTGGTGCTGGATGCGGATGGTCTGAATGCCTTTGACGGCCGTATGGATTCCTTTCACCAGGACCTCCGGCCCCCCGGGTCGACGGTTCTCACGCCTCACCCCGGCGAAATGGCGCGCCTGACAGGGAAGACGACTACGGAAATCCAAGCCCAACGCCTGGCAGTGGCCCGCGAATTCTCCAAAAAATTTGGCGTCACCCTGGTGCTGAAGGGATTTCGAACCCTGATCGCCTCGCCGGATGGACAGGTGGAGGTTAATCCCACCGGTAACCCCGGAATGGCCAAGGGTGGCACGGGCGATGTGCTTACGGGTTTGGTGGCCGGCCTCATGGCACAATTTCCCAATCATCCGGTGGGCGAAGTCGCCACGGCTGCGGTATACTTGCATGGTCTGGCGGGCGACCTCGCCGCCGAAAAACTGGGACAGCATTCCATGTTGGCAGGGGATCTACTGGAAAATATCCCGCAGGCCTATAAAGAATTGGCGATCGGTGATTTGTGATTGGCGGTTTGTGATTGGCAATTGAGGATGGGCGGCTAAAGAATGCTAATGGATAATCGTCGATTGATGATTGAAAACACGGAAATCATGTATCGGTTTCAATCGCCAATCACCAATCACAAATCACCAATTCTCAATGGCCAATCGACAATTATCAACGCTCGCTGAGCGCGTGACGCATTCGCCGGAGGAAACCGTCCTGTTTGGGCGGGAATTGGCGGTGCACCTGCAACCGCCTTGCCTGGTGCTGCTGGAAGGTGATTTGGGCGCAGGCAAAACCACACTGGTCAAAGGGATTGTTGCCGGTCTGGGCGCGGCGAGCGAAGATGAGGTCACCAGCCCTTCCTTCACGTTGGTGCATGAATACGGCTCCGCGGGCAGGGTTTATCATGCGGACCTATACCGTATCGAAGGCGCGCGTGACCTTGCTACCCTGGGGTTGGAAGACTTATCAAGTCAGGCGGCTACGGTTCTTGTTGAATGGGGCGAGAAGCTCGGCGATAATATCCCTATACCTTGCGTCAAAATCCGAATGGAGCATCTAGGCAGCGATGACCGACGAATTCTCATCGAACGTGTGGAAGCGTAGTCTTCAAGCCCGAGCCTGTACGGTTCTCGGACTTGTGATAGCAATTTTTGCCGTCGGATGCGGTGGCGTTCCCAAGACGTACTTTTACACTTTGCAAGTGCCCGCCGCGCCTGCGCCCACCGATCCCCGGACGAACTATGTTCTGGGGGTAGAGCACTTCCGCGCGCCGGAAATCCTGCGCGACAATCGCATCGCCTATTATGTGTCCCCGACCCAAATGAACTTCTATCAGTACCATCGCTGGGGTTCGGACCCTGCCACCCTGCTTTCCGACTTCACCGCCCAGTGGTTGGAATCCAGTGGAGTCTTTACGCAGGTCAGGATGCTTCCCGTGCGCGAGCGCGTGGACTACCTGCTGGGGGGAAGCGTCATCAGCTTTGAGGAAGTCGATTCCGATGGAGGCGTCAAGGTTCGCTTGGCCTTGGCCCTCTCGCTGGTTCGCACCGGCGATCATAAACTCGTATGGTCGGGCGAACAGCGGCTGGAAACGCCCCTTCCCGATCGCGGCGTCGAGGGCGTCGCCAACGCTTTGAATGCCGCTTGCGCCCAAGCTCTGCGTGCCATGGCGCCAGGGCTCATCATGCAGGTCGAGCAGGATTTTAAGGGCAGTGGCAAGTGACAGAAGGAAGCTAACAGCTCACAGCCTACAGCTCACCGCTTGCAGCTTACAACTTGCAGTTGAAGTCAACGGCTAATGGTGACTGTGAGCTGTTGGCTGTTAGCTGTCGGCTGTTGTCAGCAATCAGTTCAGCGGAGAGTACCTAATTATGACGGAAAATATGGGCCCCACTCCATGGGGCTTGATTATTGGTTCATCGAGCGGTTTCGGGGCCGCCGCCAGCCTTGAATTGGCGCAATCCGGAGTTAATATCCTGGGAGTGCATTTTGATCGCCGCTCGAATTTGCCTCAGGTGGAGCAGGTCATCAACAGAATTCGAGAAACCGGCCGCGACGTCATCTTCTTTAATATTAATGCTGCCGACCCCGGCAAGCGCACCGAAGCTTTGAACCAGATGCAGGAGTATTGGAAAAAATCCGGCGGCGAGCACTTCGTCAAGGTTCTCCTGCATTCCGTGGCGTTCGGTTCGCTCAAGCCTTACCTGGGAGAATCTTCCGAAGAGGAATTAACCCAACAGCAAATGGACATGACCGTGGATGTGATGGGGAACAACCTGGTCTATTGGGTGCAGGATCTTTTCCGCAGAAAAATGCTCGGCAAGGGAAGCCGTATTTATGCCATGACCAGTGCGGGCGGGCACAGCGTGATTCCCAATTATGGCGCGGTTTCGGCCGCCAAGGCGGTTATGGAATCGCACATTCGCCAACTTGCCTACGAACTCATGCCCTATGGCATTACCGCCAACGCCATTCAGGCCGGGGTCACCATCACGCCCGGTTCCAGCAAGATTCCCGGGATCGAAAGGCTCACGGAGTTCGCGCGGCTGCGCAATCCCGGCGGACGGCTGACCACTCCCCAGGATGTTGCCCAAGCGATCGCCGCCCTGATGAGCGACAAGACCCACTGGATGACGGGAAATGTCATTCGCGTGGATGGTGGTGAAGATATCGTGACGTAGGAGTGCAACGCGGACCTGTTTTGCAGGTCTGCGGCTTTTCCTTGCCTAAAGGGAACGAGCCGCGAACCCACAAAAGAAGTCCGTGCAACATCCGCTTTTGTAGCGCTGATCGTTAGCTCAGCGCCTGCCTGAAGGTCGACGCTAATCCCACTGAAGCGGGGTTCTTCCCATCAGGCGGTTCTTCCAACTCTGGGGGAGCGCCCTGAGGCTCAGGACTTTCCTGATTTGATCCTGGGTGGCGCGCTTGATTCGATAAAGCTCCACGAATTCGGCAATCGAATTTTGACGAGCCCGCCCAATTCCTATAAAATCGAAACTTGGATTTTTCCTCTCCAGGGTGAGGGCTAAGTCGAGAAGCTGTGATGCCAATCAAGAAAGTAGTGCTGGCAAAACCGCGGGGATTCTGCGCCGGCGTCGACCGTGCCATTGATGTCGTCAACATGGCGCTGCAAATCTATGGATCCCCCGTGTATGTTCGCAAGGAAATTGTCCACAACAAATACGTCATTCGTTCCCTTGCCGCCAAGGGCGCGGTTTTTGTTGACGAACTCGAGGATATTCCGAATGGCGCGGTGGCAATTTTCAGCGCCCACGGTGTCTCTCCAGAGGTTCGAGCCATCGCCAGCGCGAAAAATCTGAAGATCATTGACGCCACTTGTCCGTTGGTGACCAAGGTCCATACGGAAGCGGTTCGTTATGCCAACGAGAACCGCACCATCATTCTGGTGGGTCATGCCGGCCACGAGGAAGTGATCGGTACCATGGGGGAAGTCCCGGGGCGGATTCAACTGGTCGGCAGCGTCGAAGAGGCGGAAAAAGTGCAAGTGCCGGACCCTGAGCGCGTGGCGGTGACCACCCAAACGACCTTGGGCGTTGATGACGCTAACGTCATCATTGAAGTTCTTCGCCGCCGATTCCCGAAGTTGATTACCCCGCTAAGTGATGACATCTGTTACGCCACGCAAAACCGGCAGACGGCGGTCAAGATTCTGGCGGAGGATGCCGACCTCGTTCTGGTCCTGGGTTCGGCCAACAGTTCTAATTCCCGCCGCCTGCGCGAAGTCGCCGAGGGCGCCGGGGCAAAGGCCTATCTTATCGATGATGCCATGGAGATTGACCCTGCGTGGTTAGAGGGCGTCGAATGCGTGGCCATCACCGCGGGCGCGTCCGCGCCGGAATATCTTGTTCAACAAGTCGTGACCTATTTTCGATCCCTGGGGGTGGAGCAGGTGGAAGAAGTCATGGTGATCGAAGAGAAGGTGACCTTCCTGCTTCCCTCGGAGCTCTCGCGCGAGATGGGCGCGCGCGGCCTGACTCCAATCAACTAAAGGCGCTTTTGGGGTTTTGTCTGGCCTGCTTCCGCTGAGTGTGAATTCAGGCGGAGGGCGAATCAGCCCGGCGCCCCGCGAGCAGCAGGCCGATCCAGCAACTCACCGGCCAAGTGAGCAGCCAGGACAACCAGTACCAATGCGGCCAGCCCTTGCTCCAGTTGGGAATAGTCGCGCCAATGCCCATTACTTCCCCGATGACAAAAAACCAGAGCACATGCCGCGCGGCCCGGCTCGGAGCAAAGCGGGCGCAAAGCCAGGCACAAAGGATCGAGACCACGACGAAGAACGCTGTACTCGCGAGGAGAGCGTGGTTGGAGGGGACGCGGCCTCTGACGAAATCGCCCGGGAATATCCGCGAGAGCAACGGGTCCGTTGCCAGGACAAGAACAATCGAGAGCAGGTAGCTGCCCACGACCACGGCGATGGATTTCAGCATCGGTTACACCTCCAAGGAGGGGCTGAATTCTACCTCGCTTTCACCACTCGCTGCACGCCCACTGCGCCGGTTACCCCAGGCTACTTGATTCTGACCAACACTCCGCCGCGCATGGGAACGTTGGCGGTAAAGCTATCTTGAAATGTGCCGAGGTCCTTAGCGCCCCAGAGATCGCGGACAGCGGCGGCTTTTTTCAACCCCAAGTTCTTGAAATTCACAGTGACGGGACTCGGCCCCTCGCCCCGGTTGAAGAGGCCAACCGCCTTGCTCCCATCGGCCAGCGGCTTTGCCCAAACATCCAGGGGGCCTTCTTCGGAAACCCGGTGGCCCTGAATGCCGGCGGCGTCCTGGTCCACCGCAATCACTTCGGCATTCGTCAGGATGGCGAGCGACGCTGGCGAAATGGTGTTCAGGTCCGCGCTCGCCAGCAGCGGGGCAGCCAACAAGCACCACAAGCTCATTTGGGTGCGATTCTCGTCCTCGGTGATTTTTTTCAGACCCACCAGCAGCATGTCCGGGTCGTTCCAGTGCCCAGGCCCGGCGAAGCGTTCCAGGCCGTCTTGCTGGAACCCCACCAGGGACACCCGGTCGTAATTGTAATCAAGATCGCCGGTGGTGCGCCACATGTTCCCGCCCACGGAGGGAGCCCAGGTCCAAACTTTTTCGAGTCCGTACTGGCACAGGCTGTAGAGGATTGGGCGCCCGGTGCGCTTGAGTGCGTCGCCCATTTTCCGGTAGGCAGCCTGCATTTGCTCCGGCTTGTAAACCTCCCCTCCGCTGCACCAATCGTATTTCAGAAAGTCCACTCCCCACGCGGCGTATGTCTGCGCATCGAGTTCTTCATGGCCGTAGCTGCCTTCGCGGCGGCCGCACGTCAAGGGCCCGGGCGATGAATACAATCCGAATTTCAAGCCTTTGCTGTGGATGTAATCGGCCAGCCCTTTCATGTCGGGAAAGTTCTTGTCCCCGTGGATCACCCCGCGGGCGTCGCGTTTCCCCTGCCAGCAGTCATCGATGTTAACGTACTCATAGCCGAGCGCCTTCATGCCATTGCGAACCATGGCGTCGGCTTGGGCTCGAATCATGGCGTCCGTTACCTGGCATAAGTCGCCGTACCAACTATTCCAGCCCATAGGTGGTTTTTGAGCAAGGCCGTGATCCTGCGAGCGTAGAATGGCACTGGAAGAGAAAAGAATTATGAATACGAGGCATCGCCCCGTGAACCGCCAACTTGAACTGTATTTCATGGACGAACTCCTTTTCGAGAACTTGTTTTAATGCGGGTGCTGAAGGTCCGGTTTGATGTAGCGGCGAGTTTACCTCGCCATATAGCGAGGTAAACTCGCCGCTACCCCATCAATGTGTCCCACTACCTGCTCTCCAGCGCGTCGCCGGCCATCTTACTCCCCCGCCGGGAGGGTCAGCAACCGCTCAAATCTGCGAGGCTCAAATCCCCAGTTCCAAAATGCGGTGGTAAGGCGTACACTAGCGCGTTTCTGAGAGCAGGGAATAGCAATCCCGGCCTCACCAAGCGTAGGTTGACGAACCATCCGAAAGGAACTCCGATGAAAAGCTGGAAAAGTCTCATCCTTCTTATCACTGCTTGCATCATATGCAGCATTCTTCTGCTAGGTCCGGCGCAAAGCGCGCAACACGATTCCGGAATGGGCTATGAGGACACCCCCATGCTGCCCGGCGGCAAGTGGCACGTCCACGATGCCAAGCGTCCGCAACCGGCAAAGGTGACGGCGGGGACGTGCAGCACACAGAAGCGCGCGGGGATTCCGCCCTCCGATGCGGAAGTTCTCTTCGACGGCAAGGATCTTTCCAAGTGGAAGAATTCGAAGGGGGGCCCCGCCATGTGGACAGTGCGTGACGGTTATCTCGAGGTGGCGCCCAAGACCGGTGACATCTACACGCGCGAGGTGTTCGGTGACATTCAACTTCACGTCGAGTGGAGGACTCCCGCGCCCCTCAAGCCGGGAAACGTGTGGCAAGGGAACAGCGGAGTTTTCCTATTTGGCGTTTACGAGCTACAGGTCTTTGAAAGCAGCCGCAACCTGATCTATGCGGACGGCCAGGCGGGAGCGATTTACGGCCAATACCCGCCGCTCGTGAACCCTTCGCGCGACCCCGGGGAATGGCAGGTTTACGACATCATTTTCAACCCTGCGCGGTTCAAGGATGGAAATCTTGAGACCCCTGCGTACATCACGGTTTTTCAGAATGGCGTGGTGATTCACAACCACACCGCCATCATGGGTGAGACCGGGCACCGCATTTTCCCGCACTACACCGATCGCGGCCCGCAAGGTCCAATCCGCCTCCAGGATCATGACGACCTTGTGCGCTATCGAAATATCTGGGTCAGGACGCTGAAGGAGCAGGACTGAAAACTCGGGACACGGGTCACGGGCCTTGGGGTTCGCGATCAGGAGTGTGGGATTGGCAATCCTGATGGGGATTCGCTTGCTCTGTTCTTGCGATCGAAACATCGAGCTCCGGAGATCGGAGCCTCGCCCTAATCCCGAATCCCCAATCCCGCACCCCGTGTCCCGAATCCCGTGTTACGTGTCCCGAATTTGGACTACAATGACCCCCGCATGATTTTCCGGATACCATCGCCCGGCGGCGCATGGGATGGGGAGAGTGGAGAGGGCAATTTTCTTAATCGAGGAGGGTATTCAAGATGGATCGCAGGGACTTTCTTAAGGCAGGAAGCATTGCTGGAACCTATTTTATCGGATCGACGAAGACGCACTTGATGGCGGCGCCGGTGGCCGAGCCGGCCAAGCCGATCGCCGCAAACGACAACATTCAAATCGCCCTGATTGGCGCGGGCGGGCAAGGTCAGGGTGATACGAAGATGGCCGCGATGGTTCCCGGCGTCAAGGTGGTGGCGGCGGCGGACTGTTACGACGGCTGCCTGGAACACGCCAAGGAACTGTGGGGGAAGGATATTTTAGCCACGCGCGACTACAACGAGATCCTCGCGCGCAAGGACATCGACGCGGTGATTATTGGCACTCCTGATCACTGGCACATGCAGGCTTCATGCGATGCCATGAACGCGGGCAAAGACGTTTATTGCGAAAAGCCCATGATCCACTTCTACTCCGATGGGCCCAAGATCATTGATACGTGGCGGAAGACCAACCGGATTATGCAGGTGGGCAGCCAGCGTGTGAGTTCGATCGTTTACAAGAAGGCGAAAGACCTGCTGGCCGCGGGAGCCATCGGCGAGCTCAACATGGTGACGGTCTGGTACGACCGCAATTCGGCGATGGGCGCGTGGGACTATACGGTTCCCTACAATGCCAACACCGAAACCTGCGATTGGCCGCGCTGGCTCGGCACCGCCCCGAAGATTCCCTTCAACGGCGAGCACTTCTTCCAGTGGCGCAAGTGGAAGGCTTACGGCAGTGGCGTGGCGGGCGACTTGTTCGTCCACTTGTTCAGCGGCGTGCACCTCATCACCGACACGCACGGCCCCACGCGCGCCCAGTCTACCGGCGGACTGCGCTTCTGGAAAGACGGCCGGGATGTGCCCGATGTGATGATGTCGCTTTATGATTACGAGAAGGGCTTCAACCTCAGCGTGCGCACGAATTTCGTCGATGGCGGGTCGGAGAGTGAAGGGTTCGTCTTTACCGGCTCGGAAGGCTCGATGGTGATCGCCGGCGACACCGTCACGGTCACCCGCGTGCCGCGCGAGAAAGAGCCGGGCGTGCGCGTTGACCTGTATTCAGCGGCGATTCAGAAGCGCATGAGGGAAATCTATCACGAGAAATATCCCATCAGTCATCCCACCGGGGCCGCCCTGTTGGGTGAAGAAAGATACGTTGCCCCCGACGGATACAGTGACCACTACGACCACGTGAAGAATTGGATCGAAGCCGTTCGCAGCCGCCAACCCGTGGTGGAGGACCCCGTCTTCGGTTTCCGCGCCGCCGGCGCAGCCCTGCTCAGCAACGAGAGCTATGACAGCGGTAAGCCCGCCCGCTGGGACCCGGAGGCAATGAAGCTTTTGTGAGGCTTCGAGCAGCGGACGGTTTTCGAGGGGCCTTTGGGCGATTTGATTGTTGACAAACCATGAATGCCCACTAAAAGGCATTGATAAGGGCATTTGGCTCAGGGGCGGCACAGGGGCAAAATGTCCGGGCAGAAGCAGCCTGGCGACATTGTGTCTGCCTCTGGACATCCAGGAATACCCTAACCTCGTGCTGCGTGGAGGCCCTTGAGCGATCGACGGTTTCTGTCCAATGGATGAATCCAAAGATACTGAGCTTCGCCGATTGACGGGCCGGCACAGCAAGCTTGTCTACGAAGCCGTTAAGGCCGGGAAAGTTGCAGAACTCTCGCCGGAGAATCAGGTCCTGGCGCGCGCGATGAGCGAGCACATGCACCTCAGGCACGTTCACAATGCCCTGGAGTTTGCCGATTTGCGCGAAGGCGAGCCTTACGAAATTGAGGTGAATGGTAACGTTGTAAGCCCGATGGCCCACGTTACCCTGCACGCTGCCGTCAAAGGCCAGATTGCAGCGGACCCCCCGGTGCGGGCCGCCTTCGAAAAGATGGTGGCCACCGGGGCCTCCGCTCACCACGCCGAGCACATTCTGGCGGCCCTGTTCGCCGAACTCTACTTTGACCTCACCCGGGAGGCGGAGGCCGGCGGCGATGGGGAGAAGGCTCGGGCGGCCTACTACCGGAAAATCAAGAAAATCACTGTGGACGCGGTTTACCGCAAGAAACTCAAGCGGCAGTTCCCCGCCGATCATTTGGGGTTTGAATAGGAGGGGATTGGCTTGCTGCAAGGCACGACCCACCGGCAGCCGACGCGTCCCCGGCAGCGGACGCCTACCCGTGAGCAAGGCATTGACTGTCGTCCCGCAGCCACCGTGGAAATCCCTGTGTTCGGCGCCCCGGCGATGCGGCGATGGACCCTACGGGTGGGCTCAGGGCGACCTGGGGGTAGCGCTTGCCCTACCGCTTGTGAATAGACCCCGCATGAAGAGCCGCAGCCGAATGCAAAGTACGCGTACCGTTGCGCTACCTGTGCGGGACCCGGTGCCGGCTATTGAATCCCGACGAAACACAACTACTTGGTTAGGGATGAGAGGTCGATCTTGAACAGACCTCTGCCATGAGTTGTGGCATAAAGCGTGTCGCCATCCCAAAACAGATCCTCGACAGAACAGTTTGTAGGGCCCTCATTACTGGGCGACCAGGTCTGTCCGCCGTCCTCGCTTGCGTAGACACCCACTTCCGTTCCGACATAAAGCCATTTGGGATTCTTGGGGTGAATGGTCAAAGTATAAATCGGCACCGGGTTGTTCAGATTAGCGCCCAGATTGCGCCAGGTCCGGCTTCCCAGGTCGAACACCCAGAGGTTGTCCGTTTCGTAACCGCCGAAGGTCACGTAAACCAATTCTGGATTATCGGGGCTGATGGTGATGTGAGTACACATACGGTGCGGCGGGTTGGAAAGGCTGAGATTGACTCGGTTCCAGTCTCCATCCGCGGGGGCGCCTCCGCTCCCCTTCGTCGTGTTGTACACTTGGCCGTTCAAATATCCCAGCCAAATCACCTCCGGATGATGAAGCGCAATGGCGATGGCGCTAATAAGGTCGCCATCGCTCGCTCCGACCATCGGCCTGAATTGGCTCCATCTCGGACTGGGATCTGTAGCATCGACAGTCTGCCAGAGACTTCGTCCTCCGGCCAATATTCGGCTTGGGTTGTTGCTATCTAATACGAAAGGCGCGATAAACAGCGCGTTCAGGTAATTGCCCTTTGAGTCGGGAATGGCGTCAGGAATGGAGTGTTCGTCGTTCGTCCACTTCCAGTCACCCAGATTGTCATCCCAGTACTTTCCACTGATATAGTGAAAGTCGGGGGTTTGGTCCGTAAAGTCGGCTTTGCCGTGGCGGTGCAGATTGAGATAGATGTATTCCCCGTAAAGAAAGTCGCTCTTCGGGTCGGCGGCGCACCAGCCGCCATCCCCTCCTCCGTCCAGGCCCGCGAAGTACCATTGATTGGAGTCAGCACTCGTGTCGAGAACGAAATTGCCATTATCCTGCGCGCCCACCGCAAGCTGTTTGCTGAAAGCGCTCACGGCTCCTCCATAAAACTGGGTGACCTCGTAAGTGTCATTCAGCGGGGTCCACCCCGTGCAGTGGTCCGGGTCGCTTCCCGCTGTGTAGAGGTCATCGGCTTTGAAGACCCCACCGTCATTGCCGAAGAACGTAGTCCGGTTCCCACCTACGCCGCTAGCGGCGTACCGTGGGTCCGGCACGATCACGTGCTGATCGGCGTGGGCGGAACCCGGACAAGCCCCGTTGCTGATCGGAGTCAACGTATCCCCCCCATCCAGGCTCTTCCAGAGGTCAATTCCTCCGACCACAACCAAATTGGAGTTGGTGGGGTCACCTGCCCACACCACATTCCCATAATATCCCTGCCCGCCGAGATGCTGGGCAGGCACCCACTGGTTGCTCTTTGCATCGAGTCTTTCAGCTTTGCGCATGGAGTACGTCTTACCAGAGTCGATGGAACGCCATATTTCTCCAGAGTTCCGGTCTACAGATGCGTAGACGATGTTAGGATGGCCCGTGGCATAGGCGAACTCGACTCGGCCTCCCCAATCCACCTGACCGGAATCGGATGGTCCTTGGGCCTCTTGCCACGTCGATCCACCGCTCGTTGAATAAAACACCTTGCGGCGACCCGAAGCGTCCATGTCCGCGGCGACCGCGTCCGTGGCGCTGTTGGGGGCGAACACCACCGTGTAGGTCTGCCCGGGGAGCGTGTTCGGCCAGGCATTGGGGTTCGAATCTGCCATGTCGTGACGGAACAAGCCGGTGAGCGTCGCGGCCAGCAGGATCCTGCCGTCACTCGAAAGAGCCAGGCGATTCACGAAGCGAAAATCTCCATTGCCATGAGTGAAAGGTATGGCCTCCCACTTTCCGCCGCGCGCATTGGAAGTCGCGTCTCGTGTCCAGAAGATGCCGTCACCCGGCTTCGCATCCTCAATCGTATCGGAATTCACCGACTGGGCGCCAAAAACGATGTACGGATAGCCTTCGCCTGTGCCCGCATAGATTTTGTTGCGATCGGTTGGGTCCATCACCATGGTCGAGATGGCGAGGTTCTGCATGAAGTCATCCACCGGCTGGAAGTCTTGGCCGCCCACGGGGCAGGCAGCCTGGGCGCTGGCCGTCTGGCATTTGAACCAGATGCCACCGCTCACGCTTCCGGCCCAAATCCGGTCGGGTGAGTCGCGGTCGATCACGATGGATCGTGTTCGGCCGCCGACGTCCGGGGGGCCGAGGGGAACCCAGGGACGCTTTTCTAAACCGGCCATGAGGAGTTGAGTGTGAGTCGCCGGCTTGATCATTATGCCGGCGACACTGAGCTTCGGCAGACTGAGTGCCGCCCTCTTGTGTGCAGCCAGGGTCTGGAGAGCGGCGGCAAGAGCTCCCCTGGGAACAATCCCCTCATTGTTCTTTTGCTGGAGAGCGCTGAAGTGCGTGCGAGCCCGGATCAGAGCTGCGTCCTCTTGATATTCTGCGTGCCCTACCACCGCCACGGGGGCTTTTGTGGTCTGGGTTTGTGCTACGTCTGACGTGGAAACGAATATTATGGCTCCGGCGCACAGCACTAGCAGACAATCCTTTAGCCTCAAAGCCTCGTCGAGTTTCGATCTTGAGAATCGCATCTGTGGCCTCCGATTTGGCGGTGACGATCCACCATGCCAAAATTCAAAATGGGCGTGCCGGTCACTTGGAAACATGCCAAATGATATCCCGGATTTCGGTAGCCTCTTTCTTGCCCATTCCCCATTCGTCATTGAAGGAGAAAATGCTAGTGGATGGGTTGCCCGGCTGATCCCAAGGGTGAGGATCGCTGTTGGTAAGAAAGATTATACTCGGATTCCCGTAATGACCGCTCGCCGCCGCCGGCGACACGTCCTAATCGTCGCGCATGTTTGTCGAATCTACCACTCCCGTCAAGCTCGGGGGCTGCCAGCCAGACATAGGGTTCAAAGTGCCCTTCCAGCCCAACGCGGAAGACCCCCGTCTTCGGCTTCCGCGCCGCCGGCCCGCTGGGGTCCGGAGGCAATGAAGCTGCTGTGATTTTGGATTTTGAATCTTGAAATCATTGCTAAGCTGGTCAGCGGTACCCACGGTCAATTCGCTTTTGGAACTGACCGTGGGTTCGTCAACCAAGGGAAAAAACCCAAGGGCAGAAAAAAGCTCGCACTAGGAGCCTGTCGGAGATAGATTTGGCCGCATGTAGAATCAATAAATTAGCGACTTTATAATGGCTGTAAGTTATTGATTCTTCGTAGAAGAACTTCTATCTCCGACAGGCTCCTAGCACTAGCTGCCTGCTTTGAACACGCGAAGCCTAGAGCGCCACGGCGAAGTACTTGAGAATGGCACCTAAGCCCGTCTGTAACACCGACCCCCAATTGACCTTAGAGTTTTGTTTCCCTTGCTGCGCCGCGTTCACAGCTTGGTTGACGTCGCTTTGGGCCTTCGCGGGATTCGGATTGCTCGGAGAAGATGATTTTGGGACTGTCGTGGACACTGCGAGTGTAATGCGTGCATCCTGCTCGCGGCCGTTATTGTCGGTCAGTTTGAGATAAAACGTAGGCCCAGCTCCTGCGGTCGGCTGACCCAAAGTGGCTAGTGCAATCTGAAATGAGGGGTCAACCCCTGCTTGGGCACTGCTCAAGAGATTGTCGACTTTTGCCTTATCACCGGCAGCATCGGCTGTAGTGAAGGTTGCGGCAAGCTTAGCAACTACTGGAGAGGTCTTGGCGGAGACTAAGAGGTAATCCGGCTGAAGGGTTAACTGGAAGCTGTCGGTGATCAACGCATCGAGTCCGTTGAACGTTTGTGATTCAAGAATGTCCGACCGGTAGTCCGCAAGAAATCTGCCAGCCTGGGCCGGCGTCGGTGCTTCTTTGCGCTGCGCTGTTACATAGAGGTTATAAGCGGACTTTGAGTCCCCGACAACATACGCAACCTTAGCAGTTTGAGTTGGATCCCCAGTGATCTCCTGCAGTGCGGCGTCTACTTTCGTGGGGTTGGGCGGTGAGGGGATTTGGTTCGCCTTGACGATCTCATAGTAGAGATGATCCCCTGGCGCGAGGCCAGAGACAGAGAAGCTCACATTGGTCGGGGTCACCGACACGCCGTTAATCTGAACGTTAGGGGGAGTAATGCGGTCTTTCGTTGGTTGACATGTGTTATAGGTTGTGACATCACCTATCGGATGATTCGCCGCGTCTAACTCCTGAAGGGCTACAGTGTATTTATGCTGGCCCTCTATAAGAGGAGAGATGGCGATATCGCTGTTTCCAGTGTCAATTGAACCAGTCGCCTTGACCGAGGTGCTAGTATCAGCTGTATCGGTAGCTGTTACCTGGATCGAGGCTCTTCGGTTGACATTAAGGCTTACTACCATTAGCGTGTCATATACGCTGCAGCTTAATACGTTCAACTGCAGCGGTCCACTCACCGACGGATGCATTAGTTCCTCAAGCGCCTCGCCCATATCTCCCAATGATATGGAAACGTAGGGGGCGGAAACAGAAGCTCCGTCAGAATCCGTCGCTGTCAGGGTGCATTGGAGGTGATCAATGGTGCCCGGGTCAAGGGTGGTGCCGTGCCCGAACGGCAATTGCAGTCTGTAAAGGTTGGTCTGGCTTTGGTCCTGTTTTATCGGGAGCGGCTGGGTGTATGGCACCGTCCCCAATAAGGCACCATGAATCGTGCAAGACGGGGTGTAAGTGGTTACAGGTGACGATAGTTGCCAATCCACTTCAATTTGCGGCTGCGTCATTCCGCTTTGGTATATGAGTTGGTATGTGATTTGAGCGAACGTTGGGGGTGGCGCAGGGTCCGCATTCGCTGGATCGGTCGCGGAAGAAACAACTAATGCGAGCACCGCAAACAAACACAGAGTCGTGAAATTTCTCAGTGACGAAATCATGGATTGCAGCCTCCCATATCGACTTTGTATTCTGTCGAATTTGAACTTTAGAGTTCCTGTGCTAGAGAATGCCTGCGATTCCCTCTTTCGAGTTCCGACCAGCGGGTAACTACGGACAGCGCCTTCCAACCTGTGGGTTCATGGTCGCGGGGGAAACGCCCTGTCCCCCCACGACGATTTAGCTTCGACCAGCACGAATTCTTTTGCTGCATGCGATCGCTGACGCAGACCATTGTGAGCCCGCGTTTGCTTTCGACATTAATACTCCCGCGCAGGCCGACCGGCCCGAGCGGGAACAGTAGTTTGTCGTTTAATGAACCCTGGGGTCCTGCCCTCGCGAAATAGACGCCCGGCTTCTCTATTTGTTACTCAAATTAATTGTATTGATGAACTATCTATACCTGAACGTAGCCATTAAACATGCAGCCTATGTGCTTGTCAAGACTTTTTTGGATAAGATACTAGTTTTTTACAGACTTAACACTTTTAATATGATTTTGACGCTGCGCAGAAAATGGCTGGCATCGGGCGTGCTAAGTTCCTTGCTTGCGTCCGGGAATCGCCGCTACGGTTTTTTGCCGACGGGCAGGGGCCGCCACCATCAATTCGCGTTGGGAATTGACCGTGGGTTCGCAAATCCAGGGAAAGACCCACGGTCGGAAAAACGCTGACCGTGGTTACCCGCTCACCGGACGGTGTGCGTGGCCAAGTCAACAGTCACCGGGTCGAAGGGTATAGTCTGTTGACCGAGTGGCCAGAACTCCGTCTTTAGCTGGCTAGCAGAAGCCGTCACAAAGAGATATCCGAGCGACTTCATCGCAGCATCATACGTGACCTCATTTGTGGCATCGGCAGGCTGCCCGCTCGCGGGTTCTACTGGCTGGGGCGGCATCCCGCCGGTGCCGACGACGACGTAGGGCACCTGTCGGCCCGCGATTCGGCGCGTGTATCGCTGGTAGTTGTGCGCATGGGCCGAGAGAACCGCATCGGGCATGACGCCGGCGGCTGTGCACGCATCGGTAATGCTCTTGTTCATGTCGGTGCTTCCGGTATGGCCGCTTTGGCTGTACGGCGGATGGTGCGTTGCGATGACCAAAGCCTTGTGGCTCATCCCGGCGATGGCCGTGAGAGTCTTGCTGAGCCAGTCCAGTTGTGACGTATCGCCACCCGCGCCTTCGAGAAAACCCGGGTTCTCCAACAAATTCGAATACAGCCCGATTATCCGGACATACGGCGCGTCGAGCAGCCAGTAAACGCCGGGCTGGGTCATGGTTTCTCGATAGATACCGATTCCAGATGCTGCGGTAGGAACCGCTGCCGTGGCGGCACAAAAGTTCGCTTGGAAAGCGCTCAATGACGGTTTGTCCGCGGCGGCTCTCACCTCCCCGTCGTGATTGCCTGGGATGGCTATGATTTTTCCCGGATAGTGGCGATACGGGCGATAAAAGCGATCCCCGTAGTGCGCTTCTTTATCCGGGCCATAGATCACATCGCCAAGATGCAGCAGGAAGGCAGGGTTAAGTCCACCCGCGCCTGCTTTATAATCGGTGGCCATCTCGCCACTGACTTCTTCTGCTTCGGCGGCCATTCCCACTCCGCTGTCGCCCAAGGCATGAATCCGGATTTCGCCGATGCCTTCAATTTCTGCGACGCCCTCAGTGCCGATCACCTCAGCAAGATCCATCTGACCGCCGCGCAGTACCTTGGGAACAGGGCCGATTTGTTTCTTGCTCCAGTCTGTCATGCGCGTGTTGCCATTGACGGGCTTGCGTTGCGCCAAGGGAGTCGTGGTAAAGAAGGGGTGGGCATACCTTCCCGTGGAATGCGAGCTTGCCAACTGGGGGGTGGATTCGGGTTTCTTGGTGGCCATCTGGATTCTCCGTTTCCTTCGACTCTCATGCTTCCGCCCAGGCCAAATAATGGTCGGGCCGGAATTTTAGTTTTTCGTGTAATGAACCCTGGGGTCTTGCCCTCGCGACATCGGCGCGGGGCTACTCTATTCATTGCTCAAATCAATTGTACCGGTGAACTACCTGTCCCTGAACAAAGCTATTAAACACGCAGCCAGTAGGCTTGTCAAGACTTTTTTTGGGTAAGACAATAATTTTTTGCTGACGTAACATTCTTAACATAATTTTGACGATGCGCAGAAAATGGTCGCACATCGGGCACACGAACTTTTTGCTGCCGGCAGGGAATTGTCGCTACGGGTTTTTCGCCGGCGGGCCTGGGTGGCCACGGTCAATTCGCATTGGGAATTGACCGTGGGTTCGTAAATCCTGGGAAAAGGCCCACGGGCAGGGGTGTCATTTGCTGCGGCACGGCCATCCCCTCGGCACGCTCAGGGCAGGCTTTGGCCGTGACCGTTCACGGGCGGGACAAGGTGTGAAAAATAAATAATCTCGCGCAGAGACGCCGAGACGCAGAGATTCGAAGTAAACAACTGCTTCGTTTTCTTTTCGGCCTCTGCGCCATTGCGCCTCGGCGCGAGATGCTTTTGGACCGAAGCGTGCTGACGGCTGTTTCCGGCTATTTCAGGGCATTGAGCAACAATTGGCCGTCGGGGGTGCCCAAGCCGGTGCATGGGTCCCAGCCCACTGCTGCCGAGTAGTCACCGTTGGTGCCCACGGTAATGTCGTGGAGCGGGCCGCCCGTCGGCAGCGCATAGAGCAAAGAATTTACGAACCCGACGGGTTTACCGAGTCCTTGATTGATGCAGGCAAACAAACCCGCCCACAGGGGAGCGACGGCGCTGGTTCCTCCCACGGGCGGGAGGCCTTGACTGGGATCGGGAAACTGCTGGCCATCACAGAGAATTTGGTAGCCCGATTCCTGGGCAGCGTCTCCGGCGACGTCCGGCACTCCCCGCATCACGGGTCCCGCAGGATCGGTGGCGGGGGGGACGCCCGCGTTGGTTTGATAAGAAGGAAGCGCGAAGAAACGGCTGACGCCGCCGCCCGAACCTTCATTCGAGCCTTCATACCAGGTCACTTCGCTTGAAATCGCGCCGTTGGCAGCGGTCAAGATCGTTCCGCCGCACCCCAGGGCGTAGGGGTCGGAAGCGGGAAAGTCAACGTGCGCCTGGCCATCCCAGTTCGGATCGTTGGAGTAGAAATCGGCGGAACCGTTGTCGCCGGAGGCGACGCAGACCGTCATGCCGAGAGCGGCGGCGGACTGGAGCACCTGGTCCATGGCGTTTTTGAACTGGCCGGTGGCGGAGTCCTCGGAGCCGCCCCAACTGATCGAAATGATGTTGGGATTGTTTACCGTATCGCTGACAATCGCGTTGAGAACTCCGAGAAAAGATTGATCGGAAGCATCGGGCGCGAAGTAGACGACGATGTTGGCTCCCGGCGCCACCGAGCCCGCGACTTCGATATCGAGCAACACTTCGACGTCCGGATTGTTGGGGTCCAGCGCGTTCGTTCCGGGACTGTTGGCGCCGCCGTTGGGATAAGAAGCCGCCGTGACATTGGGAGGGGTAATGCCGAGCTGCTGGAAATACGTTTGCAATTCCGCCGGACGAAAACCGCCGCCCAGTTCGAGAATGGCAATGGTCTGACCGGCGCCGTTGTATTGGGTCGGGAAGTCGTAAAGCGCGGCGACTTGAAGCGGGGTAAAGCCCGTCGCCACCTCGGGGGCCGCTTGCGCCGCCGCTCCACCCGCGGAAATGCCCCCCGCCGGCTGGGCAAGCCTCCGGTTGACGCGGTAATGGGGCTTGGCAAAAGGACGATTGTCCAGGCCGGTCACGCTGGTGACGATGTCGCTCAGCTCCGCCGGCACGTAGATGTCGCCGGTGCGGCAACGATACGTGCGCCCGCCGGAAATGCAGGTTTTGAGATCGACACCGAAGGCGTTGGAAAATGATTGGGCATTTCCGGAGACCACCACCTCGCGGCGCGCCGGGTCGGCGGCAACCAGGCGCAGGCTATTTTCTTTGGCGAAGTCTTTGACCTTCTCGAGTTCCGCCGGGTCGGCCCCGTGCACTCGGTCGTGCACCTGGCGGGACATGTAGGTGCGCTCCCGGATCCTTTGCCGGGCGTGCCGTTCGAAAGATGGAAGCGCCTCGCGGCGCCGCACCATCATGGTTACGGTGAATTCACCCGCCGGGGTTTCCGGCAGGATCTGGGCCTGGGGAATTGCGTGCTTGGTGCTTCCCCGAAGTGAAACCCTATTGGAAGCTGGACTCATGATAGATGACTCCTTTCAGCGCTTATTGGGATGGGCTGACGCGTAATGGGCCCTGGGGTCTTGCCCCTCGCGAAATCGGCGCGGGGCTATCCGTTACTCGAATTAGCTGCTATGGCGAACTACCTGTTCGTGAACGGAGCTATTAGACAAGCAGCCATTGAGCTTGTCAAGACTTTTTTGCGATTCGACATTGATTTCTCGCTGACGTGACACCTGTAGCATAATACCCTGGGTTCGCAAACCAAGGGGAGAGGCCCACGGACAGAAGGGCACTGTCCGTGGCTACCTGCTGATGGAAAAGTCGTTCGGGCAACGTAGCGGCGGGTTTACCCCGCCATAGCTCTATCGTTTTCAACTCTCAATTGTTTTCAACGTCGGATGGCGGCGTCCCGATAAGATCGGGACAGGTTCCGCCGCGTCGACGTTCCCCCCTGCGAGCGAATGCGGGTCTTACGGATGAAACCGCGTGGGGTCTGTGCCCTTGGGCAGAAGGTCAAGCCCGGTTGTGCCCGTGAAGAATCGTGACGCAATCGAGGAGACTTCATCCAAGGTCGGAAGCAGAACGTGCAACGGTAGAACGTGGGATTTCAGGTTGAAAATTGAAACGTCCCCTCCTTGAATCTCCACCGCTGGAACCCCCGGCAGCAGGGCGGATTCGAGCGGTACAACGTCGTCTCCGGCTCCTTTGTTCTCCGGCTTGTCGGCGTCGTCGAAATCGTACCAATTGGTGACCCCATTGAATTCTGGCAAAACCTTTACCGTCCGCAAGGTCGAGTTAGGTTTGTTGCCATAGATCACCAGAACGCGTCCGGCCAGCCCCAACTCCGGGCGAGTGACATCCGGCAGGGCGTTCATGAGCCCGCGCGCCGCCGTCAGGTGGGCCTGTTCCACATCAAAACCTTCCGGGTCGTCCGGGTCCGGGGTGACGGTCTGTTGCCAGTTGTTGATGTCGAAGATGTCCACAGGGGCGCCGACTTGATTCACCACCGTATTGGGGAGCGCGGGATTGGGCAGAAGCTCGTAGACCGCCGGAAAGGTTCGGGCCAGCTTGCGCAATTCCTTTTGGCCGCCGAAGAGCACGGTTTCGCCGCGAATCAACGACTCGACCGCGTCTACCGATCCGAGGTGCGGCGTGGCCACGAAGACCACGCGGTCAACGGGAAGGGGAGTGCCGGGCATGGCGGTGTTCCAGGCGGCCAGGAACTCTCGAAAGATCAGCCCGCCCATGCTGTGGCAGGCGAAGTCAAAGGCCCCGTCCCAATTGCCGGCGCCGAGCGACTTGAAGGTTTTCTTTTGCAGCGCCTGAACATACTTCACCAGCTTGTTCGCGCTGCGCACCATGGAATAGCGCCAATCGTAAGGGAATACGTACACGGGCACGCCGCGGCCGCGCAGGGACTGAACGAAAGAGCTGTACGCGATGCCGAGAAGCTGCGACGCCCGGTTCACCACGGCTTCAGCCTCATCCACTTCGCCGGTCGTATCCAGAACCAACCTGTCAAAATCCGGCGGCACGACCCCCGCTTCCAGCGTTGACCACGTGGTCGCCGGGGGCAACGCGTAAATGTTTTCAAGACCCGTCCCCTGGATTCCGGGTATGACGATGCAGGGATGATTTGCCATTGGTTAATACCTCCATTGTCGCACCGGCTTCCCGCCGGCATTGGGCCGCCAGGATGGCGGCGTTACGTTGAATTGCAGCGCCGGCTTCCCGCCGGCATTGGGCCGCCAAGATGGCGGCGTTACGCACAAATCAGGGCAGCACGACCGTACGGATCGCGTGAATCATAGACCCAGTGCCGAGCGGGTTGCCGGTCCGACGATGCCGTCAGCGGTTAAACCCTTCTGGGTTTGAAACTGTTTCACGGCTGCGTCCGTGCCGGGCCCAAAGACCCCATCCACAGTGACGTTGATTCCGGCGTTTGCCAAAGCCTGCTGAAGGGCGGTGACGTTATCCCCCTGCATAGGCGGCGACTGGAGATGGAGCGTTGCCTCATCCGGACCATGGGCCGCCACGCGGACCGGCGCCGTCCCCGCGAGGATATCTTCATCGATCAAGACTCCGCGCACCGAGAGCGCCAAGGGCAAGTCCCACTTGCCGTCGTTAATAAGTTGCAGAAAGGCATCCATCCGGTACACGGTACCGTGCAAGAGGGTGTTGGAATTGGTTGCCAACCAGTTCCGGCGCTCATTCACGTACGCGGTGATCCAGGGCTGCTCGCCAATGTCGCCGGCCTGGCCGTGATTGGAGTTGGTGATGTTGCGGATGGTCAGCCAGGCTCCCTGAATGTGGCTGTCGTAAACCACGTTGGTTCCCAGGGCGCTGCTGACGCCGGAATTGGCCGCAGCCGTTATGCTCGGGGTCCAGTAATTCTGGTCGAAAAACTGGTCTTGAACGCTCTGCATCACCGGGTCGTCGCCGGCCTGGCGCAAGAGGCCCCGCAACGTCATGTCCGTGTCCAAAGTCGTATCGCGGGCCAACAAGGGTTGAAGATAGGGATTGAGCGCGGCAGCGAATTGCGCCCCCGCCGCGTCGCAATAGGCTTTGATGAGAAGGTACAAGTTGCCGCTGCCCAAGGTCGTTTGCGACCGGCCATAAGTCAAATGACCCGTGTCACCCGGCAGCAAAGTGACATTCCCATATTTGCCCAGGGCGCTTCCCGTCTCGAAAATGTTGACGATGGCTTGGGCGGTTCTCTTCTGTAAATCGGATGGCATGGGTTTCCTCTCATTGTAGGGCCGGGCTTTAGCCCGGTGACCCGGTGGGGCGCCGCGTTTCGCATCCCTCCCTCCCACTAGGCTAAACTAGCGCCCAGGTGCCTTGTCAACAGAATTCCTGGCGGTTTTCCTACCGGTAGGAAAAAATTTTACAAATGAACCGCACTTTTCCTACCGGTAGGAAACCCGGGGTTGCGGGCTGCCGATTTTCAACTCGCTTGGCGCCCTTTCGCCCCGGCCGGCGCCGCGGGAAAAATATAGAAACTCCAGCGCCGGGCTTTAGCCCGGCAAGTGCCGCCCTAATGGGCGGCGCTACGGTAGTCTCACGTGATGCTGACGTCCTTACTCGCCCTCAGTCCGATCTGGCTGACCAGCGTCAACTTCCCTTTTACAGGGGTTGTGACCGGCAAACTCACCGTGAGCTGAGCCTCGCTCTTCCGGGTAACTTGCGCTTCGGGAATCGAGATAGGCATTCCACCGGCGACTGTCCACACCGCCGTGGTGTGGTCGCCAAAATTCTTGCCGTTAACGGTTACGACAGTCGTCGTTGCCGGGGCCGCAGCATGCGGTACATCCGGAATCGAGGCGATGCTCAAAGGGTCCATGGGAAAGCTCATCTCCGCAGCTTGCCCGTCCCCGTTGGTCAGCCTCAGTGTGTGCATGTCTTCCAAATACTTGGTCGCATCCTTAAGGGTTATCACCAGCTCGTTGCAAAATTTCGGGTCCGGCGCCTGGTCCTGACGCTTCTTTGGGTCGATCGAATACTGGCCCTGGCGCAAAATCTGGTCATCGACGCTGACGGTCGCGTCGCTCGCCAGGTTGTCACCCTCTAAGTTGATGGTCATCGCGGACGGGACTGAGGTGGTGCCCACGGTGGCGGGGGTGACGGCAGTCACGGACATGAGGCTGATCACCGGCCCCGGTTTACGCACCACCTTGCCCCCCAGGTAACCGGCGGAGCTGATTCCCATAAGGAGAAGAAAGTTCTGCGGTATCGCGGGCAATTCGGTCAGGGCGGCAGGATCACTCTTCAGTAATATTCCCAGAAACCCGAGGCAGCCCACCAGCGTCCACACAAAAAACTGGAACCGATCTGCGGCCACCAGTCCTCCACTGCTTATAAAGTCCGCCATGGAGGGATGGATCGGGCCCGCGCCTTTCGAACCCCGCGTCACGGTAATGCCCGTAGCCGCCACCACCGTGCCCGCGCTGACCCCCAGCAGCGTCGGCAGGCCGTCCGGAATGGGCGGCAAAGTGAACTTCCACTGAATGAGCAATTGACATAGAAAAAGATAGACGTAGCCAAAAATGGCGACGGAAGTCCACACCAGAAGTTGAAACTTGGAAAGGCTGTAAGAGTCGGTTTCCTTGTCCAGGAAGAACGCGGCGACCGGGCTGTACTTCACGCCCGCAATCTTGTATTGGCCGATGCCTTTCCAAACCAGGGCCAGGACGATCAGCACCAGCGCCGAGAAAATGACAATCGCCCTCTGGCGGACCCCTTGTTTGGTGATCCCGGAGAAGGTCACGTCCCTTGGTTCGGAGATATTGTTTCCCACCCGTACCTGGATTTCCAGGGCTCCATACTGGTCCCGGGGATGATATCCCCTGACGTGAAGCAGCCTGGTTTTTAAGTCTTCGTCGTAAGCAAGGCAGATCTTGTCGTAGTGGCCCCGGTTCTTGAACGACTTCGGATTGTCCTCTTTCGTAGAAGTAGCGTCGCACTCGGTTGGATTGCCCATCGGTAACGGTACTTTGCCCACTTCAACAATGTTGTCCTCAACGGATTGAGCAAAATTCTGGCCGGCGATGTCAAAATCGTACCCGTCGTGATCGTCGCTCGGGTAAACCGTGGAGGGATGAATGGCATCGACAACGACTTGGGCAGCCGCGTTGTTTGCTGGAGGACTGAATGACGTCGGATTGGTTGACGTGGCGTTGGTTGACGCGGCGTTGGTAGACGCAGGCTTGCCTGCCGTACCGCCTTGCCCAGGCACCTGGGCAGGTGCGCCGGCTGCTGTGATGAACATCGTACCGAGTATTACAATTACCTTCCAGGCTCGGCGCCCGGCAAAGTACCTCATATCGACCTCCCTCGCAGAAATTGAAGAGTGGTACCCACGGTCAATTCGTCATGGGAATTGACCGCGGCTACCTGCTGCAGCTTGTCACATATTACTACTTACCACTGCCTGCCCAACCGCAACCTCCTTGAGATCTGGGAATGAGCCTGTGAGGAACGTCTTCAAGTCAAACGAGTGCCCGGGCCTAAGGGATAGCATCTGGAGCATCGCGCGGCGTTTGGGGGCTGCCGACGGCGGCGCGAGCAAGCTGGAAAGTTCGACCAAAAGCATGGGGCCATAGAGCATGAGGTTTTGTCCCGTGTAGATGTTGCTTACTCCCGAGTTCAACGCCGTAGTCAGGCTCCGCCCAAAACTCGCCAACTCACCCGTAACCTCGGTGCGGGCGTCGGCAGACGCTGACGCCACTGCCGCCGCAGCGGATTTCAGCGCACTCGCAATTCCGCCAATAACCTGACTCTCCGCGAACAACAGACCGTGAAATTGAGCCATCATCTGTCCCTGCGGACCGTTGGTAAGAACATCATTTCTCAGCGCCCCCGCCGCATCTTCGAATTGCGGTCCATAAAAAGAAGCGCCATGAGGGTTGCCAGCGGCAAGAAGCCGCTGATAGGCGTCACTAACGGCGCCTTCCAGTTGCTTTTCAGTGCTTTTCAAATTGACCATTGCCGCGACGAGGTCCGGATCCTCAAAATCCCAATACGTGTCCTTTCCAGTATCCACGGCGTTGAGAGTAAGGTTGGGCTTGTCCCAATCGATGCCGGCGCAGACCGGGAGTGAGGACCACACGAGAAGGGGAGCGGCCGCGTTATTATTCAGGTTATTCAAATCCTGGAAATACAGCAGGGCGGTGTACTTTCGAAGAAACGTCTGGATCTGCCGTGACGCGGCAACTTGAGCGGCCAGAAGGGCCGGAGCGTCCCGTTTCACCAGCCAACCCTGAAGAAAATCCGCCGTCAGAGCCACCTGCATCGAGACCGCCATGTCACCGAAATTGTTGGCGGGGTTGGAGGCAGCATTTGAAACAGTGATATCGAGATTCTTCAAAAATTCATCAGTGTACTTTGCCGGCGAAGGGAATTTGTCCGCCAGATAGGATTCGACGAAGTCCAAGGTGCCGTCTTCCAGCTCGATCTGCGACATGGCGCTGCGGATAAGGCGCATTTCATAGGCCATAGTTCCAGATGGATCGGGGGTGATGCCGTTATCCAAGGACAGTTCGTCGGCCAGTTCAAGGATGCTGGCGTAACGGTCGGCCTGAACCTGATCCTTCGAATCGATGGAAGCTACCAGATGAGCCCCATTCTGCTCGACCATCAGCTTCGCTACGGTATCGTTCAGGTGGGCGGAATCAGTCTTGAAGAATGGCATTTGGAAGTGGGTCGTCGCGGCGCTGTGAATCTCATGGGTCAATAAGGCTTCGTTAATGGTCACACCCGCGATTGGGCCTCCGGCGTTAAAGACCGTATCGACCGATCCGGTCCCCATGATGGTCGCAAACAAGCCCGCCGCCCCAGCCTGGGCCATGTCAAATTCCATGTCAATCAGGGCTGTGTCCGCAGTGTTCATCTCATATTTTGTGGCGAAGTCTATGCTGTAACGGCTGTTGATCGCCGACTTCGTTTTGTCATAGAGATCGCTGATCTTTGTACCCAGCGCCTTCATAGTGGCTTGAATTTGTTTCAGATCAGCACTGGAAAGCACGGTCCCGTCCAGGAACGCCGCCAGACGGTCTTGCACCCACTGAGTCAATTGGGCCGGGTTAGTAGCTGTCAGAATGGCGTTCAGATCAAACTGTGAAGCGATGGCGTCCTTCAATTGCGTGAATATATTTCCGTTTAGAACGTTCAGGGCGTCATTGGCGACGGTCTGGACTGCCGCTTGATGCTGGCCAAGCGCTAAGCCCGAGATGGCGCCGACCGCGTCCGATAGCCCGAGAAGCCATTGCCTGCTCTGAAGATCTTGCAGGCCATCCGACAGTGTCTGGCTGAAGTTGGCAGGGTTGGCCAGGCCGGTCAGGAGGTTGACGACGGATTGCTGCACCGTAGCGTCGGGATTTCCCAGTAATTTCCAGACCAGCGATTGGACCTCCGAGGACCCGTTCTGGGCCAACTTATCCCAGTCCGCAAGCGCGTTTTTCAGGAGTCCCGTCGCTTGGGCAAGGTCGGCGTCTGACTTGATCGCGATCTTGGTCACTTTTTCGAGGAGGTCGGTCGCCGTCTTCGTCGTAAGGGCAGCGACATTTGCACCGAGGTCCCCGTTCGTCCAGTTTTCGATGTCATGGAGGTCATTGAGAACCTGTTGACCGTGCACACCAAAGACGGAAGACAGAAAATCGTCGATCGAATCCGGCAGGCCTGGGCTTGCGGTGATTCCCGCGGAAAGTGCGAGGCCAATATTCCATCCGTCCTTCTTCTGCTTCATCAACTGCAAGTGAAGAATTTGGCTTGTGGCATCGGGCGACGGCCTGCTCAGCACAACCAGGAACTTCCCACTGGTGGTGAACCCGAGCGTGGCCGTGATGGCGGCGTCGATCTTCACCCCGAGGTCGTGTGGAACCCCCAGCAGTTGCAATTGCCTTTTATAGGAAAGGTTGTACCCGAGTTGTGCCGCCAGGTTTAGCGCAACGGATCCATCAACCTCGGCGATCAACCACGTGCCCGTCTGAATATCGGTCGCGGCTCTCGCCTGACTCGGGAGCATAAGGCTATCGACCACCGCACTTACAACATCGCGCGCCCCAGAGTTCTTGTCAAAACGATGAACGATCGCGAAGGCCGAATCGCTCTGGCCACTTACTCCGAAGCTCGCTGAGGCCACCAAGCCGATTGGATAGGTCCCTTTGAGACTGCCGGAGGCCGTGTATCCCAGAGAGAACAGGATGAAATGATCGTCGGCCCCATTCTGAAAATCCAAGGATAGAGCCGGGTCAAGCGGGAGGTTTTTTGAGACCTCCTGCGGCTGCAGGTACACGGCCAGTCCGGAGGTGAAGGACGCCGCGGCCTGCATTGAAACGGTTGCCCCCGCACCCGGGCTGAACGATGCTGTTGGCGTGGTAAGTTTTGCCGAAATTCCGCCGATCTGTACGTCCCGGTCGGGGAAGGCGGTATTGGTGTCAAGAGCGGTGAATACATCGTGATCGGTAGTTGGATCAATCTCCAAGGAAACAGGTACGGATGCCGATCCGATATTGAAATCGAGTGGCATATTCGGTAACCTCCATTAATAAGTTTGTCGAGTAATCAGCCCGGGGTCTTGCCCTCGCACACGAGGCGCGGGGCACGGGGCACGGGGCTTCGCTATTCGTTACTCAGATTAATCGTATTGGCGAACTACTTGTACTTGAACGTAGCTATTAAACATGCTGGCATTACGCTTGTCAAGACTTTTTAGGGAATCAGATAATAGTTTCTTGCTGACGTAACACTTGAAAACAATTTTGACGCAGGGCAGAAAACTGAACGGCGGCGGTCAAGAGAATTTCCTTCCTGGCGACAAGGAATCGCCTCTACGGGTTTTTGTTGGCGGGCAAGGGCGGCGGAAATCTCAGATTTGAAATGGCAGACGAGAGTGATTCCGGTCAGATCGTCTTATCGGGAGAGTCGCAGATGGAAGCCAGGGGACACTCACCGCAGAGGGGCTGGCGCGCGGCGCAGATTTTTCTGCCAAACAAAATCACCTGATGGCTGAAGGAAACCCACCGGTTTTGCGGCACCAGTTTCATCAAATCCTGCTCGACTTTTTCCGGGGTCTTTTCCTTGGTCAGATTCAGGCGGTGGGTGATGCGGAACACATGGGTGTCAACCACCACGCCGCTGGCGATGCCGTAGGCCGTTCCCAGCACGACATTGGCGGTTTTGCGAGCCACGCCGGGGAGGGTGAGCAGCTCTTCCATCGTGCGCGGAACCTCGCCGCCATAGTCCTGCACGATCTTGGTGGCGGCGGCGATGATGTTCTTCGCCTTGTTGCGGAAGAAGCCCGTGGAATGGATCTCCCGCTCCAATTCCTCTTGCGGCAAGCCTACGTAGTCCTTTGGGGTGGGGTATTTGCGGAAGAGTTCCGGAGTGACTTTATTCACCCGCTCGTCGGTACATTGAGCAGAGAGAATGGTGGCCACGAGAAGTTCAAAAGCGTTCTTATGGTGCAGCGCGCATTCGGCATGCGGAAATAGCCCATCGAGCGCCGTGAAGATCTTCTGCAAGCGCGATGGTGATGTGTAATCGACTTTGGCCTTGGTTTTTCCGCCACGTTTGGGAGTCTTGGATTTGGTGGACATGGTAATAGAGAATTATAGCGCCGGCTATCAGGCTGTCGAAAGAAAATTGATAGCTGGCCAAATTAATGTGGAGGCGGCGGAACCTGTCCCGATCATATCAGGACGCCGCCATATGGCGAGGTAAACTCGCCGCTACGCCGCCTAACCCCTAACCCCGAATCCCGTGTCCCGTGTCCCGTTTCCCGATTCTTACCCTCCGAGCAAATCCAGAACCTCATTCAGTTCGCGGTGGACGCAGGTCAGCGTCGGGGTGTCGCGAACCGTATAGCTGGTAGCCTCGCTATGGCGCAGTTCCATGACCAGGTCGACGAAATGTTCGGGCTTATCGCTTTCGAACGCCACCACGAATTCCTGGTCGTCCAAGCCGAAGGAGTAGGTGGTGTTCAAGCGCACGGTGGGGTAGCGGTGGCCGATCTCAATGTGCTCGTCCATCATGCCCTGCCGCGCGTGTTTGGTGAGGCGATACCAGGCCTTGCTCTTCACAAAGGGATAGACGAAGAGATAGCGGAACTGTCCGGGAATGAGCTTCAGGCGCGTGCCTTCCTGCCCGGCGTGGGTATGCTTGTCCACGTAAACGGAGCGCTTGGTCATGGACAAGAACGAATAAGGAGTCGTCAGGTAATTCCCCAACCCGGTTTCGAGCAACTTCGCCATCATTTCCTGAAATTTCAGCAGGTCGTAGCCAATGCGCCAAAGCATGAAGTCGCAATCGCCACGAATGCCGATCATCGAGTAAGCGATGGTCATCACGTCCTGGTCGTAGCTCTTGACCACGTCGATGAACTGGCACTTGCCGCGCCTGCGGTCCTCGGTCGGCAGCCTGCGCCAGGCGGGGTCGACTTTGTAGAATCCGAAATTCACATACTGACGGCGATCGTCGCCGCTTGCCGTTTCCGGGTGCTTGTGTTCACTCAAAATGCGAACTCCTTTAAAGGTGAGCCCTGACTGACGAAATTCCAATATAACATGAAAAGAGCAGGTGTCAGGTGCAAGTGTCGGGTGTCAGGGGGTGCGCGTCGGCTTCACCTCAGAGCCACTTCTACGGTTATGGCCGTTATACGACCAAGTGGCGAGGGGCGCAGTTCCAGACATCCTAGAAATGACGAGGGGGGGAGCGCCCGTTTCTTGCAAATGACACCAGCACCATCGAGCACGATTGGTGCTTCATCACAATGACGGGCAGTGATCAAAAGGAGGGGTTTTTGACAAGGTTGATTTGATATACACAACTTGTCAGTAAACACCGTTGCCACCGGCCATGAATTGGACCTGAGTTAGGCACCCGCTACAATTTTCTGCATCAAATAAAGATGGGCAAATTGTCCTCATCAATCATTAATAAAGGATGCAAGCCGGAGGGATAAGACCATCGCTGGGAAACTATTTGGTCTTTTATGGAAAAACCTTGACCAATTCTCTTAGACAGCGGCGTTAACCCTATGTTTTTAATGGAGAATTATGGCCGATGAATGGAATCAAATGTGCTTATAGTGGGGTGAGCGGCTAAAACACAACAAGCATCTGACCATGGCGGCACAAATCGAGGGACTTGTGAGTGCCCGGAGTGTGAGGACTGATAATGGATGAGCGACCAGCAGAGCAGAACGCTGACGGCGAAGTTGCCTGGTATGCGCTGCGCACTCAGCATCAGCACGAGAAAGCGGCGGCGGATTCTCTCACGAACAAACGATTTGAGACCTTTCTTCCTTTGTATCAAACGGTTCGCCAGTGGAATGATCGAAAAAAACGGTTGTCTTTGCCTTTGTTCCCAGGCTACCTCTTTATAAGAGCCGGCCTGCGGCGTTGGCGGGATGTGGTAACCACCCCGGGGATTTGGGGTTTTGTCCAGATCGGGAACCAGGCTGCGGTGATCCCCGACGACGAAATCGAGGTGGTTCGACGGATCGTGAACGGCCCGTTGCAAGCCGAACCCCACCCTTTCCTCAAGTGCGGTGATTGGGTGAGAGTCAAGTCGGGCCCGCTGACAGACATCCAAGGCATTTTGGTTAGCAAGAAGAATCAATTCCGTCTCGTACTCTCGGTCGAAATGCTCGGAAAGTCTGTTTCCGTTGAGGTCGAATCCACCACTGTCGAACCGCTCCCCGCCAGGCGGGGAGGCTTGGGTGCGACCCAGGCGGCTGGATCTGACTCATTTCCCAGGGCGCGGCGGATGGAGATTCGAGATTCAAGTCCCCTGAATGCGGCAGTGCGAGGGCTTTAGTCATCTGTTGGTAAGCTGAACTTAGGTTGGAGTGGAAGAGGCGGGCACGCTCGATCAATCGCCCCTTGTTAAACCCCAGTAACCATTGGCAACAGATGACTTTCGTGAAGTTGGAAAACTAGAGGCTTCTGGTCCATGGGCATGTGGCCCAAGGTGAATTCTTTGGCCCCTAGAAACAAAGATTGGCCCAAGTAGGAAATCCCAGAGGGTATCCGGTGGGGACTTACAGGAAGGACACTGTGAGCCACGTAGCGGAGCCCTACCCGGACAGAATCTTCCCATACCGCCTCATGCAAAGTCCCATCGTCGGAATTAATTAATGGTTCGATTACTCAACGTCTATCACCCGAGTCGCACCGTCTTTTTGGTTGGCTATGAGATGATACTCATCATCCTGTCCTTCCTGGCGGCGTTCATGCTGCACTCGAACCCGGCATCCCTGGAGATCCTGACTGGGGGTGCGGGGCTGCTCCAACTGCTCGTCACCACCGCTACTTACATGATTTGCCTTTATTATCTTGATTCCTACGATGTTCGGATGATCACGAATCGCAGCGAACTTGTCTGGCGGCTGTTCTGTGTTTTGGGCATTGCCTCCGTTATCCTGGGCGGGATAGAGTATTTCTTCCCCCGACTCATTGTGGTTCGTAACATCTACGTCCTCGCCATCATCATATCGTTGGGACTTTTGCTCACAAGCCGGATGGTATTCTCAAAAAAGCTTCAGAACCCTACGGAGCGCATGATACTGGTGGGACTTAGCAGTTTCGGCGCCGCTCTTGCTTACCAGATTCAATTGCGCCCGGACCTGGGGATCGATCTTCTGGGGTACGTCGACGATGGCAATCCCCCTCCCGTGACCAATTTCAGGCCGGCCCTTACGTGCCTCGGCTCGACCTCGGACCTCCTGGAAATCGCCACCAAGTCAAAGGCGCACACTTTGGTCGTCGCGTCTCAGGACCGCCGTGGCCGCCTTCCGGTTAGCGACCTGGTGAGCCTCCGGCTGGCAGGCACGCAAATCTACGAAGCGGGAACCTTTTGCGAGCAGGTTGCCGGGAAAATCCCGGTCGAGGACGTGCGCCAGAGCTGGCTGATTTTCTCCGAGGGCTTTCACATTCGACCCAACCTGATGGCGTTACAACACATTTATTCGGTGATTCTGGCAACCCTGGGAATGATCGTCATCTCCCCTTTGATGGCATTGATTGCCATCGCCATCAGACTCGATTCCCCCGGCCCCGTCTTTTATTCGCAGCAACGCGTGGGCTTGAAGGGGCGGCTTTTTAAGGTCTACAAATTCCGGTCCATGTTCCAGGACGCCGAGAAACATTCTGGACCGGCTTGGGCAGTGGACAAGGATCCCCGTGTCACCCGCGTGGGATCTTTATTGCGACTGTCGCATTTGGACGAGTTGCCCCAGCTTTGGAACGTGATGCGGGGTGAAATGAACCTGGTCGGGCCTCGGCCGGAACGCCCAGGCTTCGTCAAAGTCCTCGAGGATGCCAGCCCTTACTATCGATACCGACATCTCGTGCGCCCGGGCGTCACCGGCTGGCAGCAGGTCAATAATGGCTATTGCTCGACCATCGAGGAGCAGCTCGACCGATTGCGCTTCGATCTTTTCTATATCAAGAACATCTCGCTTTCTCTTGATTTCTACGTACTTTTCAAAACGGGCAAGATCATGGTCTGGGGCCGCGGAGCTAAGTAGGTTCCCAAGACTTGGCATGAGTTGCCGATCTGCCTGATTCCCATCAGAACCATTGGGGCATACAAGTGGAAACCTTCTTTTTCGGACCACCCTCACGTCGACTGTTCGGGGCCTTGGACGGGCCGGGCCGGAAAGCGCGGGCCGGGCTGGTGTTCTGCCCTCCCTTCGGCGAAGAGATGATTACGACCTACGCGCGGCTCGCCCGCTGGAGCAAGGAACTCGCGAAGTTGGGATTTGCCGTTCTGCGTTTTCATCCCTATGGAACGGGCGAGAGTGACGGAACCTTCCGGGAGTTCACCATCGAGGGTGCGCTGCGCGACACCATGACGGCAATGAATTGTCTTCGGGAACGCACCGGCGTCGAGCGGGCGGGTTTTTTTGGATTGCGGTTCGGGGCATTTCTGGCGGCACAGGCAGCGCAGGCCTATCCACCTGATTTTCTCATCTTGTGGTCTCCCGTCACCGATACTCGACAGTACTTTCGCGACCTTCTCCGCATGCGCTTGACCGCGGAACTCGTGCATCTGAAGGCCGACCGCGTCAAGGTCACCACCAAAAGCATGATCAGTGATTTTGAGGCGGGCCGGACCGTTGACAATCTGGGTTACGAATTCTCACCCGCACTCTATCGGCAAATGACCGCTGGCCCCTCGTGGCCTCAGCAACCCCCTTGCCTGAAGGTGCTCTGGTTGTCCCGAGTTTCCGAACGCACCCAGCTCGCCTCGCTACCCAACGATTGGGTTGATCAGGGTGGGAATGCCCAACTGGAGTTCTTGCAGGAACTTCCCTTTTGGGAGGATTTCTCATCCGTATTTCCCGCGAAGTTCGCCCGCGCATCGGAGAGTTGGCTGGCGGCGAGCTAAATTTTCCTTTACAATGTATTATAAGCGATTATAAGGGGTTATATGGCTGAACAAGTGAGCATACCTGTGGATGGGTGGGTCCTGCATGGGATGGTGCATGTGCCGCAGCACGCTTCCGGAAAGCGCGTGGGAGTGGTCCTGTTTCATGAGAACTTCAACTCCAAATTCGGCACGCATAGGCTTTTCCGGGACCTTGGCGACCAGCTCGCACAAGGCGGATTCTGCGCGCTTCGTTACGACGACCGCGGCATGTGCGACAGCCCCGGCGTGTGCGACTTGACGATTGCGGACCGGCTGGCCGACGCGCGCGGTGCGGTGAGTTTCTTTCGCACCCAATACAAGCTCGACGCCGTGGTGGGCTGGGGGTTGTGCTTAGGCTCATCGGTAGCCCTGCACACCGCGGCCCCCGGCAACCCGAACGAAAAGTTGGACGGGCTCATCCTCTGCTGCCTTTTGGCCGACCCCGGAATTGTCTCGCTTCCCCAGTTTGGATACGAACGCGTCCAGGTCTCGAAAATTGCCCAGGAGTTTTTCCTGCGCGGAAATGTCTTGCGCAAGCTCTGGAATGCCCCCAAAAGCATGAATTCCTGGATGCGGAAGATTGGGGTACTCGCCCGCCGGTATCTGCGTCCGACCCCCAAGGAACTCGACCGGATGAAAGAAGTCATTGGCGCTGTGGCCGACCTGCTGGTTCGTTACGAGGGTCCTAGCTTGATGATTTACGGAGACAAGGACTCTTACCTCACCGACTGGGTCGAGAGAGTGAACCCCGGCGACAAGCTCGGCCTGAAAAGAAAGAAGATGCCTCCCGGTTGGATCGTTATCAAGGATGGAGACCACACTTTCTCGTCTCGTGAAAAAACCGAAGAATTGTTCCGCTTAACGCTGGATTGGCTGGGACCGTTCCTGGCAGGTCATCTACCCAGTTCGCCCAAGGCCGCAAGTGAGGGGCAGCAGGAAGATCCTGTCGCCCAGGCCGTTTGACTCGGACATCATGCCCGTCCGCGATCCCCGGTTACTTCTTTGGACAAGCGCCCAGCGGACCACTTGAGACGTCCTGCCCAGGCTGGGACGCCCCCCGGCGATTCCAGGGGGCGTGATTTTGCGGAATTTCTGAGCATCACAACCGAAAACCAAAAGGAAAAGGAGAACGTGATATGTCAACCACCTCGTCCAGCATGAATACCATGGCCGTAGTGAGGGCTTTTGTTGAGGAGGAGCTCCTCAACGGAAAGAAAGAGAATTTGGACGAAAATACGGACCTCATTGAACAAGGGGTCATCGATTCTCTGAGCCTGCTTCGTTTGACCACCTTCCTGGAACAGAACTGCCGTATCGTAGTTGAGGACGAAGAGATCGTGCCCGAGAATTTCCGCACCCTCGCCGCCATCCACGCTTTTGTCATGAAGCGGCAGGAATCCTCCCAGCCAAAGGCGAACTAGATTGTCCGTGGCGGACCAAACTACAGAATCGATAGGCACCCTGGCCCGGGGGATGACGGTCAACCTGGTCGGCAGCGGCTACAACGTGGTCAGCCGCCTCTTGTTTAATGTGCTGGTGGCCCGACTGCTCGGCCCCCAGCAGGTTGGGGTGTACTACCTGGCGCTGACCGTCGCCACTTTGATGGGCGCCATTGCCGTGGGAGGTCTCGACACCACGGTTATCCGGTATCTCGCCCGGTTCCGGGTCGATAACGACTGGGGAGCCTTCCGGGGGACTTTGCGCTTCGCCATGCGAACGGTGGGGGCTCTCGGTTTTGCCCTCAGCGCGGTGGTGCTGGTGGGCGCGCCATGGATTGCCACCATCCTGTTCCGCAAACCCGAAGTCACAACGCCCTTGCGCATTGTGGCTCTCTACATACCCTTGTACGCCATCGAATGGGTCCTGCTGGCGGCTACCCAGTCGTTCAAGCAGATGAAGTACAAGGTTTACGTCGAGGCGATGCTCAATCCCACCATGCGCATCATCCTCGCATTTTCTGTCTACATGTTGGGTGGCCGGGTTTACGCCATTCTCGGGGTCTATGTCTTCTCGCTCTTCGTCTGCGCCGTTCTGGCCGCCCTTTCCCTGCGCCGTTGCATTCCCGTGAACTTGTCCTCCTACCTCCCCAAGGTCAACCGGCCGGAGATCGTCAAGTACTGGACGCCTCTGTTTTGGGGAAACCTCCTCAACTTCATGGTGATGTACGCGGATTCGTTCGTTCTGGCCCATTACGCGAGCACGGCCGAAGTGGGCCTGTATTCGGTGTGTATCCGGCTCATCGTGGTCATGGGCTTTTTCCTGGGAGTCATCAGCCAGATTTTCGGCCCCATGATCTCCGAGCTGCATCATCGGGGTGAAATTGATCAACTCGCTGCCTACGCCAAAGTGGTGACTCTGTGGGCGGTCGAGGTCTTTGCCCCCATTGCCTTGGTGTTTGTCGTGGCGAGTCATGATGTCCTGACCCTTTTTGGCAAGGGGTTCACGGTGGCAAGTACCTGCCTTCTGGTTCTCGTGCTCGGACAATTCCTGAACTATGTCACCGGTCCGGTGGGCCTGATTATCAACATGTCCGGTTGGAGCCGTGTACAGTTCTGGATTACGGCGACCTCCCTGGCGCTGCAAATCGCCATGGCCTTTCTGCTGGTTCCCTCCATGGGCATCATGGGGGCGGCCATCGCCAATAGCACCGGAGTGGTCACTCTGAACTTGCTTCAGGTCTATTTTGTCTGGCGTCTCCTGCACATTCACCCCTTCGCCTGGATCCTGGCCAAACCCTTCGTAGCGGCGCTGGCGGGCTTGTCGGTGGCGCTTCTGATCGGCCGTTACCTCTCTTTGACAGGACCGTTGCATGGCGTTGTGGCCTGCGGAGGGATGCTGGTCACCTATATCGGTGTGTTGGTTTCGCTCGGACTCGACAAGCATAGCCGGATGGCTTGGGAGCAGTTTCGATTCAAGATGCTACCCCGCTTTTTCGGTACGCCCGTTAACGCCCTGTCAGAAAAGTAAGCTGGAAAATTCGACGGCACGTTCGTCACCTTTGAGGTTATCCCAACGCCGTGTGCGGAATCACAGGTATCTTTCAATCTGAGCCAGACGCGTCGGTCCTCCCGAGCATGATCGAGCCGATGTGCACGATCATGCGGCACCGCGGCCCTGATGATCAGGGAACTTACTGCCAGGGGCAGATCGGGCTCGGCGTGCGGCGGCTGAGCATCATCGGCGTGACCACGGGCCACATGCCCATCCACAATGAGGACAGCTCGGTATGGGTTGCCTTCAACGGAGAAATCTACAATTACCAGACCCTTCGCGCCCGCCTGGAAAGCCGCGGACATCGCTTTTACACCACCTCCGACACGGAGGTTATCGTTCACCTCTATGAAGAGCACGGGGCCGATTTCGTCGAACACCTCCGCGGCATGTTTGCCATTGCTTTGTGGGACGCCAAGTGCCGTCGCTTGGTCCTCGCCCGCGATCGCCTGGGAATCAAGCCGCTTTACTTTTGGTCCCAGGGCGGACGGGTGGTGTTTGGTTCCGAGCTCAAGTGCCTTTTGCAAGCCCCGGGTCCGAAGCCCGCTATCAACCTCCAAGCCATCAACCACTATCTCTCGCTCGGATATGTTCCGGATCCCGAGACGATCTTTGGCGGGGTAAAAAAACTCGCGCCGGGGCATTTGGCGGTGATTGAGAGCAACAAGCTCGAGGTCCGAAAATACTGGGACCTGCCGTGGCCCGAGGAATCGAACACTCCTTCGGAAGAGGAGTGCTGCGAACGCCTGCGCGAATTGCTGACCGAGTCCGTAAAGATACGTTTGATGAGTGAAGTCCCTCTCGGCGCCATGCTGAGCGGCGGGCTCGACTCGAGCACGGTGGTCGGGCTGATGAGCCGGCTCATGGATCGCCCCGTCAAGACGTTTTCCATCGGTTTTGAGGAAGAGGATTTCAGCGAGCTCACGCACGCGCGGCGAGTGGCCGAGCACTTCAAAACCGAGCACCACGAGCTGGTGGTTAAGCCGCAAGCTGTGGAAATGGCCGAACGTCTGATGGGATTTTTCGACGAGCCCTTTGGCGATCCTTCCGCCATCCCCACCTATCTGGTTTCGCAACTGGCGCGCGGGTCGGTGACGGTGGCACTTTCCGGGGACGGCGGCGACGAGGTGTTCGCCGGGTATGAGCGTTATTCGGAGGCGCGCCGCCAGCAGGTATTCGACTGGATTCCGCGGCCTCTGCGCCGCCACGTCTTGCTTCCTCTCAGCCGGGCCCTGCCTTACGCCGCCTATGGAAAGCGCTACCTGCGAAGGGTGGCTCTTGACGACGGCCTGGCGCGCTATCTTGATTGCACGGTGATTCCGGACGCGACCAAAGAACATCTGGTCTCCGCGGATTTTCGCGCCCAAGTTGCGAGGCTCGATTCCCAATCTGATTCGCACCTCACGATTTCGAACGGCCATCGAGGTGGGATGCTGCTCGACAAGATTCTCCACCACGATACCCTGACCGAGTTGCCGGGCGACATTTTGACCAAAGTTGACAGAATGTCCATGGCGCACTCGCTCGAAGTGCGCGTTCCTTTGCTGGATCACGTCCTGGTGGAATATGTCTCCCGCCTGCCCATGAGCTACAAGCTGCGCGGCCAAACGGGCAAATACATCTTCAAGAAGGCGTTTGGCAACTTGCTTCCCCCGGAAACCCTGAATCGGTCAAAAATGGGCTTTGCTATTCCGCTGCGCCACTGGTTTGCCCGTGATCTTTACGATTTCCTCCGTGATGTGTTGCTTGATTCCCGCGCCGTTCAGCGAGGTTATTTCCAGCCGGCTTTTCTCCAAACCCTCATGGGCGAGCACGCGAGGGGACGGCGCGACCATAGCTATATGCTCTGGTCATTAATGGCGCTGGAACTTTGGCATCGGAACGCCGGATTCTAATTCGAACCATGAACAAACGCCGCCCCAATCTATGCCTGTTTACCAACCGCTTCGGCCACGGCGGGACTGAGCACCAGTTTGCCGATTTGGTCAGCCGGCTCGACCAGAGCAAGTACGATATCCTGGTGGGTTGTTTCTCGATGGAGGGGGAGTTTTTCGAAAAGATGGAAGCGGCGCGCTTGCCGGTCATCGAATTCTCGCGAGGGCGGTGGTTTTCCCCGGACACGGTTCGATGCGCGCTTGCCTGGATGCGCTTGCTGCGCCGCCAGGGGATCGAGATGGTCCACACCTTTGATTACTTCACCACGGTATTTGCCGGTTCGCTCGCTCGCCTGGCGGGAATTCCCTTGCTGGTCACCAGCCGCCGCGACACCGGGTCAATGTACACGCCGCGCCAGCGCTGGGTAATTCGCCGGGTCTTCTTTCAGTCCGACCGCGTGGTGGCGAATTCGGAGGCGGCGCGGGATAGCTTGCTCGATGAGGGCATATCCTCGGAAGCGGTTCGCATCGTCCGCAACGGGGTTGACCTCCAGCAGTTCCAGTCGAACGGCAATGGCCAGTCCGCCCGCCGCCGATGGGGATGGAGCGCGGATGGCCCGTTGATTGGCCTGATCGCCAATCTCCGCCCCGAGAAGGGGCACATGATCCTCTTGAAGGCCATTCCGGCGGTCATCCAGCGCTTCCCGCGGGCACATTTCCTGCTTGCCGGCCCGGGCCCGCTCGAGGGCGAGCTGCGCCGCTATGTGGCTGACAACAACCTGACTTCATACGTTTCCTTTTTGGGCGACTTTTATGGAATCCCCGATCTTTTGGCGGCTCTCGACATCGTAGTGCTCCCCAGTACCTCCGAATCGATGCCGAATGTGGTTCTGGAGACGATGAGCGCCGGGCGCCCCATCATCGCTTCGGCGGTGGGAGGCTGTAAGGAGCTGATTGACCACGGCCGCACCGGCCTGCTCTTCCCGCCGGGTGATTCGCCAGCGTTGGCGGAACAGATTCTGATGCTCCTGGACACGCCTGACGTTCGCGCCCGGCTCGGGTACGCCGCCCGCCGGCACGCCGAATCGGAATTCGATATCAACGTCGCCGTGAAGCGCCTGGAAGCTGTTTACGATGAATTACTTGACCGTAAAGCCGGGGCGCTGTCCTGATTTTAGATGTAGCGCCGGCTTCCAGCCGGCATGGGGCCGCCAAGATGGCGGCGCTACGTTGCGGTGTAGCGCCGGGCTTTAGCCCGGCATGTGCCGCCCTAAAGGGCGGCGCTACGTTGCGGTGTAGCGCCGGCTTCCAGCCGGGATGGGGCCGCCAAGATGGCGGCGCTACGTTGCGGTGTAGCGCCGGGCTTTAGCCCGGCATGTGCCGCCCTAAAGGGCGGCGCTACGTTGCGGTGTAGCGCCGGCTTCCAGCCGGGATGGGGCCGCCAAGATGGCGGCGCTACGTTGCGGTGTAGCGCCGGGCTTTAGCCCGGCATGTGCCGCCCTAAAGGGCGGCGCTACGTTGCGGTGTAGCGCCGGCTTCCAGCCGGCATGGGGCCGCCAACATGGTGGCGTAGCGGCGAGTTTACCTCGCCATATGGCGGCGTAAAGCCGCCTCTACGTAAGGATTTTCCACTCCTTTGAAATCAAAATTGAAGTCCATTCTCGCTTGGCTCGTTCACTGTACGGGGGGCTTCCTGCTCGTGCGGGCGATCCACCAGCGCCTGTTCGGACGCGGCATCAGGATCCTTTTCTATCACCGCGTCGCAAACGCGCCGGCGAAACCGGATGCTCTCGGGCGCCTTCCGCTCAAGGCGGAGGAGTTTGACCGGCACCTCCGCCACCTGCGCCGTTTCTGGCAAGTGATCGGGATCGAGGACGCCGTTGCCGCCCTTTCCTCTAGTCGCCCCTTGCCCTCGAACGCCGTGGTGATCACCTTCGACGACGGCTACCTTGACAATTACACGGTGGCTTTGCCCCGCCTCGAGAAATACAAGCTGCCGGCCACGGTTTTCGTGGTCAGTGGGGCGGTGGACGGCAAGCCTTTGTGGCTCGACGAGGTGGACCGCTGGTTCGGAAAAACCACCGTACCTTCTCTACGCTTCAGCAAGATCGATGCGGAGTTGAGCCTCGAGACCCTGGCGGGACGCCAACGGGCGGCAGCCCAGGTGCGCTCGGTGCTGAAAACGCTGGGGGGCAGGGAACTGGCCGAGGCGCTCGCCAAGTTGCGCTCCCAGTTGGAAATCAGCGGAGCCGATCAACCGCCGGCGTACCCCACTATCATGAGTTGGGAGGATTTGCGGCGCTTGGCGGCGAGCCCGCTCGTTACCATCGGCGCGCATACGGTGACCCATCCTATTCTCACCCATCTCGAGCGCGGGGAGGTTCGTTCGGAAATCACCGAGTCTTGCCGGAGGATCGCGGAGGAATTACAGCGGCCCGTGAAAGTCTTCGCTTACCCGGATGGGGCCTACAATTCAACCACCCAATCCGTCGTGCGCGAGGCGGGGCTGGTGGCATGCGCGATCCAAGGCGAGGGCTTCAATCCTCCCGGCGCGGACCTGACCGCTCTCCGGCGCTTGGGAGCCGAGGGCGTTTCCTTGGCGCAACTCGCCTTGCATCTGGCCGGTTGGGAAGATTTGCGCGTGGCGCTCCAAAGGTATTTCCAGGAGCGGCGCCGCGAGCTTAAACGCCTGGCCTATAGTTTTCTGGAACTGGGGGGCTTATTCCCCCTGCTCCGCTACCTCCAGCGCCAGCGGCTCACGGTGCTGGTCTACCACGGCGTCACGACGCGTAAATCCGCGGCGCAACTCGACACCTTGCACGTCCCGGCCAAGAGCTTCCGCCGCCAAATGCGCTGGCTGCGGCGGAAATTTACCCCCGTCTCCCTGGACCAAGTGCAGGCAGCGCTCGAAGGCGGACAGGCGTTGCCTCCGCGCCCGGTCCTGGTCACTTTCGATGATGCCTATCGAAATAATCTGGAGGTTGCCAAGCCGATCCTGGAGGAACTCGGGATTCCCATGACGCTCTTCGCGCCCACGGGATTCATCGGCCAGTCCCAGTGCTACTGGCTGGAGGAACTTGAATGGCGGGTGGCATGGTCGCCTACCGTGGCCGTACCCTGGGGCCGCGAGTTGCTCTGGCTGCGCACGCCGGCGGAACGGCGGTGGGCATTCGGGAAAATCTCGAAAGGGCTTATGGAACTCGCGCCGGCCGAACGCCAGCGCGCCTGGGAAGAGATCCAACGCCAACTACCCTGCCAGGATAAGGTTGTTCCACAGGAGCCGCGCCTGACGTGGGAGGAACTGCGCACCCTGAGCCAGGCCGGCGCAGCGATTGGCTCTCACGGTGCTTCGCACTCGCTGCTCCCCCGTCTTCCCGCTGAGGAAGTCAAGCGTGAATTGGGGGATTCGAAACGCGAGCTCGAAGCGCGGCTGGGCATTCGCGTCCAGGCTTTCGCTTATCCGAATGGCAGTTGGGATGCCGAAGTCCGGCAGTTGGCCGAGCAGGAAGGCTATGCCTGCGCTTTCACCGGCCAGCCGGGAACCAACGGCCGTGATATGGACCGTTATCTCCTCAACCGAATACCCATCAACGCTACCGACAGCTTCAGCGAATTCGCGAGCGCCGTCTCCGGATTCAGCCGCCTCGGCGCCCGGCCGGTGCCGAAAATCCTCCAGATCGGCAACTACCCCCCTCCGCAATGTGGTTGGGCGATGCAGACCAAGCTGCTCACCGAAGAGCTGCGGCGGCGCGGCGCGGCCTGCGAAGTCTTGAACATCAACGAGAGCCGCAAGATCAAGAGCCCTGAGTACGTAGACGTGCAGAACGGGCCTGACTATCTCTTCAAGGTGGTTAAATTCACCCTGCAAGGCTATCGCCCCCATACGCACGTCAATGCCGAATCGAAAAAGGGATATCTCCTGACGATTGCCGCTAACTTGACAGGGCGCGCCTTGGGCCTGCCGGCGGTAATGACCTTCCACGGGGGCCTGCCGCAAAGTTACTTTCCGCGCAAGGATTCCAGGTTTCTGTACTGGGCCTACCGCCTGCTCTTCTTGAGCGCCGGGAGCATTACTTGCGATAGCATCGAGATCGAGCGCGCCATCAAGTCATACGGGATCGACGGTACGCCGATCGCCTCGATTCCTTGCTTTTCGGCGCAGAACCTTACTTTCAACAAGCAGCCGTTGTCCCCGCAGATCGAGGAGTTTCTTGCCCAGCGGGACCCGGTGTTCTTCTGCTTTGTCTGCTTTCGCCCGGAATATGGCCTGGAAACCGTGCTGGCCGGGATGCGCAAGTTTGCCCAGCAGCACCCGCGCGCGGGCTTCATCTGGCTGGGCTTTCCGGCCAAAGAGGTGCCCCCGGCCGAGGCCTTCGTGGATGCCCAACCGGGCGGAAGGCCGGAGAATCTCCTGCTGCTTGGCAACCTCGACCACGATTCGTTCATGACCCTGCTTTCTCGCTGCTTCGCTTATTTTCGCCCGCACGTCCGCGATGGGGTCTCCGCCTCGGTTCTCGAATCGCTCGCGATCGGTGTTCCCGTGGTTGCCGCTGACAACCATATGCGGCCGCCGGGCGTCATCACCTACCGTTTTGAAGACGCCGATGACCTTTGCGCCAAGCTCGTGTATGTCCTCGAGAACTACGAAGCTGTCAAGCGCGGCCTGCGCCCGCAAGGGATTGAGGACAACATCGAACGCGTGGCCAAATGGCTGCTCGCGGAGGGGAGTCGTAATTCGAAATCCAAGACCGCCCCCTTAGGGGAAATGCGTAGACCGCAACCTGCGCTTTCTCCAGACGGGGCGGGCCGGTGCACACATTCGATCCCCGATAAGGCGTAGGGGCGGTTCGCGAACCGCCCCTACTTTTCATCATCGTGATCCGTTGGCATTAACCGATGACTTCGCAACGCAAAATTAGCCGCCTCGTACGCCGCCTGGCGCAGGCCAGTCCGCAAGAAGTGCTCTTCCGAGTGCGACAGCAGGCTTGGAATCGCTCGGAGGCGCTTCGCGCGCGGCTGGGATGGGGTTTCGCGGCCGAGAAACAAGGGGTCTCTGAGCTCCCGGTATGTCCACGGGCGGGACGTTTTTTCTTTTCCAGCGCCGACCTGCCGGAGCTGATCCACACTCTCCGCGCCCGGCTTCCCCAGGCCGCCGAGGAGACGGTCGAGCGCGCGGAAGAAATTTGTGCGCACCGTTTCGACCTGCTCGGTTACTCCGACCTGGATCTGGGGACGCGGATCGACTGGCATCGCGACCCCGTACACCAGAAGACCGCCCCACACGAGCTCTTTTACCGCGTCCCTTACCTGGATTTCGCCACGGTGGGTGATAGCAAGATCATCTGGGAGTTGAACCGCCATCAGCACTTCATCACCCTCGGCAAGGCTTATCAACTGACCGGAAAGGCCGATTACTTTCAGGAGTTCGAGCGGGAATATTACGACTGGCAGCAGCAGAATCCCTACCTGGTGGGAATTAACTGGGCCAGCAGCCTCGAGGTGGCGTTCCGAAGTTTGTCCTGGCTGTGGGCCAGCGGGTTGTTCGCGCGGTCGCGCGCCTTTTCCGCTCGACTCAAGCGTGATCTCCTGCTGGCCTTGGGGCGCAATGCCCGGTTCATTGAGCATAACCTGTCCACCTATTTTGCCCACAACACGCACTTGCTGGGAGAAGCGGTAGCCCTCTTCTTCATCGGCGTGCTCTGTCCCCAACTGCGACGCGCGGCGGCGTGGCAAGCGCTGGGTTGGAAGATCATTTTGCAGGAAGCCGAATATCAAGTGCGCTCGGACGGGGGTTATTTCGAGCAGGCCACTTACTACCACGTTTACGCCCTCGATATGCTGCTCCACGCCCGCATCCTGGCTTCGCGAAACGGCATGGCCATTCCCCAGAGCCTCGACCGAACGATCGAGAACATGTTGGATTACCTCGCGGCCCTGAGTGCCGCCGGCCCCGCCTCCCGCTTCGGTGACGATGATGGAGGCCGATGCTTCGATCCGCGGCGTAACCGCGCCGAGCACCTCTCCGACCCCCTCTCGACCGGCGCAGCGCTGTTCCGCCGTGGCGATTGGAAAGCCCGCGCGACCGGCCTCGCGGAGGAGACCCTCTGGCTGCTTGGACCGGCGGGAGTGACGGCGTATGATGGTTTGCCGGACGAACCGCCGAAAGCAGCGTCGCGGGCTTTTCCTGCCACCGGCGTTTACGTAATGGCGAGCGACCGAATGCGGCTCACGATGGATGCCGGCCCGTTTGGCACGGGTCACTGTGGCCACGCTCACGCCGATGCTTTGAGCCTTACCGCCGCGGCCGACGGGCGCGAATGGCTGCCGGATCGCGGGACCTGCACCTATACGGGCTCCGACGCGTGGCGAGAAGTCTTCCGCGGCACGGCGGCGCACAATACCCTCAGGATTGACGGCCAGGATCAAGCTGCCTCCGCTGCCCCCTTCAAGTGGGAGAGAATACCGCAAGTCCGGGTCGAAAATTGGTGGACGGGTGAACACTTTGACCTCCTGGTAGCATCACATAATGGATACCAACGACTGGCCTTTCCCGCCACGCACCGGCGTATGGTGTTCTTTATGAAGGCGGGGTTTTGGCTGATCATCGACAATGTGGAAGGCGCGGGCGAACATCAGCTCGAGCTTTACTGGCACGCCGCCAGCGGACCCGCCAAGCTGACCTCTACGGCTCTGGAAATAGGCTCTGGGGAGGGCGAGAGGTTTGGGATCGTGCCCCTCTCGGATGCGGGCTGGACGCTTGGACTTGTGGACAGTTGGGATTCGCCGTCTTATGGCCAGAGGCTGCCGGCTTCGGCGCTGCGCTGTTCGATCCGGACGTCCTTACCAGCCGAATTCGCGACCCTCCTGATTCCACGCATGCGAGAGCCCTTGGGGCAGTTGGCGCGCCTCACCGGCACAACCGGGGCCGGAAAGACTCGCGGGTTCCGTTACGGCGACGGTCGAGAGTGGCATTCCTGGGTTCTGGGGGACGGGCAGGGGCCGTGGCGGCTGGAAGAGTTCGAGAGTGACGCCCGCTTCGCCTACTGCGCACAAAACGCCCAGGGGAAGCCATGTCAGGCTTTCTTGTGGGAAGGAAGTTTTTTAGCCGTCCAAGGCGTCAAGGTCATCGATTTGCCCTCGCGCGCGGATCATTCCGAGCGAGTCTGGCGGGAAGGCGAAGGGACCAGGCAAGAGGAAAGTGGACACGCCGGCGGGGTGCTCGCCGCGGGACTTCGCGAGCAGAGGTGCTAGGGTCAAGCATGTGCGGCATTTGCGCAATCTACAATTTTGATCGCGAAAAACCGGTGCAGCCCGAACGGCTCGAGGCCATGAATGGCCAGATCGTGCACCGGGGTCCGGACGATGCGGGGAGCTATTTCGACCGCAACGTCGGCATCGCCATGCGCCGCCTCAGCATCGTGGATTTGAAAGCCGGACACCAGCCCCTCAGCAATGAAGACGGGACGGTTTGGATTGTCTTCAACGGCGAAATTTATAACCACGCCGAATTGCGGCCCGGCCTCGAGGAGCGCGGACATCGCTATCGCACCCGCAGCGATACCGAAACGATTATTCATCTTTATGAGGAGTACGGTGAAGATTGCGTCCAGCGTCTGCGCGGCATGTATGGCTTCGCGATTTGGGATAGCCGGCGCCGGAAGCTCTTCTGCGCGCGCGACCGGCTGGGGATCAAGCCGATCTATTTTGCGCGCCGCGACGGCCAACTGCTGATCGCGTCGGAAATCAAATCACTCCTCGCCTACCCGGGAATGCAGGCGAAGCTCGAACCGAATGCCCTCCCGGAATATCTGGCCTTCGGGCACTTGGCGGGAGAAAGAACCCTGTTTGCGGGCGTCGAGAGCCTGCTGCCCGGGCACTGGCTCACGGTCGATGAGCGCGGCACGGTCAAGACGCAGCGCTATTGGGATCTGCCCTCGGGTGAGAGCCATGGCCCAGAGCGCTCGGCCGGCGAATATGCGCGCAACTATCGTGAATTGCTCGAGCAGGCGGTGGAAAGCCATCTCATGAGCGATGTTCCGCTGGGGGTGCTGCTGAGCGGCGGGCTTGATTCCAGCGTCGTGGCGGCGATCTTGCAGAAGCGCCGGGGGGGTTCCATTCAGACTTTTTCCGTGGGCTACCCAGAGGTTGAATCGAGCGAGTTGCCCATGGCCGCGCGGGTCGCGCAGGTCCTGGGCACCGAGCATCACGAGGTCAAAATTGGCGCCGAGGACTTTTTCCGCGCCCTTCCCCGCCTGATCTGGCACGAGGATCAGCCGCTCGTGTGGCCCTCCAGCGTCTCCCTCTATTTCGTGTGCCAACTGGCGCGCGAGAGGGTGAAGGTGGTTCTCACCGGGGAGGGCAGCGACGAGACCCTGGCCGGCTACGATCGCTACGCGTGGACGCTCTGGAACCAGCGCTTCGACAAGATTTACCGCTCCGCCGTGCCCAGGTTCGGCCGGGCATGGGTGGCCAAGCAAATCACCGAGGGGAGTTGGCTGGGTGCGAGTTCCCAACGGCGCCTGGGGCATACTTTCCTGGCGCGCGACGGCCAATCACTCGAGTCCTTCTATCTCGACAATTTCTACTCCGCTTTTTCCGCCCGCGAGCAACAAAGTTTGCTGGCGGAGGGCGTAGGGGGGAACCCTTACCAGGGCCCCCTCGACATGTGGAGGCAATCGTCGGGCGATTTCTTGAACCGGCTGCTGCACCTCGATCTGCGAACTTACCTGGTGGAGTTGCTGCGCAAGCAAGATCGCATGAGCATGGCGTCATCGATCGAAAGCCGGGTTCCCTTTCTCGATCACGTGGTGGTGGAATATGCCTTAAGCATTCCGGCCCGCTACAAAATCCGGGGATTGAGCGGGAAGATGACTCTGAAGGATACGGCGCGTGACCTGCTGCCCCGGGAAGTCATCGAGCAGCGCAAGCGCGGCTTCCCCACGCCTTGGCGCACCTGGCTTGCGAGCGGACGAATCGAGGAGGTCGAGCAACTGCTGCTCGAGCCGCGCAGCCAGGAGCGCAGGTTCTTTCGCCTGGAAGCGTTGCGCCGACTTTTCTGGGAACACCGCAATCACCAGTTTGACCACTCGAACCGCATCTGGCGGCTGCTCAATCTGGAACTGTGGCATCGAGTTTTTGTGGACGCTGACCCGGCCTATCGCCGGCCGGCGGATGAAGCGCAGGTTACACTAGCGCAGATGAATTAATTAGCGGAATTCGCATTCAAAGGGTAAGTTCGACCTGGGGAGTACTCAATGGCTGGAAACAAACCTTGTGTGTTAATTGGCTGGGATGGGGCGACATTCAATCTTCTGGAGCCTTGGGTGAAAGAAGGCGAGATGCCGAACCTTGCCGCCATGCTCTCCCGAGGTTCGGCGCGCAAGCTTCGTTCCATCATCCCGCCGGTGACCCCCGCCGCCTGGATCTCGATTCTCACCGGCATGAACCCGGGCAAGCATGGCGTGCTGGACTTCAACGAATTCAATGCCAGCGACTATTTGCAGAAAGAGAAGCTGATCAATTCCACTCACATGGCGGGCACCACCATCCTGGACCTCCTGGGCGAGCGCGGGCTGAGCGTGTGCTCACTTCAGCTCCCCCTGACCTACCCGGTTTGGCCGATTAAGGGGCTGATGCTGGCGGGCATTCCCAACCCTGACGACTCGGTGAGCTACACGTTTCCACCCGACCGCAACTTCGGTCCGCTGCGTCCGGCCAAAATGCGCCCCCAAATGAGTTATCCGGAACTTTTCGAGAACCATGCCTTCCACATCAACAAACTGACGGATATTACCTGCGAGCAGATGCAGGCGGGGTATGATTTTCTGTGCGTGTATTTCCGCGAGTCGGATGACTTTCACCACCTTTACTGGCGGTTCCTGGACCCCCGCAGTCCCGGTTACGACGCCAAAGAAGCGGCGGAATTCGGCAACCCCATCAAGAGCATTTACAAGGCTCTGGATGCCGCCCTGGGCCGAATTCTGGCAGCGAGGCCGGACGCCAACTATTTCTTGATTTCCGATCACGGTGGCGCCGCCATGGGCATGCGCCGGCTCTATCTGAATGTCTGGCTCGGCCAGCACGGTTACTTGAAGCTCAAGCGGTCATTCCTGGGGACGATTGGGCAATTGGCTTATCGCGGCCTGAAAGCTATCAAGCCTTGGCTTTCCTGGTACAAGATGCAAAACGTCCAGGGAAAACTCGGGCTCGGGCAAGTGGCGGCGCGGATGCGCAGCAATGCCGATGCCTTTGACTGGACGAAGTCGCGAGCTTTTGCCGTGTTGCCCTGCGCCCCCACGGCAGGAATACAGGTGAACCTTCGCGGGCGGGAAGCGCAAGGAATTGTGGAGCCCGGCGCCGAGTACGAGCGGTTGCGCGATGAACTGATCGACAAGATGAAGGCCCTTAAAGATCCTGCCACCGGGCGCCCGGTGGTGCTGGAAGTACACCGCCGCGAGGAGGTCTTTTCGGGTCCCTACCTTGCACGCATCCCCGACATCGTGATGATTCTCGATCAAGAGGTGATGGTGCGAACGGATTTCGGTGCGGGGGTGTGGGGAAATACCCGGGTCAGCGAACTCCACGACCTGAGCGGAGAACACGATATGGACGGGATCTTTGCCGCCGCCGGCGAGGATGTGCGCGGGGGTGGTTTCCTTTCCCCGGCTTCCCTTTTGGATGTCGCTCCGACCCTGCTGTACGCGCTGGGCCAGCCTGTCCCCATGAATATGGACGGGCACGTTCTCGAGGACGTCTTTCGGCCCAACTTCCTGGCCTCCCACGCCGTGTCCGTTGCCGACGCGCAAGAAGTGGTCGCCAGGGAAGGCGATGATGTTTATTCGGAGGAGGAGGCGGCGGCCATACGCAGCCGTTTACAAGACTTGGGTTACCTCGAGGAATAGGGTATAATGTATATCCGCATCCAAAATGAAGAGGCAGCAGCAAACGGCAGAAATGCGCGACACTATTGGTGGCCGGGCGGAATCAGCCACGCGCGCAGGAAGTCGAGCGGGGGACCAGATTCGAGATAATCCAGCTATCTTATGCTCGGGGCAAAGGCTGCGCAGGTCGTGCGGCGGGGGGCTCGGTTTTAGGGCAGTTCTGCTGGTCGGCGTGTTCCTCAACTTGACTTCCCAATTGCTGGCTCAAAGCAGTTCCTCCAGCCAGTGGGAGGGTACAGTCTTTACACCCGCCCTGGAGAGGGTCCCGGGAAACGGGACCAGCGTATTCTTGCCAACCCTGCGGTTGGAAGGGACGGACGATTCCAACCTGCTTTCGAGCCAATCCGGCCAGTTGTCAAGTACTTATATCCTGGTTGAAGGGGAAGGGAAGTACAGCTTGCGACTGCCGGAAAATACCCTGCTGGTGACTTACTCAGGAGGCGGTCGATTCTATCCCCAGTATTCGAACCTCAACAGCGCAATCCAGGATGGCCGTCTGCAATGGCAATACGACATCACCAAGAAGTCGAAGTTCACGGTCACGGGACGCTGGGCGAGCTTGCCGGAAGGGACGGTGTTGGAAGGCAATCCCAACGAGACTTTCACCTTTATCGGAAGCAATGTATTTAACGGATCGTTCCTGGAACAGCGGGTTGAAATCCGCAAGGGTACCGCTTCTTATGAATCCGCGATCAGCAAGCATATTTCGATCATCGTGGGCGGAAATTACAACTTGACCAAGCTCGAGGGTTTGGGACTCATCAACACCATTGAAGAGGACGCCTACGGCGGAATCAATTACCGGCCCACTCCCCGTCAGACCTGGGGCCTCATGTATGCCAATCAGTGGCTATATTTCTCGAAGGGTTTACCCAGCTCGCAAGTGGAGAATCTGCTCCTGACGTACACGAATAAGTTGAGCCACAACTTTTCGATTAATGGCTTCGGGGGGCCCGCGCAAGTAACCACCCAGTCGGGCTCGGCGGGGGGAGCCACCACCACCATCAGTTTACCGACGGTAGGCCGAACCACCTTGGTCTCGAAGGAACAGGGCTTCATTGGTGGTGGTGTAGCGGAGGCGGATTTTGGACACAACAAACTCCGCGCCGAGTATACGAGGATGGTTACGGGTGGGTCCGGCTTTTTGACCACCGTCCTGCGGCAAACCAGCGACCTGACCGCCTCGCGATCCGTGACCCGGAAAATTGAGATCAGTGTCGTGGGGGCTTACACCACCAACCTTCTGGTAGGTTCGGTGAGTTCCGGCTTCCGGACCTTTTATGTCGAGCCGGCCATGCATTACGATGTGACCCCGCGATTCAGATTTTCACTGCGCGATTCCGTTGGCCAGGTGCTGGGATTGGCGCAAATCGGATCGATCACTCGCAATCAAGTTACGGCTCAAATCGAATACAAGTTTGACCAAATCCCCATAGGAAAATAAAGCATGGAAACTAAATCGAGCATTCGACCCATGACGGGTCAGGACCTGAAGGACATATGGAAGCGGCGAAGATGGTGGTTCTTGGGAATCGCCGGCTTTGTCGCCCTGGCCACGTGCATCGTGGTCGGCTTTTTACCAAGTTCCTACCGTTCCGACGCGCTCATCCTGATCGAGCAACCGGCGGTTTCGGAAGATTATGTCAAGCCCCTCCCGGGGGCGGATGACGAGCGGCAGATCTCCAGGCTGGTCCAGCAAGTGCTGTCCCACACCTTGCTTCAGCGGTTGCCAATGTACAGGCAACAGGAAATATCGCAAGAGGAATTCGATGACATTTTGAAGAATGTCAGCATCGACGTCCTCCGCGAGAGCTCCGATCCGCGCCGTCCGGCGGGCAAACCTTATGGGCTCAGGGTAAGCTTTCGCAGCAAGACTCCCAAGACTGCCCAGGAAGGAGGCAACGAGTTGGCAACTCTGGTGGTCCAGGAGGCGGACCAAATGACCCTGGACCAGGCGCGGGAGACGGGCAATGTGCTGCGTTCGCAATTGCAACTGGCGCTGGCAAAAGTCCAGCAGACCAATCAGGCGCTGGCAGATTTCCGGAAAGAGTACGCCGGCCGGCTTCCCATTGAAGAACAGCTCACCATTGAGACTCTCGCCCGTTTGCAGGAACAACTGGACGTTAACGGTCAGGCGATCGCGCGGGCACGGCAGACCATTGCCGACCTCAAGTCGCCATCTCAGGCTCCGAGCACGTCACCGGAGGGGGATAAGGATTCCGCTTCAGCAGTCGACCCGGATCTCGCTCACCTGGAAACGGATCTTCAGGGCGAGAAAATAAAGCTAGCTGACCTGGAAAGCCGTTACAAGCCCAATCATCCTGATGTGCTCAAGGCCCGCGATGAGATCCAGCGTTTGGAGGCCCAGGTACAAGAGCAGAAAGCCAAGAGTGCGGCTCCCAAGGCTTCCAAGTCTGCCAAGACTTCCCCGGACCTGTCGCCGGCCACAGTTTCCAAAATTCATGACAACGAAGCCGAGTTGGCAGCCCGTCTAAAGGAGCAAACCCAACTCCAGCAGGATGTCGCTCGTTACCAAGGGAATCTCTCGGAGATGCCCTCGCACGCCCAGCAGTTTTCCGATCTGCAACGTGAGTATGACGCCGCCAAAAAGGACTACGAGACGACGCGAGATCAGGCCGCCGCAGCGGATCAAACCACTGATGTGTATCAACAACACAAAGGAGTCCACTTCCGCATCCAGGATTACGCCTCACTTCCGGATTCTCCCGACCTCCCGGTGCGGTGGAAGCTGAATTTGGGTGGCTTGGGGGGGGGGATTTTCCTGGGTCTGCTCATTGCCGCCATCCTGGAATTACGTGATACCTCCTTCAAGTCGGCGCAGGACGTGGAATACTATATGGGGGTGAAAAATCTGGCCCTCCTTCCGGACATCCCCAGTCCGTCCGAGTTGCAGCGGGCCCGTAAATCGAAATACCTCTGGATTACGGGGACCGCCACCACGGCCTTGGTATTGGCCGCGCTGAACCTTTACATTTATCTAGTGAGGCTATGAACTCTATGAGCGATATCAGCAGCGAAAGTTTGAAGATCCACACGGAGCTGGCCGAGGAACTTCCCCCCGAAGTTTTTGAGGGCGAAGTCGCTCTTCAGCCCGGTCCCGACACGCATTTGTACTCCCAGCGCAAAGACGGCGCCTTGGGAGGGGAACAGCTCCGAATGTTGCAGATTCGACTCTTGGAGCTTCAAAGCCAGCGACCGTTCAAGCGATTGCTGATCACGAGTGCCAACCGTGGGGAAGGGAAAACGCACTTTGCCACCAACCTGGCGTTGACCTTTGCCTCGGAGGGTCACCGGGTGCTACTGATCGACGCGGACGTTCGCAACCCCTCGGTTCACACGGCCTGCGGCATCCCCAACTCGTACGGCCTTAAGGACTGGTTGCAGGAGGGCGGCAACCCCTGGCGAGCCGTCAGAAAGATCAAGCGGAAGAACCTGTACGTCATCACGGGGGGAACCGCGGCCGGCGAATCGTTTCGGTCGTCAACCATCGCACAGTTCCAGATCATGCTGGATCGCTTTGCCCCCGCCTTTGACCTGATTGTCCTCGACTCGGCGCCGTTACTGGGAGTCGTCGACACGAAGCTCGTGAGTAGCTTGGCGGATGCGGCCCTGCTCGTGGTACGCGCGGGAACAACCTCGCGTGACCACGTCGTGCAGGCTATGGAGCTTCTGGAAGGCCAGAACATCCTGGGTGCTGTCCTCAACCGGGTCGATCCGAACCTGCCCTGCTTCACTTCCTATTACGCGTACGCTTCACCGGCGCCACCAACTCCCGCGAAGGGCGCGGGAGCAAGTCTGAGTCTGCGCACGGATCGACGTTGACTTAATATCTTGCCAGCCATGCCTTTGCCTGAGGAGTTAAGAGGCGGGCGAAGTGAAGGGGGACTTTCTAAATCAATATGAATGACAAAAGCGCGGTCAGTGAGAGATCGATGGTCCTCCCCTTAGAGGGGCATGATACCAGCGCTGCGGATAGCCGCGGCTCCCAATCGCCCCCGGCCTCCCAATCCGTTTCCACGGACACCGGAAAACTGGTCTTCCCGTTCGGCCAGAACTGGGAAAGGTTTCTCGCGCGTATCAGTGAACAACGAATTCAGCAGGCGCGCGAGTCTGTGGCGAGCTTCCTGGGCATGACGGATCTCAGGGGAAAGAGCTTTATCGACATCGGTTGCGGGAGCGGGCTATTTTCTTATGCGGCCTTTTTGCTGGGCGCCGAGCGCATCGTATCATTTGACGCGGACCCCTTCTCCGTCACCTGCGCCCGTTACATGCGGGAAAAAGCCGGCCAGCCGGCAAACTGGACCGTTCTTCAGGGCTCGGTTCTCGACACGGAGTTTCTCAGCAGTTTCCAGGGCTTCGATATCGTGTACTCATGGGGGGTCCTCCACCACACCGGAAGCATGTGGGAGGCCATAAGGAATTCAGCCCGGTTGGTTCCTAGAAACGGCATGTATTACATCGCTCTCTACAACCGGATCGAAGGGAAATGGGGATCGGAGCACTGGGTTAAGGTTAAGAGGTTCTACAACACTTCCTCTGTCCCCGTGAAACGCCTTGTCGAGTTCTATTACACGCTCACCCATCCGGTGGGACGCCAGGTTTTGAGGCTCAGGAATCCCTTCAAGGCACTCAAAAACTATGGCGGAGAGCGCGGAATGCACTGGAAGACCGACTTGGTGGACTGGCTGGGTGGTTATCCATACGAGTTTGCTACGGTGGATGAAGTATTCACGTTTATGAAAAAAGAGTTTCCTTCATTCACTCTGGAGAACATCAAGACTGAGCCGAATTTAGGTAACAACTGGTTTCTTTTCAAAAACCGGGCATAGGTTTCAGACGCCGGGCTGCCTTTTCCACAACCACACATCCAGGTACTAAATCCGTCCACGCAGGGACCAACATGAAGAATCAGGTAAAAGTCTCAGTTATAATGCCGGCCCGCAATGAGGAGAAGTCTATCGGCGCCTGTCTGGATTCGATTTTGGCCAATGATTATCCCCAGACTCAGCTCGAGATTCTGGTGATCGACGGCATGAGCACGGATCGTACCCGGGAGATCGTCCGCAACTATGCCCGTAACCATCGCTTCATTCGCCTGGTCAAGAACCCCCGACAGATTATTCCGGCGGCCCTCAACCGGGGAATCCAGGAGGCCCGAGGCGAAATCATCGTGCGGATGGATGCGCACACCACCTACGCTCCCAACTATATTCGGCAATCTGTGCAGGCGCTCGAAACCAGCGGGGCGGCCATGGTCGGCGGGGTGCAAAAGCCTGATGGGGATACGCCGGTGACCTGGGCCATCGCCGCGGCGAAAAGCTCGAGGTTCGGGGCGGGGAACGCCTATTACCATTATGGGACCGAGACCCGCTGGGTGGAAGACTCCGTCTATCTGGGCGCCTGGTACAAGGCGACCCTGGTGAAGATCGGTGGATTTAACGAGCAATGGTTGATCAATGAAGATTCCGAACTCAATGAACGGCTGCGAGCGGCGGGCGGGAAGATCCTGCTCTCGGCCGACCTCCATTGCAGCTATCACGTGCGGAGTTCCCTACGGGGCCTGGCCAAGCAGTACTTCCGCTACGGGTTGTGGCGGGCGAAGACGTCTGTCCTCTACCCGTCTTCATTGGCTTGGCGACATTTGGTGCCGCCGGCCTTTGCGCTGAGTCTCATCCTATCGCTCGGCGTGGCGTGGATTTCATTACCACTTGCCCTGCTGATTCCAAGCGTCTACGCGCTCGCCAATCTGTTCGTCTCCGGGACCATTATGGCCCGGCAAGGCGCGCGGTGTTTTCTTGTCCCCCTGGCTTTCTGTACCATTCACCTCGCGTGGGGGTTTGGCTATGTCATCGGGCTGGTGCGGTTTTGCGGAGCACGCTGGGCGAGTGCACCCGCCTCCGGAAAGCAACATCGACCGGAAATTCCCAAGTTATTTGAACGGTTAAGGGACGGCGTCGAGACCTCGGGGGTTGCGGGCGGCGGTCCAAGTCTGGCCAAACGGGATATGCCTCCCGCCGAATATTGAGGATTTGATATGAATCGCAAGGAACCGAAAAAACCGATTGCCACGGTCGCCACGGGGACGGAGGAACGCCAAGACTCCGCCTACTGGTTGCTGATCTTCTACCTTTTTCTTATTTTCTTCCGGCCCTTTGATCTCGTCCCCTCCCTCAAGGTCCTGCACTCCCCGATGATTACTGGCGGTCTTTGCGTGGTCGTGTACGTCACGACGCGTTTCTTCCGGGGGCAGACCATTTTCCCCCTTTCGCCCATTACCAAGGTTCTGGCGGCCCTGAGCGTTTGGATCCTGATCACTATTCCGTTCGCCTTTTGGATCAAGGGCAGCCTCACAACATTTTATAATGACTGGTCCAAGTTGATTATTCTCTTTCTGCTCCTGGCCAACGTGCTGCAATCGGCCAAACAAGTAAACCAGGCCGTCTGGGTGTGTGTTCTGGGCGCCACCGGGGTCAGTATTATCGCTGTGGCGTTGTACGTGTTTCTTGGGGAAAGCGTCTCCGAGGGTCGCCTGGTCAGCGATGCCAGTGGCCTATATTCGGGGTCGAATTTCTTTTCCATGACGCTCATTCTGTTGCTCCCTTATGCGCTATTTTTCTTCTTTCTCAGCCGCAAGGTGGTGGTTCGGGTCTTGTGCGCGTTCATCATCGTCATGTTCTCGGTGGCGAACATGATGACGGAATCACGCGCGGGCGTGATGGGTGAGACCCTGGTGATACTCCTGGTCTTTTGGAAGCTGCGCGATTGGGGAGTGAGCCTTTTCAAGACCCTGGGCATTGCGTGCCTCGCCGCCGTGCTGTGCCTTCCCCTGGCTCCGAAAGGTCTGTGGGAACGGTTTTCAACTCTGTTCATGGATTACGACATCAACAAATTGGACCCCTTGTCCAAGGAGCACTCGGCGCTCGGATCGAAGGAGCAGCGTGAGGTGTTGCTGGTGCGGGCGCTTATCATAACCGTGGAGAATCCGATCTTCGGCATTGGAATGAACAATTTCCCTTCCAAATCCCACGAACGATTCAATTCCGGGCCCGAGGATTGGCTGGGCTGCCATGATACGTTTCTTCAGATCTCCTCGGAACTTGGAATCCCCGGGTTGGCGCTCTACCTGCTCCTCCTGTGGACAACCTGGACAACCATCAAATCGACGAGAGCTCGACTGCGAGGTCGAGAGGGCGGCGACCTGCCGGACTCCCAACAATTGCGCCTTCTCGCCGACGCCACGATGGTCAGCTTTTGCGGATACGTGCTGTTCAGCGCGGTGGCCCATCTTGGCTATCAACCTTACTATTTTGTAGTAGCCGGCTTCGCCCAGAGTCTTAGTTTTATCTCCATCCGCCGGGCGGAGGCGGCCGCTGCTAAGCTTTCTCCTACTCCTGCTGTTGCCGCCTGAATAGGGAAAGCTGATCTTACCGGGATTGGGGACTTTTAACTCCCCAAGCAATCAGAGTTTTTCAATCACCCCTATGAAGATTTTCTGGATCAAGCAAGGCCCCTTGCTTCCGCTCGACTCAGGGGGCAAAATCCGTACTTGGAATATCCTCAAGGAGCTCGGGAAGCAACATGAAATCACCGCCCTCAGTTTCTTCCCGGACCACGTACACCCCGCGCACGATGACGCGGAGCGCCACCTGGCCCGCCTGATCTCCATGCCGGCCGACATGCCGAGGAAGTACAGCCTGCGCTACCGACTGGCCTACTTGCGAAACTTGACGTCCCCCGTGCCTTACGTGGTCCGATATTATGAGGTCCCTCAGGTGCGCGAGCGGGTTCGCGAACTCCTGGCGGAAGGAAACTTCGATGTAGCGGTATGCGACTTTCTATTCCCATGTTTGAACCTACCTGACCAGCCGCCCTGCCCGCAGGTGCTCTTTGCCCACAACGCCGAGACCCTGATCTGGCAACGGCATTTCACGGTGGCTCGCAATCCGGTCTGGAGGTTGGTCACGGGCCTCGAACATCTCAAGATGCGGAGATTCGAAACCCGGCGTTGCCGGGAATTCGAGCATCTGATTACGGTGTCGGACCTCGATCGAGATTTCTTTGCCGAGTCTGTGCCCGCCTCGCGCATCTCGGTGCTGCCGACGGGGGTAGACCTCGAATATTTCCGCCCCTCGTCGGAGCCGGAGAAGCGGACCAAGCTGGTTTTCACCGGTTCGATGGATTGGCTGGCCAACGAAGATGCCATCCTGTACTTCGCGGAGAAGATACTGCCCCACATCTTGCGCGCCGTCCCTGACATCACGTTGAGCGTGGTGGGCCGCGATCCCACGGAAAAATTGCGGCGGCTGGCGCAGTCCAACCCGCGGATTCATCTTACTGGCACCGTTTCCGACGTTCGACCCTACATTGCCGAAGCCGCGGTGTACGTTTTGCCGCTCCAGGTGGGCAGCGGGACGCGCTTGAAAGTATTCGAGGCCATGGCCATGGGTAAGGTGATGGTTTCGACGCGGGTCGGGGTTGAAGGCTTGCCGGTCGTCCCGGGTGAGCATCTGTTGGTCGCGGATAAGCCGGAAGAATTCGCGGCCGCGGTGGTCCGGCTGCTCAACGACATCCCCCTGCGGCAGCGGATGGGCCAGGCCGCGCGCCGCCTGGTGGAGAACGGTTACGGCTGGCCCCAAGTGGCGCAGTCCTTTTACGACACCCTGGCGCGGGTGGTGGAACAGAACCCCCGGGGCCCCCGCCCTACTCCCTCGGCTAAAACCCCCGAATTTGCCCGATTATAGCCGGTCGGCGGTAACGGAAGCTCGTGGATGAGATTTCTTTGCCACGGCGCTCCGCGAAATGTATTATATTGAACGCATCAGGGAATAGTCACAATTGAGCAGAAGAACTTAGTCCAGGGTTCCTCTTTCTCCCGCCGTGCGCTGGCGGGAGAGAGGTGAAAAGGGACTATTAGGAGGCTAGCTATGAAGGCTCATGCAATCGCGGCCTCCATGCCAAGGCGCCGGAAGGGATTCGTGCTTTGACCCCACGCCTACGGTCAGTTGCCATAATGCTCGTTACTCTCGCACTTTCCGCGCTCTGGTCCGATCCGGCAGCAGCGCAAGTGGTGAGTCTACGTTCATCCACGATGGCATTTGGAAACGTGGTGGTCGGGACCACCTCCACGCGCAGCCTCTCCATCACCAATTCGGGAACGAGCAATCTGGTCATCACAAGTGTTGCGGCTACCGGGAGCTATCAAGCGAGCAACTGCGCCAACTCAACGATCGCGCCCAGGGGAAGCTGCAACGTCAGCGTCAGCTTTACCCCGGCCAGCAGCGGAAGCAACACGGGTACGCTCACGATCACCGATAATGCTGCCAACAGCCCGCAGACCGTGTCTTTGACGGGCACCGGGGTTCTCGGCGTTTCTTTGTCATCGACGCTACTGCAATTCCCCAGTCAAGGGGTCGGAAGCACCAGTCCAGCCCAAACCACCACCTTGCTCAACTATGAGACTACGGCCTTGAGCGTCACCAGTGTTACCACGACGGGACCTTTTGCTGCCACCACGTGTCCAGCATCTATCCCTGCGGCGGGAAGCTGCGTGATCAATGTAACCTTTACGCCCACGGCTGCCGGCAACGTTTCCGGCACTTTGACCGTGGTGGACAATGCCGGCAGCAGTCCGCAGACCGCCTCCCTGCGAGGAACCGGCGTGGCGGTGCAGCTTACCTCGATTGCGGTCACTCCGGCGAATCAGTCGATTGCCGCGGGCACGACGCAGCAATTCACCGCCACCGGCACTTACTCCAACGGGACGACAGCCAACCTCACGAGTTCCGTTACCTGGACTTCCACGGGCACGAGTGTGGCGACCATCAATTCGGCGGGGTTGGCCACTAGCGTTGCCGCAGGCACGACGACGATCACGGCCACTTCCGGCGCGATTAGCGGATCCACCCTTCTGACCGTAACCGCGCCAACCCTGGTCTCCATCGCGGTGACACCGTCCGCCCCTTCCATTGCCGCGGGCACCACTCAGCAGTTTACGGCGACCGGGACCTACACCGATGGCAGCACGCAGAACCTGACCAGTTCCGCCACTTGGGGCTCTTCGAGTGATGCCGCCGCTACTATTACCAATAGCGGGGTGGCCACCGGTGTCGCTGTCGCATCCACCACGATTACAGCGACTTCGGGCTCGATCAGTGGTTCGACGAGTTTGACCATTACCCCGGCTGTTTTAACTTCGATCACCATCACCCCTTTGAACCCATCGGTTCCGGCGGGTGGATCTCAGCAATTTACCGCGACCGGCACGTTCACTGACGGCACAACGCAGGACTTTACCAATTCGGCCACTTGGAGCTCCTCCAATCCTACAACTGCCACGGTCAGCAACACCGGCTTGGGCAATGCCCTTGGGCAGGGGACGGTGACCATTTCTGCCCAATACGGCTCCGTGACGGGAACTGACAACTTTACGGTGACCGCCGCGGTTCTAAGCTCGATAACGGTGACCCCCAGCAATCCTTCCATCGCGCTCGGGACCAACCAGCAGTTTACGGCCACGGGCACTTTCTCGGATGGCAGCACCCAAGACTTGACCAGCACGGCAACATGGGCCTCCGCGACAACCAGTGTGGCCATCATCGGGGCGACCGGGAATGCCACGAGTGGCAGTATCGGGACAACGATCATCAGCGCCACCTCCGGCTCGATTGCCGGTTCCACGAGCCTCACGGTTTCTGCTGCGGCCTTGGTCTCGATTGCTGTGTCGCCGGGTTCAGCGTCCGTATCGATAGGCGCAACGCAGCCGTTTACAGCGACGGGCACCTACACTGATGGGAGCACGCAGGATCTGACCACGACTGCCTATTGGACATCCTCTATCGCCAGCGTCGCCACGATCAGCGACGCCTCCGGCAGTCAAGGTGTGGCGACGCCCGCCGGCGCCGGTACGACAACCATCACGGCGACTGTGGGGACGATCAGCGGCACTGCCAGCCTCACCGTCCTATCGTCAGCGCAACTGGTTTCGATCGCCGTCGCACCCGCCAATCCTTCCATACCTCTGGGAACAAACCAGCAATTTACGGCCACCGGAACGTATTCCGACGGCACGACCTCAGACCTGACCGGTACGGCCACCTGGACTACCTCCAGCGGAACAGTTGCTCCCATCAGCAGTACAGGTCTTGCCTCGAGCGCGGCCGTCGGGTCGACGACGATTACGGCCACATTCGGTGCCGTCAGCGGATCGACCGTGCTCACCGTGACCTCGGCAGTATTGAATTCGATCGCGGTAACACCCGCCAATTCATCCGTCCCACTCGGGATGTCCGCACAGTTTACGGCTACAGGAACGTTCACTGACGGCTCGCAGCAGGACCTGACCAATACCGCCGTATGGGCGTCGAGTACATCGTCTGCCACGATCAGCAGCAGCGGGCTCGCCTCCACGATGGCCTTGGGCACGACAACTGTCACGGCAACGTCTGGCTCGGTGAGCGGATCGACAACACTCACCGTGACGCCTCCGGCTCTGGTTAGTGTTGCGGTCACGCCCGTCGGCGCTTCGATTGTGGTGGCGACGACCCAGCAATTTGCAGCTACGGGGAACTATACCGACGGGAGCACAGCAATCCTTACGAATTCTGCCACTTGGACCTCCTCGGTTACGACTGTGGCGACCATCAATTCGGCAGGGTTGGCTTCTGCCGTTGCTGTCGGCGCCTCGACGATCACAGCGACCTCCGGCACGATCAGCGGATCCACTCTTCTGACCGTAACCGCCCCAACCTTGGTCTCCATCGCCGTGACCCCGTCCAATCCATCGGTTCCTGCCGGCACCCCGCAGCAATTCACTGCCACCGGCAATTACTCCAACGGGACAACAGCTAACCTCACGAGTTCCGTCGCCTGGACTTCCTCGGCCACGAACGTAGCGACCATCAATTCGATCGGCTTGGCAACTGCCATCGCCGTAGGCACGACGACGATCACGGCAACCTCCGGCACGATTAGCGGGTCCACGCTTCTGACCGTAACCGCGCCAACCTTGGTTTCTATCGCGGTGACGCCTGCCAGCCCGTCGGTTCCTGCGGGCACCACGCAGCAATTCACCGCCACCGGTACTTACTCCGATGGGACTACAGCCAACCTTACGAATTCAGCCACTTGGGCGTCCTCGGCCATGAGTGTGGCGACCATCAATGCAGCCGGGTTGGCCACTGCCGTCGCTGCCGGGACCGCGACGATCACGGCAACCTCCGGCACGATTAGCGGATCCACGCTTCTGACCGTGGTGGGAGGAACAACTCTGAGCTTATCCCCGACCACGATTGGTTTTGGAAGCGTGGCGGTCGGGGCCACCGCCACCACGAACCTTAAAATCACCAATACTGGAACGAGCAATCTCATCATCAGCAGTATTGCGGTTACGGGCAGCTTCCAGTCGAGCAACTGCGGCAGCGCGACCATCGCCCCCAATGGCAGTTGCACGGTGAGCGTCAGTTTCACTCCCACCGCCACGGGGAGCAGCACCGGTGCGCTTACGATCACTGACAACGCTTCGGGTAGCCCGCAGGTTGTAAGCCTGAGCGGAAGCGGTATTCTGCCGGTGATCTTCAACCCCACCAGCCTCACTTTCCCCAATCAGGCAGTTGGGACGGCCAGCGCGGCCAAGACCATAACCCTGGTCAACAATCAGGCGGTGTCGCTCGCGATCACCAGCGTCACGACCACAGGCAACTTCACCGCCAGCGGCTGCCCTGCGACCCTCGCCGCCAAGGGCAATTGCGTAATCAGCGTCACGTTCACACCTTCGGTCCTGGGCACGAACCAGGGAACTTTGACCGTAACCGATAGCGCCAACACCAGTCCGCAAACCGCAAGTCTTACAGGTACCGGGGTGCAGCCGGTTACGTTCAATCAGACGTCGCTGGCTTTTGGCAATCAGGTGGTCAATACCAATAGCGCCCCCAAGACCGTTACGCTGACCAACAACCAATCGGTGCCTCTCAATATCAGTAGTATTACCACCGGTTCCTCCTCCTTTACCGCCACCAATTGCGCCACCCCGATCGCACCGGGTGGGAGCTGCACCATTAACGTCACGTTTACGCCCGCCAGCACCGGAAGCCTTACAGGTACCCTTACCGTTGCGGACGACGCCAACACCAGCCCGCAGACGGTGAGCTTATCGGGGACGGGAATTCAGAGCGTTTCTTTGTCGCCCACGATCCTGCAATTCTCGGCCCAGGCCGTCGGATCCACCAGCGCAGCCAAGACCACAGTCCTAACGAATTCGCAATCCACCTCCTTGAGCATAACGAGTGTTTCAACCACGGGGCCATTTGCAGCCAGCAACTGCCCATCCTCGATTGCTCCAGGTGGGACTTGCACCATTAGCGTGACTTTTACCCCCTCGGCCACCGGTCAAGTCGTCGGGACTCTGACCGTCGTGGACAATGCCAGCAACAGTCCCCAAACCGCGACCTTGCAAGGGACCGGTGCGGCGGCCACGTTGACTTCGATCATTGTCTCCCCGGCAACTCCGTCCGTTCCGGCGGGCACCACGCAGGCCTTCACCGCCACCGGCAATTACAACAACGGGACGACGGCCAACCTTACCAATACGGTCACTTGGAGTTCCTCCGCAAACGGGGTGACGACCATCAATTCTGCCGGACTCGCCACCGCCGTGGCGGCCGGCGTCGCGACGATCACGGCTACTTCCGCCTCCATCAGTGGATCGGCAACGCTCACCGTGACTCCTCCCACCTTGGTCTCGCTGGCGGTGACGCCGTTGAATCTGACCCTAGCCCCATCCAGCAGCCAGCAATTCACGGCGACCGGCACATATACAAATGGGAGCACGCAGAATCTGACCGGGTCCGTTTCCTGGCGTTCGGGCAATGCCGCCGTGGCTACCATTAGCGCCAGCGGCTTGGCCACCGGCGTGGCAGCGGGGACCACGGCGATCACCGCTATATCGGGGTCGATTACGGGATCAACCAACCTGACGGTGGGCAGCGCACCCACGCTGGTGTCAATTGCGATTACGCCCGTTTCCCTAAACGTGGCTTTGAACGCCTCTCAGCAGTTTACAGCGACAGGGACGTACAGCGACGGATCGACGCAGGTTCTCTCGGGGTCAGCATTAAGTTGGACAGTGGGCGGGGTGGCCGGGGGCAACTCGGTGGTGGGAACGATTAGCGGCTCGGGGCTCTACATGGCCCCCACTACGCTGCCGAGCCCGGCCCAGGTAACCCTGACCGCGACCAGCACCGTCACGCCCGGTGTGAGCGGCAGCACCACGCTGACACTGGTTGGCGTCACGGTCACCGTCTCTCCCACCACCGCTCAAGTGCCTGGAGGGGCAACTCAGCAGTTCACAGCAACGGTGACGGGGCCTTCCAATACCTCCGTGACGTGGAGTGCGGGAGGAGTGGTGGGCGGCAACTCGACGGTGGGAACGATCAACAGCACGGGGCTTTACACGGCGCCCTCTACCGTGCCCAATCCCGCCCAGGTAACCATTACCGCCACCAGCGCCGCCGATGATGTTACGAATGCCAGCGCTACCGTCACGGTTGTCGCCAAGATTGGCGTGGCCCTCACCCCCACCACGAATCTAACCGTGCCAATCAACTCGAGCCTGCAGTTTACAGCCACGGTGACGGGGACCACCAACACTGCCGTGACCTGGAGTGTTGGGGGCCTGGTGGGTGGCAACCTCATCGTTGGGACGATTACCCAATCGGGTTTGTATACAGGTCCGCCCCTACAGCCCGACCCCGCGCACGTGCTCATTACCGCGACCAGCGTTGCTGACCCCACCAAGAGCGCCAGCGAAGTGGTCCTCATAGAGCAAGCACTCAACACCGTGAGCGTAGTCGTGTCGCCGGTAAGCCTCTGGGTGCAGACGGGACAGGCCTCGCCCTTCTCTGTAGTTGTGGTTGGAACCAGCAACACGGCGGTTACTTGGAGTGTCAATGGCGTCGTAGGCGGCAACGCGAACTATGGCACCATCAGCCCGGCCGGATTATACACGGCCCCAAGTGCCGTGCCGGAGCAACTCCCAGTGGTGGTCACCGCCACGAGCGTCGCCACGCCATCCAAAAGCGCCAGCGGAAACGTAACGATTGCCACCACCCCCTTCAGCGCTACGCCGCTCGTGGATTTCACCCCCGGCCAGCTCTACCTCGGCCAGTTTAGTGGGATGCTTTACAACGGGAGCAACTCCCCTCCCGCGGATCAGCTTGCCGCCGGCCAGGCAGCGGCCGCGGCGGTCCAGCCGCTCGATATCAATGGCAATCCCAGTCCGAATGGGGTAATAGGGCTCATCTCACTGGGGATGAGTGAAGCCTATGATGAATGGTGCGATGGGTCCACCTGCACCAGCTACTCCTTCACCGGACAAGCGGCGTCGAATAGCGGCGTGAACCATTCCACCCTAGTCATATTGGACGGCGCAACCAGCGGTACAAATACCACCTCGTGGGTGTGCCCCTATGGAGATTGCCCCCTGGGCACCACCGCTCCCAACTGGTATGACCGGGTACTTAACGACATTCTCATCCCCGCCGGAGTGACGGAGGCGCAAGTGCAGGTGGTTTGGATTCAGGAGGCCAATCCAGGCCCCACCTGGTTCCCCTCTCTTCCCAACAGCAGTGCCGACGCCTACGCTTTTGAGTATTATCTGGGTCAAGTCCTGCATACCCTCAAAATCCGTTGGCCTAACGTGCAGCAGGTGTTTATCTCCAGCCGGATTTATGCCGGCTATGCCAACACCGACCAGTCTCCTGAGCCTTACGCGTATGAATACGGCTTTGGAGTAAAGTGGCTCATCAACCAGCAAATGTTGCAGCGCGAGACGGGAGTGATCGATCCCTTCGTCGGGGATTTGCTGACCGGCGTCCCGTGGATTGACTGGGGACCCTACTTGTGGGGTAACGACTCCAATAACATACCGGGATCGCTGGCCCTGAATTGGGCGCCGGACGATTTCAGTCCTGACGGCATACACCCGAGCAGTCTAGGTGTGACCCAGGTGGGCGGGGCGCTGCTGAACTTCTTTCTCAACTCGCCTTCGACACCGTGGTTCAGGAATTAACTTCCTGATTCCATCTTCACCATGCCGAGGCGGCAGAAAGGCCTAAAGTCATGAAGCGCTGTGTACAGCTAGTTGCCATTACGCTCGTTTCTCTCGCATTTTGCGCGCTCGGGTCCGCTCCCGCAGCCGCGCAAGTGGTGAGTCTGCCTTCGTCCACGGTGTCATTTGGAAATGTGGTGGTCGGGACCACTTCCACGCGCAGCCTTTCCATCACCAATTCGGGAACCAGTAATCTCGTCATCACAAGTGTTGCGGCGACAGGAAGCTTTCAGGCGACCAACTGCGCCAACCCGACGGTCACACCCAAGGAAAGCTGCACCGCGAGTGTCAGCTTTACCCCGGCCACCAGCGGAAGCACCACGGGTACGCTAACGATCACCGATAATGCTGCCAACAGCCCTCAAACCTTGTCTCTGACGGGCACCGGGCTACTCAGCGTTTCTTTGTCTTCCACTTTGATGAAATTCCCGAATCAAACGGTGGGAACCACGAGTGCGGCCCAGGTAATCACCTTAGTCAATGATGAGCCCACGGCATTGAATGTCACCAGTGTCACCGCGACGGGGCCTTTTGGCGCCACCACCTGCCCAGCATCGATTCCTTCCACGGGAACCTGTAATATCAGCGTGACCTTTACACCCACAGCGACGGGCTACTTTTCTGGGACCTTGACCGTGGTGGACAGCGCCAGCAGCAGTCCACAAACCGCAACCCTGGACGGATCCGCCTCGGGTTCACAGCTAATTTCGATTGCCGTCATGCCCACGAACCCGTCAATCGCCTCGGGCGCCATGCAGCAATTCACGGCCACAGGAACTTACGCCAATGGAACCACGGCAAACCTCACGAATTCAGCCGTTTGGACCTCCTCGCTCACGAGTGTGGCGACCATCAATTCGGCTGGATTGGCCACTGGTGTTGGCGCCGGCACGTCGACGATCACCGCAACCTCCGGCGCGGTTGCCGGATCCGCCGCACTAACCGTATCAACCCCAACCTTGGTCTCGATCACGGTGACTCCTTCCAGCCCATCGGTTCCGGTGGGAGGCATGCAGCAGTTTACCGCCACCGGGACGTACTCGAATGGGACGACAGGTAATCTGACCAGTTCCGCGACTTGGAGTTCATCGAATCCTGCTGCCGCCACCATCACGACCAGTGGACTGGCCACCGGTGTCGCCGCCGGGTCCACCACCCTTACCGCAACTTCGGGCTCGATCAGCGGGTCGACAACCTTGACCGTCACGCCTGCTCTGGCGTCGATCGCGATAACCCCGTCCAACCCATCTATCCCTGTAGGTTCAAGTCAGCAATTAACGGCGACCGGCACCTTTTCTGACGGCTCCACGCAGAACCTGACCAATTCGGCCACCTGGAGTTCATCCAGCCCACCCACCGCCACGGTTAGCAGCACCGGCTTGGCGAAGGGCATTGGGCAGGGGGCGGTCACGATTTCTGCTACCTACGCATCGATCACTGGAAATGACAATTTGACGGTGACGGCCCCAGCGCTCTCCTCGATCACGGTAACTCCCGGGAACTCATCGGTCGCGCTCGATACCACTCAGCAGTTCACCGCCACGGGTACATTCACGGATGGCAGCACCCAGAACCTGACCAGTGCCGGAGTGACTTGGAGCGCCGGTGGTATCGTGGGTGGAAACTCGACCGTTGGGACGATTAACAGTTCCGGGCAATACCTCTCCCCCTCCACGGTGCCCAGCCCGCCGCAAGTGACGATTACCGCAACCAGCACCGCCAACCCCACCCTTAGCGGCAGTGCCACACTCACGGTGGGCTCACTGTCAGTGACCGTTTCCCCCACCTCAGCGCAGGTGGAGATCGGTGAGACCCAGCAATTTACCGCGACCGTCGTGGGCAATTCGAACACTGGCGTGACCTGGAGCGTCGGAGGTGTGGCGGGGGGAAATTCGACCCTGGGGACCACCAGCGGTTCGGGACTTTACACCGCGCCCGCTACAATACCAAACCCCTCCCAGGTGACCGTAACCGCGACCAGCACCGCCGATGGAGTAACGAGCGGGAGCGCCTCGGTCACGATTATCCCCTTAATCAGTGTGACGGTCTCGCCCTCGACACCGCAAAACTTGGCGGTCAATTCCACCCGGCAATTTACTGCCACGGTCACCGGCAGCTCGAACACGGCCGTGACGTGGAGTGCTGGGGGGTTGCCAGGCGGCAACATCATCATTGGGACCATCACCAACTCCGGTCTGTATACTGGCCCGGCCCTCATCCCGAATCCGCCCCACCTGTACGTCACGGCGACGAGTGTTGCGGACCCGACCAAGAGCGATAGCACCATAGTGACAATAGGGCCGCCACCTGGCCCAAGCGTGCTGATTTCTCCTGTGTCGTCGTGGGTGGAACTAAACCAATCGTTGCAATTTCAAAGCACCGTCTTCGGGAGTTCGAATGCATCCGTCACCTGGAGTGTGAATGGGGTGGTGGGAGGCAACGCGACCGTGGGTACCATTAGCACTGGCGGACTATACACAGCTCCGAACGCTGTGCCCACTCCTCCCCAGGTGACCATTACTGCTACGAGTGTTGCTAACCCCGCCGCGAGCGCCTCGGGGGTTTTGACGGTCGGGGCCACTCCCTTCAGTGCCACACCCTTGATCGACTTTGCACCCGGGCAGCTCTATCTCGGCCAGTTTCCCGGTATGCTCTACAACGGAAGCAATTCCGCTCCGCCAGATCAGGTAGCCGCAGGCCAAGCGGCCGCAGCCTTGGTCCAACCGCTCGACGTCAACGGCAACCCGAGTCCCACCGGCAAGATTGTTCTGATCTCCCTGGGTATGAGTGAGGCCTCGGATGATTGGTGCGACGGGATGGCCTACTGCACAACCTACTCGTTTACGGGGCAGGCGGCCGCGAGCAGCAGCGTCAACCACACGACCTTGACTATCCTGAACGGCGCCAGCAGCGGGACGAGCGCCTCCGTGTGGGCATGCGCTTATGGATATTGCCCCTTAACCACTACCGACCCCAATCAATACGACCGGGTGCTCAACAACGTCCTCACCCCCGCTGGAGTGACCGAGGCGCAGGTGCAAGTGGTCTGGATTCAAAATGCCGACCCCTCTCCAACATGGTACCCATCACTACCCAGCAGCGTTGCCGATGCGTACAATTACGAATACGAGTCCGGCCAGTCCCTTCGGGCGCTCAAGACTCGTTGGCCGAACGTCCAGCAGGTATTCTTCTCCAGCCGCATTTACGCCGGATACGCTACCACCAATCAGAGTCCGGAACCATACGCCTATGAGTACGGTTTTGGCGTCAAGTGGTTAATCAATGCGCAAATTACGCAACGGGATACCGGCGCCATTGATCCTCTGGCGGGAGACTTGCTGACGGCCGTCCCTTGGATAGACTGGGGACCCTACCTATGGGGCAATGACTCCAATAACTTGCCTGGATCGCAGGCGCTGAACTGGGCACTTGATGACTTCTATTCTGATGGCATACACCCGAGCAATCTGGGTGTGACCCAGGTGGGCGGGGCGCTGCTGAACTTCTTCCTCACCTCGCCGAACACACCGTGGTTCACCAATTAAAAGACACCATTCCCCGTCGCCAGAGGGCGGCACTTCCCCCCTGGCGACTTGGAGAGAGGTGTGGGAGAGAAGGAAGGCTCAGTAACTCGCGGCTTACATCATGAACTATATCGCGCCGCTCCTGAGGAGATAAACCATGCAAGAAAATCGGGTTCTAGAGGAGAAGGGGGCTCCATCAATTCCCCTGGCAGGCCGGGGGACCCCCGGACCCCTGGACGCTTGTTGTTCCCCCCATCTCCATGCCGAGGCGCCGGAAAGGCCTAAACTGATGAATCGCCGTGCACTGACAGTTGCCATTACCTTGATTTCACTCTCCCTTTTCCCCCTGTGGTCCAACACTGCGGTAGCGCAAACTGCAAAGCTGTCCGCGACCACGGTGGCCTTTGGCAACGTGGTGGTCGGGCTCACTTCCACGCACGGCCTCACCGTCATGAATACTGGATCGAGTAATCTCGTCATCTCGAGTGTTTCGGCTACGGGGAGCTTTCAGTCGAACAATTGCTCGAATCCCACGATCGTGCCCAATGGCACTTGCACCTTGAGCATCACTTTCGCCCCGACAACCGCGGGAAGCAACAGTGGCACCCTAACGATCACCGATAATGCTTCCAACAGCACTCAGACCGTGTCTTTGTCGGGCACAGGGGTTCTCGGCGTTTCACTGAGTTCTACGACCCTGCAATTCGCGTCACAAGGAGTCGGAACCACCAGCCCGGCTCAGACAACCACCTTGCTCAATTATGAGACTACGGCATTGACCGTCACCAGTGTCACCACGACGGGGCCTTTTGCTGCTACAACATGCCCATCATCTGTTGCTGCGGCGGGAAGTTGCGTTATCAGTGTCACCTTTACGCCCACGGCGGCGGGCAACATTGCTGGAACTTTGACCGTGGTGGACAGCGCCAGCGGCAGTCCCCAAACTGCAACCTTGCGAGGAATCGGCTCGTCGACGCAGCTAACTTCGATTGCAGTCACTCCGGCGAATCCCTCGATTGTCGCCGGCACTACGCAGCAATTCACCGCCACCGGCACCTACTCGAATGGGACTACGGCAAACCTCACCTCTTCGGTCACTTGGACCTCCTCGACGACCGGTGCAGCGACTATCAACTCGGCGGGGTTGGCCACTTCGGTTGCCGCCGGCACCTCGACGATCACGGCTTCTTCCGGCTCGATTAGCGGATCTACCGTATTAACCGTTACCGCACCAACACTGGTATCCATCGCCGTGACGCCTGTCAATCCGTCGGTTTCTGCGGGAACCACGCAGCAATTCACCGCCACCGGCACTTACTCCAATGGGACTACGGCAAACCTCACTTCTTCGGTCACTTGGTCCTCCTCGGCGACCAGCGCGGCAACCATCAACGCGGCGGGGTTGGCCACTTCTGTTGCCGCTGGCACTTCGACGATCACGGCAACTTCTGGCACGATAAGCGGGTCTACCGTGTTGACCGTTACCGCGGCGACCCTGGTTTCCATCGCCGTGACGCCTGCAAACCCGTCGGTTCCGGCGGGCACCACGCAGCAATTCACCGCCACCGGCACCTACTCCAGCGGGACGACAGCAAACCTTACGAGTTCAGCAACCTGGACTTCCTCGGCGACTAGTACGGCGACCATTAACTCGGCGGGGTTGGCCACTTCCATCGCCGCCGGCAGTTCGACGATTACGGCGACTTCCGGCGCGATCAGCGGCTCCACTGTTTTAACCGTGACCGCGCCAACCCTGGTCTCCATTGCGGTGACGCCTGCCAATCCGTCGGTTTCTGCGGGGTCCACGCAGCAATTCACCGCCACCGGCACCTACACCAATGGAACTACTGCTAATCTCACCCCTTCAGCCACTTGGACCTCCTCGGCAACGAGTATTGCGATCATCAACTTGGCGGGGCTAGCTACTTCCGCCGCTGCTGGCACTACTACGATTACCGCGACTTCCGGCACTATCAGCGGATCCACCGTTTTGACCGTTACCGCGCCGACGCTGGTCTCAATTGCCGTGACGCCAGCCAACCCGTCGGTTGTGGCGGGAGCTACTCAACAATTCACCGCCACGGGTACATACTCCAACGGAACTACCGCGAACCTGTTGAGTTCTGCAACTTGGACGTCTTCGGTGACGAGTGTGGCGACCATCAATACAGCGGGGTTGGCCACTACCATTGCCGTCGGTACTTCGACGATTACGGCAACTTCAGGAACGATTACCGGATCCACCGTTTTAACCGTTACCGCGCCGACCCTGGTTTCCATCGCCGTGACGCCTGCCAATCCATCGGTTTCAGCGGGAACGACACAGCAATTCACCGCCACCGGCACCTACGGCAATGGGACTACTGCAAACCTCACGAGCTCAGCAACTTGGACCTCCTCGGCGACGAGTGTGGCGACCATCAACTCGGCGGGGTTGGCCACTTCCGTTGCCGCCGGCACCGCGATGATAACGGCAACCTCCGGCACCATTAGCGGCTCCACCGTTTTGACCGTTACCGCGCCAGCCCTTGTCTCCATCGCGGTGACACCTGCCAACCCGTCTGTCCCCACGGGAGGCACGCAGCAATTCACCGCCACCGGCACTTATGCCAATGGGACCACAGCCAACCTTACGAGTTCAGCCAGTTGGACTTCCTCGGCGACGAGTGCGGCGACCATCAATTCAGTAGGATTGGCCACTACCGTTGCCGCCGGCACTTCGACGATCACGGCAGCCTCCGGCACGATTAGCGGGTCCACAGTTTTGACCGTAACCGCGCCAACCCTGGTCTCCATTGCGGTGACGCCTGCCAACCCGTCCGTTTCCGCGGGAAGCACGCAGCAATTCACCGCCACCGGCACTTATGCCAATGGGACCACAGCCAACCTTACGAGTTCAGCCAGTTGGACTTCCTCGGCGACGAGTGCGGCGACCATCAATTCAGTAGGATTGGCCACTTCCATCGCCGCCGGCACGTCGACCATCACCGCCACGTTCGGCACGGTTGGCGGATCCGCCGTTTTGACCGTAAACGCGCCAACCCTGGTTTCAATCGCGGTGATGCCCGCCAACCCATCGATTGCTGTAGGGGCCACGCAGCAGTTTACGGCCACCGGCACCTACTCCGACGGGAGTACATCCAACCTCACGAATTCAGCCACTTGGACTTCCTCGGTGACCAGTGCGGCAAGCATTAACTCCGCGGGGCTGGCCACGGCCATCTCCGCCGGTACCTCGACGATCACCGCGACTTCCGGTACAATTAGCGGATCCACCCTTTTGACCACAGGAGCAACCACTGCGAGCTTATCCGCGACCTCGGTGGCTTTTGGAAGCGTGGTGGTCGGGCTTACTTCCACGCACGGCCTCACCATCACCAATACCGGAACAAATAATCTCGTCGTTTCGAGTGTTTCCGTCACTGGGAGCTTTACGTCGAACAATTGCACCAATCCGACGGTCCCACCCCAGGGCACTTGCACCTTGAGTATCACTTTCGCCCCGACAGCTACGGGAAGCAGCACCGGCACCCTAACGATCACCGATAATGCTTCCAACGGCCCTCAGACGGTTTCTTTGTCAGGCACAGGGGTTCTCGGCGTTTCTTTGAATTCGACGACCCTCCAATTCCCAACTCAAGCGGTCGGAAGCACCAGTCCTCCCCTTACGACCACGTTGCTCAATTATGAGCCTACAGCCTTGACCGTCAGCAGTGTCACCACGACGGGGCCCTTTGCTGCCACATCGTGCCCAGCTTCCATCGTAGCGGCGGGAAGTTGTGTTATCAGTGTAACCTTTACGCCTACGGCCACGGGGAACACAACTGGCACTTTGACCGTGGTGGATGGCGCCAGCAGCAGTCCTCAAACGGCCAGCTTGCGCGGAACCGGCTCGACGACGCAGCTAACTTCGATTGCCGTCACTCCCGCGAATCCCTCGATTGCCGCGGGCAACACGCAGCAATTCACCGCCACCGGCACCTACGCCAATGGGACCACAGCCAACCTCACCACTTCGGTCACTTGGACATCCTCGGCGACGAGTATGGCGACGATCAGCTCGATAGGATTGGCCACTGGCATTTCCGCCGGGGCCCCGACGATTACGGCAACTTATGGCTCCGTTAGCGGGTCCACTGTTTTGACCGTCAACCCGCCGGCGCTGGTTTCCATCGCCGTGACGCCTTCCAACCCGTCGGTCCCTGCGGGAGCCACGCAGCAATTCACCGCCACGGGCACCTACACCAACGGGACTACCGGCAACCTTTCTAGTTCAGTCACCTGGACGTCCTCGGCGATGAGTGCTGCGACCATCAATTCGGTGGGGCTGGCCACTTCTGTTGCCGCCGGAACCACGACGATTACGGCGACTTCCGGGACGATAAGCGGATCCGCTCTTCTGACCGTAACCGTGCCAACCTTGGCCTCCATCGCCGTGACGCCTTCCAACCCATCGGTTTCTGCGGGAGGGACGCAGCAATTCACCGCCACTGGCACTTACACCAATGGGACTACCGCCAACCTCACCACTTCAGTCACTTGGACCTCCTCGGCACCGAGTGCGGCAACCATCAGTTCGACGGGGTTGGCCAATACGATTGCCGCCGGCACCTCGACGATCACGGCAACTTCCGGCACCGTTAGCGGGTCCACCCTTCTTACCGTAACCTCGCCAGCGCCGGTTTCGATCGCTGTCACGCCTTCCAGCCCGTCGGTTCCGGCGGGAACCACGCAGCAATTCACCGCCACCGCTACCTACGCCAATGGGACAACAGCCAACATCACCAGTTCAGTCACTTGGACTTCCTCGGCGATGAGCGCGGCAACCATCAACTCGGCGGGCTTGGCAAGTTCCGTCGCCGCCGGCATCACGACGATCACGGCAACTTCCGGCACTGTTAGCGGATCCGCCGTTTTGACCGTAACCGCGCCGGCCCTTGTCTCGATCGCGGTGACGCCCTCCAACCCCTTAATATCGACGGGAACTACGCAGCAGTTTACGGCCACCGGCACCTACACCAATGGGACTACCGCCAACCTCACCAATTCGGTCACCTGGACTTCCTCGATGACGAGTGCGGCCACCATCAATTCTGCGGGATTGGCCACGGCCGTCGCCGCCGGCACCACGACGATCACGGCAACTTCCGGCACGATTAGCGGATCCACCCTGCTGACCACCGGAGCAACAACCGTGAGCTTATCCCCGACCACGGTTGCATTTGGAACCGTGGTGGTGAACACCACCTCCACGCTCAGCCTCGTTGTCCTCAATACCGGAACGAGTAATCTCGTCATCACGGGGATTTCGGCTACCGCGGGCTTTCAGGCGAGCAATTGCCTCAACGTGAATATCGCGCCCCAGGGGACTTGTACCATAAGCGTCAGCTTCACCCCGACTACGACTACACTTACCACGGGTACGCTGACGCTTGCTGATAACGCCGTCAATACCCCACAGACTGCAACCCTGACGGGCGCCGGGATTCTCAGCGTCAGCTTGTCTCCGGGTGCACTGCAATTCGGCAACCAAGTGGTTGGAAGCACAAGTCCAGCCCAGACAATTACTTTAATTAACGCTCAATCTACGGCATTGAACGTCAGCAGCGTCACGACCTCAGGGCCTTTTGCGGCTACGACATGTCCAGCGTCCATCCCCCCATCGGGAAGCTGCGTGATGAGCGTGACCTTTACACCCAACTCTGTTTACCAGGCTAACGGTACGCTGACCGTCGTGGACAACGCCGGCAACAGTCCGCAAACTGCCACGCTGCGAGGAATCGGCATTGCGTCGCAACTTACTTCGATCACGGTCACACCGGCGAATCCATCGATTGCCTCGGGCTCAACGCAGCAATTCACGGCCACCGGCTATTACAACAATGGGACGAACTCCAACCTGACCAATTCCGTCATTTGGTCTTCCACGGTCACCAACGTGGCGACCATCAATTCTGCGGGGTTGGCTACGGCCGTCTCCGTAGGCTCCACCACCATCACGGCAACTTCCGGCACGATTAGCGGATCCGCAGTTCTGACCACGACCGCGCCGTCGTTGGTCTCGATCGCCGTGACGCCGAACAATACAACGATTGCCCCCGCGACCACGGAGCAGTTTACGGCGACCGGCACCTACACCGATGGGAGCACGCAGAATCTGACCAGCTCCGTTTCCTGGAGTTCGAGCAGCAGCGCATTTGCGACCATCAGCGCCACAGGTTTGGCGACAGGTGTGGCGTTCGGCTCAACCACCATTTCCGCAACGATGTCCGGGATTGTGGGAACCGCCAAGCTAACGATAGGCACCCCTCCGGCGCTTGTGTCCATTGCCGTCACCGCTACAACCAATCCTGTTCCTCTCGACACCTCTGACTTGCTTACGGCGACGGGGACGTATAGCGACGGTTCCACGCAGAGCCTGACCGGGTCGGCTGTAACCTGGAGCGTGGGTGGGGTCGCAGGGGGTACGTCAACCCTGGGAACGATCAGCGGTCTCGGGCTGTACATGGCGCCTGCCACATTGCCCAACCCAGCGCAGGTAACGATCACCGCCACCAGTACCGCCACCCCAACCGTGAGCGGCAGCGCCACGCTCACGGTCGTACAAGTTAGCGTTACCCTCACTCCCACCACGGCTCAGGTACCCGGCGGGGCAACCCAGCAGTTCACTGCGATTGTAACCGGCCCCACAAACACTGCCGTGACCTGGAGTGCCGGCGGGGTGGTGGGTGGGAACTCGACGGTCGGAACGATTAACAGCACGGGGCTCTACACCGCGCCCACTACGGTACCCAACCCTGCCCAGGTCACCATCACCGCGACCAGCGTCGCCGACGGGATTACCAGCGCCAGCGCTACAGTCACGGTCACTCCGCCGGTTAGCGTGACGGTAACACCCAACACGACCCAGACGGTGCCGATTGGTCAAACCTTTCAAGTTACGGCCACCGTCACCGGAACCACTAACACGGCCGTGACCTGGAGCATAAACGGGCTCGTGGGCGGAAACACCATCATCGGAACGATTAACAGTTCGGGTCTATTTACGGCGCCCCCCATCGCGCCTTACCCGGGGCTGCAAACCATCACTGCCACCAGCGTTGTCGACCCCACCAAGAGCGCCAGTGTAGGACTGAGGGTGATACCCCCGACTCCGGGTGTGAGCATAACCATTTCTCCTGTATCCCTCTGGGTACACACCGGTGAGACTTGGCCGTACTATCTGGACATCGTCGGCACTTCGAATCTCGGGGTGGTATACACTGTCAATGGTGTGGTGGGCGGCAACTCGACGGTGGGCACGATGAGTACCAGCGGGGTGTACACGGCCCCGAGCGCAGTGCCTACGCCGCCGCAGGTGACGGTTACCGCCACCAGCGACGCTGACCCCACCAAGATTGCCAGCTCTACTGTCACGATTGCCACAACAACGTTCAGTGCTACGCCGCTCGTCGACTTCGTCCCCGGGCAACTCTACCAAGGCCTGTTCCCTGGAAACCTCTACAACGGGAGCAACTCTCCTCCCCCGGATCACGATGCCGTGGGCCTGGCCGCGGCAGGCGAGATCCAGCCGCTCGACACCAGTGGGAACCCCAGCCCGACCGGCCAAATCGTGCTCACTTCGCTGGGCATGAGCGAAACCCAAGATGATTGGTGCTTCGGCATGACCTACTGTACGACCTACTCGTTTATGGGTCAGGCAGCGGCCAGCAGCGACGTGAATCATACGACGCTCACCATCGTAGACGGCGCCAATAGCGGGGCCAGTTCAGCTACGTGGATCTGTGCGGAGGGCAACTGCCCATCCGACAGCTCCTACTCGAACAAATACGACTACGTCCGCGACAGTGTGCTTACCCCTGCCGGGGTGACGGAGCAGCAGGTGCAGGCGGTTTGGATTCAAGAGGCCAACCTCAACCCCACCTATGCGCCGAGTTTGCCCAGTAGCAGCGCTGACGCATACAATTTCGAGTACCTCATGGGGCAGACGGTGCGAGCGCTGAAGGTCCGCTGGCCCAATGTCAAACAGGTATTTTTCTCGAGTCGCCTCTATGCTGGTTACACCACCACCGATCAGTCTCCTGAGCCGTATGCTTATGAATACGGCTTTGCCGTGAAATGGCTCATTAACGCGCAAATCGTCCAGCGCGAGACGGGTTACATCGATCCTATCGCCGGGGATCTGATTACCGCAGCCCCCTGGATAGCCTGGGGCCCTTACCTCTGGGGGAACGGGGACAATAATCCTCCCGGATCGTTGGCGCTAACCTGGGTGCCCAGCGACTTTGTCACCTCGGATGAAATGCATCCGAGCCCTACCGGGGCGGCACAGGTGGGAACGGCGTTGATGAATTTCTTCCTCACTTCTACCTACACGCCTTGGTTTAGACAATAAGGTGCAATGGTCCCGGTCGCAAACGGGACTTAAAACTCCCGTTTGCCACACTGGGGATCTGTTAGGAAACTATATGGTTGGGCGCCGCCGTGGGGATGGCTTTTAAGGGCGGCTGGGGCAGGTCAATCCGGGCGGGATCGAAACGAGGTGGACAAGACTGCGCTTGCTATTTGGGGGAGCGGACCAAGATCGGGAAGGGTATCCTCGCAGGGTTTGGTGCCGTCGTCCTACTTTGAAAGTAGTACCGCCATCTCCGATTTCTGGAGTCCGATGGACTCCATCGGAGCCCGCAGATCGGACTTGGCGGCTCAATGTCGGCTGGAAGCCGGCACCACATTTGAAATTCGGACAGCACCCAAGCTTTGTGCCTTTACAATTGATCCATTAACCCATGCAGTGGATATTCAAGGGAAGGTCGTGGTAAAGCCACTGATGATATAAACCTGAGCCAAACCTGTGCGGTCGCTCGAAAAGATAATGTGCCCCATATCCAGGAAACGTGGTTTGGGTATAGCGTTATAAACTGCTCCGGTCGGGTTGGAATTCGGATTTACCAGGATTTTGGTCTTTGCCCCGTCCAGGGACATCAAATAGATGGCATTGTTCCTTTGCGAGCATACAAAAACGGCACCGTCCGGGGAGTAGGTGCAGAAATTCACAGAGAGGCCGCTGGCGTACGATGGCCCCACCTCGGTTATCTTGAAGTTTCCCCCCGAGTCCGAATTAAACGAGCCATCCGGTTTTAGAATATCGGCCACGTGCCATTTCCCTCGATTGGTGATGAATCCAAGCCGCGTGCCATCTGGCGACCAGGCGGGGTGGTCGACGGGCGTATTGGGCATCAGGTTATAAACCTTGGCCGGGGATTTAAGATTGACGATCCATATCTCCGCCTCGGCAATTCCGCCAGGATCGGGAGCTGGCCGGTCACGCTTGTACCAAAGCACGTCGGGAAAGGCGGGATTGCGACCTATTCGATGAAACGCGTTGGCATTCTGCGGATCACCCAAGGTCAGGTCGGGAAGCGCCGTACCGTCATCGAGGACCCTGTGAAGGATGTTTCCATCGGAGAAAAGAATCTCATTCTTGCCTGAGGCCGGATCGATGCTCGAGGTGGTAATGATAAGGGCACTCACGGGCGGGACAAATCGCATGTTCAATTGGCTAAGACGAATCTCCTTGCAGTTGCCGGGCTGGGAGAGAGGTACGGCATAAATATCCGCGCCCTGATTGGGATTCTGGCCCTGGTAGAAGGCGAACTTGCCGTCGCTGCTGACTCGAACCGCAGTGGCCTGATGATAGCCGGAGATCACTTGGGCGTTCGTGCCATCCAGATTGGCAACCGCCACCTGCGCCGGATTGTTGCCGTGATTGAACACGACAGCGTTGGTGAGAGGACTATAGGCGGGCAGATCGGAATGGCTGTTCCAATTATGGCCGCTGTCATTGGTCAGTTGGGTTATCGTTACTCCCGCTGCAACCTGACTGAACTCGCCGGTAACGTTCTTGGGAACTTCGGGTATTGCCATGCCCGTGCACAACGGCGCGGCAGCTTGGCCGTTGGTTTCTGAGTTGTTAACCCCATGCCGGCGGAATGCCGGATACGAAAACAGGAAACTCGCGGCCACGATTGTGGATACCCCAAGAATCCCCCCCTTTATCATGATAATCCCCCCTCACCTATTTTGCTCGACCCTTTGGTCTTAATTTATTCATTGTAACTCATTTGCTGTTTACCTACAGCAGTGAGAATAAGTTGGGATGCGGTACGACGGGGTTGGAGGGAAGCGACACCAACCTGGCTCCCAGGCGCTAAGGTCCCTGGGGGGGTTGACAAAAAGTCTGGCGGAGCCGGCCCCAGGGGTCCAGCGCCTTGCCGAAAGCTCACAAGTAGCTCCAGACAGTTTTCGTAGCCTCCAGCAACCACGTCTTGGCATAGTGCCGGCTTCGCCACCACCCATTGGGGTCGAAGTCGGCGTCTCCTACCCCGAAAACCCAGATGGTGAACGGCGGGCCGACCTGCTTCTTCCAAATGCGGCGGGCGCGGCGCGTGTGGTAGTCGGAGGTGATGACAATGACCGACGTCCAGCCCCGCTCCCGTAAGCAACCGCGCAAGGCCACCGCCTCCTCCACCGTCGAATCCGTGTTCATCGCGCACACCACGACCCGCCCGGCGATCTCCGCCCCATAGGTCTTCTCCACATAACGCCTGATCATATCGGGATACCATTCTCCCCACAGCCAGACTCTTCCCGCCGCGAGCATCACGTGGTCCACTCGCCCTTGTTGTAACAGACTCAGGGCAAGAGCCTGGCGGGCGATGACCCCCTGGGTGGGTCCGTCGAGCATCACGGCTACTTGCGCGTGGGGGGGCAGGGGGTCGGAGCGGACGAGCCAGCTCCCGCCATAGCGCAAAACCAGAGCGATGAGGCTGAACAGTAAAGCGACACCGAGGGCCATCCGGCGAGCCCAGAGTTTAAGCCGGGAGGGCCGAGCAGCTTGCCGCAGCTCAAGAGGGGATGGAATACTGATAGCCAATTAAGGGAAGGTCGTGGTAAAGCCCGTCAGGATGTAGACTTGGGGCAGTCCGGTGAAATCGCTCGAGTAGAGGATGTGCTCCATATCCAGGAATTGCGGCTTGGGGATGCCGTTATAGATCGACCCCGTGGCTTCGGGATTGACCAGGTTCTTGGTTTGGGAGCCATCCAGCGACATCAGATAGATCTCGGTGCCGCTCTGCGCGCAAACGTAAACCGAGCTGTCCGGAGAGAGGTTGCAGAAGTCCACGGACAAGATACTGGCGGCGGGCGGTCCGAGGGGGGTGTTCGGCCATCCTGTGGGCAGCGGGAATTGACCATTGACGAGATTTAATGTCCCGCCGGCATTCACTACGTTGCTCACCCACCAATCGCCGTCGCCGTTGTAGATGAAACCCAGTTTCGTACCGTCATTCGACCAGGAAGCATGGTCGACCCCCGGGTTGCTCGGTGTAGTGCTTGCAGCCATGAGGCTGTAGACCGTGCCGGGATTATTGAGGTCAACAATCCAAATCTCCGGCTGGGCGACTCCGTTGGGGTTGGGGGCCGGCTGATCCCGCTTGTACCACATAATGTTTGGATACACCGGATTTAGGCGCATCCGGTGGAAAACGTCCGCGTTTTCAGGGTCGGGCAGGGTGATGGGGTCGGGCGAAAGCAGCGTACCATCATCGTACACGCGGTGCAGGACCAACCCATCGGAGAAGGCGATCACGTTGTGGCCCGCCGTGGAATCAAAGCTGGCGTTCGAAATGATCAAGGCCCCCGCCGGTGAAATCGGGGTCAAATTCAGGTTGCTCAAGCGATTCTGCACGCAATTGCCGGATTGGGAGATGGGCACGGCATAAACATCGGCTCCATTGTCGTCGGGGTTCTGCCCTTCGTAGAAGGCAAACAGACCGTCCGGGGTCACCTGCGCCTCGGTGCCCTGCCCACTGCCGGAGATCACTTGGGCGCCCGTGCCATCCAGGTTGGCGCTGGCCACGGCATTGGGTTTGGTCCCATAGTTGTAAATCATGACATTCGCCGCGGCACTATACGACGGGAGATCGGCGTAAGTATTCCAGCTCCCTGCCCCCCCACCCGAAAGGCTGGTTGCCTGTGTCACGGTGATTCCTGCCCCGACGCTGCCCAGATCCGTCACAGGTGTAGGACTCTGGTCAATCGCCGTGCCCACACACGCCGAGGACGTGCCCGTGCCTCCGGTCCCTGAAAGGCTGACAGTGTTGGGCGAGTTGGGGGCATTACTCGTCACGGTCAGGGTAGCCGATGCCGCGCCCGTTGCCGTGGGCGCAAAAGCAACCTGAACCGTCTCGCTGGCATTAGCATTCAAAGTCCCGGTAGTAGGAGGACTGACGAATTTGAAGGGCGTTTGGGATGAGAGGGCTATGCTGGAGATGCTCACGGACTGGCCGCTGGCGGTAAGCGTAATCTTCTGCGTGGGGCTGGTCGTGTTCACCGCGACATTGCCAAAGTTCAGGCTCGCGGTGCTCACGCTGAGCCCGGTCGTCCCGGTTCCAGACAGGGTAATGTTGGTGGGTGTGTTGCTTGCATCGCTCACCACGCTCACCCCCGTCGATGAACTCACGGCGCCCGCGGCGTTCGGCGCGAAGGCGACCTGAAAAGTCAGGCTTTGCGTTGGGCTTATCGTGGCAGGAAGCGAAGGAGCCACTTTGGACACCACGAAAGGCGCCACCGGAGTGATGGCTGTGATGGAAACCGAACCCCCACTGGCGGAAAGGGTGACATCCTGAATGGCGCTGGTGGTGCCCACCCCGACGTTGCCAAAACTTATACTCGCAGGGTTTGCCGTCAGGTTTGTGGGCGGGGCTGTCCGGATCTCCTGACTTGCTCCTCCCCCCCCACAACCGTTGGCAGCCGCCAGGATGGTGATCGCCACGACCAGTCGTATTCCCCTCATCATAAGCTCACCCAACCGCCTCTTATACCTCATTGCAAGTTAATAACCCACCCCATATCGCAAGTGTGAAGGGAAAATGTCTGAATAGGTTGCCCAGCAATTCCATTTCCGATATTGAATATAAATGGCTTAATAAATCCTCCGCGCCTAAAATATTAAGCGTCCTTTTTTCAATAGGTTGAGTTATGATAGTTCAAGTTTGCCCAATCTACAACATTAGTGGTCACGGCTTATTGGTAAAGCAAGGCAGGTAAATTTTGGATAGTGTCCTTATTTGCAATGTAGAGCTGGCTTCCAGCCGGCGTGGATCCGCCAAGATGGCGGCGTTACGCTAAAAACTTTGGGCAGTGATGAATTCTGGGAATGGCATGGCCATCATTTTATTCATGGCCCTTGTAATTGTTGCCCTCGTCGGGCCGTGCCGCAGGGCCCCGTCAAAGTCCCGGGTGTAGCATACCTCCAGAGCTATAGATGGCATAAGACCGGGATTGATCGGTCGGCGCGGGATCGGTCGACCCCTGCATTCGACAATTCGGCCTCAAAAAGTATTGAAGTTCTGGATGATCGGATTGGACGGATAAGCCGCCAATAAGCCGAACGTGATGTTGGAAGATTCTGCCGTTTCTCGGTTTGTCGCACCCCTAACCATCAAAGGACTGTCCGCCTGGTAGGAGACAGTTGCGAGCGGACCGGATTGCGAGCCGGATTGGAAGATGGCCCATTCCCCGTCATCAGTTCCGCCTATGTTGAATTGAAGGTTTAGAATGGGTGCAAGATAATTGGGGTCAACGAGTATTGGCCATGGGCCCGGCACGTCGGGCTTGCCCTCCCCGGGATCCCCACCCCCCAATATAGGATTATTATGATTATCCCATGCATTCACCCAAAATGCATAGACATCGTTCGTCGGCCCGGCGGTCCCTAACTTCATCTCGATCTTGTAACCTTTGGGTATCGTGTTGGGTTTTGGCAGCGTAAACAAAGTCCCGGCGTGGGTCGGACCAAGGCCGGCACTCGTACTGTTTTCGTACCACATAGAAAAAATCTGCCCGCCAACCCGTATGCCGTATTGCTCCCACACAACTTGGCCTGCAGGCGGGTAGGGCCCGGTGCCCGCGATGGTGCCCGGGGGTTGACAATTCAATTGGAAGCTAAACCCCGTGGAGACAGGATTAAGGTTGTTATCGAGTGTTTGTGTATTGACTAAATCCTGGTTCAGCACGACGGTTACGGTTATATTCTGCAATGGTTCGTTAATTTTGTAGTTTGTGATCAAGTAGTTTACGTTGGCGGCGCTCGGGGCCGGAGAAACCGCGTTGACCAAGCTCAAGGGCACCACCCGGAGGGCAGAAGAGGTCGCCCCCGAAAAAGCCAGCAACACGTCCGGCGTTGAAAGTTGGGAAGCCAGCGCAGGTTGAAGGGCCGTTCGAACGACGGGCATCTGGAATTGGAGGGACCAGTTGCCGCCCGGGATATACGGCAACCACGACGATCCCGACGGGATGCTGAGCGTGGCGACAAAAATGTAGTTGTCCGAGTTCCCTTTCCAAACCAGTTGAACGTTGCCCGAATCATCTACAGCCAGGGCGGGTCCGGCGGAGGTTTCGAAATTCGGCAATTGCGCCGCGTCGCTCCATCCGTTTTGGGTCGTGTAGGTGGCGAACCAGACCGTATTGTCCGACGCCTGCCACGCCATGTAGAAGACCCCGTTCGCCCCGACGAGGGCCGGGGCCGAAATGGTAAAGGCGCCCTTGACCGGTTGCCTTCGGTTCCACGCGGTGTTGGATTGCGGCGTCGTGAAGAAAATTTGGGCCTGGGTCAGCGGGGCAGGGCCAACGGGCGGCAACTTTAAACTGCGCTCCACCCAAACAATTAAAAGATCCGCCTCGGGAGCGTTCGCGGATGGGCCGGTGGACGCTATGGCCGGCGCCGAGATCGCGCCAACCTCCAGGGCCATCAAACTGCCAGATTCCGCAGCCGTCAGGCCGGGGTTCCAAAGCGGCTGGGGTGTGGACCAAGTGGTTTCGCTGAGGGAAGTCACCATGATCACGGGTGGCTGGTTAGCGTCGGTGCCGGATATGGGCGGCGCCTGCGCGGGATTCTGGAGGAAAGCCATCCAAACTTGCCCATTGAAAGTCGTCAAGGCCGGTCCACAACCCATTTGGGTCATTAAATCGGAGGGGTTGTTTGGGTTATAGATGGTCCCCACATCGTAGCCATCACCGGCACTATTGACAGAAATGGTGGTCCAGGAAATGGTCGCATTCTCGTTTGTCCAAGCCAGATAATACTGATCACCCAGGGAGGTGGCCGCGGGCGGCGCACCCGTGGTGACACCCCGTATAATTTGTTGAGACGTGATCGGCATTTGTCCCCCTCGTCATAGTAAAGCTCACGCCATGTCAAATATTACGCGGGACAGCACGCTAGTTGACCGTCAGCGTGATCGCGATCGTGTGTTGGAGCGTACCGTCCGTCACGGTGATTTGCATGGGGTAGCTCCCCGCCGGCGTACCCGTGGGGTTGTTGGCCGAGAAGCCGCAACCGGGAAGCAATGCCGCCCCAGACAATACGCCCGCCAACACTGCTAACCTAATGCCAATCATAGCCTTGCAGCCTTTTAGGGACTGCGGCGCGCGGGCTAACATTACGAGCATCGCCAAGCCGAGCAGCAGGAACAAACCACCCATCACCCCCCGGCCCCAACCGGGAATCTGGGGGAAGTGAAACCGAAATAGTCCACCTCTTGCGGTTGTGGAAACGGCCACGGTCACGGTGGAGGCGCTGGTTCCGTTCAAGGTCACGGAACTCGATGAAGGGGTGCAAGTGGAGTTTGACGGAGCTCCACTGCAAGTCAGGGTTACCTGGGAATTGAACCCGTTAATCGGTGTCACCGTCAGGGTATAGTTGGCCGATGAGCCCGCCGTCACCGTTGCCGTGGGGGGTGTCACGGAGAGGCCAAAGTCCGTCCCCGTACCGGTGAGGGCAACCGATTGCGGACTGCCTCCCGCGCTATCGGTGATGGTAATGGCTCCGGCCCTCAGGCCGGAGGCGGTTGGGGCAAACGTAACATCCACCGGGCAGTTCGCCCCCGCGGCCAGGGAGCTTCCGCAAGTATTGGTCTCGGCAAAATCCCCACTCGCCGTGATGCTGGTGATCGCCAAGCTGCTATTGCCGCCATTGGTGAGGGTGATGGTTTGTTCCGCGCTGGTAGTTGAAACGGCTTGCCCGGTAAAAGTGAGACTCGTGTTGCTCAAACAGGCAGCGGGCGCGGTGAATATGTTGAGACGCGCCAGGAAAGCATCATTGTCCCCTTTCGTTACTCCCTGGAAGGGGCTTTGGACAGGGAAATCATTGGAATTTGTGTAGCCCGTAACGTAAGTGTTGCCGGAGGGGTCGACCGCGATGCCCGTCCCGATATCGGCAGAATGCCCACCCAGATAAGTGGAGAAAGTTGGGGCACACCCCGAAGGTACAAGTCGCGTGACGAAGGCGTCCGAATTGCCGGCATAAGTGGCCTGATAGGGGTTGGACGTAGGGAAATTGGCGGAGGCGGTCTGTCCGACAACGTTTGCGTTGCCGGAAGTGTCTACGGCGATGCCGTTGCCGGAATCCTGTGCGCTTCCACCCAGGTAGGTGGAATAAAGCAACTTGGAGCCGGCAGCGTTCAGCTCAGCCACAAAAGCATCACTCGACCCGCCTCCGTAAGCGGTTTGGAAGGCCCCGGAAGTAGTGGGGAAGTCCGTCGAAGCCGTGGAGCCGGTCACATAAGCATGTCCGGAAGAATCGATGGCGATGGCGGTGGCCCCGTCGGTCGCCGTTCCCCCCAAGTACGTCGAATAAAGCAGGCCGGAGGCACCCGGATTGAGTTTACTTACAAACGCGTCCCCATTCCCGTCATACGTACCCTGATAAGGGCCAAGGGTAGGGAAGTTGTTCGAAGTCGTTTGACCGGCAACGTAGATCCCGGAGGAGTCCACCGCTATACCATAGCCTGTATCCTGGTTGCTTCCGCCCAGGTACGTGGAACTCAGGAGCACTCCGTTAGGGTCGAACTTGGTGACAAAAGCGTTGGTCGTTCCCTGTAGGACATTGTTTGGAGCGGGCAGGGGATTCTGAGTAACGAAATCGCTTGAACTGGTTGTGCCCGTGACATAAGCATCGCCCGCGGAATCCGCCGCGATGGCATATCCCACATTGTTCTTGCTGCCCCCCAAGTAAGTGGAATAGACCAAGGTCCCCGCTGGGTCCAACTTGGTCACAAAAGCGTCGGTGAGAGGTTGTGGCAACGAACAACTCGTGCAGGTGGCCTGTTCAGCGTTCAGGATGGGGAAGTCAGTCGAATTCGTGGCCCCAGTGACATAGGCATTACCCGCGGAGTCCACCGCTATGCCGTTGCCCTCGTTCGTGGCGCTGCCACCCAAATACGTGGAATAGACTAGAGTGGAGCCCGCGGGATCCATTACCGTCACAAACACGGACGGCGCCGGCGAGGTGGCGACGCAGCTCGTGCAGGTGGGCTGTTCAGCGTTCGAGGGAGGGAAGTCGGTGGAAAGGGTCTGGCCCGTTACGTACGCGTTGCCGCTTGAATCCACGGCGATACTGCTACCCTCATCGTTGAGGCTTCCACCAAGGTATGTTGAGTATTGCAACACCGGATCGATGACCAGCGTCTTGGTGGGATCGTGGTTGGCCACGGTGAAACCAAAGCGACCGTCGCCCTTGGGCGCATAGCGCGCGTCAAGAAACCGCCGCTTCCCGCCCGTAGGCTCTCCCTGGTTGGCACTGAACTCGTAGGCAACCGGCTTGTCGATGCTCAACACGCCGCCCCCGAGGTGTACCAGCAAGTTTCCCTGGGAATCGATGCTCGTGGCAGGGGTGGAATGGGAAGCTCCCTGAAGTTCCCAGGCAATCTGCGTCAGGTCAGCGCCCGGGGCGACCTTGAAATCGTATTCCAGACGGCGCTGGTTGCCGTAGAAGACGAGTTCCACACCCGGGTACACCTCCCCGTAAGTCACGCGTCCATAATTATTGATCCCGGCGTGCCATTGCGCGGGATCATGGCCGACAAAGTAGTTGCTCTTGCCCGGCAGCAGGTTCAAGCCGGTTGGATGGGTTTTGGCTTTGGCCCCGAGGAGTCGCAATTGTACCAGAGACAGGTCTTGCTCCGTTGTTTTCCGGCTTTCACGGCGCAACCGGCGATTTAATCCCAGTGTCGCTCCATCCGGGGTCAAAAGCAGGACGTATCCGCTGCCCCGCGAAATGAACCGAACGTCAGGTGCTGCTTGTCCTTGGTTCATTTCGAAACTCATCGGCAACTGGGCATAGGCCTGGCGAAGCTGGCTGGGCGCCAGGGAAGTAGCGCCGCCCTTTAGGGCGGCATGTGCCGGGCTGAAGCCCGGCGCTACACCCGAAATATGATCACGATACTGGTTAAACAGATTGGGCCGTAATCCTGTCCCTACGACTCCCAGCCCCAATAAGACCAGGACGCTGGCCGCCAGCCATTTCCGCGCCCATGAATATTTCGCGGAATAGCGGTCGCCATTCACCAGCCACTCCGGCCGCGCCGAAACGCGCAGCCGTCCAATTCTCCACCCCTGCTTCAGGTTTTCCATATGCCCTGGTCTCGCTCCCTCCTGATTATTGTTTGTGGGTTCCAGCGTCCGGGCTGGAATCGCCGATGCTGTTAATTATACGCGGGAATTCAGCCGCAAATACAAAAATTTGATGGCGGCAGGTCGCAGGGGGGCTCACCCACTGTCAAATCTAATATAGGACACCACGCTAGAACCACCCATCGCAATAGACTGGTGCTACGGGTTGGAGCCCTCATCAGAAATGTACAAACCCCAGGCACGGCCATCCTGCCCGTGGGAGGTCATGGCCAAGATGGCCATGCCACGTCCTCCTACCCCTGGCCTTGCGCCAAGCGCCTTCGATCCACCTTGCCGGTGGAGGTCTTGGGCAGGCTCTCGCAGAACTCGATCAATTCCGGAATCATGTACTTGGGGACGCGAGCGGCGCAGTGCTCCTGAAGATCCGCCTTGGTCAACCCATGAGCCTCGGCCATGCACACATAGGCTTTGATGCGGTTGCCGATTTCCTCATCGGGGATGGCCACCACCGCGGTTTCCTTAACCGCCGCGTGGGCGTACAAAGCGGCTTCAATCTCGCCGAGCTCGATGCGGTAGCCACGGCTTTTGACCATGTGATCGCGACGGCCAAGGAAGCAGTAGTCTCCCCTGGCATCGAGGGTGACAAGATCACCGGTGCGATACATGTCTTCGGAAAAATTCGGCTGGAAACGATTCGGCAGCACCATCTTGGCAGTCTTTTCCGGGTCGCCCCAGTAGCCCTTGGTCACGGCCGGGCCGCGCACGTATAACTCGCCGGTTTCGCCTTCCGCGATCGGCCGGTCGTCTTCGGTAACCGCGAAGACTTCCGTATTGGCGCAAGCCTTGCCAATGGGGAGCCGGTCGATAATCGGCAGGAGGGAGCGATCCACCTGGTAGTAAGTGCAGACATTGGTCTCGGTTGGGCCATAAAGATTATAGAGATCGACGCCAGGTAGAACCTCGGCCAGGCGCCGGAGGTACTTGATGGCGAAGGGCTCGCCGGCGAAGAGGAGCAGCCGGATAGAACTCAGCGGGTGGCGCTCCAATTCTCCGTGCAGGAGGAGAAGCACCAGCGCCGAAGGGACGGAATACCAGACGCTGATGCGGTGCTCCCGGATGAATTTCACCAGGCTCGCGGGGAAGATGGCCACATCTTCGGGAACCATGTACACGCTGGCGCCGGCCTCAATGGTGTTGTAAATGTCGAATACGGAAAGGTCAAAATGCAGCGGGGCATGACTGGAAAGATGATCCTCCGGCCGCACGTGGAAGGTCTCCGCGCACCAGTTGATGAACGTGAGGGCGTTACGATGGGAGAGCATCACACCTTTTGGATCGCCCGTGGATCCCGACGTGTACAGGATGTAGGCAAGGTCGGTCTCGATGGTTGAGCAGGCAGGCGGTTGAGCCTTGGGGAGGGCAGAGAGCGCCTCCCAGGTCAGGGCGCCTTGGGGAGGGGGAGCGCAATTGGGTTTGCCCACCAGCAGGGCGAACCCGTTCTCACCTAAGAGCCCGGGGGTGAGCGCCTGCAACTTGGCCTGGGTGGTGATCAAGGTCTTGATGCCGCAGTTCCCGATAATGTACTCCACGCGCCGCACCGGAGCGTGCGAATCGAGGGGAACGTACGCCGCTCCGGCCTTCAATACCCCAAACATGCTGACCACCGATTCGATCGACTTGGAAAAATAGATACCGACGCGGTCGCCTTTCTTTACTCCCCGCGCGAGAAGCAAATGCGCGAGTTGATTCGACCGCTCATCGAGCTCGCGATAAGACAAGGTCCCGTTGTGGGCCCATACCGCGGGCCTTTCGGGAAACCGGCTGGCCGTTTCGCTGAGAAGTTGCTGAAGCACATACGCCATGGGTGATTGCCTTTTTGATTGGATTTGGAATGGGAGCTATAGTGAGCGACATAATTGATTGCGCATTCGGTTGTAGCGGCGGTCTCCGACCGCCGTCGTCGATCGGAGATCGACGCTACAGTTCATGGCACTCCGTTTAGGAGCGCTCCATCGGCCGGCCCTGCGCGCCGACGGGCTGGGGCAGACCGAACCGGTCGAGAATGGTGGCCGATATATCGAAGAGCTGTTTTCCCTGAAGCTCCCGGCCCCGGTGGCCGTTTTTTTCGCGCAACAGGAAGATTCCGTTTTCAGCGTGGTTCGCATCATCCGGGCCGGTGTCATTTTCAAAAGTGTACACGCTGCCCAGGCCGAGGGTGCCGACCGAGCGCCAGCTTAAGTTGCCGAAGTAGACAATCAAGTCGGGCGCCACGCCACGCACCGCCTGGTAGATATCCTGCGGTTTAAATACGCGATTCCCGAGTGGCCTTCCCTGGTCGTCGGGCATCGCCTCGATCTTCGCCTTGAGCTCATTGCGCGCCGCCTCGTAGTTCGAGGGGTCAATGATCCCCTGGGGCTCCCGGCCCTTGACGTTCATGAAAATCCGGGAGTAGTAGCCGCCCTCACCCCAGGCGGTCGTGCGTCCCCAATCGACGCGGGCTTTGCTGATCGGGGTGGGACCGTCCAGCGGTTGCTGCAAAACCAAGTATCCTTCCTGCCGGAGCCATTCGTTAACGCAAACTCCGCCCTCCATCTTCTTGGCCCCATGGTCGGAAACCACGAACACGCCCGTCTCATCACCCAGCGCCGGCAGCAATTCCGCGATCTTCCCATCGATAAAACGATAATAGTCACGGATCGCGTTTTCGTAGCGATTGCCAGGCTGGAAGAGCCGATGCGTCCGGTCGTGGAATTTCCAGAAGGCATGATGGATGCGATCGGTGCCCATCTCCACCATCATGAAGAAGTCCCAGTCGATGCGAGACAGCAAGTGGCGGGCGATGGCGAAATGCTGCTCGGTCATTTCATAAATTCCTTGCAGAATGCGGTCTTTGTCTTCCGAGCGGAAGTTTTCCACATCCATGCGGTAAGGCCCAAAGCGCGCCTCAATCTCCGTCTTGATCTCGGCCGGATAGGCATAGGCGGATTGCGCGCTGGGGGTCATGAAACAACCCACCATCGCGCCGTTGACGGGGCTGGGCGGGTAAGTTCCGGGAACAAAAAGAACGATGACTTTCTTGCCCGCCTGGCTAAGAACGTCCCAGACGCGCGGCTCCCGCACCGCGGCGGCGTTGGCAATGGTCATGCCGTTATAACTGTAGTCCTTGCGGTTCCTAAACCCATAGATTCCGAGTTGGCCGGGATCTTTGCCGCTCATCATGCAGGACCAGGCGGGCACCGTGATGGGCGGGGAGACGCTCCGCAATTTACCCCAAAGCCCCTGGTCGGTAAGGGAACGGAGACAGGGCAGTTCATCCCGCCACTGGTCGAAGACCAGTTCTGGCGCCGCACAGTCAAGACCGATTACTGCAAACTTTTTGCTTCCGGGCATTTTCCCTCTCGATTGGTAATGTAGGATCGAAGTTTAGTGCATTTGAGCCATCATTTGCCGGGCCTGCTGGGCGTCTGGGCCCGCTAGATTCAGGCGAAGCGCAGCTTCCAAAGCTTCCCGCCCTTTCTCTCTTTGCCCATTGGCAACTAGCGCCATACCGAGATGATAGCGGTAAAGGGGTTCGCTCGGCTCCTTCTGAATGCATTCCTGGAACAAGGGAATGGCGGCGGCGTATTGATTCCTCCGATATTGCACCCAGCCCAGAGTGTCGGCAACCGTATCGAGTTGGGGAAGCTCTTGCTCGGCCCGGCGCGCCAGGTCAAACGCTTCATCGAGTTTCACTCCCTGCTCGGCGTACACCCAGGCCAGGTTGTTTGCCGCAATGGCGAAATCCGGCTTAATGGCGAGGGCCTGCTCGAAATACTTTCGGGCGGATGAAACGTCACTCTTCTCCAAGTACAGGTCCCCAATAAGGATCATCAGCGGGGCGAACTGCGGCTGCAAGGTCAGCGCGCTCTGGTAGCGGCCGATGGCAAGATCAACCTGACCGGTATGCTGGTAGATTTGGCCGAGTTCGAGGTATGCCGAGAGGTGGTTAGGGTCAATCTTGATGGCCTGCTCGAATTCGGACTGGGCGGCAGGATAGTCCTCCCGGGCCAGGTAGAGAGAGCCCAGAATCGTGTGGGCCTCGGCGCTGTCGGGGTTCGAGGCCCCGTACGCTTGCACCCGTGCAATGGCCTGGGGTCCTTGCTTCAGCATCAAATCCAGCTCCGCCAACCGGCGAAGCGCGGGAGTAAACTGAGGATCGATCTTCAAGGCGGTCTCGAGTTCGGCTTTCGCCCCATCCAGGTTATGCTCTTCTGCCGAGCACTGCGCGAGATTAAGGTGCACGTTGGGATCGCGGGGAGAGAGTTGCTCGGCATATACGAACTGCTCGCGCGCGGAGGCCAATTCTCCGGCCTGCAAATAGGCCCGGCCCAGCAGCAATCGCTCGAAAGAGTCGGAGGGCCGGAGGGCTACGCACCGGCTGGCGGGCTCAATGGCGACGTTCTTTTCCCCTCGGAAGAGCTCTAGCTCCGCCAGATTGTGGAGGGCGGACACGGAGCTGGGATCGAGCTCGATCGCTCGCCGGAGCTCAGTTTCGGCCTGAACCAGATCCTCATTCTGCCACAAGGCGATGCCGAGGTAATAGTGCGCTTCCGGGGAGTCCGGCGCCACCGCGAGTTGTTGGCGCAACTCGGCGATGCTGTCTCCCTTCATACCCGAGGCCATCAAAATCCGGCCACGGATGATGTGGGAGATGAGATTCGTGGAGTCTTTTTGCAGGATCTGGTCGTTGAGTGCGGTGGCGGTTTTCAGATCTCCACGGCCAAGGTCGAGTTCGATCAGGCGCTGCTTGATATCCACCCTCTGGGGAGCAATCTTGAGAGCGTGCTGGCAGGCATCTTCCGCCCGATCCAGATTCTTATGGGTAAAGTAAAGATCGTAAATTGCCAACTCGTTCTGCACGGAGTTCGGCTGCTTTTCCCGAAGATCGTTCACCACGCCATCGGCAACCTGATCTTTCCCATCCGCATAAAGAACATCGGCCAAGCTCAGGTAGATCACCGGGGAGTCCGGATTGTTCTTTTCGCCCTCGCTCAGCACGGCCTCGGCATCCGTTAGACGATGTTGCTGGCGATACATATTGGCAAGGTTGAGATAAGCCGGAAGCGTGTGCGGGGACATCTCGATGGCCTTGCGGAAATGCTTGTCCGCATCGCCGATCCGCTGCATGGCGCTTTCCACAATCCCCAGGTTGATGTAGGAGGACGGGTCGTCGGGCTGCAACTGGCTGACTTTCTGGAACGACTCCAGGGCGCCGTCTTTATTACCGCTTCCCGCCAGCGCCGCACCCTGCAACTGGATGGCGGACAGGTCTTGGGGTTTTCTCTTGAGGATAAGCGCCACTTCCTTCTCGGCATTGGGGAAATCGCGAGAGTTCAGGTAGACTTCCGCCAGAACGAAATGCGTCTCCATGTTTTTGGGATCGAGCTCGGCAGCCAGGCTCAAGGCCGCCGCCGCTTCCGGCCATTCCTGCAATTGGTAGTAGGCTTGGCCCAGGCTGCGGTAAGCCTCAACAAAACGGGGATCGAGCTGCAACGCATTGCGGAATTGGATGGTGGCCTCTCGAGGTTGTCCCATCGCCAAAAACTTCTTCCCGCTGTTAAGGAAATACTGCTTCTGCTTTTGCGGATTATGGCCGCACCCCGCCGTTAAGGAAATGCTCAGGAGTGTTGCCAGAACAATCCAGTGTTTCAACATATTCCCGCCTTTTTGCCCTCTCATGGAATAAGCTCGCCCAGCCTCGCCAGGATGGCTGTGGCAAATGCCTCGGCACGCACCTCGGTTCCTGTCCCGGAGATCGGGGTATTGATTCGAACCAGGGCGGAATTCGTGCTATGCAAAAAGATCGCGTCGTGCACGAGGGCGATTTTGGCCCGGTATTCGTTCGCAATCGTTCGCCCGTGAGACTGGTACCAGTAGAGGACCACTTGCCGTTCGAGTCCCTTCTCGATGATGTACTTGCGAACCTCCACCGTCCGCCCCTCCGGTGTCTTCAACCACACATAACTCGACCCCAGCGGCTCCCATCCGTTGCCCGGCAGGCAATTCTGAGGCGAATGGATCGTGTCGTCGGTGCGCTGACTCCGGTAGTACCCGATGTAGAGGAAAATCGGTTCGCTGTCCGCACAGTGGTACGTTCGGCTGAGGTAGTCATCAACCCCGAGACGCTTGATTACCTCGTCAGGGAGCGGAGCCTCGGCGCCCTGGCATTGATCCAAAGCCAGCGGCAGGGTAGCCAGAGGCTTGGGTAGGAAAACGTCCCGGCCGTGCGGCAGGATATGGAAGCCCGCCGTAGCTCCCACGAGAGTCAGCGACATGCACCAGAATCGCCAGCCGGAAGTCATGAGTTCTTTTGACCTCGCAAGCGCCATCGAAGCGCAGCGATCACCCAATGTATAGCGAGCAGCAAAACCACCGCCACCAGAAAAATGACCACGGCGGAGATAGGGTGAAGGAAATCATCGGCCTTTTCACAGCCCCGATAGCTGGCAAGTAGCGCCGCCAGGACCACCCGGATTCCATTGCCCACAATAGCCACCGGAACCATGGCGAGGGTTAGAAAAACGCGAACTCCGACGCTCCGTTCGGTCAGATAAGCATAACCGAGCGCGAACGCCACAATCGCCATGAGCGACCGAATCCCGCTGCAAGCGTCCACAACCTCCAAAGTGCAATTCGGAAGGACCAGCAGATTGCCTTCGCGGAGCACGGGGACCACTTTGATCGTTTGCAGCGTGTTCGTGGCAAACCGGGAGGAAAGGATTTGAAGTGGAAAGACCATGCGGTTGTAAAGAATCGCGGGGATCGGAATCATGAAAAGTAGGAAGCCGAGCGGGAACGCCAGGAGCCGCAAGGTCGGCGCTCCGAAGAAATATAAAACGAGACCGGTAATAATCAGCACCAACGAAATCCGCACTAGAAACAACTCCGCCCCCAAACTGCCAAGAAATAGCAAGCCCAGCGCCCCCAGCACCAACCACATACCGAACAAGCTCGGCTTCTTCTCAACTTGGGCCAAACAGTCGCGCCTTCGCCAGACCAGATACGCCGAGAAAACGGGGACGGCGAAGCCATGGGAGTATGCCGGGTCCTGGTAGAACTGGCTGGCCATGCGTAGAAGCACCGGCGCGTAAAGGAGAATTACGGTCGAGGTCAGGAATAATGTTCCCCAAAAGCCCTCGGTTCTCCAAAAGGTTAAGGCGGGTTGTGAAACTGTCGAAATTTGGGGGGGTGAATCGGATATGCTCGACATTGCTTACACCAGAGCCCTTAGCCTCTGACTATGTTCGAAGGGGATTTCTCTTGTGGGTATATTTCTAATACAGGATTCCTGAAGAGACTACGGGCTGACCTTCGCACTGCCCCCTAGCTTTTGCCGACTCGACGCACATCAGCAAAATCCGTCCAGCGGGGAGATTGAGTTGACAGACGCCACAACATTGGCGCGAATTTGCCCGGAGACTGGCACTGGCCAGTCTCCCGAGCATTTACACTTACACGCCCAGAGCCTTAGATCGGCCTTACGAGCGCCACAACTGGTGGCGAAAGCGAGTTCGCACCACCCCGCCTACCAGCAAGAACCCTGCCCCGAGTAACGCCAGCGTAGCCGGCTCAGGAGTAGGATAGAGGGGACCTTCCCCGTAACTAATGGCTATGCTGCTCCCAGTATTCCCAGACCCCGTTAGCGACTGGAAGTACTTCGGTGAATTGGTAACCAGGAACTGGACTTCCATCCCGGAGGTCTTATCCAGGCTGCCTCCTGTAATGGTCACGTTGGCAGTTCCCAGGTACTCGTCGTGCCCGTTGCTCACAACCGACGGAATCTGTGAGAACTCCAAATCGTTCAAGTACCCCGTCAACAAACTGCCACCTGTGCCGTAGTTAAACTTTATCGTGTTGGCATTGGAAGCGACCTCCCACAACCCAGTGGTGGCATTGATCTCCTTGAGAGTAAGGTTGGCAGGTGAGGAGATTGTGTAAAGGGCACTTGCGGGGGGAGCGAAAGTCCCATAGCCTTTGGCCACACCTGACAGCGTGCAGGTCCCTCCGCTGCAAGAGCCTAAATCGATGTTAAGTTTAGTTGACGAACCGGTCCCGGTGAGCACGATCTTCTGTATGTCCGTTCCCAAGTCAACGTAGTTTCCGTAGTCGTGCACGATCCCCATTCCCATCACCGGACCAGCCACTGCTGGCAACGATCCCAATGCCAGCCCGGTCACTACAAACACAGCTAGAACGAACCTTTTCGTAAGCATTCAACTCCTCCTTGGTTCTGTCGTATCACCGCCCTGAGTAAAAGCCGGAAAAAAACAACTCTCTTGACATATCGTCGAACCTTGAGCAGCCCAGAATCAAGGTTTGGAACCATTGTGCTGTATATTGCCCCACCCACCTTAGCCGCAATCGCGGAGTGGGAGCGAAGACTGCCTCGGTTCCCTCCCGCTGAGCGGAGACCTAAGGAACCACAATCGTATCGGACGGCTGAAGCCTAACATTCTGCGCTAGGTTATGACCCTTGATTACGTCCTTGTAGTTAAACGGGAGCTTGGTGGGGTGTCCATCCGGCGCTACCCGTAAAACGTATATACTTTTCAATTTGGCGTAATCAAGAGGCCCGCCAGCTTGCGCAATCGCATCCAGAACCGTCATTGGGTTTTGCAGTGTGTATGAACCTGGCTTTGCAACCTGACCAACCACGACGATCCTCTGGCTTTTTACCTCGTGGACTATGACCGTAACGTTTGGGCGGGACATCAGACCTTCCAGCCGTTGAGTGATTACGGCCTGGAGTTGATCCGGGGTGAGCCCGCTTGCCACGAACTCGCCAGCCAGCGGCAAGGAAATCTTGCCGTCCGGGCGCACCGTCACCGTCTGCGATATTTCAGGTTCTTTCCACACATTGACCGACAAAACGTCATCCGGCCCAATTATGAAATTACTGCCCACCAAAGCGTTGCCAGCAGGATGCGGCATATCTTTCGATGCCGCCGTGGTTGCCTTCCGGTTGTCTGCTTGCCCTGAACTGACTCCCTTATTTCCCGAACTGTCCTGGCCCCCTTGCACCCACGCCGAACTCAATATCACCACCAGAAAGCCTACCATCCCCAAACGACCTAACTTTACCCCCATGGATTCCGAGCCCCACCTTCCCCTGTTCCGATTCGACCCGACTTCAACTTGACTTCAGTCAAACAAGTTCGTGTTCGACTACGGCTCCGCCATACGAGTCCCATACCTCTTACACCCCGGGAGTCGTGAGCAATCATTAAGGCAAAGTCAGAGGCCACTATTGGGACCCGGTCAAGACACTACGCTGACCTTTCTTTGATTGCCTGAGCTGTTGCTGTCTGATTATGAGCACTTCGCCTTCCAAACCGCTTCTATTAACTAACTATAATTAAATCAACAGACTAGTTGTCTCCCCAACGACTTTCTAAATGACGATGTGGAAACCTAATTACCCTGAATGGGCAATTAAATTCTCTTCGCAGTGCCCCTGAGTTGGCCACACCCAAGGACGGTCATGACACCACAATATTGATTTTCAACCTGGGTGCCAAGCAAAAGATTTAAGCGGGCCGAAGCAACGGACTCTCAGACCAATTTCTCGGTCTCACGCTTCAGTCGCCCCGCCGTTTTTCTTTTCTTGGCGAGCAGACCGGCATTTCGCATCTTGTTGAGCAGCGCCCCGTAGCTGATTCGCAAGGCGCGCGCTACCTCTTTGCGCTTCCAATGATAGGTCTCCAGCTCTTGGAGGATAATCTTGCGCTCAAAGTCTTGCGCCGCTTGCCTGGTTAGGCTCTTGAGGGGAGTTGACCCACCTGTGGGCAGCGTAAGTTCATTAGGCCGCACGGTGCATTGCAACAACTCGGCAGTCAGGGCGTCCTCGGAGCCCAGGATGACATAGCGTTTGATGAGGTTCTCAAGCTGAAGAATGTTTCCGGGCCAGTCACATTTCTTTAGCATCCCCAGCAAGGAAGGGGAAACCGGGAATGGCGCGCGACCGTACCTCTTGCTGTAAACTTCCAAGAAGTAATTCAAAATCAGTGGGACGTCAGCGGAACGGTCCCGCAATGAAGGCAGGTCGATGCGGACGACGTTGAGCCGGTAATACAGGTCTTGGCGAAAGTTACCCGCCTCGACCTCCTTCTCCAAACTTCGATTGGTGGCACATATAATCCGGGCCTTTACCTCTCGGTCCTCGCGCCCCTCGGCAGGACAAAACTGGCCATCTCGAAGCAGGTTCAAGAGCTCTGCTTGAAGGGGAGGGGCAAGCTCCGCAATTTCGTCGAGGAACAGGGTACCTCCATGGGCAAGGTCCACTCGACCCGACTTGGCTGCAAGCACCCCTGCAGATGTACCCTTCTCGGAACTGAAAAAATCGCTTTCGAGGAGTTGAGCACGGAGGTCCGGACAACTAACCTTGACGAAGGGCGCGCCCCGCCACGGTGAACGGCAATGGATGAGCTTCGCGATAACTTCCTTCCCCGTCCCACTTGGTCCCGAAATCAGGACGGGTAGATTCGTCTCCGCCACCTTATCGACAGTTTCCCGCACCGCCCGCATCGCCTTCGAGCGGCCGAAAATAGTAAGTTCGGATGGGAGGGGCCCAACCATATGTTCAGCAAGTGGAATTGACATCAACTTTGCCCGACTCGACCTCTTTTTTTACCATCTGGGATCCCGAACTCTGCTACACCATAAGCAATTTGGGGGCGCTTTCTTGAGCCATCACCCGAATTCTGCCAAGATTACACAGAAATTACGCGATTATTAGGCGTTAGACATCTATATTTTCAATGTGTTGGCAACTTCTGGTTAAACTGTCGCACGGGCGTCTTAAGTCGTGTGATTCGAAAAGGCAATAGGTACTTACGAGGAAATTGATTTCCACCTAACAGAAGGAACTTTCCCATTCCCCACCGCTAGGTCTGCGGTTGGGATGAGTGCGGCTCGTCGAGACCGTATTGACGAATCTTGTACAGCAAAGCCTTGTAACTGATGCCCAAAAGCTTCGCCGATTGTTTGCGATTCCAGTTCGTTTGGGACAGGGTACTACGAATCGCTTCGCTCTCAGCCTCATCTTTGAGGGCGTGGACTAGAGACTTCAGACCCATTTGCCGTCGGGGGGACGTCTGGCCGTCCGACCTGTCGGTCGGAGGGTCTATTCTGTCAATCTCCTCCAGATCCCGGAGCACGCGGGCTTCGCCTAGAACGAGAACCCGCTTCACCACATTCTCCAGTTCGCGGATGTTCCCAGGCCAGGATAATTGCTGGAACCGCTCGAGCATTGCGGCAGAGAGCGGGGCCGGCTGGCGCCCATATTTCTCGGCAAAAAGGGTCATGAAATGGTCGTATAGCTCGGGGATGTCTTCCCGGCGCTCCCGCAAAGGAGGCAACTTGAAAACCATCGCGCTCAGCCGGTAGTAGAGGTCCACTCGAAATGATCCCTCAGCAATGGCCTTATTTATGTCGCGGTTGGTCGCAGCAAGAATGAGAACATCAACTCGGGTTTCGGAGCGGCTCCCCAGGCGCGAGAAATGTTGGTCTTGAAGGACGTGCAACAACTTCGCCTGGAGAGGCGGGGCCATCTCGCCAATCTCGTCCAAGAGAATTGTTCCGCCGTTACAGATCTCGAACTTGCCGGGCTTTGCCGTGAGGGCTCCGGTAAATGCACCCGCTTCGTGCCCGAACAGCTCGCTTTCCAGGAGCTCGGAAGGAACGGCCGCGCAATTGACCTTGAGGAAGGGGAGTTTCGCTCGCGGCGAAAGCTTATGGATGTGTCGCGCCAAAACCTCTTTGCCGGTGCCGCTCTCGCCCAGGATGAGAACCGGCAAACCTACCTGGGCTACAAGTTCTGCCTCATTGTAGATCTTCTTGATCGCCGAACTGGGGGCGATGAACACGGGATCGCCCGGCGGCGCATCTTTTTCTGCGGGCGGCGGCAAGGCCCGCCGCACCGGGGGGCTGGTGCTCAAGATCCGCTCCAGCGACCCCATCAAGTCCTCCCGATGAAAAGGCTTGGTCAGGTAGTCGTCCGCGCCCAGGCGCATCGCCTCCACCACCTTGCGAGTTTCGTTTACGCAGGAAAGCATGATGACGCGCATTTCGGGACGAAATTTCCGCAAGTTCTCCAGAGTTTTCAGCCCGTCCATGCCCGGCATCAAGAGGTCGAGGATGACTAACTCCGGGACGGGGGGGCGACGCACCCGTTCCACAGCCTCCAGCCCATTGGAGGCGGTTTCCACTCGGTAGGAGTCGACCTCGAGGATGGTTCGCAGGTAGCTAACCATGCCGGGTTCGTCATCCACGACGAGGATCGTTGAAGGGGTGCTCATCGGTCATTGTCTCGTGGGGGGATCGGTTTCCCGGGTGGGGTCATGGGAAGCAAGAAGAAAAATTTGCTTCCCGCCCCGGGCTCGCTCTCAACCCAAATCTTCCCCCCATGTGCCTCGGCCAATCGCCGGGCAATTGCCAGTCCTAAGCCGGAACCCTCCGCGGGTTGGCCAGGCTGTTGAATTTTCACAAAGGCATCGAAGACTATATTCTGGTACTCGGGGGCAATCCCCGGCCCCGTATCGGCAACACCCACTCTAATGAAGTTTATAGCCCCCTGCCGCGGCCGTTCCTCTTCTGGAGTGTTGCCAGGTTGAGTGGTACGGCGTTCCGAGTTGCAGGGTTCCACGGTGAGCCATACCGCGCCCTTGGGGGGAGTAAACTTGAGGGCGTTCTCCAAAAGTGCGATGATCACGCGCTGGACTTTGAAATAGTCAAACGGAAAACGCAGGGCGGCTTGGCTTGCCTGGAAATTGAAGGCCACACCCTTTTCTCGGAATTGCGGCAGAAAAAGACGATACACATCGGAGAGGCACTCAACGAGGTCACCGAGGTCATACACAATGTCGATCTTGCCTTCTTCCTGTTGGGCAAAGGTGAGAAAGTTGCCGATCGACCTTTGAAGGCGGGCGCAGTTGCGCTCGCATTCCTCCAGGACTTGGCGTTGCAATTTCGTCAGGGAACCGAGTTTGTCGGTTAGAACTAATTCAACATAGCCGGCAATGATCGCGAGGGGCGTTTTTAGTTCGTGCGCCGAAACTGCCAAAAGCTGCGCGTAACCATGGGGCCGATCGTTAACTTGCCCCGGTTTTTCCAGAACTTCCTGTAGGTTCATTGGCTCGCTCGTGGGTGCTCAATCTTGGACCCGAATGTGAGAAAAGTCAAATGCACGGGCACCACATTCTGCCCCTCACCTGCGCCGGAATCCGAGCCAGCCCCCGCAGGCGTACCGGATTGTAGGCATTGGCGCCTCCCGGGCAGCACCCCATTCCTTGATAAAAACCCACCACCAAGGCAAAGGCCTATGCTTTCACTAAACTGAGAATCTGTTTTTGTTAGCCGACCCAAGCCATTATATGATACCTCGGGTGGGCGGAGCTTTCAAGTGGAATAAAGATTATCAAAAATAGTCTGAATAACTCTACTCCCATACAGATTAAATGCTCTAATCCATTTTCAATAAGGTTAGGAACAAGTCTCTGAATAAGGATAGGGTATTACGTCTCTAATAATATGGAGTCATTCGAACTTTATTGGCGGGCCTTTCTTCCACTTGAAACTCCAGCGCGATTCAGGTTATAATGCCATTTCCAAGCATCAGTGGCAGGTTTTCAGCGTAGCGCAAGGCAGAGCGTGTGCTTGAGGTTTGACAAGCAGGAAGGGCAGGGTTAGTCTCGCCCCTCCACAAACTAGTCCCTGTCGCCCCCCATTGCAGCGGGTAGCGGTTGAGTGACGATGGCACTCAGGATGGCGAAGCACGCCCGAATTGAAGGCCTAAGAGTACCGGTGAACGTTTCTTTTTCATCGACGCAGGGGAGATGCCGCGTCGTTGTAGGGGCTGCTGGGAAGGTGATTGGACATCACAGTCGTCGAGCCGCAAAGATCGGAGGGTGGTGGTTTCCGCAGAACTCCATCACTGGCTGTTAGCGGTCTGCATCAAGGGTTTGTCCCGCCGGTTTTCGAGTCCCTCAGCGTTTAACTAGTCTCCACGCTTCGGCTATCGGAGGCGATGCCTGCGTGGATTTTTGGCGCCGCGTTACGCTTCGCGGCTTCGGAGGTATCAACACTTGGATTTCGCTTGGAATGAAGAACAGCTCGCGATTCGGGATGAAATTGTCAAGTTTGCCCGCCGCGAACTGAATGAAAACCTCGTGGAGCGCGACCACAACGACGAGTTCTCGCGCGAGGGGTGGCGGAAGTGCGCCGCGTTGGGCATTCACGGACTGCCCATCCCCAAGGAGTATGGCGGAGGAGGCAGCGATATCCTGACCACCGTGTGTGCCCTCGAGGCCCTGGGGTATGGCTGTCGTGACAATGGCTTGATCTTCTCGATCAATGCCCACATGTGGACCTCCGAAATCCCTATCCTGACTTTCGGGACCGAAGCACAAAAGCGCAAGTACTTGCCGAAACTGGCCAGCGGCGAGTGGGTCGGGAATAACGCCATGACCGAACCGGAGGCAGGCTCGGACGCTTACAGTCTTCGGACGCGCGCCGAGCGAAAGGGCGACTATTATATTCTGAATGGTTCCAAAACCTTTGTCAGTAATGCCCCGATCGCCGACGTCTTGATCGTTTTTGCCAACGTGGACCCCTCCAAGGGTCCGGCGGGGGTAAGCGCCTTCCTGGTGGAAAAAGGGACACCGGGTTTTAGCATCAGTCGCAAGCTGCACAAGATGGGCCTCCGCACCTCCCCCATGGCGGAGCTTTCTTTCGTGGATTGCGAAGTCCCCGCGGAAAATCTCCTGGGGAAGGAGGGCTCAGGCCAAGCGGTCTTCACCACTTCCATGGAATGGGAACGAATCTGCATTATGGCGAGCCATCTGGGGGGGATGCAGAGACTGATTGAAACCTGTACGCGCTATGCCCGCGATCGCAAGCAGTTCGGGCAACCCATCGGGAAGTTCCAGTCCATTGCCAACAAAATTGCGGAAATGGAAGTAAGACTCGAAACCTCCAGGCTGGTGCTTTACAAAGCGGCCTGGCTAAAAAAGCAAGGTAAGCACGCCCTACGTGAAGCCTCCATCGCCAAGCTCTACGTCAGTGAAGCTTCCGTGCAAACTTCCCTGGATGCCATTCAGATCCACGGTGGCTATGGATACATGGCGGAGTTTGAAATCGAGCGGGAATTGCGCGACGCGGTGGGTGGGACGATTTACTCTGGAACCTCCGAAATCCAAAAGGTCATCATCGCCGGCTTACGGGGGCTGTAGATAATCTCGACGGGTCGCGGGAGAGCATTACTCTTCCTGGGAACGAAGCTGGGTGCAGTTGAGCACCCATAACCGCAGTTGAGAACGAAGCGGAACAAATCTGAAATAGGAGACATAAACATGTTGGGAGCAGATGTCGATGTAGCAATCATTGGGGGAGGGCCGGCCGGGTCGAGTTGCGCATCATACCTCGCCAAGGCCGGCCTGAAGTGCGTGGTGTTGGAACGCGAACTCTTCCCTCGACTTCACGTCGGGGAGTCTTTGGTTCCCTCCACGACGCGAGTGTTGAGAGATATCGGTTTTCTCGACCGGATGGACGAGGCCGGCTTCGTTCGAAAGTTCGGCGCCGTGTGGACCGCACCGGCCGATAACGCGCCTCTTTACAGTGTGGATTTTGATGGAATGGAACTCGAGTGCCAGGCCAACATCCGGTTCGAGGAACGCCCCCAACCGGGAGTGGACAAGAACTATACGTGGCACGTGGACCGCGGAAAGTTCGACTTACTCATGCTCCAGCACGCCCACCAGTTGGGCGCCGCTGTTTACGAAGGCGTGCGGGTGAGCGACGTGGACTTCTCCGACCCCAAGCTGCCGCGCATCAATTTCATGTTGGGGCGAAAGACTATGAGTCTTACGGCCAACATGATCGTGGATGCTTCCGGGCGGCAGACGTTACTGGGCAACCAACTCAAGCTGAAGAAAATGGACCAGGTCTTCAACCAGTATGCCCTCCATACGTGGTTTGAAGGATACGACCGGACCGCCTTGGCGAAGACCAAGACGTTTGAAGATTACATCTACATCCACTTCCTGCCGGTGACGAACACCTGGCTGTGGCAGATTCCCATCACCGATACCGTCACCAGCATCGGCGTGGTCACGCAGAAGAAGAACTTCGAAAAGTCCAAAGAATCCCGGGAAAACTTCTTCTGGGATTGCATTCGCACCCGGCCGGAGCTGTACGAAGGCCTGAAGAAATCGCAACAGGTGCGCGGCCTGAAAGAGGAAGGCGACTACAGCTACGGCATGAGCGAGATCAATGGTGACGGGTTTGCCTTGATTGGTGACGCGGCGCGGTTTGTCGATCCCATCTTTTCGAGCGGAGTCAGCATCGCCCTGACCAGCGCCAAATTCATTTCGGAAGACATTGTCAAAGCGGCGGAAAAGGGTGACTTTAGAAAGGACAGCTTCGAAACCTTCCGGTCTACCATGCGGTGCGGAACCAACCACTGGTATGAGTTCATTTCGCTGTATTACCGGCTGAATGTACTCTTTACCTACTTTATTAATCAGAAACAACACCGGCTGGATGTGCTCAAGCTCCTGCAAGGGGACATGTACGAACCGGAGAAGCCCCGCGTTCTGGACGAAATGAGGAAGATCGTCACGGAGGTCGAGCGGCGCGAAAACCACCCGTGGCACAAGCTTTTGGGGGATCTGACCAGCGACACATTTCGTGCAACCTATTAGAAGCTGGCCCGCATCTTAAGAAGTAGGGATGGCTCTTCCAGTTGGTGGGGGGCATGAGCAAACGGCCCGGTTCGTTCGGGCATGGCTCATGGATGGTCCGGCAGATTGTTTCCCTTCTTCTCGCCCAAAAAAAATACAAAAGGAGAACTATGAAACTCATCTTGCGAGCGGGGCTCGCGATTGCACTTCTGGCCAGCGTCGCCCTTGCTCAATCCGAGGAAGGGAAGAAGTCGCAGGTCCTCTTTTCAGCTACCCCTTTGATGGATTTGGGCACTCAAACCTACAAGGGGTTTGAAGGTGGGCTCTATGCAAATGGCAGCAACATTATGCCCGGCCCCCACCAAACGGCGGGCAGTCTGATTGTCAATCAAATCCAGCCCCTCGACACAAACGGGGACCCAGACCCTGCTGGTAAGGTCGTCTTCCTTTCCCTCGGCATGTCGAATGCCATGGAAGAATTCGACCTATTTGTTTCGAATGCGAAGCTCAACGCTAAAATTAACAAGACCACCCTGGAAATTAAGGATGGGGCCGAAAGCTCTCAGACGGCGTGCTACTGGACAGCCGCCACAGGAACGCCACCCTGTCCCCATGCCGTACAGAATGAGTACGACCGGGTGCAAGATGACGTTCTTAAGCCCGCAGGACTTAGTGATAACCAAGTGCAGGTGGTTTGGATCAAGGACGCCAATCCCAACCCGGGGATAAGTGGCTGCGGAACAAAAGGGGACTCACCGTGCCAATCCCTGTGTAATCCCACGGTAAAAGGCTGCGTGAACACGTCCGAAACCACAGAAGCCCTCCGGTATGAGCAGCAGCTCGGGGAGATCTTGCGAGCTGCCAAATCGCGATACCCGAAGCTCCAGATGGCATTTCTTTCCACTCGCATCTATGCGGGTTACGCCACCACGACTCTCAACCCTGAGCCTTACGCCTACGAGTATGGATTCTCCGCCAAATGGCTGATCCAGGCGCAGATCACCCAGATGCAAACTGGGGTCGTGGATCCCATCGCGGGCGACCTGAACTACAATAACGACACGGCTCCCTGGGTTGCCTGGGGTACGTACCTTTGGGCCGATGGCCCCATTCCGCGTTCGGACGGGTTGGTTTGGTGTGATGGGCAGGCAACCGCTCCATGCTTGGGCGAAGTGGATTATGACTCCGACGGCACTCACCCAAACGGGAAAGGCGCGGAAAAAGTCTCCACGTTGCTCACGAATTTCTTTCTGACTTCCCCCTATTCCGAGCCGTGGTTTGATACTGCGCCTTAAGGCGCCATAGTCCCCATGGGGTTTTTCGCTGATGATTCTTTACGCCGCCCTGGCTGGAAGTCTGGAACAAAGCGGAGGCGCTTTGTTCCAGACGCACGGTTTGTTTGCCAGGTGACCCTCCACCACCGATCCTCCAAAGCAGGATCGACCAAATCAAATACTCAATATAAGGAGACCCTTTCAAATGTCAAAGGCTGACATGGATGTTGCCATCATCGGGGGTGGACCCGCCGGTTCATCCACCGCTGCGTATCTCGCCAAAGCCGGATTGAAGTGCGCGGTCTTTGAGCGTGAACTTTTTCCCCGCCATCACGTGGGCGAGTCCCTGGTTCCCGCCACCACCCGGGTGTTGCGTGACATTGGATTCCTCGATCAGATGGACGAGTGTGGGTTCGTCCGTAAGTTCGGAGCGGTTTGGACGTCCGAAATGAGTCCCAAAGCCTATCAGCATGGATTTGAGGACGCCGACTTCGACGGTCAGGCGGACATCCGCTTCGAGGAACGGGACCAACCCGGCGTGAACCAAAGGCACACCTGGCACGTGGATCGCGGAAAGTTCGATTTGCTCCTGCTCCAGCACGCGCAGAAACTGGGCGCGGCGGTCTACGACGGGATCAAAGTCAACAGCATCGACTTCTCCGAAACGGTGCTGCCGCGCGTCAAGTTCACCATGGGAAACAAAGAGATGAGTCTGAGTGCGAACATGGTGGTAGACGCCTCCGGGCGGCAGACCCTGCTGGGGAACCAATTGAAGTTGAAGAAGAACGATCCGGTCTTTAACCAGTACGCGCTTCACACCTGGTTTGATGGATACGACCGCATGACCTTGGCGAAATCAAAGGACCTGGAGTCCTACATCTACATCCACTTCCTCCCCGTGACGAATAGTTGGATTTGGCAGATTCCTATTACCGAGACCGTGACTAGTATCGGCGTGGTCACGCAGAGGCAAAACTTCGAGAAGTCCCGGGAATCCCGCGAGAACTTTTTCTGGAATTGCGTTCGCACCCGGCCGGAGCTCTACGAAGCCCTCAAGAAATCCCACCAGGTGCGCTCGTTCAAAGAGGAAGGCGACTACAGTTACGGCATGAGCGAGATCTGTGGCGACGGCTTTATCATGGTCGGCGATGCGGCGCGTTTTGTTGACCCGATTTTCTCCAGCGGCGTGAGCATCGCCATGACCAGCGCGAAACTGGCCACCCAGGACATCGTGAAGGCCGCGGAGAAAGGGAACTTTGGCAAAGAAAGCTTCGAGACTTTTCGCACCACCATGCGGCGGGGGACCAACAACTGGTACGAGTTCATTACCGTCTACTACCGCCTGAATATCCTCTTCACCTACTTCCTCAGCCAGAGAAAATACCGGCTGGATGTCCTCAAGCTTCTCCAGGGAGATATGTACGATGAGGAAAAACCGCAGGTCCTGAACGAAATGCGGGATATCGTAACCCAGGTTGAGCAGCGCGAGAGCCATCCCTGGCATAAACTCCTGGGTAACTTGACCGCCGGCGCGTTCAGGCCCGCGTTCTAATTCCGGATCGCGCAACCTCAAACTAGGATCCCGTCATGCGTCTGGTTGTCAAAATTGGAAGCAGTATTATTGCCCCGGGTGGCCGGCTTAACCCTTCCCGGGTACGAGCCCTGGTTGACCAACTCGACCTCGTCCGTCACGAGCACGTCATCGTGACTTCGGGCGCCATCGCCTGTGGCACCTCCGTATTCGGGACCGATCACTCGCCCTCCCGCGTAATCCGCATGCAGGCCGCCGCAGCCGTGGGCCAGAGCCAACTGATGCACACGTACGAGCAGTTGTTCTTTGGAAAGAAGGTCGTGGCCCAACTGTTGCTTTCGAGCGACGATTTCTCCTCCTCCATCCGTTATCGCAATCTCTGTCACACGATCGAGGAACTGTTGCGATTGAAGGTGATACCCATTGTGAACGAGAACGACGTGGTCTCGGTGCGCGAGCTGGAGGGCGCCTTTGGGGACAATGATGAGCTCAGCGCCCTGTTGGCTCGAGCCGTCAAGGCGGATTGGCTGATTCTCCTAACCGACGTGGACGGTTTCTACCGACACAACGGCTTAAGTCATTCCAAGCTGATCCGCCGTATCAATCGCATCACCCCTGCCCTGGAAGCCGAGTGCAAGGGAAAAGGGGAGCTGGGGCGCGGGGGAATGAGTTCCAAGCTACGCGCCGCCCAGATCGCCACGGCGGGCGGCACGCACGTCGCCATCGCCAACGGATGCTATCCTGACGTCATCCCTCTGGTGCTTAAGCATCGGGCGGGGACCTACTTCCCGCCTCAGGAGCGGAAAGGCAAGGCCGCATGAGGATTGCTACGGAAAGCGAATCCGCTTCCACTCAGGAGAGGTTACAGTCTGCCCGCCGGGCCGCAGCGGAGGTGGGTCGTCTCTCAGCCCGCCAGAAGAATGCGATCCTGGCGGCCATGGCGGCGGAGATCAAATGTCACCGTGACGAGATCCTGGCTGCCAATGCGGTGGACCTGGCGGCAAACGACCTCAGCTCTTCGAGCCGCGACCGCCTGCTGCTCTCTCTCCCACGCATCGCCGCGATGGAAGAGGCGATTGCTGCTGTCGCCGCCTTGCCCGATCCCGTCGGGGAAGTCCTGGCGGAGTGGACCCGTCCCAATGGCCTGCGGATCAGCAAAGTGCGGGTGCCCCTGGGCGTCGTCGGCATCATCTATGAATCCCGGCCCAATGTCACGGTGGATGCCGTGGCACTGTGCCTGAAGTCCGGGAACGCTGTCGTGCTGCGCGGTGGACGCGAGGCAGCTTCCACCAACGAGGTTATCGTCAGGATTCTCCAGGCGACTCCGGGGATGCCCGAGGGCGCCATCCAATTGCTGGACTCTCGCTCGCGCGAGTCCGCTAAGGAACTGATGCGGGCGCGGTGCCTGGTTGACGTGCTGGTGCCTCGCGGCGGGGCCGCGTTGATCAATCGCGTGGTGGAGGAGGCCACGGTCCCGGTGATTGAGACCGGAGCCGGCAACTGCCACGTCTACGTGGACAAGACCGCCGACTTCGAAATGGCCGATCGCATTGTCATCAATGCCAAGACCCAACGGCCTTCGGTCTGCAACGCGGCAGAGAAGCTGCTCATCCACCAGGATATTAGCCGGGAGTACGTGCCCAGAATCGTGGCGAAGCTTTTGGCCTGCGGAGTGGAAATCCTCGGCGACGAACCAACCCGCACTTTGGCCGTGGGGCAGGGCATTGGCGTAGCCGAAGAAGCCGACTGGTACACGGAATACCTGGATCTGCACATGGCGGTCGCTGTGGTTCCTTCGCTCGACGCAGCCATCACTCACATCAATCACTACTCTACGCGCCACTCCGACGCTATAGTGGCCTCGGATGAGGCTCGCGCGCGGCGATTCCTGAATCAGGTGGATTCGGCAGCCGTGTACTGGAATGCCTCAACCCGTTTCACCGATGGCGGCGAATTCGGGTTGGGGGCGGAAATGGGAATCAGCAATCAGAAGCTACATTGTCGTGGCCCCTTTGGCCTTCCGGAGCTTACTTCGACGAAGTACCAAGTGTTCGGCACCGGCCAAGTGCGGAGCTAATGGCGGGGATAAAATCCCGCCATATCAAACCTTCAGGGGGAACCTAATCTAAAATGCCAGACCATTTAAACCCGCCGCATGGCGGGGAACTTGTCAATCTATTCGTGGCGCCGGGGCGGAGCGCGGAATTGCAGGCGGCCTCGCGCGAGTGGCCGTCCTGGGATTTATCGCCGCGGCAGCTTTGCGATCTGGAACTGCTTTTGAACGGGGGCTTTTCTCCGCTCCGTGGATTCATGGCGCGTGCCGACTATGAGAGTGTGTGTTGTAACCTGCGCCTGCAAAACGGCCTGTTATGGCCCATGCCGATTGTTCTGGATGTGACCGAGGAGTTTGCCGGGTCGATCGGCCCGGGCAAGACAGTGGCTCTGCGTGATGCCGAGGGGGTCATGCTGGCCGCCCTGCATGTGGATGAGGTTTGGCAGCCGGACCGCATGGCGGAGGTGGAGGCGGTGTACGGCACCACCAACCCCCATCACCCGGGGGTGGCGCACGTGCTCCAGCGGACGCATCCCTGGTACGTGGGCGGGCGGCTGGAGGGGATTCAGTCTCCCGCGCATTACGACTTTCGTTCTCTGCGCTTGGGGCCGGCCGAGTTGCGGGCGGAATTTGTGCGGCTGGGATGGCGGCGCATCGTGGCGTTTCAGACGCGCAATCCCATGCACCGCGCTCACCAGGAATTGACCTTGCGGGCGGCCAAGCAAGTCGAGGCGAACCTGCTCCTTCACCCTTCCGTGGGCATGACCAAACCGGGCGACGTGGAATATTACGTGCGCGTGCGGTGCTACCAGGAACTGCTTTCGCGATATCCCAAAGACACGGTGCGGCTCTCTTTGCTACCGCTGGCCATGCGCCTGGGGGGGCCGCGGGAAGCGGTCTGGCACGCGATCATCCGTAAGAATCATGGTTGCAGCCACCTCATTGTGGGGCGCGACCACGCCGGTCCGGGAAATGACGAGAAGGGTAAGCCCTTTTATGGACCCTACGCCGCGCAGGAGCTGCTGCGGGAACACCAGGCGGAAATCGGCGTGACCATGGTCCCGTTCAGCATGATGGTTTACCTGGCGGACCAGGACACCTACGTCCCCGACAACGAAGTCCCCGAAGGGGCGAAAACCCTGAATATTTCCGGAACCGACTTGCGGCGTCGGCTGTCCGAGGGCCGGGATATTCCCGCCTGGTTTACTTTCCCGGAGGTGGCGCGCGAGCTCCAGCGCAGTTATCCCCCCCGCCATCGCCAGGGGTTTACGGTGTTCTTCACCGGCCTGTCGGGTTCGGGGAAGTCGACGATTGCGAACGTGCTGCGGGTGAAATTCCTGGAAATGGGAGGGAGACCTGTAACCCTGCTGGATGGGGATATCGTGCGCAAGAACCTCTCCTCCGAGCTGGGGTTTTCGCGCGAGCATCGGGACATCAACATCCGCCGGATCGGTTACGTGGCCTCGGAAATCACCAAGAATGGCGGCATCGCGATCTGCGCGCCCATCGCCCCTTACGATGCCATCCGCAAAGAAGTGCGGGCGATGATCCAGCCGTTGGGGGGATTCATTCTGGTGCACCTTTCGACCTCGCTGGAGGTCTGCGAGACGCGCGACCGCAAGGGACTGTATGCCAAAGCGCGCGCCGGGCTGGTCAAGCAGTTTACCGGAATTTCCGATCCCTACGAGTCCCCCGCGGACGCGGAAGTGGTGATTGACACCACCGACCTTACGCCGGAAGAAGCCGCCCAGGAAGTCTTCCTGCACCTGGAAAAAGAAGGCTTCATCGGAGTCAACCGTCACGGGACCATGGCGGCGGAAAGCGCCGCCGGAAACTAACCCCCTCTGACCCCGCGACCCTGACGAGGGACTGAAATGGACAAGCGCAAACTCGCGGTAGCTTACATTTTCCTGGTGGGTTTTCCCTTGTTAACCTTGGTGGCCATTTTGCGAGCGGGTACACATCTAAGCGCGCCCATGGCTGTCCATGGTAATTGGAATGTACAAGCAGACTTCAGCCCTTGGCAGGGTGTTCCCTGTGGGGCTCTGCTGAATAATGCCCAGCAGCCACTTTTGAGCATCGATCAGTCAGGTAGCGAATTGACGGTGAGGCTCAACGATTCGGAAAGAACTGTCCTTCCCGGAACCATTGACGGTTTTACCCTGAGTTCCACTCCTTCTGACGGGGAGATCGAATCCGAGCCCGGCCCCCCAGCCAATCCCGCCTGCCGAAGCTCTCAGTCCATGCGCCTCCAGGCCGCCGTAAACCAGCATGGTAAACAGCGATCCTTGACGGGAACCCTCCACCTGGACGGATGCGCAAGCTGTCCACCGATTGCTTTCACCGCCATCCGCCAGGGCCTGCCCGGGAGGAACGAACCATAGTGTCTCCCTCTGTCACGCTGATCTTGCAAATCGCTGTGATCATCGCTGCGGCACGAAGTTTTGGCCTGCTGTTCCGATACATCAAACAGCCCCAGGTCATCGGCGAAATGGTAGCAGGCATCTTGCTCGGACCATCCCTGCTCGGCTGGGCCGCCCCCAACCTGTCAGCAGTCCTCTTTCCCCCCTCGAGCCTGGGCTACCTGAGCACCATCAGCCAGGTTGGAATCGTCATCTACATGTTCCTGGTGGGTGCGGCGCTCAATCCTGATGAATTGAAGAATCACGGGCACGCGGCGGTCATTACCAGCCATGTAAGTATCATTGCCCCTTTTGTTCTGGGCGCCTTTCTGGCGCTTTTCCTTTATCCGCGGCTTTCCGACGATAGCGTGCCGTTCCTGGGCTTCGCGCTGTTCATGGGAGCGGCAATGAGTGTTACGGCATTTCCCGTCCTGGCCCGCATCTTGACCGACCGCAACATGCTGGGTACCCGCTTGGGGACGCTGGCCATCGCCTGCGCCGCGGTGGATGACATCACCGGCTGGTGCATTCTTGCCTACATTGTGGTCTTGGTCCGGACGCAAGCTGGATCCAAACCCTTGTGGATGACGATTGCCGGGACGATCATTTTCGGGCTCCTCATGTTGTATGGAGTCAAACGCCTGGTCCGACGCTTCTACACCACCTATGAACGCCGAGGGCAGCTCAGTGAGGGCGTGATTGCCGTGCTCATGCTGTTTGTTCTCGCCTCGGCATTGATCACGGATTGGTTGGGCATTCACCTGTTGTTTGGCGCCTTCCTGGCGGGAGCGATCATGCCCAAGGAGCGCACCTTCGTGCGCTATATTTTCGAAAAGTTTGAGTCCGTGACGGTCGTCCTCCTCCTTCCCCTCTTTTTTGCTTTCACGGGATTGCGGATGAATCTTTATAGTATGAGGGGCAGGGGCATCTGGCTCTGCTGCGGAGCCATCATTCTGGTCGCCATCAGCGGCAAGCTGGCAGGCTCGATGATTGCGGCACGCGCCGCGGGGGTGCCGTGGAGGGACGCCGCGGGACTCGGCATTTTGATGAACGCGCGCGGCCTGATGGGATTCGTAATCCTCAACCTCGGCCTGGATATTGGCGTCATCTCACCGGTTCTATTTTCGATGATGGTTCTGATGGCTCTGGTCACCACGTTTATGACAACGCCATTGCTCGAATGGATATACCCTCTGAAATTAATTCGCGCGGAAATGTCGGAAATGGAAGCGGTACCCGTGGCTTGAGTTTGCGGGGTGATTCGGGCAGTAGTAAGCGCTATTCTTTCTGAACGAGCCCTCAAGAGCGTCCGCGGGATGATGGCCAATCAGCTTCTGTCAAGATCGGGTCAGCTTCCGCGGTAGCGCTTGCCCGCAGCAACTGATGGGGTTCGGTCTGCTCTTCGGGACGTTGCTTACTCTCAAGCACTTCTACAAATTTCGAAAGAGCTGAGGAAATCTCTTCCGGGGTCATTTTCTTACACAGTTGTTCGCAGGCGAGGCTGCTGGCACGTTGAAGCGCTTCCGGGCCCAGTTTGGCGAAATGGAACCATGTATACGCGGAGCCATAATCTTGCTCGGTTCCCCTTCCATCGCGATACATTTGTCCCAGCATGAAAGCCGCCATGGCTGAACCTTGTTCAGCCAACCCTCGGGACCATTGAAACAACAGGCGATCCTCGTCACAGGTTGATTCCGCGGCGGAATTATTGGGTTTTCGCTTTTCGTCACGCCGGCTGAGGGCATAAAGAATCACTTCGACGCGCTTCGAAACTCCCAACTTGTCAAAGATTCTGAAGATGTAGTTCTTTACCGTGTGTTCACTCAATTTTAGCTGCGCGGCAATTTCGCGATTGGAAAGCCCCTCCGTCATCCAATGCACTACCGCTTGTTCCTGCTTGGACAATAGGGGTATACCTTTGGAATCGGCGAAGCGAGGCGGCGAGTACAAAACCAACGCGTCGATAAGGTCCTTCAACTGCGCACTGTTAATCCAAATGTTGCCCTCGTAAACGCTTTGCAGGCATTTGCCCAGCAACTTGGCGGATTCGGTGCGAGCGAGAAGTCCCTTTGCTCCAGCCCGGAAAGCCTCGACCACCAACTCGCCGCTTATCGAGCCCAGGATGACCACCGTATGGATGTCTGGGAATGAAGCACGCAACTCGCGCGCGGTTCGGAATCTTGCCGGGGAGTCTTCATATTGAGTTAAGAGCACCACATCGGGGTGGTGTTCTCCCGCCGCCCGCAGAATGTCTTCGGGCGTAAACACTGTTTCCATTACCTCAAAGCGGCGGTCTCGTTCCAGCATTTTGGCGAGTAATTCCGCTCCCATAGCGGTGTTGTCTGTGACCAGAACCCGGATAGGTCGGACACCATTGGGCTTGGATGCGGGCGTAGTGGTAGCTGGCATAATAACTACCTGATTAAGCTAACCCCGATACTTCAATGTGCCCCGGGATTGGTTTAGGCTACTTCTCATATCAACTGGAGACTGCGTACACGCCGTCCGTAAAAGTGCATTGATCTTGTAAATGACAGTTTCTACAATTTGAACATGCTCTGTCAAGTGGCTAACCAATAAACAGAAAATTACGATTGCAATTCCGAAATGTCATAGTACAGTTTGAGTGACGATGGGGGTTCGATTTCTTGGCATGCTTGGGGCCCCATCGACGGATTACTTGGGCTTGACAGGAACGAAGAATCAGTAAGTTGATGCCGGATAGCCAACATTTGTATGAGCTATATTGTGACCCCTTTTGAAGTTAGTTCACGAGTGCTGGCAGACCCCGTCAAGGTGCGATTTGTGCATCTGTTCGCTGCCATCGCCACCCGGCACAGCGATACTATCGATTGCGTCTTTCTTGTCGAGGGGCAGCACGTGACGGTTTCCATTTCCTGTCCCGCCCTTACCGGACTCCGGGAGAAAGAACAACATTATTTGAGCGACCAGCAGCTTGCCGAAATTGCCGCCCTCGAGCTGCGCCGTACCCTCGAGCACGGCTACGACGCCCGGCAAGCCGAACTTTTTATCGATGGAGCCCATCTCCGCGCCCTGGGGAAAGAATTGGGGTACCTCTAACCATCCTTAGCGGTGCGGTTCGGCTTTGTGTTCTTCGCTCCGTCCTCCTTCCGAGGGATGGGAACTGCGCTGTGGGGATGGCTGCTTACGGGACTCTGCTTGATGGTTTGCCGTCACCTTCCGCGAAGTCTCTTCATGTGACCGTGAGGTAGAGTGAGATTCACCGGAGGCCGTCCCCGTCGGCCGCGTGCCGGAGGTTTTCGCGGTAGGCGAGTATGCATGTGCGGTTGCGGCTTGATTGGCGCCGCTGCTCGGAGGGGCGTTGTGAGTTCCATAGTAACTGTTGGCCGGGCCACGATTGGCGCTGTGGTATTCACCTGAGTTGAGTGTTCCACCGGCACGGGTCGCCTGTACAACGCCAGCGCCTCGGAACTCACCCGGCCTCCCGGTGGCCGCCACCCCGGGCATGCCATGGTTTACAGAGGCAAATTGTGAGCGGTCATTGTGCGCCGCCATCTCGTGCTGGCGCTGTGGGGAGGTCGCTCCGATGTGCCTTTCGTGCGCCGCAGCAAGTTCATAGGGGGTAGGTCGAGCGCTGATTCCCCCCGCGCCCCCATTGTAGCTGACGCGATTCACCGCGAAGTTGTTCACCACCGTGCGGTTGTAAACGTTGGTGATGTTCGTCACGCTGATATTGGTCACCGACCGATTGTAAAAGAAGGTCCCGCCCCGCCATTCCCCCCCTGCAAAGCCCAAGCCGACGTAGCCGAAACCATAATTGATGCCCCCGTAAAAACCCACGTGGTGACCCCAGTAGCCCGCATGCCAGATAAATGCGGCTCCACCCCAGCCCCAGTAGCCAGGTGTCCACAACAAGCCCGGCGCCGGCGCCAGCACCCAGGTACCGGGAACCCAAAAATAGCCATCAACAGGATCGTACGCCCAATAACCAGGAGTCCAGAGGTAGCCAGGACCCGGACAAACCGGCTGCACATAAACGGGCAGCGGCGGAGGACCGATCCTAACGGACACGCCGATGGAAATCTCTCCCGCCCGGACTGGGGTTGGCGCAATGAAAACCGCAAGAGCGAACAACCCGATGATCAGCATACCCGACATCAGGATACCCGCCGGTCGCGGCGCGCGCCCTTGGTCTGATGATCGCCCTGAGGCAATGTAGCCCTTCCGATTCCGATCCGGAATGGACTTATCGAATTTCTGCTTCATCGCGCTAGGTGAAGCTGAACATTTAAAGTCAAGGGTTTTTTTCATGGCGAACCTCCAATCCGAGCGTTACTTCCATTTGCCAGTTGGGCAATTTCCGGGCCAAGATTGCTCGTTCTTCTGTATCGCTATGAATATCCAGAAGGTTGCATATTTGTTGGGAGTTTTTGTGGAGTCCCCTAATCTTCCCCAAATCGGTAGATCTTATATACCGGACGATCTGAAGTGGATGCCCTGTTGCGCCGACGCTTCGAGATGGCAAGTAAGAATGGAGGCCTTTTCTTTGGCATAGGGCAAGCGATAAGTGCAGTATTAGTCTACTTTTCTCGATTGCCGGCCGAATGCCAATTCCAGGCACTTTGAACGATGGCTTCCAGTCTGGAATGCTGGGGTTTCCAGCCGAGAATTTTGGCGGCATGGCTCGCGTCGGCAACCAGTACCGATGGATCTCCCGCGCGCCGCGGCCCTTCGCGGAAAGGTACGGGGCAGGGAGATATTAAGCCTACGGCATTGATGACCTCGCGCACGGAGTTCCCTTGGCCTGTACCCAGATTGAGCGCGCGGCTTTCGCCTCCGTCAGTGAGGTAATCCAACGCCCGCACGTGCGCGTCGGCCAAATCCGTGACATGAATGTAGTCGCGGATGGCGGTGCCGTCGGGGGTGGGGTAATCCGTCCCGTAGATCTCGACGTGGGACCGCCGCCCGAGCGCGGCCTGAATGATCAAGGGAATCAGGTGGGCTTCCGGGTCGTGACATTCCCCTAACTCGCCGTCCGGATCCGCTCCCGCCGCGTTGAAATATCGCAATGCGACCCATCGCAAGTCATAAGCATTTCCATACCACTTGAGGGCCCGCTCCATGGCCAGCTTGGTTTCGCCGTAGGGATTCACCGGTTCCTTGGGGTGATCCTCCGGAATCGGCACCTTCTGGGGGTTGCCGTACACGGCCGCGGAGGAAGAGAAAACGATTCGTTTCACTCCTGCCTCCAGCATGGCATCGAGCAGGTGTAAGGTGTTGACGACGTTGTTCCAAAAATATTTTCGGGGTTTCTGAACCGATTCGCCCACCAGCAAACTCGCGGCAAAATGCAGGACGGCTTCCACACGCTCTTTTTCCAGGAATTGGGGAAGCATTTCCGTGTCCGCCAGGTCCCACTCGATGAGAGGTCCCCACTTCACCGCCCAGCGATGCCCGGAGCTGAGATTGTCCAACACCAGAGGTTCGTGGCCAGCCTTCGCCAACGCCTTCGCGGTGTGACTTCCAATGTTACCCGCCCCGCCCGTCACTAATACCCGCATGAGTTTCTTCTCCCCTCGTACTGCCCCCAGGTCCCCGGGCATCCTTGGCAACATAGCGCTTTTGCGGCTTGCTGCGCAATGTTGAAATTCTTGGTTGGGGGATTCTGGTGCTGCAAAAGGAAAGACCCGTCCGGCTCAGGGCTTATCAGGCAGGATTGTGGGGTTGCTTAACAAATCCCGGACGGGTCGGTGGGCTCGTTGGTAGTGCGATAATTTCCGTCTTACTTTCTTTTCCTCCTACCCAAACTTGGTTTACTCGGAATCCTGCCGCCAGGAACCGGGCTTCCTCGGGTTGGGCGCTCTACTGGCCGAACATGGGGCGCCTTCTCCGACCTCTAGCCCTATCAGCCAAACACCCTGGAGCGCCGAGCCAGCCACCTCGTGTGGCCGTTCCTCTTTCCTCGGGCTGCCTGCCGCCTTGGGTGCGCGGCGGGTCCGGCAGGATTCCGGAACTACTCCCGATGGCCTTGGAACCGTTCCGTTTCTTATTGCTCCCATGTCAACGATACTCCACTTTACAGGAGTGTCAAGGGATTCAGGCTTCAGAAGCGATTTTATTACATATATGTTAAGATTTAAGCGGTTTGGTCAAATGGAGGTACGGACATGAGCATCGGCACCCGCATTATTCAGCTTCGGAACCAGAAGGGATTAACTCAGCAGGAGTTAAGCGACCGCACCGGTTTGGCGGCCTCGTATCTTTCCCGCATCGAGAATCGCCACCTGGAGCCTCGTCCCCATACCCTGAACAAGATCGCCCTGGCGCTTGGGGTGCCGATCAGCGAGATTTTCCAGGAGCGTTCCACCCAACTGGGCACGCTGCAATGCGTGATCACCGCCTCAGGGAACTGCATCATGAACCTGCTCCATTCCAACCGCGGAAAGCCTCTTCAATCCACTGTCGAAAGTTACGACCCCCGCCAGTTGCAATTGCTCCGCATGGCGAATTATTTGATTCAAACCGCCGACAAGCGCCTTCTCGACTCGCTCGAGGTGCTGCTCGGCGCTCTACTTAACGTGGAGCAGAGCAAGACTCACGGCACTTTCACCGGCAACTCAAGGGAAGAAGGGAATTCGCTGGTGCGGTAAACCTGTTGCGTCGCCGCTTGATAGTCGGCTTCCGTGGCCTGGAAAATGTTGGGCACATATTTTTGCGGGTTGCGATCGATCAGGGGAAACCAGGTGCTTTGCACCTGCACCATGATGCGATGCCCGCGCAGGAAGCAATGGTCGTTGGTATGGAGATCGATCACGTACTTCTCGACTTGGTTGGCCGGAAGGGGTTGAGGCTTCTCAAAACTCTCGCGAAAGCGCCCGCGAAAAACCTCATCGGCGATCATCAGTTCATACCCGCTCAGGGCCGGGTTGGCGGGGTAGTCGTCGGGGTAAACGTCGATCAGCTTCACGATCCAATCGCTGTCGGTCCCGCTGGTGGAAGCGAACAAGCGGGTCACGATATCGCCGGTCACCGTCAGGTTATCGGCCAGCGGGGCGGTTTGCCAGGTCAGCACGTCGGGCCGCTTCTCCACGAACCGCTGATCTTCCACAAGCCAAGTAGGCCAGCCGCCGCCGGGATAAGTGGGCTCGATGGGCCGGTGGCGGTAGGGCACGGGGTGGGCGGGGTCCGAGGTGTAGCGGTCGAATCCCGGCGCGCCGGCTTTGCCGGGCGGGTCAAAGGAAAGGCCCCCGCCCGCCTGGAAATAAAGCTGGCGAGGCTGGATACCCTGCCGCGGCGGCCACTCGGCGTAAGTCTCCCATTGATTGGTCCCCGTCTCAAAGGTCATCGCTTCCGGGAAGGGTAGTTGCCCTTCATCCTTCAGCCAGTAAGCAAACCAGGCGGCTTGGATTTTCTCGCGAAAGTACTTGCCGGTCTCGCTGCCAAACTCGATCTTGCCCAGGGAACTCCCTGCGCCTCTTGCCCACCCGCCGTGGTTCCACGGTCCGGCCACGAAATAATTCCAGTGCCGGGTATCGTGCTTCTCCAGCGCCTCATAAATCTTCTGCGGCCCGTAAAAATCCTCCTGGTCCCACCAGCCCGCGACGTTGAGATTGGGGACCGTGACTTTCTTGAGGTAGGGCGTGACGGCATCCCGCTTCCAATATTCATCGTAATTCGGATGATTGACGAAGTCGTTCCACGTCGGCACCCGGCCTTCCAGGTACTTGGCGTTGACATTCGCCAGCGGCCCGAGCGCCAGGTACCACTCAAACGTGTCGTCACGGTCGAAGTGGAAATGGAAACTCGTTTTGCCCGTTTCCATCATGCTGGCATACTCGAACCCGTAGCTCAAGCGGAAGGCGCCGTTGTGGTGGAAGTCGTCGCCCAGATACATGTCGGCGGGCGAGGCTTGCTCGGAAACGGCCTTCAGCGCGGGGTTCGGTTCGAGCATCGCCATCACGGTCAGCCAGCCGCCGTAGGAAATCCCCAGCAGGCCCACGCGCCCGTTGTTGTGGGGAACGTTTTTCACCAGCCAGTCGATGGTGTCGTAGGTGTCGGTGCCTTCGTCGATCGAGCGCGGGTCGCCCGGGTCGCGGGGGCGGCGCTGCATGAGAAATTGGCCATCGGATTTGTACCGCCCGCGGATGTCCTGAAAGACGAAGATGTAGCCCGCGGGAACCATCTCGCGGTAGAGCGCGAATTTGGTGGTGATGCCATTCTCGTCATCCGTCACCCCGTAAGGTGTCCGCTCGAAAATGAACGGCAGCGGTTGCGAGGAGTTTTTCGGAACGTAGATCTCAGTGTGCAGCTTCACGCCGTCGCGCATGGGGATCATGACGTCGGTTTTCTCGAATATCCCGCTCAGGTCGGAGGGGGATTGGCCGCGCCGGGCCAGTGCCGCATAGCCGGCGGCGACTGTGGCAAGGACCAGCACCAGCACGATTTTTCGCTGAAAGTTCATAAGGAACACTCCACGAGGGTGGTGATGATTGGGCTCCGCAAACCGCGCATCTAAACATTAAATCTTCAGGCCCTAGCGGAGACCTTACCATAAGGCGCGACGCGTTTGGAATGGTTTAATAGCCTTCTGAAAACCGAGGACCTCCAAATAAGTCCGCGCTATGCTCGCTTTGCTCCTTCCCGTCATTTTAGATAACTCCCTTTCTTTTCATCAACATCGCCAGAGAGTGACTATAACTCCTTTGGTTTCATCAACATCGCCAGAAGGCGATTATCGGATATTTTTTCTATATGTGTTTTCAATAACTTATGGAAATTTTGCCTCATTTTTTACCCCTTTTTTTTTCCAAGACCGTGGCTATTGGTGGATAGACTAACTATCTTAATTTCAATGACATAGGATTTTGAAGATTCTTTGCACTTCATCGCTAAGCCCTTTTTCTTCTAATATATCGCCAGAGCCGAGTCCATTTTTTTCGCCGCGCCCCCCGCCTTTCGAGCTAACTCCCAGTATTTGAATAAGATAAAGCGTTGAGACATTTTGACGCTAGACGCTAACCCCATTTCTTTCTAATATATCGCCAGAGCCGAGTCCATTTTTTTCGCCCCGCCCCCCGCCTTTCGAGCTAACTCTCAGTATTTGAATAAGATAAAGCGTTGAGACATTTTGACGCTAAACGCTAACCCCATTTTTTTCTAGTATATCGCGAGAGCTTGGCGCGTGTTTCTCATCACCCTTTTCTAAAACTTCCCCCTGACGCTCATAATACCTGATACCTGACACCTGGCACCTGGCACCTGTCTTTTAGTATCGATTACGCCGACCCCTTAAATAGGTCTGCGCCCTTGCAACTCGGCCCGTTGGGACTGGCCTCACTGCCTAGTATAGGCGTGGCTATTGTACTTGTCAATAACAATATTCGGTGGAGGCTACAAATTGGGAATGAAGACAAAACGTCAAAATTCTTCCTGCCGGAAGGAGAAAATGTTTTGAGAAGGGTAGCCACGGTCAGTGCGTCCTGTGGGTTCTTCTTCCCATGGTCGAGTTTCAACCATTTTGCTTTGGCTGTAGCGGCGGTCTCTGATCGCCGTTCGGCGTGTCCCATCCAGATTGATGACGTGCGATTGCCGCTGGGGTATCGCCCATGAGAAAAGCCCACGGTCAGAAAAGCGCTGACCGTGGCTACCCATTCATCAAGTCGCTGCGACATGATGTTGTCTTTTATTGACAGGCCCTTGCAGGCTGCATAACATGGATACTAACGATGATTGGGAAAACCGTTTCACATTATAGAATTCTGGAAAAGCTGGGCGGCGGCGGGATGGGCGTGGTGTACAAAGCCGAAGACACCACGCTGGGGCGCTTTGTGGCGCTCAAATTTCTGCCCGAGAATCTGGCCCGGGATCCCCAGGCGCTCGAGCGCTTCGGCCGCGAGGCGCGCGCCGCTTCGGCCCTCGACCATCCGAACATCTGCACCATTTTTGAAATCGGCGAAGACGCCGGCGAGCCCTTCATCGTGATGCAGTTCCTGGAGGGGCAGACCCTCAAGCACCGCATCGAGTCCAAGCCTCTTAAGACTGACACTCTGCTGGACCTGGCGATTCAGATTTCGGACGCCTTGGACGCCGCGCACGCCAAGGGCATTGTGCATCGCGACATTAAACCCGCCAATATTTTCGTCACCCAGCGCGGCCAGGCCAAGGTGCTGGATTTTGGATTAGCCAAGCTCGCGCCTTCCGGCCGTTCACAGATGGGAGCGGGCGCCTCCGGCATGTTGACGGCTCCGGCGCGCGAAGAATTCAATACCAGCCCGGGTGTCACCCTGGGGACGGTGGCCTACATGTCTCCCGAGCAGGTCCGCGGAGAAGACCTTGACGCTCGCTCCGATATTTTTTCCCTCGGTCTGGTGCTGTACGAAATGGCCACGGGCGTGCCCGCTTTCAGCGGCAACACCTCCGGGGTGATTCATGAAGCCATTCTGAACCGGGTCCCGATTTCTCCCCTGCGCCTGAATCCGGATTTGCCCCCCAAGCTGGAAGAAATCATCGCCAAGGCGCTGGAAAAAGACGCCGACATGCGCTATCACAACGCTGCCGACCTGCGAACGGACCTGAAGCGTTTGAAGCGCGATACGGACTCGGGGCGCTCCGCCGGCCGGATGCCGGTGGCGGAACCCGGCGGCTACATGCCAGCCCGATCCAGCCAACCGCGGCAAGAGGCGCTAACGGAAATGCCAACTCCCCCTGCCGCGCCGCCGGTGGCGAGCGGACCCGCGGCACTTACACCTCCACCCAGCGGTCCGAGTGCGGTCACGCCTCCGCCTAGTGGACCCAGTGCAGTCACACCTTCGCCGAGCGGCCCGAGCGCGGTCACCACGGGTCCGCTTCCGATGGAATCCTCGGGCGCGGTTATTCCGCCGCCCCCAACCGCCGCCCCATGGCGACGCCCCCAGTTCCTGATACCTGTCGTCGCAGGGTTGCTGGTCATCGGGTTGGTGCTGGGCGGGAGGCTCATGCGCCACCGTACGCCAAGACTTGCAGGAGCGGAAGGCCACAAGTCTCTGGCGGTCCTTTACTTTTCCAACCTTTCGCAAGATCCGTCGCTCGACTGGCTCAACCGCGGCCTGACCGAAATGCTCAGCACGAATCTTGCCCAGGTGAAGGGATTGGACGTGCTTTCCACCGAGCGCATTCTGGCCGAGGTTCAGCGGTTGGGGATGAAGGATGCGAAGGATCTCAGCCCGGCCTCGGCGGTAGAAGTGGCGCGCAACACGGATGCCGACGCCTTCATCACCGGCACGCTGCTGCGCATCGGCCCCAAGCAGCTTCGGCTCGACGTGCAGGTTCAGGACAGCAAATCCGGTCAGATCCTTTTTTCCGACAAGGTGGAGGCCGCGGACGTCCAGGGCATCTTCAGCATGGTGGACGCGGTGACGGGCCGCGTCGCCCAGCGTTTCGTCCCTTCGGCCAATATGGCTACGAATGCTCCCAGCATTGAAGAGGCGGCAACTTCCAACCTGGAAGCTTACCGGCACTATCAGCTCGGGCTCGAATTTCAGCAGCGCTTCCTCCTTGTTGAAGCGGTCCGTGAGCTCGAGGAGGCCGTCCGGCTGGACCCCCAATTTGCCTTGGCATACTGGTATCTGTTCGACGTTTACAGGACTCAGGGAGATCTTCGCAAAAGCGAGGAACTTTGGCCGAAGCTCGAGCAATTGCAGTCCCACCTGTCGCGCAAAGACCTTTTGTTGTTTCAGGCGGAGAAGGCTCTACGGGCCGGAGATTCCGCGGGGGAGAAGCAGATTCTGGAATCACTTCTCCAGGAGTTTCCCCGCCAGGAGTTCGCCCGCGCGATGATGGTTCATGCGCTCCTCGCTACTGACAATACGGAACGCGCCATCTCCGTGTTAAAGGACGGCCTCCAACTCGATCCCCGCAATGAAACGCTCTTGAATGAGCTCGTATACGCGGAGGCGGCATCCGGAAATCTGCCGGCGACGCTCCAGGCCGATGATCAATATATGGCAGTTCGCCCCAACGACCCGAATCCCTGGGACGACCGGGGGGACGTCCTCTACCTATTGAATCACGACGATGAAGCGGTGGTGGCCTATCGTAAAGTCCTGGCGATAAAGCCGGATTTCACCGGCTACGGAGACTATATCAAATTGGCCGTCGTCTACGCTGACCAGAAGAAATTCGCGCTGGCGGATTCGGCGCTTCAGGAATACGGCCAACGCGCCACGGGCGCAGTCAAATTCTATGTGGCGATCTTTGCCGGGCAGTTTCAGGAAACGCGGGGGGACCTGGAGGGCGCGCGCGCGAATTATCAACGCGCCGTCAGGGACTTGGCCGGCGCCGGGCAAAACGCTGGCGCCGCGGGGGCCCTCGAGTCGCTGGCTTTGGTTTCGCTTCTGACCGGCGAGGGATTGGCCTCCGACCTGGCCTTCGCCCGTCAGCAAAAGCTCTCCGGACGGGAGAATCGGGCAATCGAACTTCTGCAGGCGGCGCAGGGTGATACGGCGGGCGCCGAACGCAGCCTCCAACTTTATGCGGCGGCTCGCCCGGAACTTGGTCCGCAAGGCATCGAACGGATCCGGAATGTCGCCGCCCTTTACGCCGCTCTGGTGCATAAGGACCCGCAAGGGGTGATCGCTGCGGCTGGCGGCCTGCCCAATTCCTTCGGCGCGGTGTTGCACTATCCGCGCGGATGGGCCTATTTCGAGACCAAGGACTACAGCCGGGCAGAGCAGGACTTTCGGGCAGCGATTCTTGACGAGCGGCAGTTGTCAAATTTTAACTCCATGCGTACCCATTCCCCACTGCTCGCCGCCCTGGCGCACTTCTATCTGGGCCAGGTCGATGAAGCCACGGGAAAACGCGAGCCGGCCGCCAACGAGTACCAGGAATTCCTTTCCCACTTTGAAAACTCCCGCGCCCGCCTTCCCCAAATCGCCCTGGCGCGCGCCGCCCTCCAGCGCTCCCTGCCGTAACCCGCCCTCCAAGGTGCTTCGCACAGCGGCATCGACAATGGCCAGTCGGAAGCGCCTGGGTAGCTGCCGCCAGATTTTCCTTGACTTCCCAACTCTGGTTGTACAATATATGGCTATGTCATATATGGATTCGGGAATTCTTGATCGCGAATTGAAGAAGGGCAGCGCCGAGCTGCTGATTCTTTCCCTGGTCGAGGCCCGGCCCCGGCACGGCTACGAAATCAGCAAGCTGATCGAGCAGCGTTCGGACGGCGCCGTCCGCTTCCACGTGGCGTCGCTTTACCCTCTGCTCTACCGCCTGGAAAAGCGCGGCTGGATGCAAGGCCGCTGGGTGGAGAAGTCAGGGCAGCGGCGGCGGCGCTATTACCGCCTGACGACGGAGGGGCGCAAAGTCCTGGCTTCACAGCGAAAGGGATGGCAAGTCTTTGCCGCGGCCATCAACCGCATTGCGGGGGTCGAACATGCCTGAATGGAAACAAGAAATCATCCAGCAGCTTGCAGGTTTGAATTTGTCGGCGACGCGCGAGGCGGAAATCGTTGAAGAAGTCGCGCAACACATCGACGACCGTTATCGCGAGTTGATCACGGGTGGGGCGACGGAAGAAGACTCTCGCCGGATCGCACTGGAAGAGATCAGCAAGGAGAAGCTCCTTGCCAAAGGGCTGGAGAGAGTCGAACACGAAGAGCCCCTGGAGCCGGTCGTTTTCGGAGGCAGGGAAAAGACAAACATTCTGGCAGGCCTTTGGCAGGACACCCGCTATGGCATGCGCATCCTCGCCAGGAATCCCGCCTTCACCGCAGTCGCCGCCGTCACTCTGGCGCTGGGGATCGGTCTGAACACCGCGATCTTCAGCATGGTGAATGCGATATTGCTCCGCCCGCTTCCCGTCAGCCATCCGGAACAGATCTACACCCTGTCCGCCTCGGGGAAGGGAGGTGGCAACGCGTTTTCGTGTCCGGACCTCGAGGACATCCGGAAACAAACCACCAGCTTGTTCTCCGATATCGCCGGGGTACAGATCCTTGGCGCCACCGGCTTGAGCATGGCAGGCAAGAGCGAGCGGATGTGGACCGACTTCGTGACCGGCAACTTCTTTACGCTCCCCGGTGTTCGCCCCGCGCTGGGCCGCTTCATTCTTCCCTCCGAAGGTCAGGTGGTTGGCGCCGACCCCGTGCTCGTGTTGAATTACGCGTTTTGGAAGGCGCATCTGGGCGCCGATCGCGATATCGTCGGTAAGAAGGCATTGGTGAATGGCCGGCCTGTAACCATTGTCGGAGTTGCGCCGGAGGGATTCCGTCCCATATCGACACTCATCGAAACGCAGGGTTACATGCCGCTGGGAATGGCGGTGGTCGACAACCAAACCAAGAGCGATTTCCTGAACGACCGTCAAGACAAACGCTTGATACTGATCGCCAGGCTCAGACCCGGAGTCACTCAGGACAAGATTCGATCCGTCCTGGACGTGGTAGCAAAACGCCTCGCCGCGGAGTACCCGAAGGCCGACGACTGGAAAGTACTGAAGGCGTTTCCGCTTCCTCCGACCGGACCGAGTGACGAGCCCCCGCAAGGGCTCGGCGTGGTGGGAGCGCTCTTCCTGACCTTGGCGGCCGTTGTCCTGATCCTGGCCTGCGTCAACGTGGCGAATATCCTTCTGGTCCGCGCCAGCGTCCGCCGCGGCGAAATTGCCATTCGCACCGCACTGGGCGCCCGACGCGGCCGGATCATCGGGCAATTGCTCACCGAGAGTTTACTCCTGGCGTTACTGGGCGGCGTGGGTGGGGTGGTGGTGGGTTTGGCGGCAAGCCGCGTGCTGAGTTCGCTCTCGTTCCACATGGACTTCCCCATTACCTTGGATCTTCATTTTGACTGGCGCGTGTTCGGATACGCGCTGGCATTGGCCCTGGTTTCGGGTGTGATCGCAGGTATCGCTCCCGCCTGGCGCGCGACGGCAGGCGATTGGAACGAGGTTCTGCACGGCAGCGGACGCACCACCACCGCCGGAGGTCATGGCCTTCGGAAAGGTCTGGTTATCGCTCAGGTAGGGGGCTCCCTGATGCTGCTGATCGTCGCCGGACTCTTCGTGCGGAGCCTGCTGAATATCCAAAAATCCGATCTGGGTTTTGATCCGCAACACGTTTTGAATGTCGCCCTCAATCCTGGTCTTGCGGGTTACAGCGAGACGCAGTCGTATGAGTTTGTCGATCGTGTGCTGGAGCGGGTACGGGCGCTTCCCGGCATCGAATCGGCGAGTCTGGCGGCTACAGTTCCCATGGGCGGCAACAACATGGGGGCCACTATTGCGATCGAAGGTCTGGCGCCACCCCAGCAGCAGATCCCTCCGGCGGGATACAACATTGTCTCCCCCGGTTATTTCGAAACCATGGGCATCCGTTTGCTCCACGGGCGGGGAATTGACGAGACGGACAAACCAAACTCGGACCACGTCGCCGTTATCAACCAAGCCATGGCGGAGCGCTTCTGGCCGGGCAAGGACCCCATTGGAAAGCGATTCAGCTTGGAGGGGGAGCTTGACCATCCCCTCGAAGTGGTCGGCGTGGTGAAAAACAGCCGGACGGCGAACTTGTCCTCGCCGGTGGGTCCCTTTTATTACGTCCCCTTTGCGCAGAAACGCATCCTGCCGGTCACGCTCCAGGTGCGTACCTTCGGAAAGCCTGAAGCCATGGGCCCGGGGGTCATTGGACTGATCCGGTCCCTCGCGCCGGTGATGCCGGTTGCCGGCGCTCAGACCATGACGGATGCGCTCAATACCCCCAACGGGCTGTGGTTCTTCCAGTTGGGCGCTGGGTTGGCCGCCGCGATGGGAATCCTGGGCCTGATCCTCGCCATCATTGGCGTGTACGGCGTGGTGTCTTACCTGGCCACGCAAAGGACTCATGAGATCGGGATTCGCTTGGCCCTGGGAGCGCGCCCGGGGCAAATTCTGGGAATGATCTTCCGCCAAGGGGTGCGAATTGTTGTGCCGGGAACCGTAATTGGTGTTCTTGCGGCCTTCGCAATTGCGCGGCTCATGGGTAGCTTCTTGGTCGGCGTGACCACAACTGATCCGCTCACCTTCGTTGGCGTCTCGGTCCTGCTCACCCTGGTCGCGCTCGCGGCGTCATACATTCCCGCGCGCCGAGCGACCAAGGTCGATCCCATTGTAGCGCTGCGACATGAGTGAGGTGGGTGGCACATGCACTCCTGCCTGTGCACAAGGCTGATGCATTTCATGCATAGGGCACAGGCAGGAGTGCCTGTGCCACCAAGCCCATCGCAGGAGTCGACCATGCCTGAATGGAAACAAGAAATCATCCAGCAGCTTGCAGGTTTGAATTTGTCGGCGACGCGCGAGGCGGAGATCGTCGAGGAAGTCGCGCAGCACTTGGACGATCGCTATCGCGAGTTGCTGGCGGGTGGAGCGACAGAGGAAGAAGCCCGCCGGATCGCACTCGAAGAGATCAGCGAGGAGAGGCTCCTTGCCAAAGGCCTGGAGAGGGTCGAGCACCCGGTGGCACAGGAGCCGGTCGTTCTGGGCGCCAGGGAAAAGAAGAACATCCCGGCAGACCTTGGGCAGGACCTTCGTTATGGCTTGCGCATGCTCCGCAAGAACCCCGGCTTCACCGCGGTGGCCGTGCTGACGCTGGCGCTGGGAATCGGCGCCAACACGGCTATCTTCAGTTTCGTAGATCAGCTCTTGCTGCGGCCTCTGCCCTTTCCTGAATCCGATCGACTGGTGGCCCCATGCTATCGCGTCTTGCGTACCTCCGATGTCTACAACGCAAGTGTGTCACTTCCAGATTACGTCTTTTACCGAGACCACAGCACAACCCTGGCAGCACTGGCGGCATACACTGACATCGACGTTGCATCGCGTCTCGGTGACCGCCAAGTCCGGCTCCCCGGCGAAATCGTCAGCTACAACTATTTCTCCGTCTTGGGCGTATCGCCATTTCGCGGAAGGTGGTTCCTAGCGGACGAGGACGCTGTGCCAGGGCGGAATCCGGTGGTCGTGCTCGGCTATGGATTATGGCAGCAAGCTTTTGGGTCGGACCCTGAAGTGGTTGGCCGGCATGTGGTCATCAATGGAGTTTCCTTCACCGTCGTGGGCATAGCGCCACGGAATTTCGTCGGCTGGCGCCTCGATCGAGCCACGAAGCCGGAATTCTGGATTCCGACCATGATGTATCCAGTTGCACTGCCACAAATAGGCCAATTCGACTTGCAACATGTGGTGGGATCCGAGTGGTTATCCGCGGTCGGCCGCCTGAAAGCTGGAGTGACCATGGCGCAAGCCCAAGCGGACTTCGCGTATCGCCTGGAGCAACTCAAACAGACGCTGTGGCGTGGTGTCTGGCAGAACACGGACGATCCCTTGCAGTATGTTGGAGATCTCATCCCGGCCAACGAAGCTCGGATTGATCCTGGCTCGAGAAAGACGGTCCGCACATTTCTCAGCATGCTGATGGCTGTGGCAGGTCTTGTTCTGCTGATTGCCTGCTCGAATGTGGCGAGTCTGATGCTTTCCCGAGCCGTCAAGCGGCAGAGCGAAATGGGAATACGCTTGGCACTCGGCGCGGGGAGGGGACGTCTGTTCCAACAACTCCTTACCGAAAGCCTGCTCATCACATCCGTGGGATGCATTGCGGGGTTGATGCTGGCAGTGGCTGCCACAAAGTTCCTGGCGGGCGTTCACGGGCCGCTCAAGGTGCCATTATTAATTAGGCCCAACCTCGACTTTCGTGTCCTGGCATTCACGCTCATTGTGGCTTCGTTAATAGCAGTGATATTCGGCCTTATCCCGCTTCGCCAGGGTGCGCGACCTGACTTGGTCTCGATCCTTAAGGGGGATTCCGCTTCCCCCAGGGGGCGATCGAGGTTCGGAATGCAGCAGTTCCTCATCACTATTCAGGTTGCGCTTTCGGTGGTTTTGCTGATTGGAGCAATCCTCTTCGTTCGCACTTTGCGCAACGCCGAGGCAGCGGACCCGACACGAGAGCCTGGAAGCGTCCTACTGCTCAAAATAGACCTGACCGAGCGGAAGTATGATGAGGCGCGTGGAAAGCAGTTCTATTCGGAGCTGCTGGCTCGCGTACGTACGCTTCCCGGAGTGCGCAGCGTCGCCCTTGTTTACGTGGTTCCCCTGGGTGGCTGGCGGGGCGGGAACAACGTCGTTCCGCACCCCGGCGATAAGCCCGTGCAGGTGGATTTTAATGACGTCTCGGAGGAATATTTCCAAACCGTGGGATTGCCAATAGTGCGCGGCAGGACCTTTAATGCCGGGGACCGCGCCGGCACGCCTGACGTTGCGATCATCAACGAGCGGATGGCCCAGCGGTTTTGGCCGGGAGAAGATCCCCTTGGAAAGCAGATTGGTTTGGAGTACCCAACCCGCATGGCCGAAATCATCGGCATTGTAAGGGATGGCAGGTTTCGCAATTATCGGGCAACAATTAATCCCTGCTACTACGTGCCGTTCTCGCAAGCGTACGAAGGCACGATGAGTTTGGAGGTGCGCACGGCAGGAGACCCGATGCGGCTGGTCGCGCCCGTTCGCCGCCAGATCCAGGACCTCGATGAGGAGTTGCTCGCTGGCGATGTGTGGACACTGAAGTCCTTCCGCGACGCGGGGCTTGGCCAGGAACGCACTTCCGCCGCCCTGCTGAGCAGCTTCGGCGTTCTCGCCGTGGCGCTGGCGGGCATTGGCCTGTATGGCGTGCTCGCCTTCGCCGTGGCTCGGCGAACCCACGAGATCGGCATCCGGATGGCGCTGGGAGCGAGTCGAAGCAATGTCTTGGGACTTGTGACGAGGCAGGGGATGACTCTGACGCTGGTGGGCCTCGCGGCCGGATTGATCGGCGCGCTCAGCCTAACGCGATTGATTGCGAGCTCTTTATACGGCGTTCAGCCCAACGACCCCATCACTTTTGCCGGCGCTGCGGCCTTCGTTAGCCTTGTAGCGCTGGTTGCCAGCTATATCCCCGCCCGCCGGGCCACGAAGGTCGACCCGATCATCGCGCTGCGATATGAGTGACGCAAGAGGACAGGCTTCCGCCATGCGTGCCCCCGTGGTACGATGCCCGCACGGCGGAGGGATTTAAATGAAGAAGCTATGTCTGCTCGTTGGCCTGCTCATGGCGCTGGCGGGATTGCTTTGGGCAGGGGAGGATTACCCCTTGGGGCCCGACTCCCAGCGCCAACCGGGAGTGCCGCAAGGCACGGTGACGCATTTCACCTGGACCAGTAAGATTTTCCCCGGCACGGTGCGCGACTACTGGGTTTATGTGCCCGCCCAGTACGCAGCGGAAAAACCGGCGTGCGTGATGGTGTTCGAGGATGGCAAGGGTTATGTGAGTGAAGACGGCCGGGCGCGCATCCCGATTGTGTTTGACAATCTCATCGCCAAACACGATATGCCGGTGACCATCGCGATTCTGATAGACCCGGGCGTCCTGAAGGCGCTCGCCCCGGGCCAGCAAGACCGCGTCAACCGAAGCTACGAGTATGACGGCTTGAGCGACCGCTACGCACGATTTCTGCTCGATGAGATTCTTCCTGAGGTCGCCAAACACTACAACCTTTCCACCAATCCCAACGACCGGGCGATTTCCGGCGGAAGTTCCGGCGGAATCTGCTCCTTCACGGTGGCCTGGACGCATCCGGAGGCCTTTCGCCGCGTGCTGAGCTTTATCGGCAGCTTCACCGACCTGCGCGGCGGCGACATCTACCCGGCGCTCATCCGCAAAACCGAGCCGAAACCGCTGCGGGTTTTCCTTCAGGACGGCAGCCAGGACCTCAATAATTTTGCCGGCGACTGGTGGCTGGCTAATCAGTCCATGGCCTCCGCCCTCACCTTCGCCGGATATGACGTCAAGTTCGTGACCGGTGACAAAAATCACGACATGATTCAGGGCGGGGCCATCATGCCGGACGCCCTGCGCTGGCTGTGGCGCGATTATCCCCAGCCAATTGCCAAGGCTGCCATGCATCCCCTGGGCGACCGGCAAACGGGGTTCATGGATTTTGCTGCGGATTGGGAGGAGGTGGCGACTCTTCCGGGCGATGCGCGCAGCAAGCCTCAGCCTTCCATGCTGCTGCACAATGAGAGGTTGAGGGATGCGCGCGGAATCGCAGTGGATCAACAAGGTCGCGTTTTCATCGGCGATTCCGCGGGAAAGTCCATTTACCGGATCGAAGTTAATGGACATGTTTCTACTTACGTGAAAGATGCAGCAGGGGCGCGAGGACTGGCGTTCGGGCCAGACGGGCAGCTTTATAGCTGTTACGATGAAGGGATTGTCACCTACTCGCCAGACGGAACGAAAACTCTCGGTGTGGCGGCGAACGTCCCTTGTCAGGACATTGTTGTTACGCGCGAGGGTAAGCTTTTTTTCACCGGTGATACCGGGGTGGTAAGCCACAATCTCCACGATTGGAATCATTATGGCCCGAATGAGGATTGGGGACTTCGATTCCTAGTGGCGAATGGGGTTTGCCTGTCACCAGACCATTCCATGCTGTACGTCAGTGATCCGAACGGCAAGTGGGTGTGGGCATATCAAGTGCAAGCCGATGGCTCACTCGCGAACGGGGAACCGTTCTTTCGCATGGAGACAACGGATGAAGCCTCGGCGAGCGGCGCCTCCGGCATGGTGATGGATAGCCAGGGCCTTCTTTATGTAGCAACGCTCTTGGGAATCCAAATTTGCGATGCGCAGGGAAGAGTGGTGGCGATCCTGAATCGGCCAGAACAGGCCGACCCGTCCCTTGGTCCAGTTTCCGGAGTCGCCTTCGGCGGCCCGGACCATCAATACCTGTTCGCTGTGGTTGGAAACGAGGTCTTCCGCAGGCATTTGGTGAGAAAACCAGGCCAGCCGTAAGACCTGCATGGATTCCGAAACGAGCCGAACCGGATCTGGCGAAAGTTCCAATCGGCGGACAGCAGAACCCAAAGACCTCCCATTCGCGGTAGGCTCGAAAAAATTCTTGACATGGGGTGCTGAGTAGGCTAATATCAAAGCACGTGCCGGCCTCCTGCCGGCGCGTGGCGCCTCTCGGATACTCTCACCACGAGAGGACAAAATACCGAGAGGACAGCTTGCTGTACCGGACGGAGTGCGTCCTGAGGGAGATGATCCGTGGTCAGTCATCAGTCGTCAGTAACGGTGCCTCCTGACCAAGGTTAGAAACGGGCGATGACCCAAAAAGATGTCAAAGATAAAGAGTGCTCCCAACGTATTGAAAACAAATGGTCAAAAAAAGTGCTCTGGATGAATTATTGAAAATAAAGGGGCGAGGAAATAAAGATGTTAAAAATGAAGATAGCTCTGGATGAGTTACTGAAAACAAAGGGGCAAGAAAAGTGCTCTGGATGAGTTATTGAAAATAAACAAGTTATCTCATTTTCGTGATGAGTTGTTGAAAGTAAAGGAGATGATCGCTAAACGGGAAATCCACGGCATCTCAACAACCGTCCGGAGGGTCTTGATTTGAATAGCCGACAAAGGGTTAAGTGCGCCATCGAGTTCAATCATCCCGATCGTGCTCCCATCTCCCATGCGGTTCTGCCCGCCGCGCAGATCAAATACGGCAAGGCGCTGGATGAAATTCTCACCGAGTTCCGCGAAGATTTCGGCTGGGACTACATGCAGGACCTTCCCCGGGAAGAATTCCCTGCCGTTTACAAGCAGGGAAGAAACACCGACGACTTCGGCACGGTGTGGTTCTCCGAGTGGCTGGGGGTTTGCGGTATCCCCATCGAATGGCCAATCCGCGATCTGGAGCATTACGAGGATTACCGGTGGCCGGAGGATTTCACCGCCGGGCCGCCCTCCGGAAGGCTTTACAGCGGCCACATGATGGGCTTTGATGATCGCTGGTACGCGCGCGGCGCCTGGATTACCTTCTTCGAACAGCTCCAGCAGTTGCGCGGCATGGAGAACTTCCTGCTGGATATCGCCACCGAGTCCAAGGAGTTCTACCGCCTGCTCGACGACTTGCTGGATTTCAACCTGCGTTGGATCGACAAGTGGACGAGTTTGGAATATGACGGCCTGCACTTTGCCGACGACTGGGGCGGCCAAACCTCGCTGATCATCAAGCCGGAAACGTGGCGCCGGATCTTCAAGCCGCGCTATGCGGAAATGTTCAAGCGGGTCCGCGACAGGGGAATGGACGTGTGGTACCACACCGACGGGCAGATCCGCGACATCTTCGGTGATTTAATCGAGATCGGCGCGCAGGTAATCAATTGCCAGGTCCCCGTGGTGGGGTACGAGTGGATCGCCAGGAACGTTCGCGGGCGCGTGGCCATTCGCACCGATGTTGACCGTCAACGCGTCATGCCTTTTGGCTCGACGACGGAAGTGAGGGAAGAAGTGCAGCGGACCTTTGAGGCGTGCGGGTCGCCCAAGGGCGGTATTATCGCCTGCGGCGAAGTGGGCCCCGATGTGCCGCTGGAAAATATCCGCGCTATGTACGAGGCGTTCCGCGAGTACGGTTCTTACGCCTGAACAGCAGGCGGTAGACGGCAGAAAGTAGACAGGGACGAAACCGCTTGTTCCCATGTCTTCGCCCTGAACCGCGAGGCGGCAGAGGAAAGGTAAAGGTGAAAAGATGTGCCTTTGACCCAGTCTACTTTCTACCGTCTACCGTATTCTGAGAGGTTAAATGACTCCTCGGGAAAGAGTGCTGACGATTCTGCAGGGGCAGAAGCCTGACCAGGTGCCGTGGTTCGGTGACTTGGATTATTGGGCGACGGCATTGATCGGCCGGGGCGAACAGCCGCCGGACTTCAAGCAAAGTGATGCTTACCTGGACTGGCACCGCGACCTGGGAGTGGGGTTCTACCTGCAAGGTTATTTCCCTTTTCGCGCCATCACCGAGCGTTGCCGCGTACGGGAATGGACCGAAGGAAACCTGCGGCGCCGCCAAATCGAGACGCCCTGCGGGACCTTGCGAGAAACCTGGACGTGGCTCCCGGCGTCGTTCGCCGAAGCTCCCACCGAGCACCTGATCAAGTCGGTTGCCGATTTGCGCGCTTACCGTTATTTCCACGAAGACACACGCTATGAGCCCGACTACGCTTTCGCCGAGCGACGGCGTGCGCAGGTGGGTGACATGGGGATCGTGCTCTGTTATCTACCCAAGAGCCCGCTGATGCAGTTGATTGCCCTGGACGCGGGGCTTATGACGGTTTTCGAAATCTTCACCGACGGATGGGAGGAATTTCGCAAGACCCTGGAGGTGCTCCGGCGCTCGCACGATGCCGCGGCGAGCATCGCGGTGGAGAGTCCCACCGAGGTTCTGATGATTCCGGAAAACCTCTCGTCCGAGTGCGTGGGGAAGACCTTTTACGAAATGTTCATGCGCGATTATGAGGAGACCTGGGCGCGGCGCATCCGCGAGGCAGGGAAGTATTCCTGCATTCATCTGGACGGGACCATGAAAGGCCTGTTACGCGAGACCTGTTCCACCAGCCTGACGTTCATCGAGGCGCTTACCCCCGCGCCGGCGGGTGACTTGGAAATCGAGAAGTGGGCGGAGTGGAGCGGCAACTCGCGCACCATTCTTTGGGGCGGCCTGCCGGGAGTCTTCTTTACTGGACTGGTGAGCGATGAGGAGTTTGACGCCCACGTTCGCCGCGTGCTGGAGGTTATGCGCTCCGCGCCGCGCTACGTGCTGGGCGTGGCGGACCAGGTTCCCCCCGATGGTCTGGAGCGGCGGGTGCGTGGCGTCGGAGAACTGGTGGAAAAATACGGAGCGTACGGCCCATGAAGTCTCGGTGGCGGGCCTCTTTACTTCACGAATCGAATCACGCCGAACGACCAGGGGGCGTGAAAGGAGTTGGTATCGTTGTGCACCGGGCTCCAGGAAAGAAAGCGCCGTTGAGCATCGTTTCCCGGGCCGTCGGCGCGAAAGAAGTTGAGCCGCCAATCGGTGTTGGCCTCCAGCGGCTTCGTTCCTTTCATCGCGGCAATGGGAATGCGCACCTCACAGGTCCATACGTGGTTTTTCGGGTCAATGTGCGTCGCGTGCTCGAACCCGGAATCCCAATGGGCATCATTGAACGGGTTTTTGTCGAGATCGATTTCCAGATCGATCCAAAGGTTGTTGGGCGCCACTTCAAACTCGTAGTAGTGCTTCATGCGTTCCGGTTGAGGGTTCAGGAAAACCTCTACCACGTCGCGGTCCCAAAGCGTCCAGAACTCCTTGCTGGCATCCTTGCCCTCGTACAAGTTCAAGGTTGTGAACTTGCAGCGGTAGGCGAAGTAGACGTAAGCCGGCGTCCAAAGCGACGCGATCTCGGTGGCGGATTGCGGGAAGGTGACCGGCTTGAAAGCGTCATGATCGACCTTGACCCACGCGGCGGCTCGCCAGACAGGCTTATCGAGATTGCCGTCCGGGACAAAATCCCGGGCCGTGGACTTGGAGATGAACTGCGAGTTGCTGATATAGGTTTGGGGCTGCGAACCAGGGACTTTCGCTGCTTCCACCATGAGACTGCCTCCGGACAAAATGATGAGGACGACAAGACCGGCAAGCTGTTTTCGATAGGACATCCACAACCTCCTCGGGGGGCCGCATGCACGCACATTAAACCGCACATTATGGCGGACGGTTCGACAAATCACAACGGGAATCACAGGACGGTCGCGGGTTCGTTTGAGTTGCTGGGGAATCCGCAGTATCCTCTATCCCCGATTTCATGGAAGCACGGCAACCGAGATCCGTAGGCATAACGACTAGCGGACAAGGTGGTAAGGTGGCCGCTCTGCAAAAACCGATGTTCCGTCGCGTTCTGTTGTTCGCTGGGGCTTTAGTGCTACTGCTCGTTGCCGCCGAGATCATCCGTCTGGTTTGGTTGCTGCATCGGCCGGTGCATATACACGATGGTTTCGAAGAACCCAAGCTAAGCTCGATCTGGACGGCGGAAAGAATGGTTCCGGGGGCTTTTTCGACCCAGAGAGAGATCGTGCGCAGCGGCCATAGCGCGGCGCAAATTACGCTCCGGGCGAACGACCGATTTGAGGCGGCAAGCGACGACGGCGCTGCCAGTGAACGCGACGAGCTGACGGAAGCTCCGCGGTTCTGGTCGCAGCCGGGAAGGACCTATGATTACAAGTTCAGCCTTTACCTCCCGAGGGACTTTCCGATCGTCGATGTGCGGCTTGTCATCGCCCAGTGGAAACAGCTTTGCGAGTGGGAACCCTGCCGTCCGGATAACCCGCTTCTTGCGATTCTGTATGTCGATGGCGTCCTCTTCGTAACGCGCAAGAATGATGCCGGCCAGGTGACGATGTACAGATCCCAAGGCGAGATGTGCGGACGATGGCTGGACTTTCGCTTTGTGACCCGGTTTTCGCAGAACGATGACGGCGCGATCGACGGATGGATGAACGGGCAGCAGATCGTTCAATATCGTGGCATCACCGCGTATCGCGCCGCGCGGGGATATCCGGCGCACGGGTTCTTCTATTTCAAGATGGGTCTATATCGTGACCTGATGCAGCAACCGATGACGATCTATCTCGACGACTTTCGCAAGGACCAGTGTGCAACACCGACTTGCGATTAGCAGTCAGAGAGGGAAGCGAGGAGGAGAACATGAGTTTCTGGAGTCGAAGGCAGTGGTTGCGCGGGGCGGTTGCGGCCATGGTGGGAGGCCACGCGGCTGCGTCTGCGGCGCCAGCGCCGGCGGGGTCAAGCCCCGCGAAACCCGCGGAGGAACACAAGAAGCCGCTGGACCTGAGTGATTTCCAGCCTAAAAGCATGCTCCACGTGCCCGAGACGAAGGTTTCGCGCTCGAAGTTCCCGGTCATTGATGTTCATACCCATCTTTCTTTTCTGGCCGCAAGCCAGAACGGGGTGAGCCTGGGTGAAAAGATGAAGTACCCGATGCCACCGGAAGAAGTTCTAGCGGTCATGAATCGCAAGAACATTCGTGCCATGGTGGATCTTACCGGAGGATACGGCCAGGGCTTGGTGGAAGTCATCGCGAAGTGGCAGACTGCCTATCCGGGCCGCTTTCTGGTGTTCACCGAACCGTGGTGGGAGCGCTCGAACGAGCCTGGCTACGCCCAATTCCAGGCGGATGAGATCGAGCGTGCCCACCAGGCCGGCGCCAAGGGTCTGAAGGTGGTGAAAACGCTGGGTCTGTACTTGCGCGAGAATGTTACCACGGGGAATCTGGTGAAGCTGGACGACCGGCGCTTTGATCCGATGTGGGAAGCCTGTGGCGCGTTCGGTATGCCCGTGGCCATTCACACTTCCGACCCTGACGCGTTTTTCCTGCCCATCGACCGCTTCAATGAGCGGTTCGAAGAGTTGAACAACCACCCCAGTTGGTCGTTCTACGGCCACGACTTTCCCGCCAAAATGGACTTGCTCGAGGCGCGCAACCGCGTGTTTGCCCGTCACCCCAAAACGCAGTTCATCGCTCTGCACGTCGGGAACCGGGGAGAAGACTTGGGTTACGTTTCCGAGTGCCTCGACCGCTTGCCCAACATGCACGTGGAGACGGCCGCACGGCTCAACGAACTTGGCCGGCAGACGCGCCAGTCGCGCAAGTTTTTCGAGAAGTATCAGGACCGCATCATGATGGGAACCGACGCGGTCCCCCACGGCATGGAGACGCCGCAGCAGATCTTCGGCGATGAGCTGTATGAGATCTACTACCGCTTCCTGGAGACGGAAGACGAGTATTTCGACTATGCCCCGGCGCCGGTTCCTCCCCAGGGGCGCTGGCGAATTTCCGGTCTGGGTCTGCCGGACGAAATCCTCCGCAAGGTCTATCACGAGAATGCTGCGCGCTTGCTGAACCTGCGTTCGTAAGGCAAAACCGCGTAGCGCGGACCCCCGTTTTTGGGGTCCGCGGTTCTTACTTTGCAATAGCTGTAAATCTCGAAAGCGGAGGCCTGCCCTGCGTTCGGGTGCGTGAGTCTTGGGAAGAACCGCAGACCTCAAAAGCGGAGGTCTGCGCTACACTTGCTATGAGTAGTATTGACAAATAGTCCAATCGAAACTATTATGTGAATAGTATTGAGCCTACCGAGGCAGTTTCTGTTCCCCCGTAATCTCCAGCTTCGCACGGATGCCTTTCGCCGTCGCCCCCGGTTGAGACCCTCCTACGAAGACGGCATACTCGCCCGGCGCCACGATGTGCTCCCCGTTGGCGTCGACCATGCTCAGATCGCGAGGTTTGAGCGTATAGGTCACGTGGTGGGTTTCCGCCGGCGCGAGGTGCACTCGTTCGAACCCTCGCAGGGCGCGGATCGGGGCGCCGGGCGACGGTGGGAACTCCAGGTAAAGCTCCGCCACTTCATCTCCGGCCACTCCCGAGGTGTTGCGGACTTCAACCTCCACCGTAAGGTCATCTCCGGCCTTAAGCTGTGGGGACGATAGCCGCAGGTTGCTGTACTCGAACGTGGAGTAGCTCAATCCGTACCCGAAGCCGTACAGGGGTTTCCCCTGGAAATAGCGGTAAGTGCGCTTCTCCATGGAGTAATCATCGAAGGGGGGAAGTTGGTCAAGGGAAGCGTAAAAGGTAATCGGCAAACGGCCAGCGGGATTGTTCACACCCGCCAAGGTTTCGGCAATCGCCGTGCCGCCTTCCTCGCCGGGGTACCACGCCTCGAGGACGGCCGCCGCGTGCTCCTGCGCCCAATTCACCGCCACCGCGCTCCCGCTCATCAAAACTACCACCAGCGGTTTGCCGGTGGCCGCCAGCGCTTCCAGCAGTTGTTGCTGCGCTTGCGGCAGTCCGATATCGGTGCGGTCGCCCCCGAGGAAACCCGGCACCTGGATGGACATCTCCTCGCCCTCGAGGTCCGGTGAGAGTCCCACGAAGGCCACCACCACATCGGCCTGCTGCGCCGCCTTCACCGCCTCATTGCGGAGGACCTCAACCGGGGGTTGCCAGCTTAGCAGGGCTCCGGCTCCAAAGGTTGGTGCTTCGTGCACATATTCGAGCCGGAAGGCATGGGCCTTGGTCTCATCGAAGTGCGACTGAAATGTGGTGCGCAGGTCTTTCTGGTCCGCTTCCGTCCATTTCTTGTGGGCGGGCAAGGTTGTGTCCAGAACGGTCTTGCCATCCAGATAAATGCGGTAAGCTTCCCAACCTCCGTCCGGATGCCACCCTTGCGTGGGGATGTTAAACGTATAATCGCCGGGTGCAGGCGGGGTGAGTGTGCCGGTCCAGCGCACGGCGAAGGCCTTCTTGGAAACCCCCGGCACGGGAGCAGCGGCGTCCCAGTCAAACTGAATCTGCGGGTCCACGCGGGTAAGCACGGGCTTGTCGGAGAGGTCCGTATTGGAGAAGTACTCACCTTTCAGGCCGTCGGTGCTCGCACCTTCGCCGGTATGGAACACAGTCCGCGGCACCGGGAGCGGTAGCTCGACCAAGTAGGGAGAGCCTTGTGAGTAGAGAACCTTGGCCTTGCCGGCAAACTGTTTCCGCATCCCATCCAGGGGAAAAACGGGGTGAGAGGGTTGACCGTTGTAGTTTCCTTCCAGGGCGGCCAAGGACTCCGCATTGGGTCCAATTACCGCGATGGTTTTGATATCCGATTTTAGCGGCAGGATGCCATTCTGGTTCTTCAGCAGCACCATCGCCTCCTGCGCTGCGCGCAGGGCCAGTTGCCGATGCTGGAGTGAGTCATCCTCGGAGTAAGGAATCTGGTTGAAGGCCACGGATTTGGGCGGATCAAACATTCCCATGCGGAAGCGTGCGATGAAGAGGCGCTTCAAGGAGGTATCGATTTCGCTCTCTTTGATCAAGCCGTCGTGCACCGCCTGCACCAGGGCTACGTACTCGTCGCCGCAGGTGGTGTCCGTCCCGGCCAGGACGGCCAAGGCCGAGCCGTGCGCGTTGTCGGGCGTGAACTTGTGCCCGGTCGTGATGTCGTCCACCGCGCCGCAATCGGAAGTTACATAACCCTGGAACTTCCAGTCGTCACGCAGGGTTTCTTGCAGCAGGAACTTGCTGGCGCATGCCGGCGTGCCGTCCACGGCGTTGTAAGCGCACATGATGGAATCCGCATGGCCCTCCACAATGGTGGCACGAAAGGCGGGTAAATAGGTGTCCTCGAGATCATGGGGCGAAGGCGCCACGTTGAATGTGTGCCGCTCGGGGTCCGGCCCGCTGTGTACGGCGTAATGCTTGGGCGTGGCAATCGCTTTGAAGTATTTGGGATCATCTCCCTGCACACCGGTCACGAAGGCAACTCCCAGCTTCGCGGTGAGGAAGGGATCTTCCCCGTAGGTTTCCTGGCCTCGTCCCCAACGCGGATCGCGGAAGATATTGATGTTGGGCGACCAGAAATCCAGGCCAAAGAAGATGCTGTGGTTTCCTTCCCGCTGCGCCTGGTTGTATTTGGCGCGAGCTTCGGTGGAGATGGTCTCGCCCTCGCGGTGAACAAGGTTGAAATCCCAGGTGGCGGCCATGCCGATGGCCTGCGGGAACACGGTGGCGTACCCGGAACGCGCCACCCCGTGCAGCGCTTCACTCCACCAGTCATAGGAGGGAACGCCCAGCCGGGGAATGGCCGGCGCCACGTGCTGCATCTGCCGAGCCTTCTCCTCGAGCGTCATGCGCGAGATGAGATCGTCAACCCGCTTCTCCAGTGGCAGGGAAGTATCCAGATAAGTAGGAGATGGGTTCCGAGGCTTGGTTTGGGCATTGGCTGTAAACATCAGCCCGCAAGTTACCATGAGGGCAAATAGCGCGCATGCCATCATACGAACCGCCCGTCGATTATTATTCTTGTTCATAGGATTCACCCCATACGGAAATCAAAACAAAACTCAATTCGGCCTCACTGCCTTAACGATTCTCAGAAGCATCGGAGCCAAGAGAATTGAGGTGGAGCGTGTAGTCTCCATTCCATGCTCCCGGAAGACTTGGGCGTATTCTTCCGTGTGCTGGAAGTCGGAAATCAGCGCCACCCCGCCGGGTTTCAACACCCGCGCGATTTCACCGCAAGCCGCCGCGCGCCCCTCCCGGCTTGCAATGTTGTGCAGGCAGAGGTTGGAAAGCACGCAGTCAAACGAGCGGTCCGGAAACGGTATCTCCCGCGCATCGGCGTTCCTGACTTCCACCTTGTTTCCGACGCCGGCGAGTTCGGCATTCATCATTGCTGCAATGAGACTGTTATGCGACAAGTCCTGCGCGCGCCAGATGTCAATACCGATGCTCTGACCGGTGGTCAGCCGCCGGGCAGCGCCGATCATCAGCAGTCCTCGCCCCGTGCCGATGTCGAGGACCCGCTCATCACCGCGCCAGGAAAGCATGTTGAGCATCCTGTCCCGATGGCGGAACTTCTCCACCTTGACGTAATAGGCCATCAACAGAATCAGGATGACCCCCGTCGGGACCAGCGCGAGAATGACGCTCGCTATAGTGCGGGCTGCTTCGCTGGAGGACCTGTGGAGGCCCAGTCCCAACCCCAGCCCGGCAATGACGAGGATAATGGTGATCAGTCCTTCACGTGGGGCGTCAATGCCGTAGTTCGGTTTCGCGTTTTGCCAGAGACTCACAGGATTTGATGGCGTGTTCTAAATCGTACCGCGGCTGTTTGCGTTTGCCGCTTCGCCGCCGCAGTCATAGTGGACGAAATAACCGCGATGGGTCAACCGGAATCAGCGCGGCGTAGTGCCCTAACTTGACATTGTTTCACCAGCGAATATTCCGATATTTTTGGCAACATATTAATGGGGTTGGCAGTGCTACACTCTGTTGTCGCGGCGTTCGCCTCGCGCGCAATACCCAATTGCCCCGTGAAGGAGTATCGCACATGAAAGGGATCAGATGGTTTCTTCTCGTATTTTTGATGTTCGCACTTGCGGCGCCACTCAGCGCGCAGACCTCCAGCAAACTGGATTTCCTTTCTGACCTTCCCGACTACACGCATTTGCATACCATGCTGCGGGAACAGTTGAATCGGGAAGCGATCGCGCGGCTGGAAGAGCGGCGCCAGCAAATCGCCCGCATCTCAACCTCGGAAGAAATCGCCCAGCGCCGGGCGTACTTGCGCGAGCAGATGGTCCGCGACTTGGGCGGCTTGCCGGCCAGGACGCCGCTAAACGCTCGTGTGGTGGGCACGCTGGATCGCGACGGCTACAAAATCGAAAAGGTCATTTTCGAAAGCCAGCCGCATTTTTACGTCACCGGCAATCTCTATCTGCCGAAGACCGGCAATCCACCCTATCCTGGCGTGCTCTTTCCGCTCGGACACGAAAACGGCGGCAAGTCGAACGGGGACTGGCAGCAGACCCTCGGAGACTTTGCGCGCCGCGGCTACGTTTGTTTCACCTGGGACCCGATAGGCCAGGGCGAACGTGTGCAACTCTTCGATACCGACCTGGAAGCTGGGAAGATCTCCGCGTCGACGGAGGAGCACACTGACATCGGAGTCCAGTGCCTGCTGGTGGGCGACAACCTGGCGCGCTACACGATTTGGGACGGCATGCGGGCGCTCGACTATTTGCTCTCGCGCCCGGAAGTGGACCCGTCGCGCATCGCCTGCACGGGGAATTCCGGCGGCGGGACCCACACCGCCTATCTCTCGGCGCTTGACGATCGCATTAAGGTCGCCATGCCGTCGTGCTACATCACTTCCTGGCGGCGGCTGTTGGAATCGATCGGGCCGCAGGACGCCGAGCAGTGCCTCCCTCCCTGGATCGGCCAAGGTCTGGATCACGGCGATTTCGTGCTGGCCTTCTCTCCCAAGCCTTACCTGATCCTCTCGGCGATTCGGGATTTCTTTTCCATCAGCGGCGCGCGGGAGACTTACCAGGAGGCGCAGCACGTTTATTCCGTCATGGGCGCGCCCGATAAGGTGAGCCAATTCGAGGCGGACAACGGGCATGGATATTTGCAGCCGCGCCGCGTAGCAGCCTATCGCTGGCTCAGCCGGTGGTTCAAGGGCCAGGATGACGATACGCCGGAAGTGCCGGTGGCGCCCGCCTCCGAAGAAGAATTGCGTTGCACCGACTCGGGCCAGGTCACGGTCTCGCTGGGAGGAGATACGGTATTCTCCTTGAACCAGAAAAGGTATGAGGAGGTGAAGCCCCGGCGGCTTCCGCTCACTGACCCACAGGCTGTCGCCGCTTTCCAGAAAGACATTCGCAGCAAGGTTCAGCAGTTGGCCGGTGACCAGCACGTTGCGGCCCCGCTCACTGTGAACCCTTTCGGGGTGATCCAAAACGATGGGTATCGCATTGAGAAGCTGACTTACGAGAGCGAGCTGGGAATAATCATCCCCAGCCTGCTCCTAGTCCCTGAAAATGGCGAAGGCCGAAAGCCCGGCATGCTCTACGTGAACTCCCAGGGCAAGGCCAATTCCGAGGGAGAGATCGAGGCGTTGGTCAAAAGTGGTGTGGTGGTTCTGGCCATCGACGCGCGCGGCTGGGGCGAGACCACGGGCGATTCGAGTGACGAAGCGAAATCCTGGAACGCGCTCTTCCCGAACTACAACCCTGCCATGACCGCCATGCTGCTGGGTACGTCCTTGGTGGCGATGCGCGCCAAGGATATTGCGCGCGGCCTCGACCTGCTCGCGAATCGCCCCGGGGTCGATGCAGAAAAGCTTTATGGCATGGGAGTGGGCGCCGGCACTGTCCCACTTTTGCACGCGGCGGTTCTCGACCCGCGCTTGAAAAAGATCGTCTTAGAAGGGGGATTGGTTTCCTACGATTCGGTTGAGACTTACCGAATCCAGCGCGGCATCATCGAAAACGTCATCCCCGGCGTCTTGAAGGCTTATGATTTGCCCGACCTGGTGGCGGCGCTCGCCCCGCGCCCCACTTGGATTGTGGATGCGCGCGATCCGCTGGGATACCGAGCCGGAATCTCCAAGGTGCGTGGGCAATACGCCGGCGCGGCGGAGGCATTCAAGGCCGAGGGTGCGCCGGAGGCTCTGCACATTGAGGTCACCGAGCCCAAGGATGAATTCAATTCCATCTATCGAGGTTTGAAATGAAACGCCGCATTTTCGTGCTGCTCGCCGGCGCGCTCATCTGCCTGCCGTGCGGGGCGAGCGAACTTCCCGGGCAATACTTTCGCTTGCTCAATGCGGGGATCGCGCAGGTTGAGCAGCGCCTGGCCGCGGAGCCGTCGGCGGATTTGCAGACGCTCGAGGCGCGTCCGGGATGGCGCCACTTTCCTTCCGCAATCCTTGCGGCCGCAGTGCTCTACACCCAGAAAAATCCCGCCAATCCACGCTTCTCCGACTCGAAAACCCTCTCGACGGCGCTCGCCATCGGCGATTTGCTGGCGCGCGAACAGGAACGCGGCCAATACATGACGCGGCTCGATTATCATCGCGACACTTACATGTGGCTGGAGGCTTATCGATTGCTCCAGGGCAAACTCGGGGACGAACGGCGCAATCGCTGGCGGCGCGACATCCTCGAAATTCTTACCCCGCTTGCCGCCGACGTCGCCGAGCGGCAGGATTTCCCCTCGTACGCTTCGCCTTACATCGGTACTTCACCCAATCACTTTTCGCTGTGGTCCTCCACCATCTATCTGGCGGGGATTGTCTTCGGCAATCAATCCTGGCAGAAGCTTGGCGCCAAGGTGATGCGCCGCTTCGCTGCGGAAGAGCAAACCCCTGATGGCTACTGGGGCGAGCACAGCCGCCTCGGGCCTACCACCGGCTACGATTATCTGACCTCCACTGCCGTGGCGATCTACTGGGAGTACAGTCACGACCCGGCGGCGCTTCAGGCGTTGCGGCGCTCCATGGAATTTCACATGTACTTCACCTACCCCGACGGCAGGCCGGTCGAAACCGTAAACGACCGCAACCGCTACTGGGAACCAAGCGTGTGGGGGCAATTCGGGTTCTCGCATTTTCCCCAGGGACGCCGTAACTCGGAGTTTTTGACCAGCTTGTTCAAGGAAGGGGACGTTCACCTCGAGGATCTCGGCCGCTTGGCGCAAGATGCTTTGTACTACCACCCGGGCCCCGTCGCTCCTATACCCCAAGACCAGTCGCAGAGCCTGCACGTGATGACCGTGCCCGCGGGCATCCGCAAGTCCGGCTCTTGGGTGCTTTGCCTCTCCGGCATCATCGACACTCCCACCACCAATCAGTTTTACCTCGACCGGCAAGCGAACCTGAGCGTCTTTCATCAGGGGCAGGGATTAATCATCACCGGCGCTAATTCCAAAAGGCAGCCGGAGCTGGCCACGTTCTCGGAAAAAATCGGTGAGCAATTCTTCGCGATGCCCCTAAGCAGCAAGCTGGAGATGACGGCGGAGCACGATCGCCTGGCGCTCGCCTACAACACGTTTTTCACCGTGATCGAACCCACCGTGCTCTCGGACCAGCAAATGCGGATCCGCTTTACCATCATGCCCAGAGGGAGCATTGAGAATTCACAACTGAATTTGCAATTGTGCCTGAAGGACGGTCAGGCAATTGAAACCGAAGCGGGGGGTAAGGTCCTGCTGAGTGCGTCGAAGATCGACCTGGACTCTCAGCACCTCGGCGGCTGGATCCACTACCCGGGATGGAAGATGGCGATTGACGCCCCCGCGCGGCTTACCTGGCCTGTGTACCCCTACAATCCTTACTCCAACGCGCCGGAGACTACTTTGGAACACGCGGTGGCCGCGCTGTCCGTGCCTCTTCACGCCACGGGTACGGAGGATTCACCCCGCCATGCGCTGGTAGTAAATATATCGATCGAGACGGAATAACGGCAACGAATGCTTGAACCAGTGCCGCTGTTGGCGTAGGATTCCTCGCGGGGCGCGGTCAAAATCAATCATCTCATCGGAGGTCACGATGCCACGACAACGAAAGGTCTGGGGATGGGCGCTGGGCGTCGCCGCCATTTTCGCGGCGCTTGCATGGAGCGCGAGCATCAACCCTTTGGCATCGCCGCCGCAAGCGGAGGCCGCCAAGCCGCGCCCTTCCTGGCTCCATACCATGCCGATTGTTACGGTCTCGAACCACGATAGCATGCCCATCTTTCGCCGCCGCGTGGGCGGGAATCCCACCTGGCAGGAAGAGGACTACGAGAAGGAGCATACGGAAGAGGCCATCGATAAACTCAAAGAACTCGGCGTAACGGTGGTCATTGTTCACTTCTACAAAGGATTTGGGCTGGAGGCGGAAAAGGAACATCGCGAGAAAGCCATGAAACTCGCCGCCCTGGTCAAGAGTAAGGGCCTGAAGGTGGGCGTTTATGTGGGGAGCACCATTGCCTATGAAACTTTTTTGCTGGAGAAACCGGAAGCGGAGGATTGGTTCGTGCCGGATTTTCTGGGCAAACCGGTTTTCTACGACAACCAGACTTTTCGCAAGCGCGTCTACTTCATGCACCCCGGATACCGTGAGTACATGCGCCGCGTGCTCCGCAGCGCGGAAGAGGATTTCCACGCCGACCTTATCCACTTTGACAACACCAGCATGCAGGCGCAGCCGCCGATTTTCCAGCATCCCCTGGCCATCGAGCAATTCCGGGACTTCCTCCGCAACAAATACACCGCGGAGGAGCTCGAGCAAAGATTCGGCTTCTCGGATGTGCGGTACGTGCTGCCGCCGCGTTACGATCGGCCGCTGGGCGCCATCAATGATCCCTTGTTTCAGGAGTGGGCTGACTTCCGTTGCGAGATGTTGACGCGCTACTACGCGGAAATGGAGGCCCTGCTTCGCCGGCAGAACCCCGACGTGGCGGTGGAAACGAACCCCCACATGGGGATATCCGGACGCAACACCATTTGGGATGAAGGCGTGGATTATCCGCGTTTACTTTCGCATCTGGATGCGGTGTGGACGGAGGAGGGCGACCCGGCGGGCGTCACCGACCAGGGAATTCTGGTGAGCCGCATTCGGACCTTTAAGATGACCAACACGCTGCACAACACCTTGTTCGTCGCCTCGGGAGGAGAAAGCGGCGACACCTTGCAGTTGGCGGAAGCGCTGGCTTTCGGCCGGCAGTGCATTGGCGATGTGGGCGGTGTACTGGCGGGTTACGACCTGCCGCAGGATCAACGCCGATACGTCAAGTTCTTCCACCGCAATTTCGCTTACTATCGCGACATCGACAACGTCGCGGACGTCGCCGTGCTTCATTCCTACGCCACCATGGGTTTCAATAACGATCGCCCGGCGGTCAGCACCATGCTTTTTGAGCAGGCGCTGATTCAGGGGAAAGTTCCTTTCGACATCATCTTTGATGACAACCTCAAGGATCTCTCCAAGTATCGCGTGTTGGCTCTGCCTGACCAGGAGTGCCTGACCGACGAGCAAATGAATCTGATTCGCCAGTATGTGCGCGGCGGCGGAGGGTTGGTGGCCACCGAGGGCACGTCTTTGTACAACGCGTGGCGGCAGCGACGGCGCGATTTCGGGCTAAAGGATTTGCTGAAGGTTGACGCCCCGCCCTGGCGCGGGTCCTACGAACCCGATGCGGTTTTGAAAATCCCCGCCGTTCACAACCAAATTGGCAGCGGGCGAGTGGTTTACATTCCGGAAGTGAAACCGACGATCGCGAAGCCGCACGGGGAGCCCATGACCAGCGAGTACTGGAAGCTTCCCGCCAATTGGAGGGAATTGAACGAGTCGGCGAAGTGGGCGGCGGGAGGGCAACTATCTTTGGAGGTTGTTGCCCCGCCCACCGTGGCGGTAGAACTCACGGAGCAGAAGCAAACGAAAACCTTGATGGTGCATCTGGTGAACTACAACGTGGCGAAGACGCCATTTGTTAAGGGGATCGAAGTAAGTTTGCGGCTGGCCGAACACCAAAAGGTGCTCAAGGCGTTTTTGCTTTCTCCTGATGAGGAAGGATCGAAGCCCTTGGTGGTGGCGGAGAAAAACGGCCGGGCCACAATTTCTGTTCCGCAACTGCGGACCTATGCCCTGGCGGTTGTCCAATCCGAGTAAATCCCACACGCGAGGAAGGCGATGATTCTTCGTAGTCGAAGGCAATTCCTGCAATGGGTAAGCGCTTTGCCTTTTGCTTCCGGCCTGCGGCGTTGGCCATTGGCCTTTGGACAGGGGTCTCCAGCGGGTGTCCACTCTTACGGCGAGGACTTCCCGGACATGCTGGTGTCGTATATTGCCGGGAAGACGAACGCGTGGGCGGCCAAATGGGACCGGGTAAGAAGTGAAATACACACGGCCGCGGATCTCGAGAAGCGCAACCGCTTTGTGCGGGAAAAAATCCGCGAGATGCTGGGCGGATTCCCGGAGAGAAATCCGCTGAACCCCGTCGTGACGCGCGTGCAGCAGCGGCCCGGTTATCGCCTCGAGAACGTGATGTTCCAAAGCCGCCCGAATTTCTGGGTCACGGCAAATCTCTACGTTCCCACCTCCGGTACGGGGCCTTTTCCCGGCATCATTTCTCCGTGCGGGCACTACGCGCTGGCTCGCATGAATGACTCCTACCAATTCTCTTACCTGGATTTGGTAAAAAGCGGATTTGTGGTCCTCGCCTACGACCCCATCGGGCAGGGCGAGCGGCGCGAGTTTTGGAATCCGCAAACCAAACAGAACGAAATTGGCGGCCCGGTGACGTGGGAGCACGACATGCCCGGCCACCTGCTCTTTCTCCTGGGGGAGAACCTGACCGAGTATCGCATCTGGGACGGCATGAGAGCCATTGACTACCTCGAGACGCGCCCCGAGGTTGACGCCAAGCGCATCGGCTGCACGGGCCACTCCGGCGGTGGGACGCTCACTCTCTTTATTTCCGCTGTGGACGAGCGCGTGCAGTGCGCGGTGATGAACGAAGGCGGACACGGGCGCCGCTGGCCCATGAAAATCGGGCCGGGGGACGAGGTGGGCACCGGCGATGTGGAGCAACACTTCTTCCCGGCGGGAATTTATGGAATCGACATCTACGATACGCGCCTGGCGGTTGCCCCGCGGCCGGCGCTCGCTACCATCGAGCATTACTCGCCCGCCTACGACGAGATTTCCCGGCGCCTGCACGAGGGTTACCGCCTGCTGGGCGCGCCGGAAGCTTTCGATACGGAAGCGGCCTTGGACCCCCACGCCTTGACTCCCAAGCTGCGGCTGCGCACCACGGATTGGTTCTGCCGATGGTTCTATCATCGGCCCGGACCGACGGTGGAACCCGATTTTTCCCCGGAAGCGCCCGAAACGTTGTACTGCACGCCCAATGGGTCAATTCGTTATTCCCAGCAAGGTGAGACCATTTTCTCGCTCATTTTGAAAAAAGGCGCCGCGCTGCCCCCCTCGCGGAAAATCCCTGCTTCGCGCTCTGAGCTGGATTCCTTCCGCCACGCAATAGGGGACGAGATCAAGGAATTGCTGCGCTTTCATGCCACCGACGCGGCGCTGGGAGTGCGGCTTCTGGAAACCACGCAGCGCCGGGGCTATCACATCGAGAAGGTGGAGTTTCTTTCCGAGCCGGGGATTTACATTCCGGCCTGGGTCTTTGTGCCGGAGGGGAACCGTACGTCCGGGCCTGCCATCCTTTATGTCGACGAGGCCGGCAAGGAAGAGGAGGGCATGGAATTCGGCCCGCTCGAGCAACTTGCGCGCCAGGGGCAGTGCGTGATCGCGGTGGACGTGCGCGGCATGGGCAGTACGCGGCCGCCCCATCCGGACATGGACCCGCCCCGAGAATTTACCAATCTGGAAAATGCCCAAACGGCTATGGCTTACTGGGCTTGGGAAATCAATGAGTCACTGTTCGGCATGCGCGTGCAGGATGTGATTCGCAGCGTTGACTACGCCCTCAGCCGCTCGGACGTTGAGCGCTCGGGCGTGCGCCTGATCGGCAAGGGAGAAGGAGCGCTCTGGGCGCTCTTCGCGGCGGCTTTGGATTCGCGAATCGTGGCTACGGTTTGTGACCGGGGTTTGCTTTCCTATCGCCTTCTCACCCAAGGCGATCGTTACCTGTACAGCGCTGATATCATCATCCCCGACGTGCTGAACCACTGGGACCTGCCGCAGGTGGCGGCGGCAGTCGCGGACCGATCTTTGGCCCTGCTCGCGCCCCTCGACGCCATGATGAATACCGTGGAGGTGGGCGCGGCGCGCGCAGCCTATCAGTGGACCGAAGCGGCCTACCACGCCGCGGGAGCGCTGGGGCGTTTCCGTGTGGCAGGCCCCTGCGGCGACGGCAGCCGAGTCGATCGATATCTGGAACTACTTTCGCAACTCCCGCGTAGTAGAAATGTTCAGATCGCCCGATCACCCGATAACCCGATCGAGTGATCTCCCGATCACCCGATTCCTACACCTGTTCCAGGATGGCGAAATCGCCGGGATTCCAGGCCAGCGCGAAGATGCAAAACTTATTCCCGATTTTCCGGATCGCGGCATTGTGGATGTGTACGAAGTTCGGCAACCCTAGGTCTTCCTTGATCATGATGGTGGAAACCAGTTTTTCATTTTCCAGGATGTAGATGGGCGCGCCCTTGGATTTATCCGGTCCCTCCAGCGCGGGCACCACGCTGTACTGCGGGTCAAGGTAGTTGATGTCGCAGGGCAATGAACCCGAGGGCATCGCCAGGCTGGAAAGGTAGCGGCCGTAGCGGGTGAAGCGTTCGAAGCGTGAGTGGGGCCGGTCCGCAACATCCAGCCGCACCATCCCGGGGGGCTTGGTAATTCCATGCCCGGTGCCGAATTGGCCGATTCCGTCACCTTTTCCTCCCCAAGCCAGGTCGTTCCAGACGGCCTCAAAGCGCTGGCTGGGCGTTACTCGCGCAGTTAACACATAATCGAGGTTGCAATATCCGGTCGTGACGTAATACAGGCCTTCCAAATACTCCACCGCGGTGGGTGAGAAATTCCCGCCTCCCAGAAAGTAGTCGTGAACTTCCGGGGCCTCGAAATTGTCGGCGGCGGTGGGAGCATCGAGCTTGTGAACCAGCTTGCCGTCGAGGCTGGTGGTAAAGATCTTGCCCTCGTTGTTGGCGGGAAAAACCAGGTAAGGCGTTCCATCCTGGTCGTACCAGATGTTGGTGTCGTGCAGATTCATTTTCCGCATTTCGTCCGGAGTATCGAGCAGGTTGATGGTTTTCAAATCCGAGCTGATCTGGAGGATGCCTGCCCCCGGAAGCGCGAAATAGGTTTCGTCCCGACCGGGCCGGCGGTCCACGGCAAAGCCGCCATGCGCGTTCACCAGCACCTTCTGGGCCTCCGGGGGAAGGTGGTCAGACGCGTACCGAACTTTGAATTTCAAGTTCCCTTGGCCGCTCACGCCGGGAGCGTTATCGGCCATCGCGCCGAAGGCGGCGGACGAAGCTTGCCAGGCACGCTTGCCCAACCGCGGAGCGTGATGGTGAGCGTGCAGGGTGGTAAGGTTTCGAGTCATGCCTGCCAAGCCGAAAATGCCGTACATCATCCGTCTTCGCGAAAGACCCATGGCTTCTCTCCTCGCGGGAATCTTTGAAATGAAGTTGCGATGCGCGCCCTAACGTTTAACGGGAATTCACAAAGTGAAAATCCGTCTGACTGGTAACATACCTCGAACCGGCTCAGAGCGCAATGGCCGGTTGGGTATAGGGCAGGGTTCTGGCAAAGTCCGATGGGCGTCAGCGGAAATCGAAACGTCTTGAAACCCGGCGGAAGCTCAAGTACGATGCACACCTAATCTTGTTCGAGGAAATTACCACATGGAATGGATCAAGCACGCCCTTTGCCTCGCGGCCGGAGGGCCGTTGGTTTTCGGAGCCCTTTGGGCGGCTCTTTGCGGTTATTTGGAGACAAGCCGCGGACCTACAAAACAGGTCCCCGCTCCATACTCCTGAGCCTGGAGGCTGGCGAGCTCTTATTCTGACTCCTGGCATCTGACTTCTATCTCACAAGGAGGGATCATGTCTGCGGAATCTACAGGACTCACTCGGGGACCGTTTACCCACTCGATGCGTGGGGCTTTAACCACGCTGGCGGTATTGGTCGTCGCACGCTTAGTTTTGGAACTCGCCGGCGTGCCGCCAAATATCACGCGCTTCGTTTCCAGCACCGTGGGACTGCTCTTCGTGGCGATTTATGTTGCGGCGATAGGGCCGTTGCGCGGCGGCTTGCGCAAGTTCTCGCAACTCTTGCTCCCTGCCTTGATCCTTGCGGCATGGACAGAAGCGTGGATTATTCTGGTGACGATCATCGCCGCGGTACTGCGTCTTACCCGGAGCCATTTTGCCGGGCCGGAAGACTACGGCAACTGGAGTCATCTGGGCAGGCATGTGGCGGGGCACGTCATCGAAATCGGCGTACTGTTTGTGATCGTCCTGCTGCTGATGGCGGTGGTTCAGATCCTGTGGCGCTGGCCGGTAACGGTCGCTCCCGGCGCCATGCTGGGCGTGTTCGTGATCATGCGTTTTTGGACCGAGGCCATGGGGCTCGAACCCTTCCGCACCGCCGCGTGGAGTTCCACCCTCTTGGTCTTCTTGAGCGCATTTTACCTGGGTGGGGTGGGGGTGCGGATGGGATTGACGCAGGCCCGCCAACTCCTGGCTCCCTCCCTGGTGCTGGGATGGGCGTGGCGTTTGTGGGTCTACCTGGCCACGTTGTTTGCCGCCGCCGTGCCCTTCTTCAAGACCCACTTCTTCGATCCCACGCGCGGCAACATTCCGCAGCGATTGGCGGGAGCGCTGGCGTCAAACGTCCTCGAGGGCTTGATCGCCGGATTACTCGTGTGGGGCATTGCCGTCTGGATCGCGCGCGCGACCCAGCCGGAGAGTACGCTCTCCCAGAGTGATACCTAAGGCTACGGGCGCTTGGGCAGGCAGCTCTTGGGGATTTTCAGGCCCACCGAGCCGGCAACGGTGATGACGTCATACTTGCTCTGAAACGCCACCAGGACCTGCGCGACCCATGAATCCATCTTATATTCCTCGGTCAACCAGCGAACCATGTCCGTGGTGGCGAGTTGCAGCCCACGATTCAGATCGCTCGAGAACTCTGGCTGAGCGCCCACACTGATCAGGTAGTCGGGCGTCTCCAGGCGCGGTCCCGTGAGCTGAGCCTTTTTGACAATGTCCACGCTGAAGGCGACGTCGAGCGAAGTTTCGATGCCGTTCCCTGTGGGCTCGCCGTCACCTTGCAACGCGTGCGCATCTCCGATGTAGAGCAATGCGCCTGAGTGATAAACCGGCAACAGAACCGTGGCGCCTTCGCGGACCTCGTTGTAGTCCAGGTTTCCGCCGTAGGGACCGGCCGGCTCGGAGGTTGGTGCGAATTCACCCTCCGCCGCCACGCCAATGCACCCCAGCATGGGGCGCGCCGTAAACTCCAATTTCTGCTTCCCGCTCACGGGATCACGCAGGCGCACCTTCTTTTGCGCCAGGTCGATGTCCCAGCGCACAAGGTCGGAAGATCCCTTAATCACGCGATCCGGATAGAGGTTATTGGGAGGCATGGTGGGGATGAACTCCGGGGTCACGGCGAACAGGCCCAGACGGTAACAGGAAGATCCCCAGTTGCGGTTCAATTGCAGCTTGCGGAGATGCACCCGCAGGGCGTCTCCCCCTTCCGCGCCTTCCACGAAGAAGGGTCCCGTCAGGGGGTTTCCCAGAGCGCAGCGAGCCTCCCCGTGCTCATCATACCCCGAGCAATCCAGGGTCTTGGTGGCCACCACGTCGCCCGGCTTAATCCGCAAGAGTACGGGATGGGTTGCTGAAAACGTTCCGTAGTACTCTTTGGCAACCACCTGGTGGTCTTCGGCTCCCAGCATCGCCGGGAGCAGGAGGGCAACCAGCAGACCTAAGATTGGAGAACGAGATGCCGCACCTTGCCACCCGCAGCGTGGTTTCAGCGCGGTTGACGAATTCACGAGGAACTGATGAATTGCCGGATTCTCTGAGTTCATAATCAACCTTGCATGCTCGAGACAGGACGCGAGCAGCGAGTCGGTCACCTGGTAGCGCCAGGCAAAGAGCAAGCCCGCGGCAAAGGTGAGCGCCACCGACCAGGGATTGCGAAAGATGATGTGGGAGAACGCGAACGCCGCGGCGCTGGCGACGATCTCGGTTCTCAAACCAAGCATAGCAAAGAGCCGGCAGCCACGAACAGAGCCTTTCTACCGGGGCTCTTCGATGCATAACTGTGGTTTCGAAAGGTATTCCAATTCTAGATGATACCATTCTCCGGCTGACCATTGCATTCCGTGGCGGTCAAGTATATGTTATCGCTCGAACGTTGAAATCAGAATTCCCGCAGCAAGGCGCGGGACTCTGCGCTCATTTAGGAGGGACCATGTTAGGAAGTCTGCCCTTCATCGTGTGTGTCATTTTACAGTATCACTATCATGACCCGATTCCGTGGTACATCTGGGTGCCGGCAGTGATCGCGCTGTGTGTTTCTTTCGGCGAGCCCGCGATGCGGGCTGCGGTAAAGGTGAGATAGGACCGACAGCGCGACGGAGCGCTTAGGGGTTTTGCCCCTACGACAGACGGTGTACTCAAGGGCAAACTGTTCGCCGTGAAGGCCTATAACGCCAGCGGTCGCATTTTGGTCGTTGCGGGTGTCGAGCAGTAAAATGTACCCAAGGTCGCGGACGCAGTAACCGTGGCTTGGCAGGTAAGACCGCGTCACCGCGAGTTGTCATCTTGGCACGTAAAGGAAAACCGTCTCCACGTCCTTGCCGGTGTCGCGGGTGGACACGTCGGTGCCGAAGGCATACCAGGTGACCAGCGAACGCCATTCGATCTTACCGACATTAACCGGACCAGGGTCGTAGACCTTGACCGTCATCGTTTGGGTGTTAATGCCGGCAATAACGACGATGTGCGTCTTGCCATTCACCCAGAGAGGGCCGTAATTTCGCAGCCAGCCTTCCAAGGCTTCGAGCGTGGGACTCATAGGTGGGACGGCCCTAAGCCCGAGGCGTTTGGCCATGGGCACGATTTGCGGATTCTGAATGCCCGCATTGCCATCGCGAATCTTTACGCACTCGGCATCCAGGTTGGGAGGAACGAGCCACCCGAGTGATTGCTGGGCCTGGTCTTGTCGCCACTGGATCAGCATTTGCGCGCTGGCGTACCAGCAGGACATGTTCAACCTCTGCGGGATCAGGGTCATGTTCGGAACTTCGTAAAAGCCCATAAACTTGCTCCCTTCCGTGCAAGCTGAGGTTACCTGCACCCTCCGCCGCACTATCGCCTGGCGGTAAATCCAATTGAAATTCCCGACTGACTCAGCCCGATGAGTTTACAATATTTCCCGGCTATTTCACAACTTGGGCTCGTGGCATCGTGAACCCGAATGGGGGACCGCGCGATCGTCGCCTTTTCCCCAGCCAGACGGTGGTCATGTGGCCACCGATCGCTAACAGCTCACAGCCGACAGCTTACAGTGAACGCCCAATCCCATCGTCCGAGCCCCGAATCCCGAACCCCTAACCCCTAGCCCCTAGTAAGCCATGCCGGTGGCGGAAAAAAGCGGGCCGGGAGATTTGCCCTCCGCCGCGGCTTTGAGTCGAAACATCAACTCTCCCCAAGTGGTATTGCAGGCAACAAAGTAATCCGATTCCGACTGCCAACCGGTGTGAATGAACTTTACCAACGTGCCTTTATTGGCCGGCGTTAACTGAAATAGCAACTTTGTTCCTTTCCATTCTCGGCCCGATTGGCACAGCCAGGCCACTTCGCCCGCCGCACTCGGGAGAAGCTCGAGAGCAAAAACGGTGGCGCGCTTGAAAAAGCCGAGTTCTACCCTCCCCGTTGAGGGGTTTTCCGTCACATCCGCTGCCCACCACTGCGCAAAACCGGGGCCGGAGGAAATCAAAGGAAGAATGTGTGCGGGCACAGCGTCAATCGAGATGGAATGGTGAATGTCAGGCATTTCCGGACCTCCTGAATTACTTAGTCAGTGCGTACCTGCGGTTAGTGCGCTTTGGCCACTGGATTTTCTCATGCCTGATACCTTTACGGCAACCCCACGTTGTAACGGTTATATTAAAATAGATAATGTTTTTAAGTCTTGACAAAACCGTATGAATATTAGAATATCATAAGGTAATCAATTAAGAGAGGTGACTAAAATGAGAATAATGAATCGCTGGGACCCTTCCCGCGGGGCTATGACCCTACAGGAACAGCTCAGCCGCGTGTTTGGCGAAATGCCGGAGCGTACGGGCGAGGAATCGAACCTGACCGCCTGGGCGCCGGCCGTTGACATTTACGAGACCGAGAATGAGCTGGTTATCAAGGCGGACCTGCCGGAAGTGAATCCGCAGGACCTGGACATCCGCGTCGCGAACAACATCCTCACGATTCGCGGCGAACGCAAGTTTGAGAAGAAGGTGGACGAGCAGAACTACCTGCGCATCGAACGTGCCTATGGTTCGTTCACTCGGAGCTTCTCGCTGGCGAACTCTGTGAAATCGGACGAGATCAAGGCCGAATATCACAATGGGGCGCTAACCCTGCACATCCCCAAGGCCGAGGAAACGAAGCCAAAGCAGATCAAGGTGAACGTGGGAATGCCGGCCATCGCGGCCAAGGCGAAGGCAGCCTGAGGAAAGCCCGATCGAAGCAAGCGTAGCGCGGGTCTGCTCTTTAGGTCCGCGGCTTTGAGCAGTCAACAGGGGACGAACCGCGGACCTAAAGAGCAGGTCCGCGCTACGCACTCTTCGTTACCCGCTTCTTACCGAAACCTAACCGAATTGAAAGGATGTGCCTCCCATGGAACGACAAGCAACGATACGACCACGGGCTCCTCTTCCTGTCCCTCAGAAGGCCGTGCGAAAGCAGTCGGCCGTCACGGAGAACGACCTGAGGCTCCGTGCCTATGAAATCTACCTCAAACGAGGCCCCAACCCCGGCGACGAGATCGGGGACTGGCTTCAAGCCGAGCGCGAGCTCAAGGTAAATTAAGCGCTGGTCAGCGTGCTTTGAAAGCAGGTATCCACGGTCAGTACAACCCTGACCGTGGGTTTTCCCATGCCCGATTCCGTTGCGGCAACCGCACGCCGTCAACCGGAAGGGGGGGACACCGAGCGCTCTGCGGTTGATTCCGGGTTCATGCTCGAGACCCAGCCCGCGAACGTGGTAACGCAAGCAGGTTGGACGTCAATATTTCCTTGATGGCATAGCTTCTTAAGCGATTCGACCACACCGGCTGTACCATTGCGGCAGCAAACTTTTATCGTGGCACCTGTGCCAACTTTTGTTTCAAGCAGATTCCTGGCGCGAGCGTCATAGTCTGGAACACTGTATCCAATCAGATAAACCTCATTTGAGCGGTTAAGCGCTTCCCCAGCTTTGAGCCAAAGAGAATCCCAAAAACGCTCCCACTCCCGGCCAAAAGTGGTCTCCTTGTAAAACTTTTTCTTGGCTGAGGGCATGATTATGCTTTCAATCCTTACTCGACCTCTATGGCACTGCGGGTCCGATGCATTGCTGTACTCCAGGAATTCAAATTCCCCAGGGTCGATAATCGGGCGTTGTCCCAGAGACAAATCCTCCCAGCTCGTTTGACCAAAGCCCTCCGAGCCTCGAAATACTTCGCCACGCCAGTTCGTGCTGCCGTGCAGCTTGAAAAGCGTGCAGGGAGAATCCATAAGAGAAGCAATGTCGATATTAAATCCGTACCCGTTCCCAATGTTCCACTTACCGGCTCGCTTCATCTCCCGGTCAAGGGCCAAGTCATAGTTGAACGTGATCACCGTGTCCCGCGGTGCCAATACATTTTCACTGAATACCCTGTAAAGCTCTGCGGGTTGCGAGCGCAATGAATTGAAGTAGAGGGGGATCATGGTCTCCACAGCAACTCGCAGGTAAACAAGCTTCACCTTTTCCTGAATGCCTTCTGGGGTTGTGGGTCTTTGCTTCAAGAATGGCTCCATTCGGTCATCCAAATCCGTGAGCACGAGCTCAAAAGACTTGCTTAGATCGAATTCCGCATTCATCGTACCGACCGCATTCCGAAAATCGCGGCCTTCCATAAAAGTTGCGCGTGTCCAAGCCTCCATGCCCCGCCACAATTCAGCCGCAAGGGGGTATCCTGCGTGGACAGAGGCACCGGCACCGAAAATAAAGGTTCTCATAGGCTGGCTGACGAAGATCGCGGTTCTGCGCTTCAGCGTGCTATATTAGCGCTGGTTTTACCCACCTACAAACGCCATTTTGCGCCGGGACGGCTCCCTCTCCTGGCCAGCAGCGGTACCCGAATCCCGTATCCCTTGCCCCGTATCTTGTGTCGAGTGATCAGGTCCGGTGGATTTCAATATCGTCCGCGGGTCACAGAGTTGCGCTCTGCGTCAGCCCGCCGATGGAGTCCTAAAAGTGTACTGAAAATCTATTGACCGTTTTGACTACCAACTTTCCCCAAAGCGTGCTATAAGCAACTCCGGGCCGGTGGTGTAATGGGAACATAGCACCCCGCGAAGGTCGCAGATGCGGGTTCGAATCCCGTCCGGTCCACTTTCAGGAAGGGAAGAGTTTTCTTCTTGAAGGGAGAGCGGGGGGGAAGATAACGCGGGGATGGTTTTCCCCCAGAATTATTTCCTTGACCCACCCAGCGAATCTGCCGATAATAGATGTGACCTTCGCGGGGTGCAATTGCACCTAAAAGGATCAAAGGGCCGAGTGTAATGGAAAATCACACTCGGCCCTTTCTATTTTTGCGCACGAACAGCAAGCGTAGCGCGGACCTGCTCTTTAGGTCCGCGGATTTTATCAGTCTGGGGACGAACCGCGGACCAAAAGAAAAGGTCCGCGCTACGCACTTTTGCTTGTCCATTTGTCGGCGCGATGGGTGGTGGGGCACGTTGATGTGGAAGCGGCGTGCCCTGTCCCTCTCTCATCGGGAGGCCGCCAAATGGCGAGGTAAACTCGCCGCTACGATATCGAACTGACACCTGATACCTGAAACCAATTTCTAGACACTTTCTCTCATCGTTCTCTATAATGAATGTTTATCCTCACGACGGAGGACGCATGCACGAACCCCTGGAACTGAAGCACACAATTAATCTCCCCAAAACCTCATTTTCCATGAAAGCCAACTTGCCGCAGAACGAGCCCAAGTGGCTGGCTCGGTGGGCGAAGGAGAATCTCTACGGGCTGATTCGCGAGGCGCGCCAGGACGCGCCGATTTTCACCCTGCACGATGGTCCGCCGTATGCCAACGGGCGCATCCATCTGGGGACGGCGCTCAACAAAATCCTGAAAGACTTCATCGTGAAGATGAAGACCCTGGAAGGATTCAATACCCCGTACCTGCCGGGCTGGGACTGTCACGGCTTGCCCATCGAGATCAATGTGGACAAGGAGTTGGGCCCGCGCAAGGCCCGGATGAGCACGGTGGAGGTGCGCCGCGAGTGCCGCAAGTACGCCGAGAAATTCGTGGACATTCAGCGCCACGACTTTATGCGCCTGGGCGTTCTGGGCGAGTGGGAAAAGCCTTACCTGACGATGGATCATGAATATGAGGCGCGCATCGCCGAGGCGTTTCTGGCTTTCCTGCGCGGCGGCTATGTTTATCGCGGGCGGAAGGCGGTCTATTGGTGCATTTCCTGCAAGACCGCGCTGGCGGAAGCGGAAGTGGAATACGAGAACCACCGCAGCCGGTCGATCTACGTGCGTTATCCGGTGACGTCGGACCCAGCCGCGCTCGATCCGGCGCTGGCGGGGCGCAAGCTCTGGGTGATCATTTGGACCACCACGCCTTGGACTTTGCCCGCCAGCATGGCAGTGGCGTTCCATCCGGATTTCGAATATGTGGTGGTGGGCGATGACGACCCGCACGGCGACGCCTACATCATCGAGAGCCGCCGCATGGGGCCGGTGGTGGAAGAAACAGGGCTGAATGGCGCCGTAAAGATCCTGGCGCGCCTTCCCGGCAAGGCGCTGGAGAAGATTCAAGTCCTCCATCCTTTTCTTGACCGCGCCATTGTGCCGGTGATGGCGACTTACGTGACCGCCGAGGATGGCACGGGAATCGTCCACACCGCTCCCGGCCACGGTCGCGAAGACAACCTGACCGGCGTGCAGTACGGCATCGATATCTATTGTCCGGTGGATGAGTCGGGGAAAATCTTCGAGGGCCTGCCCGAGTACGTGGGCAAGCGGGTTTTCGATGCCAATGAGCCCATCGTGGAATTGCTCAAGTCGCGCGGGGTGCTGATGGGGCCGGCGGGCTGGCTCGATCACTCTTATCCGCACTGCTGGCGCTGCCACAACCCCATCATCTTCCGCGCGGCAGAGCAGTGGTTCATCGACATGGATCACCGCGAACTGCGCCAGCGCGCGCTCGCGGAAATCAAGAAGACCCGCTGGGTTCCCGCGTGGGGAGAAGATCGCATATCCAACATGATCGCCGAGCGCCCGGACTGGTGCATTTCCCGTCAGCGCGTTTGGGGTGTGCCGCTTACCGTGTTCTATTGCGTCGATTGCAAGAAGCCGATTATGGATGCCGACCTGGCCCAGCACGCCCTCGAGCTTATCCGCAAGGAAGGAGCCGACGCGTGGTACGCGCACACGGAGGCGGAGCTTTTGCCGCCCGGCGCTCACTGCCCGGATTGCGGTGGCACGAACTTCCGCAAAGAGACCGACATCCTCGACGTCTGGTTTGACTCCGGGTCCAGCCAATATGCGGTTCTGGGGCATCGGTGGGATTTGCCCTGGCCTTCCGATATCTATCTGGAAGCGGGCGACCAGTACCGCGGCTGGTTCCACAGTTCGCTGCTGGTGGCCTTGGGAACACACGGCGCCGCGCCTTACCGGCAGGCGCTGACGCACGGCTGGGTGCTCGACGCGCAAGGCCGCGCCATGTCGAAATCCATCGGCAACGTGATCGAGCCGCAGGAGGTCATCAAGACTCACGGGGCGGAAATTCTGCGCTTGTGGGCGGCCTCGGTGGAGTTTGGCGAGGATGTCTCGATCTCGCCGGACATGCTCACCCGCCTCTCCGAAGCTTATCGCAAGCTGCGCAATACCTTCCGCTATTGCCTGGGCAACCTCTACGATTTCGATCCGGCCAAGGATGGCGTGGCGGCGAGCCAGCTTGAGGAGATCGACAACTGGGCGCTGGTGCGCACCGCGGAACTGCTGGAGCGCGTGCAGGCCGCGTACAGCGAATACGCTTTTCACAAGGTCTATCGCGGCGTGTATGACTTCTCGACCGTGGACTTGAGCGCGTTTTATTTCGACATTCTCAAGGATCGCCTGTATACCGCGCCTGCCAGGTCGATCCGCCGGAGGGCCGCGCAGACCACCCTCTATCGAATTGCCGATGCCTTGGTGCGCGTCGTGGCGCCGCTGCTGGCGTTTACCGCGGATGAGGTTTGGACGCACCTTCCCGCTCCCCAGCTTCGGGAAAAGAGCGTTCACCTGGCCAAGTACGTTTCCCCCGCCGACCTGCGCGCCGGGCTCTCCGCAGAACACTTGCAACGGATGGAAAACTGGCCGCGCCTGATTGCCCTGCGCGAAGAGGTTCTGAAGGCGCTGGAAGTGGCGCGGCAGGAGAAGTTCATCGGCGGGTCGCTGGAAGCGCGTGTGGTTTTAAGGGTGACCGGAGACCTTCAACCGCTGGTGGAGAAGTATCACGAACTCCTCCGCTATCTTTTCATCGTGTCGCAGGTCGAGATTTCTGATAAAGAGATGGAGGGCGCGGTCACCACGGGACTCGCCGGCCTGAGCGTGAAAATCGAAAAAGCTGCCGGGCAGAAATGCGATCGCTGCTGGAATTATTCCGTCGAGGTCGGAAAAGACCAACGCTATCCCACCGTGTGCGAACGATGCTCGGCAGCACTGAAGGAAATCGAGGCGGCGAAATGAGGTTTCACCGCCAAGGCACCAAGAATTGTAGCGCGGACCTGTATTGTAGGTCCGCGGCTTTTCCATGCCCTTGATGACGAACCGCGGACATGAAGAAAATGAGGTTTCACCACCAAGGCGCCAAGAATTGTAGCGCGGACCTGCTTTGTAGGTCCGCGGCTCTTCCTTGCCCTTGATGACGAACCGCGGACCTAAAGAGCAGGTCCGCGCTACGCTGGCTTTCCTGGTGCCTTTGTGCCTTGGTGGTGAGAGTAAGGACAGGAATCGAAAATCCCAAATCGGAAATCCCAAATCGATACGCCCCCGGCAATGACGCCACGGGCCAAAATCGCCTCGCGAGTCGTCATGGCCGCGATTACCGTCGCGGTGTTTGCGGCGGATCAGGTGACCAAGGCCATGGTGGAGAGCCGCATCCCCAATGGCGCCGTCGTTCCTGTGGTGCGGGGATTCTTCAACCTGACCAACACTAAAAACTCCGGGGCGGTGTTTGGACTCTTTCAGGATTCGGCGGTCTGGTGGAAAACGCCGGCGCTGATCGTCGTTTCCGTTGCGCTCCTGATTGGGGTGGTGATGCTCGTGATCAGAACCCAGAACCTGCATTGGGGAACCAGCATCGGGCTGTCGCTGATTCTGGGCGGGGCGCTATCCAATCTCTTCGACCGCATGCGCTCAGGCGTGGTGGAGGATTTTCTCGATTTCTATATCCGAAGCTATCACTGGGCCACGTTCAATTTGGCGGATAGCGCCATCGTGGTGGGCACGGGGCTCATTATCGTTCAAGTGCTGTTTGGGGAGTAGGGCAGGGAAAGGCCGAAAATCGAAAATCGAAAACCGAAACTCGCAAGCAACTTATCGAATTTCGAGTTTCGATTTTGTCACTTGAGGTGTGAAACCTGAAACCGCAGGCAGGCATGGCCGAGACGCGACAATTTGTCGTTCCCGTGGAGGCGGCCGGTGATCGTCTGGATGTTTTCCTTGCGCACCAGATGCCCGACTGGAGCCGCAGCCAGATTCAGCGCCTGATCCGCGAAGGGTTGGTGGCGGTGGGGTCGGGCCCCGCCAAGAAATCCGGCGAAGTGATTGAACCTGGAGCCCGAATTAGCGTCACGGCGGAGCATGAAGAACCGCGCGCCACGCCGGAAGACTTGCCGCTGGCGGTCGTCTACGAAGACTCGGACATTTTGGTGGTAAACAAGGCCGCCGGCATGGTGGTGCACGTCGGCTCGGGCATAAAGTCCGGTACGCTCGTTAATGCTCTTTTATCCCATTTAGTATCCATTAATGGTTTGTCAACAATGGGTGGCGAGCAGCGCCCGGGAATCGTGCATCGGTTAGATAAAATGACTTCCGGCCTGATGGTGGTAGCCAAGAATGACGCGGCGCACCGTCGGCTGAGCGAACAGTTCAAATCGCGGGAAGTGCACAAGACTTATGTGGCGCTGGTCCTCGGGCGCGTGGCCGCCGACCGCGGAGAGATCACCCGGTCGGTGGGCCGCGACCCGCGACGGCGCACGCGTATGAAGGCCGGGGGAATTGCTCCGCGCGAAGCGTTGACGAAATACCGCGTGCTGAGGCGCTTCGGTCATTTCACCCTGGTCGAAGCCACGCCCCAAACCGGACGCACGCACCAAATCCGCGTGCACCTGGCCAGCCTCGGCCATCCCGTGGTGGGCGACACCACATACGGCGCACCCGCCAAACTGCGCTTCGGGGAAACCGAGGAGCCCACCCTGCCGCGCACATTTCTGCACGCGGCAAGGTTAGCTTTCACTCATCCCCTTACGGGCGCGCCGATGAATTTTGAAGCGCCGCTGCCGGGAGAACTTGCGGCGTTCCTCGCTCACGTGGAAAGCCTTGAAGGCAACGGGTCGATTTAAATTCGTAGCGGCGAGTTTACCTCGCCAAATGCGGCGTAAAGCCGCATCTTCATCGACTTGACCCATTATTGCCGCAAGGGCTAACTTCGCAAAGCAAGGTGGCACACCATGACGATTCTCGAGCGTTTCAAGTTAGACGGTAAGGTTGCGGTGGTGACCGGGTGCAAGCGCGGCATCGGCAAGGCGCTGGCCGTGGCCCTGGCCGAAGCGGGCGCGGATATTGTGGGCGTCAGCAAATCGCTCGAACCGAGCGGCAGCGACGTGGAGAACGCGGTCAATCAAGCGGGCCGCAAGTTCAGGTCCTATCAATGCGACTTTCGTGAGCGCCAAGCCGTCCACGCCTTCACTGCTCGCGTGATGACGGATTTCCCCGTCATCGACATTCTCGTTGCCAACGCCGGCATTCTCCATCGCACGCCGGCGGCCGAGCACCCGGATGAATATTGGGACGAGGTCATCGAGGTGAACCTGAATTCCCAATTTGTCCTCAGCCGCGATTTGGGCAGGCGGATGGTGGAGCGCGGCGCCGGCAAAATTATTTTCATTGCCTCCCTGGCGTCTTTCCAGGGCGGCATTCTCATCCCCAGCTATGCCGCAAGCAAAGGTGGCGTCGCTCAACTCACCAAAGCGTTGGCCAACGAGTGGGCCGGCAAGGGCGTGCAGGTGAACGCCATCGCGCCCGGCTATATCGCCACGGATATAAACGTAGCTTTGCGGACCGACCCGGAGAGGAATGCCGCGATCCTCTCGCGGATTCCCGCTGGCCGCTGGGGCGCCCCGCAGGACTTGCAGGGCGCGGTGGTTTTCCTGGCCTCCCCAGCTTCCGATTACGTGAATGGAACCCTTCTCACCGTGGATGGCGGCTGGATGGCGCGGTAGGAAAAATAAAGGAGGAAGTCATAACCATGTCGAAGAGACTCTTCGTATTCTTGTTTACTCTGATGTTATCCGGTTCCGCGGTTTATCCGGCCACGTTGCCTCTCACTCCTTACCCCAATCAGCTTGAGGTCGGGCAAGGGGTGTTTCACATAGGGCCGCGCGTCAGCATCACGGTGGTTGGCAACGCCGAAGAGGATCGCTTTGCCGCGTCGCTTCTTTCTGGCGACCTGAGTTCCCTGGACGGAGTGGCTACCGGTGAGGGGAAGGGCGGATCGCGCATCGTCCTCGCGCGCGCCGATAGCGCGGCGGGCAAGCAAGTTCTGGAAAAGTCGGGGTTGCAGCTCCCTGCGCAGGCCGACGAGGAAGGCTACATCCTGGTGGTCACTTCCCGTGATGCCTCCATTGTGAGCAAAACGGCCGCGGGCATTTTCTATGGGGTGCAAACCCTGCGGCAATTGCTCCATCCGGCAAAGGGGGGCGGAGCCGAGTCGCCCGAGGTTCGAATCGTTGATTGGCCGGCCATGCGCTGGCGCGGGGTGAGCCTGGACATCAGCCGCGGTCCCATTCCCACTTTGGTTTCCTTCAAACGCGACATCGCGCTGCTGGCGGAATATAAAATCAACGTCGTCTCTCCATATATGGAGAACGTGTTCGCTTATCCGAGCTTGCCCAACGTCGCCGCTCCGGGCGGGGCCCTCACTCCCGATGAAGCGAAGGAGTTGGTGAAGTACGCCGCGCAATATCACGTGGTGATGATTCCTGAGCAGGAGTCCTTCGGGCACCTGCATTTGGAGCTTCAGGATGAACGGTTCCAGGATTTGGCGGAGGTGCCCTACGGCGAAGTGCTGACGCCCACGGCGCCCGGGTCCATTACTTTTATTGGCAAGATGTTCGCGGACCTGGCGGCGGTTTTCCCCGGTCCCTTCTTCCATATTGGAGCCGATGAAACCCAGGAATTGGGGGAGGGACAAACCAAGGCGGAAGTCCAGGCGGAAGGCTACGGCAAGGTCTATATCGATTACCTGCGGAAGATTGACGAGACTTTGAGCACTTATCATCGCAAGATTTTGTTCTGGGGCGATATGGGCGTTGAGCACCCCGAGCATCTCAAGGATCTGCCGCACGATATGATCGCCGTGCCTTGGGACTACGACGCCCGGCCGTCCTTCGTAAAGTTGATCAAGCCCTTCAGGGATGCGGGCCTCGAAACCTGGGTGGCGCCGGGCGTGAACAACTGGAGCCGCATTTATCCCGACTTCAAAACGGCGCTGGCCAACATCCGGCAATTTGTGACCGACGGAAAAGACCTCGGCGCCACCGGGGTCTTAAACACCACCTGGGCGGACGATGGTGAGGCCCTGCTGAATTTCACCTGGTACGGTCTTGCCTATGGAGCGGCGCACAGTTGGCAAAAGACCGTGGACGATGAGCAGTTCAACGCGAGTTGGGATTGGACGTTTTATCGCGCCGACGATCATCACTTTGCGGGTCAGGTCAAAAGCCTCTCGGAAATCCATACCATGCTGCGCAAGGCGGTTCATTCCGACGGCGAGGATTATTTGATTTGGTATGATGCGATGACCCCGGAGGGGCAGAGCTTCTACCGCCGGCTGGAGCCCGCCGCACACCAGATTCGGATGACCGCCGAAGACGTGATCGCCGACCTTCTGACCAATTCGCACCTGGCGCGCCGCAATGGGGACTTGCTGAATTACACGGAGTTCTCCGCTCGGCGCTTCGACTTCCTCGGCCAAAAGGCCATTTACGTTAAATACATGGGTGATCTTTATTCCCAGGCGCAAGCTCAGGCCTCCGACCCTCATGTTGTTCACCCCCTGCTTGGCCGCATTAATGATTTGACCGATGACATGGGCCACCAAACGACCTTGTTGCGCGACCAGTACCAGAAACTCTGGTTGGGAGATAACCGGCCGTATTTCCTCGGAAACATTCTGGCCCGCTACGATGAAGAGTTGGGACGTTGGGAAGGAGCTGAAAAACGAATCCGCCGCAACCGGAGAATCTACGACCAGCGCGCGCTGCCGCCCCTGATTGAACCGGGAGAGCCCGCGGCGAAGTAAGCGAGAGTCCTTCGCCGTCTTTCTGAGGCCAGTGAGCCTACGGCTCGCCACTGTGAATGAAAAATGCGCAAAACGCCTTGGACTGCGGCGGCAGCAGCTACCGCACTCCAAGGTCTGGAGTTTGTGCATTCCTGATGAAGTGAATGATGAAAGAAAGATAACGGTCGAATGCGAGAATCTCAGCCCTCGCCCCCTTGGGGGAGAGCGAGGCCGGCCACCGGCGTTTTCATCAGCCGGGGCCGGACGGGTGAGGGGGTCAAACTCGTGAGGGCTCCATACCCCTACCGCAAGACGCGCTCCCTGGCACGCACGGCGGAACAGATTGACAAAGCGCGCGATCTTCGCCGCACGCCGACCGAGACGGAACGCGCCGCATGGGACTTGCTTCGCAGCTTGAGGTTTAAGGGGTTCAAGTTCCGTCGCCAGCACCCCGTGGGGGCATACATTGCTGACTTCTGCTGTGTGGAGCGACGCCTGATTGTCGAACTCGACGGGGGTGTGCATGGGCAGCCGAGCCAAGGGAGGAGCGATGCGCGACGGGATGCACACCTTCAGACTCTGGGATACACCGTGTTGCGGCTCCCCAACGGTATAGTTTTGCAGGCCCCGGAGTTATTCGTGGAAAAGGTGCTGAGCTTGGTGTGGTCGCTACCGGAGGCGTTGGGTTAAGCGCGTTTGGTTTGGACCCCCTCACCCGGCCCGCCCCCGCTGGTGAAAGCGCGGGTTGCGGTCCACCCTCTCCCCCAAGGGGGCGAGGGCGGAAGTTCTCATCAGCACGGTTCGAAATGTAGAAACTCAAGACCTTGGACTGCGGTAGCTGCTGCTACCGCAGTCCAAGGTGCCTTCGGCACAGCCAATTTCATGGGAGCGAACTCAGATGTACCTTCGACAAGGTATTGACCGCCGAACCTTTCTACAGGGATTAGCTGCGGCTGGGGCCGCCGGGCACTCGGCACGTCCGTTATTTTCGGAAGAACAAACCGCCACCTCTTCCCGGGAGAAGCTTTCGGTATTTGCCTACTCTGATGTGGCGCTGACCGGCGGCCCGCTGAAGGCGCAGTGGGATCGCATCCACGCCTCCTACATGAAGCTGGACGAGGACCGCCTGTTGAAGGTGTACCGGCAGCGCGCTGGTCTGCCCGCGCCGGGCGAAGACATGGGCGGTTGGTACGACGCCGACGGCTTCGGGCCCGGCCGGGTGTTGGGACAGATCATCTCCGGCTTGGCGAGGTTTTACAGCACTTCCGGCGATGCGGCCACGCAAGCCAAAGTCGAGAGACTGGTGAATGGGTTTGCGGCAACGATTGACTCTGATGACTACTGGTACCCTTCTTTGAAAGCCTCCACGTCGTGTGCCGCTTACACTCTGGACAAGATTCTGGTGGGGTTGTTGGACGCTTGCAATCTTGCCGGCGTGTCCCCGGCGCTCGATGCGGCGCGGCGATGCCTCAAGGGGTCGGCGCGTTACCTGCCGCCTCGGGCCTACGAGCATTTTGAAGCCCCCAGGCAGGAGGCGGTCGACGAACCGTATACCTTGCCGGAGAACATTTTCTATGCGTACGAGACAACCGGGGATCAAGACTATCGTGAATTGGCCAGGAAATACCTGATGGACAGGACCTATTTCGATCCTCTCTCGCGGGGTGAGAACGTCCTCCCCGGCCTGCATGCCTATAGCCACGTGAATGCGTTGTGTTCCGCTTCGCGGGCTTACCTTGTCCTGGGTGAACCCAAGTATTTCCAGGCGGCCCGGAACGCCTGGGAGATGATTACCAAAGCGCAATCCTATGCCTCAGGCGGATGGGCTCCCAATGAGGAATTCGTGGTTCCCAACAAGGGGTTGATGGGGGATAGCCTGACTCATACTCACGCCCACTTTGAAACGCCCTGCGGGTCGTATGCGCATTTGAAGCTCACTCGATACCTGCTGCGATTCACCAGGGAAAGCCGATACGGGGACAGCCTGGAGCGGGTTTTGTACAACACCATGCTGGGGGTGAAGGACCCCAAAGGCGACGGGCACGTCTTCTATTATTCCGATTATCATCCCGCGACGCAGAAAACCTACCATCCCGACAAGTGGCCCTGCTGCTCGGGGACAACTCCCCAGGTGGTGGCGGATTATGTGATCAGCGCCTATTTTCGGGCTGCGGACGGCATCTACATTAACCTCTTCACGCCCTCGGAGGTGAATTGGAAAGTCCAGGGAGCACCCGTGAAGCTCATCCAGAAAACCACCTATCCGGAATCGGATGCCACCGAACTGCGGGTGGAAGTTGCGGCGCCCAGTGAATTCACAATTTATGTGCGCATTCCAGGCTGGCTGCGGTCACCGGCGCAGCTCGCCGTCAATGAAAAGGCCATCTCGATAGCCGCACAGCCAGGGAGTTTTGCCGCCATCCGCCGCCGCTGGCAGACTAATGATACGGTACAGATCCAGCTCCCGTTCTCTTTGCGCCAGGAGCCGATTGACGAGCAACACCCCGAAACGGTTGCCTTGATGTGGGGTCCGCTTATGCTGGTGGCTCTGGACCCGCCTCTGGAGCTTACCAGTAAGTCGGTTTCCGCTTCGATGGGGGGATTCCAATCAACCCCTTACTCGCCGCTGACGTTTGAGGTGCCGAGAGCGCCGGGGAAGCTTCGCTTCCTACCCTTTTGTCGAGTGCAGGAGGAAACCTACACAACCTATGTTAAGGTGACCTAGGAGTAGAATGCCTCACGCCTGGCCGGAAACTATCCTCTTCGGCCATAGCGGAGCAACACTCGAAAATGGGCGAGAAACGGGCTCCCCAGAAGGTAAAATCCGATAGATTTTTGGCTAGGGGCAAAAACGGTCGAAAATGTTTCGCACCGGCCTCTACGGTCGCGTGTCCGCCCACGACCAGAAGACCCTCCCCATGCAGTACCGGGCCATGCGGGAATACGCCGCGTGGCGGGGTTGGACCGTTGTCATGCAGGTCAAGGAAGCCGGCTCCGGCGCAGCGCAACGAGAATCGCGTGAGAGACTCCTGGAGGCAGCGCGTCGCCGGGAGATTGACGGGGTGCTGGTGTGGCAGTTGGATCGGTGGGGCCGCTCGGTACCGGACCTTCTCGCCACGCTCCAAGAGCTGGAACATCTCGGTGTCGGCTTTGTTTTACTTACGGAAGCGCTGGACCCGACCACGCCTGCCGGGGGAGCGATGGCTGGTTTGTTGGCTGTATTCGCTCCCTTCGAGCGGGAGATCCTTCAGGAACGGGTGCGGGCCGGCTTGGCCCACGCCCGGCAGAATGGGAAACGCCTGGGCCGCCCCCGGACGGCGGCACACAAAGCCGGTAACGTGTGCGACTTCTATCGTGCTGGCGTCAGCAAGGCCGAAATCGCCCGCCGGTTGCAGGTCGGGCGCACCTCCGTCCGCCGTATTCTGCAAGAGAGGATGTGACCCTGGGCAGCCGTAATACAGCGGAAAGAAACGCCCTAGGCAAACGCGAAAACATGCCAGTGAAAGTAACTGAATCATATGTGGATTACAGCCCTCCGGTCGACTATGCGGCAATTGCCACGCGCCTTCTGGCCTCGGTGCCGGAAAAATATCTTGTTGGCCTAGATTCAGTTGTTCTCTGCAACTTGTCAGGTCAGCCTCGAAAGCTACGGACAGGCAAATTACCGCGACGGGGTCGCCGCATAAGGCGGGAACATGTAGCGGGACTTTACCACCCAGAATGGCGAGGACAAAAGGCTTGGATACAGGTCTTCGTGGACCAAATCAAAATGCCGCCCCGTTCTTTGCGTTGGATTGGCCTGCTTTGTGACGTTGTTCTCGGACACGTGCTGTATCACGAACTTGGACATCATGTGCATACTATCCGCCCCGAATACCGAGAGAAGGAGGACGTGGCCGACAACTGGGCCGTTCGGTTTTCTCGCAATCACGTGCGGAAGACTTATTGGTTTCTTTATCCCCTACTTCGTGGCATCGCACTGCTTCGAAAGGCCACCCTTAAACTTGCTAACAGCAATCGCGTCCCAGCAAAGCGTATTCGATGACGGGTGGGTAGAGCCACGCAGGCTTGCCGCAAGGACACGTTACATGGGATTGCCGATTGGCTCACTCGGTATCAGGCAGCCCTACCTCCGCGTCAAGCACGCTTCCCCATACTCACCGCTTTCCTATGGTCGCAGATCCAGTTCCAGCAGAGTGACCGTGAGTGGACTGAACGTGAACTCGAACTGTGTCCCGTGGATTTCCGCCGGCCGCGAACTGAATGAAACCTGTTGCGGATCATCGCGGCTGTTCATAACCTCAGAGGTCCCGGCGTGCACGTGGTCTTCGAGGGTAAGAATGGCGCCTTCCGATACGCCCGCCTGCTCACGCCGCTCCGGGTCTTACGCCCAGCTTTCCGGCAAATACCGCCGCCAATCCACGGGCAGACTGGCCGTCTTCGTCTTCACCGACAAACTCACCGCCACCCGGCAGTTCTCCTGTTTACCCACCTGCCCGCAGTACTGCCGCGCCACGCCCACCGAGTGCGTGCCTTTCTTTACCAACCCGGTATCGTCCACTACCCAGGCTCCAAGGGGCAACCGCGCGTCGTCAATCGGGATGGAGACTCGCCGTTACCTTCCCTTGTCCAAACCAACGTTGTTGTAACTGTGCCCTACTCAGCCCGCAGTGCGTCTACGGGTGAAATGGAGGCGGCGCGGCTGGCCGGAATTATTGCCGCGAAAAATGCGCAGACGGCGAGCGCACTGGCAGCCGCGGTTAGCGCGAGAGGATCCCAACTGGAAACGCCATAGAGCTGTGCGGAGATCAGGCGTCCGGCGCCGATGGAAAGAGGCACCCCGAGCGCCAGCCCGATCATCACGCGTTTAAAGGCTCCGCGCAGGACCATTTGGACCACGTTGGCGCGATCCGCGCCCAGGGCCATGCGAATGCCGATTTCGTTCGTGCGTTGCGCAACCGAGTAGGCAGTTACGCCGTAGAGTCCGACGGCGGCAAGGAGGAGAGCGACGATCCCGAACAGGCCGGCGAGACTGGCCACGGCGCGCTCCTGGTCAAAGGAGAGATCAATTTGCTGCTGCATCGTCCGCACGCTGGTGATGGTCAAGTTGGGATCGAGGTCCGCCAAGGTCCTCCTCAGCAGCGGCTCAAGCGTGCCGGGAGGGGTGCGGGTCACCAACATGATTCCGCCGATAAAGTGCGATTGCAGCTCGACCCGAGCCATCAGGTCCTGCTTATAGTGGACGGTCTGAGCGAGGGGCACATAGAACATAGGACGCGCGGGCCGGCTTAAGGCGAAGCCCGCAAACTTCGCGTCGCGCACCACGCCGACGATGCGGAAATTTCCGCTATTTTCCGGAAAATCAAGGCCGAAGTGCTGATCCACCGGGTTTTCGCTGCTTTTGAAAAAGCGCTTTACAAAGGCTTCGTTCACCACCGCGACCAATTCGGCGGTTTCGTTGTCGGCGCGGGTAAAAGCCCGCCCCCGCAAAACCGCGATGCCGAAATTCTGAAGGTAGTTGGCACTCACGCGGTCCCATGACGCGCCGGATTCCTCATCGATTTTGGCGGGAGGATGTCCGGCCACGTAAATGAGCTCGCCCCAGTTGTTGGTGAGCGGATTATAGAGCGCGAGTCCGCTTCCCTGCACTCCGGGCAGACGATCGAGACGATCTTCCAACTCACGGTAGAGCGCGGCCAGCTTGGCCTCGGTATAGGTGGCGAGGGGATGGTGCAGCTCCACCACCACTCGTCCCGGAACTCGATATCCAAAATCCTGGTGTTCGAGCTTGTTGAGGCTGCGCGCCAGCATCGTGGCGCCGGCGACCAACACCACCGACACCGTGGCCTGCAAGATCAACAACCCTTGGCGGGCGAAAGAGGAATGATCGCGGGTGCTGCGGCCCGCCCCGTGCAACGCTTCCGCGGGATCGGTGCGGGTGGCAAACCAAGCGGGGGCGGCGCCAAAGATCACTCCCGAAAGCAGGGCCAATCCGAAAGTGAATGCCAGGGCCACGAACGAGGGCAAGGGGCTGATGGGAAGGAAGTGGGCGCTGTGGAAGGCCAGCGTCAGCAGCAGGCGCGCCGCGCCCACCGCCACTAGAATGCCGGCCACGCCGCCGCCGATCGCCAGGAGCACGCTTTCCGTGAGCGCCTGGGCAATAATCTGCCGCCGCGTGGCGCCGATGGCCATGCGAATGGCGGTTTGGCCGCGCCGCGCCACCGCCCGCGCCAGCAGCAGGTTCGCGACATTGGCGCAGGCAATCAGCAGCACCAGGCCGCAGACGGAGAGCAGAATCTCGAGGCTGCGCCCGTACTCTTCCTTCATCTCGGCGACCCCGGCGCCGGCCGGGATCACGTGAATGACCTGCTTGGGAAGCACGCGAAGCACGTCCGGCATCCAGTTGGCGGGATACCCGGAATCATACTGGATCCATCGGCGCAGCACGCCGGTGAGGCGCGGCCCCATGCCCTCGATCGAAGCCCCCGGCCGCAGGCGGCCCATCATGCGCAGCCATGCCGCCACGGATTGGTGCAGGAGTCCGCCTTCACCGCTAATCAAGGGCTCCTGCTGCACCGGGATCCAAATATCCGGCGGATCGCTGCGCAGCGTTTCGCCGAAGAATCCGGGCGGAGCCACCCCGATCACGGTGAACGGGTGACCCTCGATGAAGAAGCTGGAACCCACTACCGAAGGGTCACTGCCATAGCTGTTCTGCCAGGCACGATGGCTGAGCACCACCACCGGCGGCGCGGCGGGCCGGTCGTCATCGGGGGTAAACACTCGCCCGCCGAAGGCGCGCACTCCCAGCATGGAGAAATAACTCCCCGTAACGTATTCGGAGCGCAGGGGCCGGGCCGCCAATTCACGTTCGCGCCGCACGCTTTGGAGCGCGCCGCCGGCCTGGAAAGCCGCCACCTGTTCAAACTCCGGCGCCTCCGCCTTCAGCCGTTCGTAGAGTGGGAAGGAGTAGAATCCCCATGTGTCCTGCGGGCCCCCCTCGACGCAGCAATCGTCGCCCTCCCCGACGCGGTAGAGTCTTCCGGCATCCGACACCGGCAGGGATCGCATCATGACGGCGTGAATCAAGGTGAAGATGGCCGTGGTGCCGCCGATTCCGAGCGCCATGGTGATAACCGCCGCCGCGGTAAACACCGGCGACTTGCGAAACTGTCGCACCGCGTAGCGAAGATTGCTGAGCAGTTCTGGCATCACAAACCTCCTAACTCCAATACGAGGGCGGGTTGCAGCGGGTTCCGACAAAGTCGAAACTCCCAGCCACCCCCCGGGCAGTCGGGCACGGTTCTCGGTTTGTCCTGTCTTTATTGACGCGTTCGGGGGCAGTTCGTAAGCAGAGCGGGGTAGCGGTCACTGCTTTTCGTGATCGTGGGCTTTTCTGATGCCCGATACCTCAGCGGCAGCTTCACATCGTCAGCGTGGATGGGGCGTGCCGTCACCGTTGCCTTACCCCAAGCAAAATTGTCTTAACTTCGCCACGGCGGGCCGTGCTATGTTACCGAGGGGAATGAAATCCCGGGCGAGATTCGCTGGGAGGACGAGGATGGCGGTGACACCGGATACAAAAGCCGCGGCGACGACAGCGGGGGAGACGCTCGCGCTGCCCGAAGTTCGCCCCAGACCAAAGCGTTATCTGGCGCTGGATGCCTTTCGGGGATTCATCATGGTCGTGCTCGCCTCCCGCGGGTTCGGTTTCTCAGGATTGCAGGGTGATCCCACCTGGGGCCGCATTGCGCATTGGTTCGATCACGTTCCCTGGGAAGGTGGCGTTTTCTGGGATATGATTCAGCCCTCCTTCATGTTCATGGTAGGCGTGGCGATGCCGTTCGCGCTGGCCCGGCGCCGGGAGTTGGGCGCCACGGACCGCGATAACCTCCGCCACGTCCTGGTGCGCTCGATTTACCTCATCATCCTGAGTCAAGTCATCATCTGGGTTGATGCCGGCAGAATCCGGCCGCAACTGATCAATGTCCTCTCTCAGATCGCGTTCACTTACTTCTTTACCTACCTGATTATGCAGTGGCGCTGGCGCTATCAGGCGGTTGCCGCGGTGGTGCTGCTGGCGGGTTGGACCGCCCTGTTCTTTGCTTTTCCTGGACCCGACGGGCCCTTTTCCCCACGGAATCACATCGGCCTGAGAGTGGACCGCGCAATTTTTCACTATGACTATGACCCGGCCTACTCCACGCTCAATTTCATTCCCAGCACGGTGTGGACGCTCGCCGGCGCGTGGGTGGGGCGCATGCTGATGACCTCGAATGCGCAATGTGCCACGGCCATCTTGGCCGTGCCCCTTCACGGGCGGGACGCCCGTGGCACCTCGCACGGAAGCAATTTAAAGAAGCTGGCCGGCGGCATGATTCTGTGCTTTGCTCTCGCGTTTGCATTGCATCCATGGATTCCTTTTATCAAGCAGCTCTGCACCGCATCGTTCATTCTCTACAGCCTCGGATGGGTGCTGTTTATGTTGATCGGATTCTACGTGGTCATCGAAATGATGGGATATCGGAAATGGACCTTTCCGCTGGTGGTGGTGGGGATGAATTCGATCTTCATCTATTTCGTGAGCGAGGTTCTGTTTGAGTGGCTGGACCGGGCTGTCGGTGTGTTTACATTCCACTACAACTTTATTGGCAAGCTCGCCCCTGTTGCGCAAGCCACGACCGTGCTGTTGGTGATGTGGTACGCGTGCTACTGGCTGTATAAGCGCGCAATCTTTTTCAAACTTTAAAATGTGACCGCCCGGTGCCACAAATTTCCGCCGAGAGACGTATTAGCCTCAGGAACGGCCATACGGGCATGGAGGCAACCGGTGGATGTGGCGAGCGCGGGCGGGCTACGCAGCATGTTGAATCCGGATCGAGGAATCGAGGCCGCAGAGGGTGAATCCGGCTGGATGGGAGCGGGTTTCGAAGCTGTCTTCCTCAAGCACTACGCCCGGATTGTCGGCGTCCTGTACCGCTTGCTGGGTGACCGTACCCGAGCCGAAGAACTGGCCAACGACGTCTTCTGGAAGCTCTACCGGCAGCCGTGGTGGCCGCAGTCCGATGGCGACGTCGGGGGCTGGCTTTGCCGCACTGCCACGAATCTGGGAATTGACACCCTGCGCGCGCGGGCTCGGAGGGAGCGTTACGAGCAGGCCGCCGCGCGCGTGCAGATTGAAGCCGGCGCCCCCGCCGATCCTCTCGAGGAAGTCCTGCGTGCCGAAAGGTCCCGTCGAGTGCGCGCGGTCCTGGCCCGGCTCAAGCCCGCCCAGGCCCAAATCCTGATTCTGCGGGCCAGCGGGCTTTCCTACAAGGAACTCGCCGAGGCGCTGGATATCAAGTTGGGAACGGTGGGGACGATGTTGGTGCGAGCCGAGGCGGCGTTCGAAAAGCAGTTTCGGGGAATGTATGGAAACAAGGAGGCGTCATGAACTGTCTTGCCGATGGGATCCTGCGTGCCAGACTCGATGGTGAATTGAGGGGCGAGGAGTCGGAGGAAGTCGATCGTCACCTCGAGTCGTGCTCGATTTGCCGGCGGAGGGCGGAGACCCTCACTCACAGCGCGGAGCACGTGCGCGTGGAATTGGCGGCCCTGGCGCCACGCTCTGAGGACGAACTCAGTGGCGCCGGGCTCGCCCTCGCGCGCTTCCAGACCGAGACGCGGCCGGAAGCTGCGCCCCCCTCGATTTTCAGCCGCCTTTTCCCGGCCCGCTTGCGGCCCGCTTGGGTGGCCGCATCCGCGCTCACTGTACTCGTGGCTTGCTTCAGCTTTGCTCCAGCACGCAGTTGGGCCCAGCGCTTGCTGGCGATGCTGCGCGTCCAACACATTGCGGTGGTTCCTATTGACTCGCAGGCGTTCGCGGGGTCGCAGGGCGCCAAATCCTCGGAAAAGATGATCGGCCAGTTCATCTCTGACAACATTGTGGTCACGATGCACTCCGACCGACCCCAGAGCGCCCCCGACGCGGCCCAAGCCAGCCAGCTTGCGGGATTCCCGGTGCGCCTCGTGGGGAGCCGCTCAGATGCCCCCCAGATTTCCGTTGTAGGAGAGCAGGGCTTCCAGATGACCCTTGACCGGGATCGCCTGCAAGCCATCCTGGACGAGTTTGGGCGCCGCGACCTGCAATTGCCCACATCCCTTGACGGTGCATTGCTCGCGGTTCATATACCCAAATCCGTGGCGGCGGTCTACGGCAAATGCCCCGAGCACGGTGCGAACAATTCCACCAATCCACCCAAGGCTGCCGATTTGGCGGGCTGTGTGATGCTGGCGCAAGTTCCCAGCCCCACCGTCAGCGTACCCCCTGAACTCAATATTCAGCAGTTGGCCACGCTGGCTCTGCAAGCGGCCGGCATGAGTGCCCAGGACGCGCAGGCCTTCTGCCAAACCGTGGACTGGACATCGACGCTGGTGGTGCCCATTCCGCGCGACGCGGGATCGTATGAGACCACGAGCGTGGACGACGTCCAGGGCACGCTCATCACTTTGCGCGGGTGGAGGAGCGGGATGCCAGGGTACTCGCTCTTGTGGGTGAAAAATGGCATCATATACTCGCTGACCGGCTTTGGCAGCGCCGACCAGGCCGTGCCGCTGGCGGATTCGCTGGAATAGGGGTCGCATCACTGCCGCCTGCCGAACATATTGCCATCCAGACGTGGGGGCTGCGGAAAGTCTATGGCCAGAAGGTGGCCGTCCGCAGCCTGACGCTCGAAGTTCGGCGCGGCGAAGTGTTCGGCTTTCTCGGTCCGAACGGCGCGGGCAAGACCACCTCGATGCGAATCCTGCTGGGACTGGCAGCTCCCAGCGATGGCCGCGCCCTGGTGCTGGGGCAGCCTGCCGGAGATGTGGCCGCTCGCCGCAAGATCGGTTTCCTCCCCGAGCATTTCCGTTTTTATGACTGGCTGACCGCCGCCGAACTTCTCCGCTTTCACGGCCGGCTATTCGCGATGTCTCCGGCGAACCTTCACTCGCGCGTGCCTGCCCTGCTGGATCTGGTCGGCCTCACGGAACATCGGGACAAGCGCCTGCGGGATTTCTCCAAGGGGATGTTGCAGCGCATTGGCCTGGCGCAGGCGCTGCTGAATGATCCCGACCTGATCTTCCTGGATGAACCCACTTCCGGCCTCGACCCGGTCGGCCGGCGACTGGTCCGCGATATCATCAAGGCGCAGCGCGACCGGGGTGCCACCGTCTTCCTCAATTCTCACCTCCTGAGCGAAGTCGAAATCACCTGCGATCGTGTGGCCTTCATCAAGCATGGCGAAGTCCTGGAGTCCCGCGAATTGCGCAACGCGGGGGGCGAAGCGCTGCGGGTTTCCGTGCGGGCGCGAAAACTCTCGCCGGAAGCCGTCAGCGGGCTATCCCAGTGGGCCTCCGCGGTGCGGTCGGAAGGCGAGCGCTTGACCTTCACGGTCGCGGACACCGAGGTCTTGCCGGAAATCCTCCGCTTCCTGGTAGCGCACGGCGTGGACGTGTACGAAGTCACTCCCCAGCGGACGTCCCTGGAAGAGCTTTTCCTCCAGATCGTCGGCACCGACGGAGGCCTGTAATGGGCCTCTGGATCATCGCCGGCATCACTTTTCGTGAGGCTGCTCGCAAGAAAGTGCTTTGGATGGCTTTGGCGGCCGGGTTGGCGTTTCTGTGTCTGTTTGGGACAGGACTGTATTTTGAGCTGCAAGACTTCCGGCCCGGCGACAACCCCATCATCAAGCGCGAGGGGGTCAGCGCCTTGATCATGGTGGGCCTTTATGCCGTGGATGCGATGGCGATCGTGATGACCGTGCTGACTTCCGTGGACACCCTGTCGGGAGAGCTGGCGTCGGGGACCATCCAGGCCGTGGCCACCAAGCCTATCGCACGATGGGAAATCCTGTTGGGGAAATGGCTGGGTTTTGTGGGCATGCTGACCCTCTACGTCGCGCTCATGGTGGGTGGAATCACCGTAGTATCCTATTTGCTGACCTGGCGCGCTCTGGGGGGCCTTCTGCCCCATCACTTGCTGCGCGGGGCGGGCCTGATCTGGCTGGAATGCGTCCTCATGCTTTGCCTGACGTTCCGCATGGGCACGAGCTTTTCCACCCTGACCAATGGGGTGGTGGCGCTGGGGCTGCACGGCGTCGCCTTCATCGGCGGGTGGATCGAACAAGCCGCCGCTCTGACCCACAGCCCGCGCGCCCTCAACGTGGGGATCGCGGCCAGCCTCATCATGCCCAGCGAGGCCCTGTGGCGGCGCGCCGCCTTCGAGATGCAATCCCCCCTCTTGAATGCCCTGGGCTTCTCGCCCTTCAGCGCCGCCTCCGTCCCCAGCGGCTTCATGATCGTCTATGCCTGCCTTTATATGACCCTGGCTCTTGCCCTGGCCGTCCGCAAGTTCTCCCAGCGCGACTTGTAGCTAACCGCTCACAGCCGACAGCCAACAGTTAGCGGGTAGCGCATCAGAGTATGGCAAACTACGCCCCACTCTGATGCGCTACCCCGCTTCACGGCAGCCGGTTACCATCAGAACCACTACGTTTTGCACCCTGCCCCGCTGGGCCTAGCTGACCAACGCCTCATGGACCTTGGTGACGGCCGCGACGACGACGTCCAAGTCGGCGTTGGTCCATTTCGGACCGAGATACATGCTGGCGTAACGGTTCTTCAGGTCAACTGATCGCGGGCAACAATCGGGTCCATATTGCATTGCCTTTCCCCGGGGGGTATTGAACGACGGCCAGAGCGGATGGGGCGCCACCTTTTCCGCGATGTATTCCATGGTGGGCAGAATCGTCGTGCCCTGGATCCCGACATGCATCGGTACGTTTTCGGCTGTCATGGCCTTAATAAATTGGTCGCGCAAATCTTTGGAGGGCAGAAGCAGATCAAGGCTGATACCGATCTCTCCTTCGGGATCGTTGCTGGGCCGCAGCTTGATGCCGGGCAAAGCCTTTAGTTTTTCCGTCACGTAGCGGTACATCCGACGATGGTTGGCGAGCGCGGTTTCCATCTTACGGACCTGGGCGCACAGAACCGCCCCGGTCTCTTCATTCAGGCGGTAATTGATACCAACCATCGTTGTCTCGTCGCCGTGGCCGCGTTGCGGTGGGCTCAAGCCCAGGGCGGGCCGGAAGGTGGCCCTCACCCCACCCATATCGTGAAACCGGATGGCTCGTTCAAACAGCGCTTTGTCATTGGTGATGACGCAGCCGCCTTCTCCGGAGGTCATCATTTTGGCGGTTTGGAAGCTGTAGATTCCGATGTCCCCGATGGTGCCTGTCCGTTTGCCCTTATAGATGGCGCCAATCGCTTCCGCCGAATCTTCCAGCACCTTCAGGTTATGCTCGCGCGCGATGGCCATAATTGCGTCCATATTCGCCACGGTGCCGGAAAGGTGCGACGGGATGACCACTTTGGTTTGCGGCGTGATCTTTCTTTTGAAATCTTCGGGATCCATGGCGAAGGACTCGTCAATTTCGCAGAATACGGGCAATGCCCCGGCCAGCATGATCACGTTGTAGTCGGAATGCCACGTTTCGGCAGGCAGGATGACTTCGTCACCCGGTCCCACGCCCAGCGCGTTAATCGCAACGTGGAGCGCGGCGGTTCCGGATGTCACCCCCAGCGCGTACTTGACGTCCATGAGTTTTTGGAACTCCTCTTCGAAAGTCTTGGCCTTTTCTGGCGGCGTGAACCCGCCAAAGCGAAACAAGCTGCGTGTCTCAATGGCTTCATCCACCTCCCTCTTTTCTTCCTCGCCAATGAAATTAGCCCCCTCGAAATCCGTTCGCAGTGGGGTTGAGCGTACGGGCGTTCCGCCATTGATGGCGAGGCGCGGAGCGGCCGCTCCCGCTAATAGGGGAGCTGAGGCGGCCGCGGAAACTGCGGTAAGAAATGTTCTCCGGCTCATTCCTGACACGTCATCTCTGGTCATAACATTCTCCTCCTAAGTTGGCTGGATGACTTAAAATGGGCAGGGCGCAGGCTCGGCCCCTTCCTGAGGCCGCGATTCTACCACAAAGGCTATAGGGTGGGGTCACAACACCTTCTAGCAGATCGCGTTCCAGGAACGTCTACCGGTTCCGACCCCGCAACAACGGCTAGTCGCCTAGCCACCGAAGGGCGAGGGACGGCATCGATAGCCGTCTCCGGATCAGGTCGGAACAGCTCAGAAGGGATGGCGCGGGGAGCGGCCTCTCCAACCGCTGGGGACGTAGTCCGCACGTCGCCGGACTGGTTTGGGGCTCCGAAAATATAGAAACTCCAGACCGTGGGTTTCACCCACGGCTAATGACATTGGACCTCTTCGAGGTCCCCGGTGGAAACGTCTCTTTGATTGCACCCCGGTGTGAGAAGGTTCTTGGGGATTCTTTCACACCTTCGCGCTACCCACTTTCGGTGGTCTGTCTCGTTCATTTGTCGAGGCAATTCGTCTAGCGAATTCATCCAGATCATTTGCCTGGACGGCGCGCATGACAATTTGTCATCATCCATATTTCTTGCCACATATCTCGATTATGTACTTGACAAATACAATAATGATTATAGAATAATAGATTATGCTGGCTGTTGCCGGCGGACTGGAAAGACTGCGGACCGAACCAAGGGTTTGGCCGAGAACCGAAGACGGCAGACGCTGGATCGAAGGTGGGGATGCCCGACATGGGCTCGGGGGAACACCTCAGAAGCCAGTTCCTAGGCGCAGGTTGGCGATACCGTCGTGGCCAAACGCGGCCGTAGAAAACCATGAAACAAAGATTGTCTGTGTAGATGTTGATGATAATAAAGGTAGTTATCGATATTTGCCATGATTCCATCAAATTGCCAAGTCATTGAAATTAAATATGTTAACAAGACTGTGGAGCACGGTGCTGGGAAAAAAGGGGGACCTAAAAATGCAGGTAAGTCAGTATAAGTTATTGAAAACAAATGTAGAAAAAATGTCAGTTTTTGGCTCTGAGCAGATGTTGTTGAAAAATAGGCTACTTATAATTGATCTGTGCAGAAGTTATTGAAAAGAATGCGGGTTATTCAGAATGGAGCGGGATCAGAAAGCCGACCTTGAGAGCCTGCGCCTTATTTGGCATGAGGCGAGCGAAGCTTTGGAGTGCGGCCGCGAAGCTGCCGCTTTGCCTCCAGCCAGCTTGCTGGCTGCAAAATGCGGATCGTGGGTCAATTTGATGTAGAGGCGGCTTTACGCCGCCATTTGGCGAGGTAAACTCGCCGCTACGTTTCGGGGGCGAGGTAAACTAGCCGCTGCAACACCAAATTGACGCGCCCCCGAGGTTCCCGCGAGCAAGCTCGCGGGGAGGAAAGCGGCAGCTTCGCGGCCGCACTCCAAAGCTTCGCCGAGGAGGAGGAACAAGGTGGCGCCAGACCGCCGCAGTCCAAGGTGCCTTGGGCACCTGCATTTTGAGCGTAGCGGGCTAGGCCGCGGGGCGCTCGAGCCAGCAGCGCCGACGGCCCAACCCCCGCGTGAACACTTCCCCGTTTCGACTATCGGTAGTTTCAGGTGAGAACATGAATCCATTTGCGGAAGTCGCGAATCACCAATCGCCCATCACCCATGTCGAAGCTCCAATCGCCCGAACACCCCATGAAGTCCTACCCGCTCCCGCAGTAGCCCGGGGAGGTGATCGGGATGAGAACCTGGCGGCGCTTTGCCCTCCCCAATTGACGAGTTTTGCAAATCGCGCTATTTTGCTACACAGCGTCACGGGGACAATTCCAGTGGTCCCTCCAGTTGGGCCTATGGCGTTCACAATTCGCAACCTGAAGATTCGCGACCAGATGCTTCTGGTAACTCTTCCCCCTTTATTTGTCTTGCTTTGCGCGGTAGGGCTCTTCTTTTACGCGTATTGGAGCGCCATCAACCACGGGCAAGCGGCATTGCGGTCCAAAGATAGCGTGGTACGCGGTCAGTCTTTCCTTCGGCACGCTACCGAAGCTTCGATGGCCGTCCGGGGGTATATCCTGACCCACCGGAAGGATATGCTTGCCCCTTACGACAAGGCCGTCGCGGATGGCCTGGCCGATCTCAACGCCCTGAGCGACTTGGACGCGGCTGATCCTGGACAGCCAGAAGAGATTAATCGAATTCGGGCGGAATTCGGGCAGATGCAAAAACAATGGGCGCTGCCCGCCATTGAAAAAGTCCGCGCCGGCGTGAATTTCGATACCGCCGCGACCTTGTTGGAAGGCCAGGAGCACCTGGATGCGATTGGCTCTGACGTGTTGAAGTTGCGGAAAGAAGATGAGGGGGAGACTGCCAACGGGATGATGGGCGCGGAAAATCTGATCCGGCGCATGGTGGTGGTGGGCGTCAGCTTAGCGGTGCTCCTGGGCGGCGTCCTGGTTTTCCTGACCGGGGTGGTGACGCGCCTGATCGTGGCTCCGGTCCTGCAACTCATCGACGCTTCCGAGCAGGTGGGGCGTGGCGACTTTGCCCCCACCCTTCCTTCCCCCGCCGATAACGAATTTGGGATTCTCTCCCGAAGCTTCTCCCACATGACCAACACCCTGCGGCGCGAACATGAGGAAATCGCCTCCTTGAACCGGTTTTCCGAGGCAGTTAACCAATGCACCTCGGAAATTGAGGTTTACGACCTGCTTCTGCACTCCTTGAAAGAGCGGTTCCAACCGCGGCAGGTCATCATCTTCAAATTGAACCAGGCCGAGAATTTCCTGGAGCCGGCCGCCACCCTGATACCTCTTCCGAAGGAAGTCGGAGCCTGGCCGGTGATCGAAGAACCCCACAATTGCAAAGCGGTACGCACCGGGCGCTCCTTCGTGGTAAATGACGTGCAGCTTGAGCCGCTCTGCCCCTCCAAGTTCGCCTTGCCTTCGGAAGGAAGTTATTATTGCGGACCCCTGATCGCCGGCGGCATCCTCATCGGCTCCGTCCGCATGGAGGCGGCCAAGGATCTTTGGACCCCTGACCGCCAGCGCTTGCTGGAGAGTTATCTAGGCGGCGCCGCCTCGGCGCTTTCCAACCTGCGCCTCCTCGGCAGGATGAAGGAACAGGCCAACATCGACAGCCTGACGGGGCTTTATAACCGGCGCTTTCTGGAGGATTACGCGCGCAAGGTTTTTGCCATGGCCCGGCGGCGTCAGCAGCCCGTGGGGATGATCATGCTTGACTTGGACCGCTTCAAAGGCTTCAATGATGCCTACGGACATGAAATCGGCGATCGCATCCTGCGCCACTTTGCCAAGACGGTTACCGCCTCGATGCGCGAAACCAACCTCGCCTCCCGATACGGGGGAGAGGAATTTATTGTCCTGCTGCCGGATACGAACGCGAAATCCAGCACCTTGGTGGCCGAGCGCATCCGCAAAGCCGTGTTATCAATGGTGGTGCCTTCCAACACCGAAAAGCCGCTCCCCCAGCTCACGGTAAGTATTGGCGTCGCGGCTTTCCCTGAACATGGCCAGAACCTGGAGGAGATCATCCAGGCTTCGGATAAGGCTCTGTACGAATCCAAGCGCAGCGGGCGCAATCGCGTGACGGTGGCCTCGACGCCGGAAGCTGCGGCGAGCTAGGATGACCAAACCTATGACCCAATATTCTCGCGGACTGCGGGCCCGCGCCAAGAAGATCAAGTTGCTGCTCATGGATGTGGACGGAGTCTTGACCGACGGGAAATTCTATTACCTGCCCCTGCCCCGGGGCGGCATGCTGGAAACCAAAGGTTTTGACTCGCGCGATGGCTTGGGCCTCCGCTTGGCCCACCATGCTGGCCTCAAAACCGGTATCATTACCGGACGCAGCTCGCCGGTGATCGAATATCGCGTCAGGGATTTGGGAATCCAATACCTTCAGCAAAATGCCCTGGAGAAGATCGCGCCCTACGAAAGAATTTGTAACGCCGCCCAGGTGGGGGACGCGGAAGTTTGCTATGTGGGCGACGACCTGACGGACCTGCCCTTGCTCACCCGCGTGGGCTTGGCCGTCAGCGTGGCCAACGGCGACGATCTGGTGCGCAAGCACGCCCACTTCTGCACGCGCCGGCCGGGCGGCGCGGGCGCGGTGCGCGAGGCTATCGAGCTGATTCTGATCGCGCAAGGGAAGTGGGACGCGATCTTGAAATCCTATCTGCGCGGCGACCGCGCCCTGAACCTTAAACACGCGGAGGATACCGATCAAACTCGCTCGGCGCACCCCCCCCGCGCGCGGCGCCAACCCCGCGGGGGCGCTCTTCACAACCCATCTAAATGATCTGTTAGGCGATGGTTTTGATCTTTCTGGGAAACGGCGATGGTACGTTCGAACCACCTACAAACCTGCTGGTACTGGACGGGGTCAATGCGGTTATGGTGGGCGACTTCAACCATGACGGCGTGGCGGACCTGGCGGTAAACTATGCACAAGAGAATGCCGTTTCGATTCTTTTGGGCAACGGCGACGGGACCTTGAGCGCGCCACCAAGGCCTTGCGAACACCCGTCGAATCTGCATGAGGCCGACCGCATCGATGACCACGTTTGGACAGGGAATTCTCACGGTAAATTTGTTCTAGGGGGATCGCCACAGAATCATGATGGACTTTGGTGGAGTCGGGCCGCCCTCCCCCCCTGTATCGGGACACTTTAATCCATCAGCCGACGGGCATCGGCCCGTAAAGGTTGGACGAAGACCCTTTTGGGAGATGGCGGCGTCGTGGTGGACCCGAAGCACGTGCGGCGGAATCCTCGCGTGTTCCCGACATCCACCCAGTTGGCGGCCCTATACACCGTCCCCCGAAAACGTTGCGGGTCAACAAAGGTTTCCAGCGACAGCACGCCATGACCGAACATTGCTTCCCAATCGCTCGCCAGACGCCTTTGGCAGAGAGACAGAACCCGCGACCCCAGATTGAAAACACGCCAGTCGGGCAGGATGAGAAAGCGGCTGTTGTTGACCACCAACTTCAAGCGGCTATAGCGCTGACGAAAGTCCCAACCGATCCAGCGATCGCGCGCCGCGCACTTGAGGGCGGAGGCCGAAAAGCTCAGCAGGGCCACCCATTCCTCCCGCCAGGTGGCGACATACCACAGGGTTTCGCTGATCTTCGGCAATGCCCCCAGGTAGTGATACTGTTGCATCAACTCCTGGAAACGAGACTCTTCGAAAGAACAAACCGGCCGGATAACGACATCGCCATTTAATAAATTTATTATGGGACATTATGAATCGACTTGACGTGAATAGGTACTATGTGTTAAAGTGTAGCTGGAAGTACTACTTTCGGAGCCTATAGGCACAATGGGGAGGAAGAAAGGCATTATGTTGACAAACCAGGGCAAGACGAATGAGCCAGAAGAAGCCCTCGAACTGGAAGCGGTCGAGCCGCCGTCCGGGCAGGACGCCCCGGGATTCCCCATTGTCGGCATCGGCGCGTCGGCCGGGGGGCTGGCGGCGTTCGAAGCCTTCTTTTCCGCCATGCCCGCCGACACCGATCCCGGCATGGCCTTTGTCCTGGTGCAACACCTGGCCCCGGACCACAAGAGCATCCTCACCGAATTGGTCAGGCACTACACCCGCATGCAGGTCTTCGAAGTTGCGGATGGGATGGAGGTCAAGCCCAACTGCGCCTATATCATCCCTCCTAACCGGGACATGGCCTTGCTCAACGGCACGCTCCAGTTGTTGGGCCCGGCCGCCCCGCGCGGCCAGCGCCTGCCGATTGACTTTTTCTTCCGCTCCCTGGCCCAGGACCGGCACGAGCGGGCCATCTGCATTGTGCTCTCGGGCACCGGCAGCGACGGCACCCAGGGGGTGCGGGAGATCAAGGGCGAGGGCGGCATGGTGATGGCGCAGGAGCCCAAATCCACCGAATACGACGGCATGCCGCGCAACGCCATTGCCACCGGCTTGGTGGACTATGTGCTGCCGGCGGCCGAGATGCCGGCCCAGCTTATCGCCTACGTCGCGCACGCGTTCGGAAAAACCTCCCTCCCTGCCACCCCACCGCCCCCCAAAACCGAAGACGTGCTGAGAAAGATATTCCTGCTGCTGCGTGCCGAAACCGGTCACGACTTTTCCCAGTACAAGCGCAACACCATCTTCCGCCGCGTCGAGCGGCGCATGGCTGTCCACCAGATCAAGGGGCCGGACGAATACATCCGCTATTTGCAGAAAACCCCGGCCGAGTTGGACGCGCTCTTTCGCGACCTGTTGATCGGCGTCACCCGTTTCTTCCGCGACCCGGAAACCTTCCAGGTGTTGCAGGAACAGGCCATCCCGCGGCTTCTGAACGGCAAACCCAAGGGCGCGGTGATTCGCGTCTGGGTGCCCGGCTGTTCCACCGGCGAGGAGGCCTACTCCATCGCGATGCTGCTCCACGAGGGCCTGGAGGCCTTGAAGCAGAGTTTCAAACCCCAGGTGTTTGCCACCGACATTGACCGCCACGCCATCGAATGCGCGCGCGTCGGCGTCTACCCGGCCAGCATCGCCACCGACATCTCGCCGGAACGTCTGGCGCGCTTTTTCTCCAGGGAGACGGACGGCAGCGCCTATCGCATCCATAAAGATATCCGCGACATGGTGATCTTTTCCGAGCAGGACGCGATCAAAGACCCGCCGTTTTCCAAGCTCGACCTGATCAGTTGCCGCAATCTGTTGATCTACATGGGAGGGCAACTACAGAAGAAGCTCATCCCCCTGTTTCATTACGCGTTGAACCCGGGGGGCATGCTGGTCCTGGGCACGTCGGAGAGCGTGGGCGAGTTCGTGGACCTCTTTGCCGCGGTGCATCGCAAGGCGAAACTGTATCAACGCAAAGAAGAGACGGCCCGGGCACGCCGCCTGGGGTTTTTCCCGGATTCACCGAAAGATGGATCCGTCCCCGGGCGCTCCGAGAAGGCGCCCAGCGAAAGCAAGCGCGCGGGGCGCGAACTCACCGAGCGGGCGCTGCTGCAACAGTACGCCCCGCCCGGCGCGCTCGTTAACGAACGCGGCGACATTCTCTACCTCCACGGTCGCACCGGCAAGTACCTGGAACCGGCCCCCGGCGAGGCCGACTTGAACATCCTGAAGATGGCCCGCGAAGGGTTGCGGCGAGCCTTGACCACCGCCCTGCGCAAAGCGGTGGCGCTCAAAGCGCCGCTGCGCCATGCGGGCTTGCGGGTCAAAACCAACGGCGATTTCGCCATCGTCAATCTAACCGTCCAGCCGGTGACGGAGGGCCCGGACTTGGCCGCCGCTCCCAAACTGTTCCTGGTGGTTTTCGAGGACGCGCCGGCGGTCGAACCGGAAGTGTCCGAAAAGCCCGCCTTGGATACCGGCGCCGGAGGGGCCGAGAGCGCCGCGAACGGCGACGAGCGGATTGCGGCGCTCAAGCAGGAACTGCGGGCCGAGGAGGAATACCTCCACACCACCAACGAGGAACTGGCCACCGCCAACGAGGAGCTCAGGTCCGCCAATGAAGAAATGCAGTCCGTGAACGAAGAACTGCAATCCACCAACGAGGAACTCGAGACTTCCAAGGAAGAACTGCAATCGGTCAATGAAGAGTTGGCTACGGTCAACGCCGAGCTGCAAAACAAAGTGGCCGATCTGTCGCGCTCTAACAACGACATGAACAACCTGCTGGCCGGCACGGGCATCGGCACCATCTTTGTGGACCATCAACTGCGCATCCAACGCTTCACCCCCGCGGTGACACAGGTCATCAACCTGATCCTGACCGACGTGGGGCGGCCGGTGGGCCACATCGTCTCCAACCTGGTGGGGTATACCAACCTGGTGGAGGACGTACGGGCGGTGCTGGACAGCCTGACCACCCGGGAGGTGGAAGTTCAGACGCAGACGGGCGCGTGGTATCTGCTGCGCATCCGGCCCTACCGCACCCTGGAAAATGTCATCGAAGGCGCGGTAATCATCTTCGACGAGATTACGGAGATGAAAAAGGTGCAGGCGGCGCTGCGGGAATCCGAGACGATGCGCCGCCTGGCGGTGGTGGTGCGCGACTCGCATGATGCCATCACGGTGCGGGACCTGGAGGGTCACATTCTGGCCTGGAATCCGGGCGCGGAGAGGATGTACGGCTGGAGCGAGGCCGAAGCGTTGGCGATGAACATTCTGGACCTGATCCCGGAAGGCCTGCGGGAAGAATCCTCGGCCCTGGTCCGGCAGCGGGGCCTGGCTGGGGTTCCGGAGCCGTACCACACGCAGCGGATCGCTAAAGATGGCCGGATCGTCGAGATCTGGCTGACCGCCACTGCCTTGGTGAATGACGCCGGGGATGTATATGCCATTGCCACGACGGAAAGGGAGATACCATGCGTACCATGACTCCTGAAGATGCCCGTTCAAATCCGGCTGACGACCCTTTGCGGGAGGCGAGGGGCTTGCCCGAAGCAGACTCAAAACAAGCTCTGCGCGAGCGGGCGGAGGCGCTCGCGGGGGAAAGTGTCGGCGCGATAACGGAAAATCTGGAGGCGCTATCCCCGGAGGCCGCGCGGCGCGCCCTCCACGAACTGCGCGTGCATCAGATCGAGCTGAAGATGCAGAACGCGGAGTTGCGCCGGACGCAGGAGGAGCTGGAAGGCTCGCGGGCGCGGTATTTCGACCTGTACGATCTGGCGCCCGTGGGCTATTTCACGCTCGACGAATGGGGGTTGATACTGGAGGCCAATCTCACCGCCGCCAAACTGCTGGGCGTGGCAAGAAGCGCTCTGGTCAAGTGGCCCCTATCCCGCTTTATCCTCCCCGAGGACCAGAACATCCACTACCAGCACTTCAAACCGCTCTTGGGAACGGGCGTGCCCCAGTCGTGGGAGCTGCGGCTGCTGAGAAAGGATGCCGCGCCCTTCTGGGCGCGGGTGGAGGCGACCACCGCGCAGGACGCCGACGGGGCTTCCGTATGCCGCGCCGTGGTGAGTGACATCACGGAGCGCAAACGCTCGGAGGAACAAATGTTGCAGACCCAGAAGCTGGAGAGCATCGGTCTTCTGGCGGGCGGCATCGCGCACGACTTCAACAACCTGCTGGTGGGGGTGATCGGCAACGCCAGTTTGGCGCGCGACATACTCCCGACGGGCTGTTCCGCCTTCGAACTGTTGGACCGAGTTGTGGAGAGCGGCGAGCAGGCCGCGTTTCTCACCCGGCAGATGCTGGCGTATTCGGGCAAGGGCCGGTTTGTGATCGAGCTGATGAATCTGTCGACTCTCATTCCCCAGATGAGTGGCCTCGTGCAACCGTCCATTTCCAAGAAGATCGTGCTGGAGTTTGAATTGGACCCGGATCTGCTGCCGATCCGAGCCGACCGCGGCCAAGTGCAGCAGGTTTTCATGAACCTGGTGCTTAATGCGGCGGAGGCGATCGGCAGCGACGCCGGCCTGATTTTGGTCAAGACCGGGCGGCAAGACGTGGATGAGCAGAATCTCCGGCACGATCCAGGCGGCGCGGAGCTTCGGCCCGGCCCCTACGTGTACCTGGAGGTGCGCGACACCGGCTGCGGGATGGATGAAGCCACCAAGGCCAGAATCTTCGATCCTTTCTTCTCGACGAAATTCATGGGGCGCGGGCTCGGTCTGGCGGCGGTGGGCGGCATCGTGCGCGCGCACGAGGGCTCGATCCAGGTGACCAGCAGGCCCGGCAAAGGCACTTGCTTCACGGTTCTGTTCCCCGTGGCGGACCGTGCGGCGGTCACGGCATCCGCGGCCCCTGCCGGCAGTCTCCTGGGCGCTGGAACGGTGCTGGTAGTGGACGATCAGGAAGTCGTGCGAAAGGTGGTCAAAAGAGGACTGGAACGGTATGGCTACCAGGTATTGCTGGCGGATAGCGGGCCGGCAGCGATGGATGTGTGCAAGCGCCACCCCGGGGAGATTGCGCTGGTGGTCCTCGACCTGAGCATGCCCGGCATGAGCGGCGAAGAGACCTTGCCGGAACTCCGGAAAATCCGGCCGGGGATCAGGGTGATGGTGTCGAGCGGCTACAGCGAAGACGAGACCATGAGATTCTTCCAAGGCTATCCGGTTTCCGGCTTCATTCAGAAGCCGTATACCGCTGCCCAGCTCGCGGAAAAGGTGAAGGCGGCAGTCGGACAGAGCCGTCAGCCAAGCCTGAACGCCGCCCTATAGCGTCATGGAGATCGCAGTCACAAGATGGGCGAATGTTGGCCGGGATGTGTAGGCCATTGCCCCGACGGAAAGGGAGATACCATGAGCGCCATGACTCCTGAACATGCCCGTTCAAATCCGGCTGCCGACCCTTCGAGGGGTAGGCGGGGGTCGTTGCCAGCAGACTCAGAACGAGCCCTGCGCAAGCGGGCGGAGGCGGTCGCAGGGGAAAGCGCCGGCGCGATACCGGAAAACCTGGAAGCGCTATCCCCGGAGGCAGCGCGGCGCGCGCTCCACGAACTGCGGGTGCATCAGATCGAGCTGGAGATGCAGAACGTGGAGTTGCGCCGGACGCAGGAGGAGCTGGAAGCCTCGCGGGCGTTGTATTTCGACCTGTACGATCTGGCGCCGGTGGGCTATTTCACGCTCAGCGAACGGGGGTTGATTCTGGAGGCCAATCTCACCGCCGCCCAACTGCTGGGCGTGGCAAGAAGCGCTCTGGCGAAGCAGCCCCTTTCCCGCTTTATCCTCCCCGAGGACCAGGACATCCACTACCGGCACTACAAACAGCTCTTGGAAACGGGCGCGCCCCAGGCGTGGGAGCTGCGGTTACTGCGAAAGGATGCCGCGCCCTTCTGGGCGCGGGTGGAGGCGACCACGGCCCTGGACGCCGACGGGGCTTCAGTATGCCGCGTCGTGATGAGTGACATCACCGAGCGCCTGCGCGCAGAGCAGGAAATCCGCTGGAATGCCGAATTGGAGCAACGGGTGCGCTCGCGCACGGCGGCTTTGGAAGCTGCCAACCAAGAGCTGGAAGCGTTTGCGTATTCCGTGGCGCACGATCTGCGCGCCCCACTGCGCGGCATCGATGGCTGGAGCCTGGCGCTGCTGGAGGACTATGGAGCACATCTCGATACGCAGGCGCGCGAGCACCTGGATCGGGTTCGCTCGGAAGCCCAACACATGGGACTGCTGATTGATGATCTCCTGCAACTCTCGCGGGTCGCCAGGGCGCAGATCGTCCCACGTGCCGTGGATCTAACCGCGCTCGCGCACACCATCACGGCGCGCCTCCAGGAGGAACACCCCGGCCGCCTCCTTGAATTCGTGATCGCCCCGGGATTGACCAGCGCCGGGGACGCTCACCTTCTGGAGATCGTCCTTACCAACCTGCTCGATAATGCCGTTAAGTTCACGCACGCGCGTGCCCAGGCTCGAATCGAGTTCGGCAAAATCGAACAAGCCGGTGAATCCGTCTTCTTCGTTCGCGATAACGGCGTGGGCTTTGATATGGCCTATGTTGGAATGCTCTTTGGAACCTTCCAGCGCCTCCACAAAGCCGCCGAGTTCCCGGGCACGGGCATTGGCCTGGCAACGGTGCAACGGGTGATTCACCGGCATGGGGGCCGGGTATGGGCCGACGGGCGAGTGGGCGAGGGCGCGAGTTTCTATTTCACCCTGGGGGGGAGCCATGAAAAGTAGAACCATACTTCTTATCGAAGACAATCCGAGTGATGTGGGGCTTACCCAGCGGGCGCTTCAGAAAGCTCATATCCTCAATAACTTGGTTGTCGCCTCCGACGGACAGGAGGCGCTAGATTACCTTTTTGGGACGGGAGGGTATGCTGGCCGGGACATTTCCGACCTACCCATACTCACCTTGCTGGATATGAAACTGCCCAAGGTGCCGGGCCTGGAGGTTCTGCGGCGAATACGCGCCGAAGCCTGCACTCACCGCATGCCCGTGGTCATTCTCACCTCCTCCAAACAGGAGCAGGATATGGCCGTTGCCTATGACCTGGGCGTCAACAGTTACATCCATAAACCCGTGGACTTCCAGCAGTTTGCCGAGGCCGTCCAGCAATTGGGATTGTACTGGCTGGTCTTGAACCAGTCCCCCCCAAGGGCTGTTGAACGTATGAACCCAGGGTGGAGCAAAATCGCTTAACTCCAGGACCATTACAATTCAAAATTTCCCCAAATACGCGCACCAATGTGGGACACGTTCTGCCCGCGGGAAGAGGATGCCGGTCCTGTGCGTCAGGTGAGGGGTTATTTTCACACCGACAATCATGGGATTGCGCCGCCGCCGCCCGGCATTCATGCCCGTCTGTTAATACCCGTCTAGAAGATGGCCGATAAACGATTGTATATGCTGTTCTTCAGGTGTATGTTATCGGTCAAGGCGGATGTCCATAATGGATAGTCCGGCAGAGTGGGCTGAAGAATCCGAACCGCTGTTATCACGCCGCAGGTTGATCTTGCGTCTCACCGGCATCCTTGTCTGTTTGGCTTTTGCTGTGTCCATAAAGGCCCATGGCCAGCAGGTCCCGCCGGCCGCTCCCCGGCTGCCCACTCTGACCACGGCCGAGCAGGTCCGAGAGCTTACCGCCGATCAAGCCAACCGGGGATATCCCGTCCACTTGCGGGCCGTCGTCACCTACATCGACTTTGCCGTCGGGGACTTCTTTGCGCAGGACTCGACCGCCGGCATTTATGTCAACGAGAACAACCGAAGCCTGCACTTCCGGCCCGGAGATTTGCTGGAGATCGAAGGGGTAACCGAGGAACCGGATTTCGCTCCCCAGATTGCCAAGGCCCGATACCGGTCGTTGGGTCAGGCGCCCCTCCCCCGGCCTCGCCAAGTGCATATGGGCGACCTGATATCGACCCGTGAGGACAGCCAGTGGGTGCAGATCGAAGGCATCGTGCAAGACCTCGAAACGGCCGGCGATCTGGTAAAGCTGGACGTGGTCAGTGAAGGTAGGCGCCTGCAGGTCAACATTATGGATCCCGCGGGCTTGGACAAGGACCACCTGATTGACGCCAAGGTGAGACTCACGGGGGTCTGCGCTTCGTTCTTCAATCCCAACAATCAACTCGTCGGGGTATGGCTGGCGGTGCCCACCTCCCGCCAGATCAGCGTCGAGGAGGTGCCCCTGGCCGACCCCTTCTCGGCGCCGGTCCGGCCGATTAGCAGCCTGATGGCCTTCACGGCCCGGAACACTTCGGAGCACCGGGTGCGCGTGCAAGGCACCGTTACTCTCCAACGGTCTAAGGGGGTCTTCATTCAGGATGGCCGTCAAGGGTTGGTAGTTCTCAGTTTGCCGAACGCGCCGCTCCGGCCCGGCGACCGCGTGGATGTGGCCGGGTTCGCGGATATCGGCGATTACACGCCGGTGCTTCTGCACGCCCTCTACCGGCGCATCGGGTCCGCCCCGCTTCCGCAGCCCCTCATCGTGACTGCCCAGAACGCGCTGACCGGCGCCTTCGATACTCTGCGGGTGCGTCTGGATGCGACCCTGCGCGACGTGAGACTTAGCGGAGCCGATCGCGTCCTGGTGCTGGGAGATGGTGACGTGCTTTTTGAGGCGAGGAGCGCCGACAGCCAAGTCTACCGGAACTGGTCCCGGCTCCTCGCGGGGAGCCGCTTGCGGCTGACGGGCATCTGTTCCGCGCACGTAGACCGCAATCGCACCCCCGACACTTTCAACATCCTTCTGGATTCCCCGGACAGCGTCGTCGTGCTCGCCCGGCCCTCGTGGTGGACCTTGCGAAACACGGGAGTGGTCCTGGCGTCGCTGGCGGGGCTCATTCTCGCCATTGGCATTTGGGTGGTGGTGCTACGCCGCCGCGTGAGCGAACAAACCGAGCTCATCCGGCGCCGCCTGGAGAGTGAGGCGGCCCTGGAAAAGCGCTTTCAGTACGTCGCCCGCGCCATCAACGATACGATTTGGGATTGGGACCTGGTAACGCAGACGATTACTTGGAATAGCGGAATCCAAAAAACTTTCCGGTACAGGAAGGACGAGGTGAGGCCCGGGGCGGCTTGGCGGCGCGAGCGCCTGCACCCCGAAGACCGCGAGCGAGTGGAACACAGCCTCCAGGAGGCCATCGCGGGCGGCGGGGAAACGTGGTCGGCGGAGTACCGATTCCAATGCGGCGACGGGCAGTACGCCTACGTCCTGGATCGAGGCTACGTCATGCGCGACGACGCGGACCAAGCGGTCCGCATGATCGGCGCCATGATGGACATTACTACGCGCAAACAATTCGAGAAAGATACCCAACAGGCCAAAGAGGCGGCGGAGGCCGCGAACCGCGCCAAGAGTGAGTTTGTGGCGAACATGAGCCACGAGATCCGTACTCCCATGAACGGTGTCCTGGGAATGACCGATCTCCTCCTGGATACGGAATTGAATTCCGAACAGCGCGACTACGCCCTCATGGCCAGGGGCTCGGCCGAGTCACTGCTCACCCTCGTCAACGACATCCTGGATTTCTCCAAGATTGAGGCGGGCAAGCTGGAAATGGAAACCATTGAATTCAAGCTGCGCGCCAGTATCGAGCCGGCCCTGAAGACGCTGGCCTCGCGCGCCCAACAGAAAGGCCTGGAGTTGAATTGCCGCATCGAGCCTGACGTGCCCGAGGCCCTCCTGGGCGACCCCACCCGGCTGCGCCAAATCCTGATCAACCTGCTGGGTAACTCGCTGAAATTCACCGAAAAAGGCGAGATCAACCTGACGGTGCAAAGGGAGCGCGGAGATGACGCGTACGCCATACTTCACTTCAGCGTGCAGGACACTGGGATCGGCATTCCTGCTGAAAAGCAGGTCCGCATCTTTGACGCCTTCACGCAGGCGGATGGCTCCACCACCCGGCGCTTTGGGGGAACGGGTCTGGGCTTGACGATTTCCCGCCAGCTCGTGCAAATGATTGGAGGGCGCATCTGGGTAGAAAGTGCCCCCGGCCAGGGTAGTACCTTCCATTTCACGGCCAATTTCGGCGTTCTCAAGGCCGCCGGGCCTCCCATCCCCTTGGAAAAAACCCAACTGATAGGTATGCGGGCGCTGGTGGTGGATGACAATCTGACGAATCGCCGAATTCTGGAAAGTCTGCTCACCGGCTGGGGCATGAAGCCGACGCTGGCCGGGGACGGCGCCGAGGCGCTGCGCATCCTCGGGCAGGCGTCGGAAGCTCACCAGCCCTTCCCGCTGGTCCTTTCCGATGCCGACATGCCGGAAATGGACGGATTCCAGCTTGCCGAGCTGATCCGCAAGAACCCCCGCCTCTCCGGCGCCACGATCATCATGCTGACTTCGGCGGGACAACGCGGCGATGCGGCGCGTTGCCGCGAACTGGGACTGGAAGGCTATCTGACCAAGCCCGTCAGTCAATCCGAATTGCTGGAAGCCATTCTGCGGGTGGCAGGCACAAAACGCCCCGAGGCCAAGCCGGCGTTAGTGACCCGCCACTCGTTGCGGGAAGAGGGAAGGTCGTTGCGCATTCTGCTGGCCGAGGATAATGTCGTGAATCAGCTTCTCGCCTGCCGGCTGCTCGAAAAGCAGGGTCACCTCGTGGTCAACGCCGCGAATGGGCGGCAAGCGCTGGAGCGACTGAAGAAAGAGAGCTTCGACTTGGTTCTCATGGACATCCAGATGCCCGAGATGGACGGGTTCGAGGCCACGGCGGCCATTCGAAAAGAGGAAGTGTTTGCCGGAAAGCATCTCCCCATCATCGCCATGACTGCCCACGCCATGGAGGGTGATCGCGAGCGCTGCCTCGCCGCCGGCATGGACGGCTACGTCGCCAAACCCATCCGCGCCAAAGATTTGATCGACGCCATCAACAAACTCGGTCTGTCTCCCGCCGCCGCCGAAGTGGCAACGACGGCAAAGCGCCGGGACCACGAGCCGATCGATACCGCGTGGGCTCTGGCGCGCGTGGATGGGAACGTCGAAGTTCTAAAGGAGATGGTAGCGCTGTTCCTGGAGGAACTTCCCGAGTTACTGACCAGCCTTCGCGAGGCCATCACGGCGGGGAATGCCCACGCCATGGAAAGCGCCGCGCACAAACTCAAGGGGTCCCTCGGCAATTTCGCAGCCAACCCGGCCTTCGAGATGGCTTTGAAATTGGAAATCATGAGCAGGGACGGCAGCCTGTCGGAAGCCGCGCCGGCTTATGATGAGTTGGAAAAGGAAATCGAACATCTCAAATCGGCAATGGCCAAGTTGAGCGAACTCGATGTGGGCCCCTCAAAATCTTGACTGCCGACGACCCTGCCCGAGACCAATAACTGGAGGGACTACTCCCCCCAAGGTTCAGTTGACACTCCTCGCCGCCGGATGTTACAAAAGGAATACCGCTGTTTTTAGCGCCGCACGCCGAGACGGTGGGTGTAGCTCAGTTGGTAGAGCGCCAGACTGTGGATCTGGACGTCGCGGGTTCGAATCCCGTCACCCACCCCAAGCAATGCCATCTGTGCTATGATTCTGGCTTCAAAAAGGAGGGATTCGTAGCGTGCTTAACTCCTACGGACCGATCGTGATTTTCGCGGTGATTGCGGCGCTTTTCGGCCCCGTGACCCTTTGGATTTGCAAGTTCATTCGTCCCCGCTTCCGCGCCACGCCGGAAAAGGTCATGCCTTATGAGTGCGGCATCACGCCGGAATCCGACGCCCGACATCGCTACACGGTGCGCTTCTACGTGGTGGCCATTCTCTTCGTGGTCTTCGATGTGGAGACGATTTACCTTTTTCCGTGGGCGGTGCAGTACCAGGCTCTGGGCTTGTACGGACTGGTGGAGATGCTGATTTTCCTTGGCATCCTGATTGTCGGTTACGTCTGGCTCTGGAAAATCGGCGCGTTGAAATGGATCTAGCGAGTCTTCCCGACAGCCCTTCCCAACTCGTGGTGAGAAATCCGCTTTAGCAACCAACCGATCGCAGGGAGAAATCCAATGGATCAAGGAAAACCTGTGCAGCCAAGGGAGGATGAAATCCTGGCCCTCGCCGAACTCGTGCTCTCGATGGCGGGGAGTGAAAAACTGACGGACGAGGTTCGGGAGCGTTTGCACGCCGAATTGGCAAAGCGTGGTTTTGCGAGCCTGCGCGTGTATGTCGGATCGCTCGAGGAGGACCCCGCACAGGCGGGCGTTTATTACCTGGCGGCGGATGCGATCGGTGCGAATTCGGTTCGACCTTTACTGTTAATGCTTCGCGCGGGACCGGTGGCCGCGTGCCGCCGGTTTGCAAACCCGGTGCTGGCATTGCACCTTCCAATACCGGGTGGCCGGGAAGTGGGTGTGAAAGGGTATTCGTTTGCGTCTTATGATCACGACGCCATCAGCACATTCGCGCGCGAGGTTGCGCCGGTCTTCTTGCCTCGCCCGCAGCGCGCGCTGCCTGCCATCGCCGTGGGCAATCGCCATCCGGAAATCAGCCTGCCCGCAGGTTTCGCGGCATTCGAGACCATTCTGGAAAAATCCGGGGTCAACTGGGCGTCCACGGTGCAACTTTCGGCTACGCGCGAAATGACCACGGACGAGGCCATCGCGGCGCGCACCGGGGAAGATCCCGTGGCCGTGGGCCACACCCGCGTTTCCATCCGCCACTTGTATCATGCGGGGCTTTGGGCGGCGATTCGCGCCGGTTGGCGCGCCGGGTATACGGCGGAAGCGGACCACTTTATTGTTTCCGGCTCGACGGAGGCGGAAATCGCGCTTTCCGTGGAAATGGTCAAGGAAGCAATACGCCACGCCGCGGGTTATACCAAATTCACCACCGATACTTCCCGCCTGTTCGAACTGGAAAGCGACTTGTGCCATCCCCAGGCCTGGGGCTTCTCGCAAGTGGAAGATCGTTTCAGCCAGATTTTTCCGGGCGAGGAAGCGCGCTGGGTGCTGGAGGAGTTTTCGCGGGAATTTCATATTGATTCCACGCGCTACGAATTCTCACGGGAAGAAATCATGCGCTTGGCCGTCAAATTCGGCCGCAGCATTAAGCTGAACGAAGAACTCTTCGATTCCATTCGCGCCGCCAAGGCCGCGCAGGGAACGGGCGCGGACTTTGATTTTGAGCCCTCGCTCGACGAAGCGGAAACGCTGACTACGCCGGAGGAACTGCTGTTCTACATGCACTGGCTGAAGTTGCGGGGCCGCCCCGCTCAATTGGTGCCTCCTAATCTCGGCTTCAAGAAACGCCAGGCCTATCCGGTGAGAATGGATACCACCATCGAGCATGGGAAGGGTTTGGAGGAATATTCGCACCACAAAATGTGGCCGGAGTTGCTCCCGCGGGTGGTGCGTGATTTCCAGTCGCAGCCCCTCGCGGAACTTGCCGCGCGCGTGGCCGAGCTCGCCGCCGTGGCGCGGTACTTCGATGGAACTTTGAGCATCCACTCCGGCAGCGGCAAACAGGCGGAGGTCCTGGAAGCGATTGGCCACTCCACGCGCGGCCGCGTGAATTACAAAATCTCCGGCGAGCTCCAGTTGCAGCTCTTCGATGTGCTCTCGGAGCAGCCTGAGGGCTCGCCTTGGCGCCAGCTCTTCGAGCGCATGGTGAATCGCGCCCGGCACTTTGCCGAGCAAGGGGCTTTCGGAGCGGAGAGCGAACTGGCCGACCAGTACGTGAAGATGGGGCGCGAGTTTTACCTGGGAGATGCAGCGCGCGGGCGCGTGGATGGAAACCTGTTCCTGGTTTTCTGGCTGGGCAACCTGGTGGGAAGCCGCGATACGCAAGCGCCCGATGGCGACCACCGCTTTTTCAAAGAGAAACTCGACGAACTGCCGGAAGACTTGCTGGCGGAAGTCCGACGGCGAAACTCACGCTACATCGTTTGGCTGGCCGAACATCTGCGGGGATAATCTGCGTTCGGAGGAGGCGGTTCGCGAACCGCCCCCACTTGTCTTCGAATCTTAATAAATGCTTGACTTTCGCTTTATATTCGCCTAGTATTCTCCCCTGATAACCCAGGCAATTCCAATGCAAGCGGGGCGGGTTACAAATCTAAACTCAATGGAGGAAACCATGGCATTGAATGAAGCATTGCTGCCGGAGTTTGACAAGGAGATGGCTGGCACTCGAAAGTGTCTTGAGCGAGTGCCCGATGATAAGTTCGATTGGAAACCCCATGCGAAATCGATGACGATGCGCCAATTGGCGTTGCATCTCGCTTTATTCCCGAACTGGTTGGCGGAGACTCTGGTGACGACATCCTTTGACTACGCGCCGACGAGCGGTGAAGGATATAAGCCTCCCGTCGTGAACACGCACCAGGAGCTTCTGGAGATATTTGACCGCGACGTCGCCAAGGCGCGGGAAGGTTTGAAAGGGGCGAGCGATGCTCAACTCATGGAGAATTGGTCGTTGCTCGCGGGTGGGAAGACAATCTTCTCCATGCCGCGAACTGCGGTATTCCGTGGCATGATCATGAATCACATGATTCACCACCGCGCCCAACTGGGAGTCTATCTCCGGCTCAACGATATCGCGGTGCCCGCCCTTTACGGCCCATCGGCAGACGAACAAGGGTGATCGGCAGGATTTATCTCCGGGTTCAGAACCCTCTTCCGAAGGGGGAGGGTTCTGAATCCTTTTAGATCGCGTTCCCGCCTCCGCCGAAGGGCGAGGGCTGCGAATCAGATCAGCGATGCCCCATTCGCGGGCGTTTATTGGACGCGGTAGAGCATTTCGCCGGCGCGGGGCACCACGAGCACGCCTTCATCCTCACGGCCTTCCCACTCCTGGCGTTGGATGCTGGCGGGATCAAGGTAGCCCAGGTTCACGCGCCGGCAGCGCTCTTCCGGAATGGCGGTGGCCAGGGTCACTTGAATGCGCGGAATCTCCGTCCGGGTGGGCGCGTCGTACGTGCCCAGTCCTTTGACGTGCGACGAGTGCGCCAGGATTCCGCCCGGGTAGCCTTTGAATTTGTCCCACTGCGCCAGGAAATAGTCGCGGCAGTGATAGCCGATTTCTTCAATCAAGGCGCCGTGCGTGTAGCTGATCTCCGTGATGTGCGGGGCCAGGATCACCACCTCGCCGCCGTCGGCCACCGCCGGTTCCATCTTGTACATACCTTTGCCGGCCGTCCAGATATCGTCGTAAAGGCGGGGCATTACCGAGAGGACGCGCCGATAGGGCTTCTTCACATAGATGATGTGCTTCTGAGCGGAAAGCGCCGCGGCGGATTTCCAAGCCTCCTGGGGGGAGCCGAAGTAAATCCCCGCGAGGCCGGCGTGCGTTACCACCAGCGCGAAGCAGGCCGCGGGCGTGTCAATCATGCCCGCGGCGCGGTCGATAATGGCGCGGATGGGCGTGTAACCGGAGCCGATGACCTTGTAATTGGTCATCAAAGCTCCAAACCAGTGGGTCAGGTTGATGATTTCTGACCCGGCGATGCCCGGAAAGAAGTACTTGGTGCCGCCGGAAAAACCCGCTACTTCATGGGGGAAGACCGGCCCGCAAATAATGAGCTGGTCATAATCGAGGATGAGCTTGTTGAGGCGAACCGGCACCTCTTGCGCCAACAATCCTCCGGTAAGCTCGCCAATTTCGGCGGCGGGGATCAAACCCAAGGTCACAAAGTTTTCGGGGTCTTCCCAGTGATGATTGAAGATGTGGCTTTTGCCGCATTGCCCGTCGCTCACCGGCCGGCCCACCAACTTGCTGAGGTGCGCGTCATCCATAACCAGGTGCGTGCCGAGGGCGACGAGGTAATCCAGGGCGGCCACGCGTGGAGCGAGGTGAGCCTCGAGCAGGTCAAACATCAAAGGCATGGGCATGGTGCGCGTTCCGTCGGGAATGATGACCAGCACGCGCTTGCCATCCACAGCGAGCGTGCCCAGCCCCTCTTGTACGACCTGACGAGTTTCCTCACGAGTAAGGTAACGGTCCGAGAATCCTTTTCCTATGCTCATCGGTTTGCACCTCCAAAGGCAGTGGCTAGTGGTTAGTGGGTAGTGGCCGGTGGCTAGCCACTAACCACTAAACACTATCCACTGCTCTTCACACTCCCGCGAACGCCGAAAACCCGCCGTCCACTGGCAGGACAATTCCCGTTACAAACGCCGAGGCGGGCGAGAGGAGCCACAGCACGGCTCCGAACAGATCCTCGGGCTGGCCAAAGCGCGCCATTGGCGTGTGGCTGATGATGGCTTTGCCGCGGGCGGTCAGGTTCCCTGTCAGTTCCTCGGTCAGGAGAAACCGGTTCTGCCGGGTTAAGAAGAAGCCGGGGGCAATCGCGTTTACCCGTATTCGTGGCGAGTATTCCTGAGCCACATGTACCGCCAGCCACTGCGTAAAGCTGCTGACACCCGCCTTGGCGGCCGAGTAAGCCACCACGCGCGTCAAGGGGCGGATGGCGCTCATGGAGGAGATGTTGAGAATAACCCCTTCGCCTTTTTCCGCCATCATCTTTCCGAACACCTGCGTGGGCAGGATGGTTCCCATCAGGTTGAGATCAAAAACCCAGCGCAAGGCGTCAGGGGGCAGATCGAAGAAACGGAGATCGGTGCTGGTGGTGGCCTGCGGCTTGTTGCCTCCCGCCGCGTTCAACAGGCCATCCACCTTGCCGAATTTCTCCCGGACCGTCTCCGCGGCTTTGCGCAGACTGTCCAGGTTCAAGACGTCGGCGTTGATCGCCACGGCTCGGTTGGCGCGCGGCTCCATAAGTTCTAAGATGTGCTGAACCGGGTCCAAGTTGCGGTCGAGAATCGCCACGTTGGCCCCGCATCCCACCAGCGCGCAAGCGAATTCTCCCCCCAGGATTCCCGTTCCTCCGGTAATGACCACGGTTTTCCCGCTGAAATCATAAAGGCGGTTCAATTCTGCTGAGTCCATTTACGTATTGCCCCCAAGGATTACATGCAATGCCTCGTTGCGACTCCCGATGGGATTTGGATCATGAGCCGGCAATTTGTTGCGGCACAACGCCGGCATGCTCATTCCAGGAGGGCCATCGCGTCGAGGGCGAATTAACTAAGAAGGCTAACACCGCAACGAGCATCTGTGCAAGGGATGGGGAAGAGGTTATGCGGCGTAGCGCCGGCTTCCAGCCGGCACTGGGCCGCCAAGATGGCGGCGCTACGTTCTTGCAGGATAGGCCCTGGCGCCGAAGAAGTCAGAACCTCCAATCCGAAGAAAGCCGCACGGCGTTCCCGCGCAGTGTGCCCAGTGATTGCGAATTGTCGTAGCGCGTATAACCCAGGCTCAGCGACAGGCGGGGGCTGGCTTTTAAGGTCAAGGCCGGGCTGAGAAGCAGCGCGAGTTTTCTCGGCGCTCCGTGCTCGACCTGTTGCATTCCGGCGCCTCCGGAAAAATCGAACCTGAAGGGCCCCCGAAGTTTCCCCACGACATGGGTGGTAAGGTAGTGGCGTTGGTAGAAGCCGGGGTTGAAGATTCCGATGTAAGGGTTTTGTCTGCCGCCGTACAGGCTATATTCGAGGCCGGCATAGCCGAGGTCGACGGCCAGCGAAGATTTGTGGAAAACTCTGCGGTCGAAGGTGAGGGAGGCGCCTTTATAACGATTGTGGTCGACTTCCACGCGAGGGGTCCCAACATAGTAGTACTCATGGTGGTATGAAACCGTAGAAGCATCAGTAAAAAAAGGTTCAATACGCAAATCGGTAATTGCGTTGAAGTGATAATCCAATCCTGCGGATAGCCGGTTTTCCATCACGCCCAGGCGGACGGCGGTGGGTGTGTAAGTGACGGCATTGCGCGCGGCAGTGAAATCCACGGTGAGCTTTTTCTTCAAGGCGTAACTCACGCCGGCAAAGCCCAGGGGGCGCATTCCCGCGGAAGCAATCGGTTGCTCCTGGGTGGGAATGCCGGCGAGTGCGCCCGGCCCAAATCGCGCCAGCCCCACACCGCCGCGCAACGTGAGTTGCGGGGTCAGGTAAGTGGTTTGGCGGTAGACAAGCTGCGAGGGCCCCACGGCGCCTTGTATCCCGCCGCTCGGGCTTTGGGAGGGAAGGTAAGCCAACGACAAAAATGATTCCGACCGGGGCAGGGCGAAGAAGCCCCAGGTATTTTCGTAGCCAAACGCGCTTAAGTCCTCAGTGCTGGAAGAGCTGCCGGAACCAATTTCCCGCGCCCACGAGGCCGAGGTGTGCAAAGTGGGCCGGGACTCACTGCGCAGGTGGTTTTCAAGTTCGTGGGTTTCCGGATTGCGGGGGTCGAGGGTTTCCGCGCGATATAGCAGAGCTCGGGCTTGCCGCGTATGGTGCAGAGCTCTTTCGAGATTGGCGAGCAGCAAAAGGGCGTCGGCATCGCTCGGGTCGTCATCCACGATCTTCGCCGCCAAATTGCGAGCATAGACCAGGTCGCCGCGATAGTAGGCAATGCGCGCGTTCCCCTCAAGGGCCTCCGCATCCGTGGGGTTTTCGCTGATGAGGTGATTGAACCGCCGTAGAGCTTCGGCTTGATGTCCTTCGAAGAGGTCCAGATAAGCAAGCTGCAATTGTGCGTCGCGATTCCGGGGTTGGGCGGCAAGGAGCGCGGCCAGGGTCTTTCGCGCCGCGGCATATTGGTGCAGATTCATTTCCACGCGGGCCAGGCCCACGGCGTATTCAGGGTTCGCAGGATATTGCGCCGCCAGCTTCTGGAAGATGGGCAACGCCGCGGCCGGGTGGCCTGCCCACGCTTGCACGCGCGCCCATCCCTCCAGGGCATCGGTATCACCCGGGCGCTCCTGCAAAAGTCCTTGGAAGGCACGCAGGGCGGCGTCGTACTGGCCGTTAAAGGCTAAGGCGCGCCCCAAGCCCACGCGGGCATCGCAGTCATCCGGGGTGATTTCCAAAACCCGGTGATACGAGTTAATCGCATCCGGGTAGTCCCCGCGCCGGACCTGTAGAATCGCCATTCCCTCGAAAGCCTCGGCGTCCTGCGGATTACGGGCGGCGCGCTCTTGGTAGAGCTTTTCCAGGCGGGAGGGTTCTTGCAATTTCCCGCCCTCCGCTATCGGGGGCGAGGTCGAGCTTTCCTTCTCTGCCGGTTGGGCCGGTCGAGCCAGAAGAGCGGCAGCCGCCAGCACCGCGAGCAAGGTGGCACAGGCACTCTTGCCTGTGCTCAAGGTTGATGCATCCCATTCATACAGCACAGGCAAGAGTGCCTGTGCCACCTTGCTCGCCGGAATTTCCATAAGGACTATCCCTCGACGGGCGCTCCGACGTGGGCGACCTTCTCCCAATAGCGGCTGCCTGCCAGAAACTTCAGCACACCCTGAAAGCGGAAGTACAAAACCACTTGGCGGTAACCGATATTTTCGAACATGGCAAATACCACTAAGGTCAGCAGATCCCGAAACCGCGGGTAGCGGCGATAGGTAAGCTCTCCCAGGAGCACGGCTCCCACGGAAAGGAATCCTCCGTAGATGAAGCCGAGCAGAATAAACAGCACGAGGAGCACGGGAGGAATCATGCTCAGGAAAATGCCCAGGGGGATCAGGAGATAACCCAGGAATTCCACCGCCGCGCCCAACCCCTCGACGTAAGCGTGGAACGGGAAGCTGAGCCAGCCGACGATTCCATATTTTCTTCGGAACAGGATTTCCGAGTGTTTCCAAAGTGTCTGGCAGAGCCCCAATTGCCAGCGGCGGCGCTGATGGGCCAGCATGGCGAGTGAGGAAGGGCACTCGGTCCAACAGACGGGGTCGGAGGTGAAGGACATGCGGATGCGGCGATTGTTATCGGCGGCCCACTGATGGAGTTGAACAATCAGGTCCATGTCTTCCGTCACCGTGTCGTGGCAGAAGCCCCCTGCTTCGATGACCGTGGAGCGATGGAAGACCGCGAACGCCCCCGACACGATCAAGGTGCCCCCCAGCCGATGCCAGCCCGTCCGGCCGAAAAGGAAACTGCGCAGGTATTCAACCACCTGAAATCGCTCCAGCCAGGTCCGCGGCAGGCCTACTCTGAGCACGCGTCCCTTCTTGGTTTCGCAGCCGTTCAGGATGCGGACGATCCCGCCGCTCACCACCGTTTCCACGCCGGAGCTGACGATCGGCTCCATCAAACGCAGCAGGGCGTCGGACTCGAGCAGGCAATCGGCGTCCAGGTTACCGAAGTAGGGTGAACGGCAAAGGTTGATGCCGGCGTTGAGGGCATCCGGCTTGCCTCCTCGCACTTTGCTGACCACCAGGAGGTTGGGAATTTGGGGATTGATGTAATGGGTACGGATGGGCGCGGTGGGGATGCTGGGGCGGTAGACTGAATCCATCTCCACCAGTTCAAAACTCTGCACCAGGCGATCGAGGGTCATGTCCGTTGACCCATCGTCCACGACAATGACCTCGACGTGGGGGTAATCCGCCTGCAAGGCCGAGCAAACCGAATTCACGATGACGTTCTGCTCGTTCCAGGCCGGAATGATGATGGTCACCGGCGGGGTCAAGGGGGAATGGCGCAAGGCGTCCAGCCCGTGATAGGCCATGCGCCGCATATGCACCCAGGTGGTGCGCAACGAAAGCACCATCAGGACGGTGTAAATCCCGTTGCCCAGGAAAAAGTAGGAGAGGACGATAAGATTAAAGATCACCACCCCGTCGTAGAAGAACAATCGAGTATGGTTCATCGCTGCAAGTGCCTTCAGGCCGTCAAATGGAGCGGAAACTCGAGGGCTTGCTGGAAGCTGGGGGTCTCCTCCCCATCGGGTCGGGCCTCTTCCATGAACCGCATCTTGGCTTCCACATAGGGGAGGAAGCGATCCAGGAACCTTTGCCAGACCTCCGGGTTTAACGTGCGGAGGATTCCCGAAAGCCCCAGCGGGGCCGCCTCGCTGGCCAGTTGTTCGACCATGAGCGCTTCCACGCCCCTCGTGCCGGCGCAATACGCCTCCACCAGGTTAGACATCAATCCTTTCCGCTCGATGGCTTCCACGATTTGTTCGCGCGTGGCGCCATCCGGGGAGGTCAGGAAATGCTCATAGAGCTGATGCTTTCCCTCTCGGCCAACGGAGATGAGGGTCTCGATGGCGGCCTCGCGCACCTGCCAGTGGGCATCGCGCAAGCATTCGCGGATATCCAGGTGGAGGGGTGCAACGTTCTGGCGCGAGTGGGCGAGGGCTTGCACGGTGCGCAGGCGCACCAGCCATTGCTGATCACCAAGCAGGCCGTGCAGCGCGGAAGTGGCGCGAGGGTCGGCAAGAAAGACTATGACCTCTGCCGCGCCCGCCCGAATTTCCGCGCTGGTGTCCACCGAAAGTCCGGTCAGCAGCAATTCCACGATCGGCGAGGTAAGCAACTCCTGGTTGAAAGTAGGATCCGGCTGGCGGGCGGCCTCGCGGCAAACCATCGTCCGCAGAATCTCCGTGGCGCACAAACGGATTTGACGATCCGGGTGGGATAGTGAGTGCAACAGGGCAGGAAGGCAAGAAACGCCGAAGCTGACCATGGTAGCCTGCAATACCTGCACCGGCGGGGACGGAGATTTCCGTTGGACCACCGCATGAAGCCGCTCCTGAAGCGCCACAAAGCTCTCCGGCGCACCTATGGCCGCCAAAGATCGCAACGCCACCGACTGGATATCGGGGTGGCGATCATCCAGAGCATTGACCAGGAGCCTCCAACTCGGCCGATGCCGCAGCGTACCCAAGTTGCGGATGCTTTTCGCGCGCAGCAGATAGCGCATTTTCGCGGGGTCGGGGAAGTCTCCCCAGGTCCCCTTCCGCGAAAATTTGAGGGCTGCCGAGTCCCCGTTGGCCACTCGGCTTTGCCACCGCTCAATCAACCCCAACTCTGCGCACAGGGCGCGAAGGAAGACCTGACACCGTTCCGTGAGCTTGCGCTTGGAGAAGAGAGGATCCAGCAAGAGTTCCAGGTCGGCGACGGGAAGTTCCCGCAGGGCCTCGATTCCGGAGCGGTTCGGCGAGCCGGAGAGCACTTTGGCGATGACGGGCCGGTATGCACGTTGGAGGGCGTGAACGTGGCGCCCATAGCGGACTTGTTGCCAACGCCGAAAGAAGGCTACGGCAATGAGCAGACAGGTTCCCATCATCACGGAAACCAGAATGATGAAGGCCCATTGCATCGCGGGATTAGGGGTATTGACCATGGTTTGGCCCTCCTTGGGGCGGAGAACCAGTCAGGGGTGAGCAAAACACACGTGGGCAGGAGCGAAAAGGGCATGGCGCGTTGGCACGCACTGGACACATGGCTGGCTACCGTGGCCTGGCGGCGCCCGCAGAGTAGCGCCCAAGGCACGGGGAGTATATCGTTATATACGGACACACTTCAACATCTATTTTGTGATAACTCGGACGTAATGACCGGTTTTGATGGACATTCCGACCGAATATTGGGTGGGAACCACCTTCTTCCGCATTCACCCGCGCTTGCCGAACCGTCGAGGGGCGAGCGGGGTAGCGCGGACCTGCGGTTTAGGTCCGCGGCTTTTCGGGCCTGTGCCCCGCGGGGTGAACGCGTAGATTATCGCGGTGTGGGGTCGACGCCTGTCAATTCGGTACGATCGATTTGGCATGGTAACGATCGCGCACTCCTGGCCATTGATGGGGGCACGCGGATTTGAAGATGAAGGGTTCGATTCCGGATGAAAAGCCGCGGACCTTGAACCGCAGGTCCGCGCTACTTGCTTGAGGGGTTGACCCCCCAGCCTGGCTTAGACAAACCGTTAAGCCGGACTTTACGTTTTGGTTCTTGGCTGAGCAATATTATACACCTGTCGAAACTGCAACGCCTGGAGTAGCTAAACCCCAGATCCAGCGGGGACCGCCCCATTCACTTTCCCATACCACCCAATGTCCCTCCCATCGGAACTCGGCCAGTATTTCGAACTCGGGGCGATTATCGTCGCGGGGGATCGAAAGACGTCCCGACAGATCTTGGTCCTGCGCGGCGAGGGCATTCTTGAGCATGGCTTTTGCGAGGAACCAATCTTCTTTATCCGATCCAACGGGACAGCCGTTGTCTTGCCACAGTTGATAGGCAAGGGCGGCGATTTCGCTTTCAGTTGGCCCGACCCTCGCGGCGGTTTTCACCGGTTCTCTTGCCGTGCTCCTCTCAGGCATCATCATGGCTGCGTGGCTTGACATGGTTCACCTCCTTCCGAAGCACTGTGGTTCCACGACGCAGCGCCTGCTCAAGGCTTTACTCTGCCCAGCAAGTAGCGCGGACCTGCGGTTCAAGGTCCGCGGTTCTTCCCCCCATCAAACGAAAAGCCGCGGACCGAAACCGCAGGTCCGCGCTACCTTGCTGCGTCAAACAGCCGCCGAGTTTGAAATATAACTCTGCGCAACGTGCTGTTGCCGGTCGAGAGTCTTCGTAACCAACAACTCCCGGGACCGCAAGGCGTCCTTGAGCCGAGCCTGCTCGAAGGCGGCCATGTAGAGACGGGCCACGTTGTTCCAGACCATTTCGCGGCCCAGCTTATAGGCGTTCTTGGCGATAGCCTGGCGGCGTGCTGAATCGCGCAGCAGGCCCGAGACCTCGCGCGCGATGGCGCCCGAGTCTCCAAAGGGCACCAGGATACCGCGATCCTCCGCGAGCAATTCCGCGGCGTGCCAGTAAGGAGTTGAAACCACGGCTTTACCGGCGCCAAACGCGTAGGCCAGGGCGCCCGAGGTGATTTGCGCCTCGTTAAGGTACGGCGTAATGTAGAGGTCCGCCGCGCCTATGAACTCCTTCAACTCTTCGAGTTCCACGAAGCGGTTGTAGAAAATAACGTTCTTCTCCACCTGGTTCTTCCGGGCCAGATTTTCCAGGCTGAGACGATAGGCCTCGCCGCGCTCCTGCAACTCGTGGGGATGCGTTGCGCCCATGACAACATAAATAACGGCCGGGAATTCCCCCAGAATCTGCGGGAGCGCATTCAGTACCTGCTCAATTCCTTTGTTGGGCGAAAGCAACCCGAAGGTGAGCAACACAACCTTTCCTTCTACGCCAAACCGGTCCTTGTAAGAGTTCGGATCGACCAGCGGTATATCGGGGATGCCATGGGGGATAAGATCAATTTTGGCCGGTGGCGCCTGGTAAACCTGCTGGAGCATTTGCTTTGCCCGCTGGGCCATGACCACCAGCCGGGTCGAGCGCGCGATCAACTCCTGCATCACGCGCCGCTGCTCGAAGTTCGGCTCACGCAGGACGGTATGGAGCGTGGTGACCACGGGCATTTTCAGTTCGCGCAGCAGCACCCGCAAGTGACTTCCTGCCGGCCCGCCGAAAATCCCGAACTCGTGTTGTAGGCAGACCAAGTCCACGTTGCTGATGTTGATGAAGTCTGCGGCGCGCTGGTAGGACGAGAGGTCCTGCTCTTCTATTTCGAAACGGACGACGCGGGGATACTCGTAGCCTTCCTCGACATCATTAACCGGTACCGCGAAGCACTGGGTTTGGGGGTATCTTGCCGTCACCGCGGTAAGCAGGTCGGACGTGAAGGTAGCGATGCCGCACTTGCGCGGCAAATAGTTGCCGACGAACGCGATCTTTTCAATCTTCGGCGAAGTTTCCATAAGTTCACCTGGAGGGTTCCGCATGAAATCGACACGCCGCTCTCCATTGGGCACCGACCGTGAAGTTTGGTTTGCGCTTGAACCGCCTTTGCTTTGAATACGATGCCCCACCTGCCTCAAATTCTGGCCTCGCACCGTGCAGCGCGGGACACTTACCCTCACAAACACCCCTCCCAAGATACTACCTGGGAGAAGAGGGAAATTCTCTTATACCCTGGCGGTAATTCGCTCCGCAGTCCAAATCTGCTCACGCGTTTGGTCAAAATCGCTCAGGCCAATCAAATGAAGGGGAAACTACATATCTAATTCATCCTGGTGGCAAAGAGAAGATTGGAGGGAATATTTCTAAAGCCGTAACCGATCCGGAAGGGGAGCGGCCTGGGCTTCTGCGTCAGGTAGGCGTTCCTCAAGTCCGGCTGTTCCAGCCAGCGGAAGCTCCCGTAGGGTCGAACATACTCCCCATACAACTGCACCCGCCAACCCGGCGAGAGGTAGAAGTGGTAGGGAACGCCCGAGTCGTCCTGGAGAACTGCGGCGCTCTCTGCAAGCACCTGCTCGCGTATGATCGAGAACTGCGGCTTGTGGATCATGTATGAGGTCGCCTTAAGAAATGTCGTGGATCCGTGGAGCCTGGAAAGGAAACTAAGGAAGGGCCGGTTCTCCTGCAAGCGTGGGTTCGACAAATTCACTGAAAAATAGAACAGTTTGTGAACAGATTGGTCGTTGTCGGTGAGGAACTCGATTTCCAGGCCCTTGTTCCCGATCCTGCCGGGCGCATGATAGTCGGAGGCCCGCTCAACGATCTGTCCGCCGTCGTCGAGCCTCACGTACCGGAAGCCCAGAATTGTATGGCCGGACCGCACCAGCAACTCCAAAATCGGCAAGCATAGACCGTCCGTTACTTGTCCTCGAAACTGGCGATCCATCTGGCGGGTGATGAAAAAACTCCTGTCCAGTTCCGAGGCCACGCTGGATCTCGTCGCCGCCAGATAGCTATCGAGGTTCTTCCTCTCGAGTTGTTTCGGACTAGGCAGTGTCCCTGCAGGCTCTAGCCCGACCATGACATAGACGGGGCTCTGCGGGAAGAAAATCGTAACCGTGAGCGCGTCGGGACCACTGAACGGGTAAAAGACGGGCAACGTTGCGGCCGGGTTGCTCCCGAACTCAGCCTTCTGGAACGCGCGCATCGCCGGCAGGCGCTCACCCTCCATCCTGGTCCAGGCGCTATCCAAATCGTGCCGGTGACTTGCCCAAGCCGTATTATCCTGAAACTTGGCCAATGGGCTGTCGGACCGCGCCGGTAGTCCAGCCAGAAATCGCCCGACATCATCGGCGTAACGGTCGCGAGGGACAGGTTCCAGCAGCCGGTCTACTGAAAGCTTCTCGTTCCGCACCTCCGGGGTGTAACCGCATGAAAGCATCAGCGCCGCTGAACACAGGCACAACCATTGAATCCAGGGATGGCGGCGGACGATCAGAAACAATTCCAGGTCCCCCCTTCTTGATGTCCAATTTATCCGGAATTTCCATTATGGACTCCGGCCCCACCGACAACATACACTTGGCCGCCCCCCCAATGCAATCGCCAGCCGTGATTTCCGCGTGCGGAGCAAGCAAGTAGCGCGGACCTGCGGTTTAGGTCCGCGGCTTTTCGGGCCGGTGCCCCGCGGGGTGAAGGCGTAGATTATCGCGGTGTGGGGTCGACGCCTGTCAATTCGGTACGACCGATTTGGCATGGTAACGATCGCTCACTCCTGGCATTGATGGGCGCACGCGGATTTGAAGAAAATGAAAGGCTCGATTCCGGATGAAAAGCCGCGGACCTAAACCGCAGGTCCGCGCTACCTGCTAGGCAATGCCGGAGTGCGGGTGTAAAATTCCGAGACTGGCCGCAGTTCATCACAGGACGGAGGAGGGATAGCTTATGAGTCCAAAGAAAGCTGCAAAGCCAAACCGCAACGGCTCCCTTCGGATTCCCCTACCCTTTGATGAAGTAATATCCGACGTTTTGAAAGTCAAGCCACAACCAAAGCCGCGCAAGAAGAAACGAGCGTGAAGTCATGACAAGTGCCCAGTGGAATATCCCCGGTTCGATATTGTTGGCCGTCGCAATTAGCAGTTGTACTTCTGGACCGAGGAGAGCGGATTTAATTGCATCTCTTCGCGCTTCATATGCGCCGGTTCATGAGATGGAGATCGTGGTTTCAGCCGGTGTAACACTCAATGAGTATTCCCCACGAGTGACGGACGAACTCTTGAAGTTCAAGAGCACGGAGGATAGCTGCAAGGAAGTTGCGGTGAACCTTTCGGACGCAAGTCTGAAATCCCAAGCAGCGCAAGTTTGCCAGCACCTTAGCACCGCAATGGATGCCTATGTTGTCGCAAAGGACTATTTCGGGGATACCCACGAAACAGACCTAGACCCTTTCGAGCCCGGAAAGAACAACGTTGTTGACGGTAGCACCTATGAAGACCTTCATGCCCGCTTTCCGAGTATTCAGGCATCTCCGTCTAATGGCGTTGCTGAGAGCCCATCTAGCACTTATTGGAGAGGCGACGTGCTCCAGGCGCTTTGGAAAGTGGCAACTCAAGAGGGTCAAACCGCAAAAGAGATGATCGACAAGCTGGCTCAATCTGAGAAGTGATAATTTTGAAGAAAGAAACCCCCATAGTGGTTGGAGGAATTACCACGCGGTAATTTCGGATATAATCCTCTTGGCGGAGGCGGTCCGATTCGGACGGACGGAACCTGTCTTAGCAGGTTCGCCGGGGTGAGAACCCGGTGCCATAGACCACTCATGCCACGCCTCCGCCTAGACACTCGAAGTTACAGTTCCGGTCGGAGACGCAATTCCATTATGAAATTTGAAGAGTGTTACATCGTACTGGAGAGAGGTGAGCATGAAAACTGTAATGATTTTCGCATTGCTCATGATTTGCGGAGGATTTGCCATTGCTCAAGAAAAGAAGGCTGAACAAGGACAGACGGTAATCCTTAAATCCGGGGAAGCTACCGTTACCACTGTAGTGAATCCTACTCTCCCCAAGGATTGCAAGGATTGGAATATAGCTGAGATTCCAGGTCAACCAGACACCATTTTCGTTTGCAAGGCCGGAAAGTGGATTGAGTATGTGCAGAAGGATAAGGTCATTTCAATTTCCATTTCCAAAGAAAAGCTGGCCGTTCTCTGTGCGGAGGAAGAAACGGAGGTTCCTGAGCCTAAGCCTTCTACAGACAAGAAATGAGTCCATACGGCTTCTATAGTGGTGGAGGTATACCACTATGCATAATAACCGAATAGTAACAGAGCAACGGTTATTATGGAACAAAGTCTGCGGGTTATTGAGTTATTTCGGGATATCTGGATTATTTTCGACTCTCAAGGAGACTACGGCCTTGGATGGCAAAGTTATCCGTAACTCATGCTCTTGTGGAGATTCCCAGGAAGTCTCTTCATCCGTATTCAATTTCTACCACGCACTTATCTCCAACGAGCCGGAAGCATCCATCAAAAGCTTCGGTGATGGAGCCTGCCATTTCAAAAGATACACTTTCATCTTGGCCCTCTCGGCCATGGCCCTCAAATTCAAAATGGATATATGAAATCCTTTTCTTCCAGCTTTGCAGAAGTGCCTCACCCTCACTTTCGTCCAATGAGCGCATGTTTATCCTCCTTGCGCGAAGTCATGGTATCGAAGAAGCCGTCTATAGTGCCTGTAGAGCCGGTTGGGATTATAAACGAGTCTTGGAGTTTCTGTGTACTGTCTATATGCATCGGTATCGCGCTAAGATGCTATAGGATGATTTTGCCTAATTTGGCGTGGGTTTGTCAATTATCTAAGCGCCATTTACTTTACAGGATTTAGTCCGGACTTGTTCCATCCCGTGAGGCCGTCCTGATACACCTTGACCTGATCGAAGGGGTAGCCTTGTTGCAGCAGAATCCTTCCGGCGGCGCGGGCGGCGGCGCAAATATCTCCCGATCCTCCGTTTTCATAGAAGACGATGACGCGGTCTTTGGGCAGGGTGCTCCAGCGCCGGGGCATATCGTCCACGGGAATATTGATGGCCCCGGGAATTTGTCCCTCCGCGAACTCTTTAGCCGGCCGCACGTCCACAAACAGGGGTTTGGTTTTTCCCCTGAGGAGCTCCCGCAGTTGACTGGTGTTAATCAACGTCGGTTGCTTCATGTTGGCTTCCGCTTCGCTGCACGCCACCCCACCAGCCTGGAAACTTGAGAACGCGCCCCCCGGGGGCGATCCGAGTAAGCCGAATGACGACGAGGCGGGTTCGGAGGCCCCTGGCGCGGACGCAGTTTTCTGCGCAGCGGTGGGAGGTTTGGCTGGCTTCTTCATTTCCGCCGACGCCGAGCGGGCGGGAGTTCCCGAGGCCGCGGCAGGCGGGGGAGCGGCGGACAACCCGGCGCCTTGCGCCGCCAGTTCCTGGTCGATGATTCTGGAAAACTCGTCCACATCCGGCACATCGGATAGCGCGCGGCGCCCGACGAAAAATGTGGGCGTGGCATTCACCCCCAGCGCCTTGCCATCTTCGTGATCGCGTTGGACTCGAGCTGCCTCCGCGCCGCTGGCCAGGCACTGGTCGAACCGGGTCTGATCCAGACCGAGCTCGGCGGCGTCACGCTTCAATCCTTCTTCGCTCAAATCGGTTTGCCGGGAATAAATCTTGTCCACCGCTTCCCAGAACTTTCCCTGTTCGGCGGCGCATTCCGACGCTTCCGCCATGCGCTCGGAAAAAGGGTGAATGTGGACGAGAGGGAATTGCCGGAAGACGAAGCGGATTTGATTTCCATACTTGGCGCGAATCTCCCGCGCCACCGGTTCCTCGCTCCCACAGATAGGGCATTCGAAATCTCCAAACTCCACCACGGTCACGGCCGCTTGGGGATTGCCCGCCGCGTGGCTATCGGGCCTCACCAGCCTCTCCGCCGTGGTCTCCGTGGGGGCGGGAGGTGGCGGCGGGGGCGCTTCCCCATGCGCGGCCAGCTCGTAGAAAGCGGGGACGCCGATCAGCAACGCCGCTACGCCGACCGCGAAGTAGCGGCGCACCTGGGCAAGCTGCGCGGGCGCATCGGCTTGCGGCGCGGGGCGAACCAGGTTGTAGATGGCCAGCGCGCAGAGCGCGGTCATGACCAAGCCTGAGGTTATGCACCACGCGCACCAAGCGTGAATCACGAACTTTTGCAGATATTCCAGGTACAGCGAGAAGAGAAATCCAAACCCCGTCGCGCCCGCCAGCGCGTAGCGGACTTCGATGGCCAGGGCCGCGGGGACAAGCGATTCGGCAATGATCAGCAGAGCGATCAGTACGTAGCCGGCTACGCCAAACACCGGCATGGGCACGCTCCCGAGGTGGGAATAAGCGCTGGCGCGCACCGCGTCGCAGCCCGAGCCCGTTCCGAAGCAGACCATCGGCCGGGATGGGGAGGTGTAGATCCACAGCAGATAAAGCGAATCGAAGAGGCCCAGCAGGGCGAGGAGGAGCGAGATGGTCTTCCGCATAATCACCTATTCTACAACTATCTCAGAGGGGCGCAGGCGGCTCCGGGTTGCTTGGGTTTGATGTAGAGGCGGCTTTACGCCGCCATATGGCGAGGTAAACTCGCCGCTACGTCCGCCATATGGCGAGGTAAACTCGCCGCTACGTCCGCGAACTAGTGTGGTGTCCCATCTGAGAATTGACAATAGGCGAGACCCCCTCACCCGTCTCGCCTCGGCTGATGAAAACGCCTCGTCGAGCCACCCTCTCCCCCAAGGGGGCGAGGGGAGAGTTGAACTTGCTCCCTCGCCCCTTTGGGGGAGAGGGCCCGCCGCCGCGCGTTCTTTCCAGCCGGGGCGGGAAGGGGGCCCCACGCTTTGCTTGTCGTGGGGGTGAGGGGGTCCGTGCATTATCCCATTGTCAGATATCACGCGGGACACCACACTAGGACACTACCGGTTGCTTGGGGGCGCGGGCCTTCGCTTCCGCCAGCGATTCCGCGAGCCCGTAGGGTTCAAGGTCCGCGTGAAGCTCTTCGGCCGAGCGGAACACGATGCCGTGCATGCCCACGGCGCGCGCGGCCGCCACGTTGACCTCGCGGTCGTCAATAAACAGCGTCCTCGCGGCGGGCACGCCCAGAGCTTCAAGACAAAGGTGATAAATAGCGGGGTGGGGTTTCCCCATCTTTACCTCGCCGGAAAAGCAGAGATGGTCGAAGAGCTCGAGCCACTTGACGGTTTGGCGGAGATAGTCGCCCACCGTTCGCGATATGTTGGAAATAACCGCCGTCTTCAATCCGCGCGCGCGCAACACGCGGACCCATTCGACCATGACGGGGTTCGCACGCTCCCAGATTTGAATGTCCAGAGCCGTCATCTTCTGAATCTGTTGAGGAGAGAAAGTGGCGCCCACGGCGTGCGCAACGCCCTGCCAGTAGGTGGGCCCGTCAATGGCAGCAAGGTCGTATGCCTCGCGATTTCGCCAATACATTTCCTGAAAAGCCTCAGAGCCTACTCCGAGGGCCTGGTACAGCGGCGCAAAATCCTCCGGGCGCGGCGCCAGGCTGAGCACGCACCCGTAATCGAAAATGACCGTGGTGATGGGCATGGGTTTAAATGAACGTCCAGGCAAAAAATCCCGTGAAAAAGTCCAGATGTGCCTTAATGTCCCAAGCTGGCTTGCCCTGGCCATTCTTAGGCAATCGTGCTCATTCATGGGCTGTCAACAATCCACCACCGGGCTCCGCGCGGAGATTACGGTTCAAAAAGCGATTGTACAAATTCCTGGGGGTCAAAGGGCAGCAGGTCGTCGATTTTTTCGCCGACCCCGACAAACTGAATGGGCAGGCCGAGCTCGCGCGCGATGGCGATCACCACGCCGCCCTTGGCGGTGCCGTCCAGCTTGGTAAGGATGATGCCCGTGGCGCCGCCGTGTTCGACGAACTGCCGCGCCTGCTGAAGCCCGTTCTGTCCGGTGGTCGCGTCGATCACCAGCAGCACTTCGTGCGGAGCATTGGGAACCTCGCGCGCCGCGATGCGGCACATCTTTCCCAGTTCCGCCATCAGGTTGGTCTTGGTGTGCAAGCGGCCGGCCGTATCGACAATAACCGGATCGTGCCGCCGATGCTTGGCCGCCGCGAGGGCATCGAAGAGAACCGCCGCGGGGTCCGCCCCGGATTTCAGCTTGATCATCTCGATCCCCAGGCGATCTGCCCAAATTTCCAATTGCTCGTTGGCGGCGGCGCGGAAGGTATCGGCGGCGCAGAGCAGGGGGCGGCGGTTCTGCTGCAAGAAATAGTGAGCCAGCTTGGCAATGCTGGTGGTTTTGCCCACCCCGTTTACCCCCACCACAAAGATGACGGCGGGCATGCCCGGCGGCGGCTGTCTGGGCTTGGGGGCGGCGGAGCCCGCGCCGGGGTTTTCCAGAATCGCCAGAATCCCCTGCTCGACGGCGGGGCGCAATTGCGCCGTCTCGCGCAGCTTGCCTTGGCTGATTTGCTGCTTCAGCCGGCCTAGAATTTCCTGGGTCGTGCGCACTCCCAGATCGGCGGTGATAAGGGTGGCTTCCAACTCGTCGAGCACCGATTCGTCCAGCGTCGCCTTGCCCTCGACGATCTCCTCGATGCGTTCAACCAGTTGCGCTTTCGTGGAGGCAACGGCCTGCTTCAGCCGATCCAGAAAGCCGGGCTTCTTCTCTTTGTTGCCGGAGCCAAACAGGGAAACCATAGCTCTTTATTCTAGCTTGAATGGGCACACGGTGGCGGATGATTTAGCGTAGGTAGGATTTTGACCAGGAACGCCGATGGGCCGGCGCCCCATCGATCTTCAGGACGTCAAGTCGATTTTCTCGATAAGAGCCTTCGCGTCTTTCGGCCCTTTCGCATCTTTGATGGCGCCTCGTGCTTGCTGAATCTTGTCCAGCAATTTGGCGGATGCATCGTGCTGGGCTTTTGCCGCGTCCACTTGTTCTTTGGGCGCCGTGGTGTCTTGCGCAGCCTTTTCGAGGCAGCTTACCAGTCCTCCCAACATGCTCACGTGGAGACTGAGCTTGTTCACCGCACTCTTCTGGTGATTAAGGCGCTCGAAATCCGGAAGGCTCTCTTTCTTCACCGTCTCGGTGAGTTCCATCAAGGCCTGCTTGGATCCGTCCACCATGGATAATTCATCCTTGCATGCCTGCGCGAAAACCCCCCGCGGCGCCAGAAAAAGCCCGACACTTGCCCCGACCAACAGCGCCATTCCCCATACCCGTTTCATGGTTGCGCCTCCTCGATTCGCTTGTGATCTTGCCCGGAAGATGCTGCCCGAGGGCAGTTCTTTCTGGAATCCACGATTGAATCTGCCGGTGATGCTAGCACAATCCGCATCGCCTTGCTTGATTATCGGCGCGGACTCAGCGGCTTCGGCTACTCAATTCAGGGTTAAATCTGAGGCAGGCTGACGGGATCGGGAGGGACCGCCGCTACCAATCTTCGCCGCATTCCGAACTTGTCCAACTTGCCATTGGCCAGAGCCGAATCCAGGGCGTCGACAACAATGGGGTCGTATTTGGTGCCCGCCTGCTTGCGCAGGATTTCGAGCGCCTTGGGAAATTCCGAGCCCGCCTGGTAAGGCCGATCGGTGGTAATGGCATCAAAGGTATCCGCCACGGCGATAATGCGCACCATGAGCGGCAACTCGTCGCCCCTGACGCCATCGGGGTAGCCCTTGCCGTTCAGCGCCTCATGGTGCCAGCGGATGCCGGGCAGCATTTCCGTGAGCTGCTTGACCTGGCGCACGATTTCATACCCCATCACGGTGTGCCGCTTCATGATATCGAACTCTTCGTTGGTAAGCACGCCGGGCTTTTTGAGGACGCGATCTTCGATGCCGATTTTGCCGACGTCGTGCAGGGTCGCGGAGATTCGAATTTTATCGACCTCGTCTTCCGGCAGACCCAACTCTTGCGCCAGGATAACTGAAAACTGCGCCACTCGCCCGGAGTGGCCTTTGGTGTACGGGTCCTTGGCGTCGACCGCGGCTGCGATCATTTCGATGGAGTCGATAAATAGTTTGTGGTTCTGCTCGGAAGCCTTCTTCAAATTGCCGATGTAGCGCTGAATGTCCTCGGCCATCTGATTGAAGGTGGCCGCGAGTTCTCCAATTTCGGTGTGGCTGCTAATCTCCGCGCGCTGCGTGAAGTCACGCTCGGCGATGGAGCGGGCCGTATGGATCAGCATGTCGATCGGATAGGTGATGGTCTTGGCGGCCAGAAATCCGATCACCACGCTGAGCACCACGAGCAGCAGGCCCCATTTGAAGGTCTGATCGCGCATTTCAGAGACGGTTGCGTACGCCTCGCTGGTTTTCCGTTGGACGATCACACCCCAGCCCAACTTTTGGGTGGGTGCGTAGGTGCCGAGCATCATCACCGTCTGATCGCCCTTTTGCAAGGGGAAGGAAGAAGTTTCCGCCACCCGCGCGCGCCCTCCCCAATCGAGAAACTTCTGCACGATGGGGATGGCCGCCATATCCGTTCCGGCGACTTTGTCGGGGTCGTAGGAGGTGACCAGGCGCCCGGCGTTGTCCACCACATAAGCTTCCAGGCCCGACCGTTCGTTGGTATCCGCCAATTTCTGCGTGATGGGCTTGAGCGTTACGACCGCGGCCACCATTCCCAGGAACTGGTCTTTCCGTTTGATGGGCTCCGCCATTACCATGACTACGGCGTTCCCTTTGGAACCCATCACGGTGATGGGAATGCTCTGGTACTCCTGCCCCTGTTGGGCGGCGGTGAAGGCGGCCTCCAAGGACTTCCCCAAGAACGGGTCGCTCGCCGCGTTGTAATTGGGTGCCCCCACTCCTCTTGCCTGATTATTCAGCACCGTGGCATAGACCACCGCCGGCCGGTCAGCTACGAAACCTTCTAGCGCCATGCGCAGGTTCGAATCCGAGGAGTACTCGGCGGCGGGAATGCGCGTCGCCAACGGCCCCACGGTGTCAAATAACTCTTTTATCTGCTGATTCAAGTTCTCCATGTAAAGCGAAATGACCTGGGAAAGCGATTGCGAGGTGATCGTTTGGAGGACACCTTCCTGGGTCTCCAGCCGTTCCCGGTTCATCGACATCATTTTGGATCCGTAGAACCAGAGCGGAAGTACAGTGATGCCAATCAGGATCAGCAGAATGACGTAGAGTATCCGGATGCGCGTTCTCTTTTGTCTCATTTCGGCCCTTGGAATGATATTTTAGTCAATCGCGGCCTTGAAATCAATAGGGTATCAAGGCTCCGGCTCCCCTTCCGGGCACGCGGGAGGTGCGAGAAAATGGTATAATGAACCTGTAGTTGTTGTCAGGGCAACCAGGAAAATTTGCAGGCAAGAAACGCCCGGCGGCCTGCCGTGGTTCGGAATCAGCCTCCGAGGAGGCGGTCCGAGGCCGGCACGCCGCGGCTATCAGGAGGCTAAAGATGTACCCAGAAGAATTTGTGCAGCCCATGCGGGAAGAACTTACGCGTATTGGCTTTCAGGAATTGCGCACTGCGGCAGAGGTCGATGCGCTCTTGACCAAACCCAGCGGCACGGTGCTGGTGGTGGTTAATTCCATCTGCGGATGCGCGGCGGGACGGGCACGGCCGGCGGTCGCCATGGCGCTCGAAAACAAGGCGCGGCCAGAACATCTGGCTACGGTGTTTGCAGGCCAAGACCTCGATGCCACCACCCAGGCGCGCAGCTATTTTATTGGATACCCACCTTCGTCGCCCTCGGTCGCCTTGCTGCGCGACGGAAAACTGGTTTTCATGCTGGAGCGGAAAAATATTGAAGGGCGCGACCCTTACGGAATCGCCGAAGATCTCACTCGCGCCTTCGATCGCTATTGCCATCCAGCCAGCGTCGCCCAGGCGAACTAACGCTTAAGGGTAAAGGCTAAAGGCTAAAGGCCAAAAGACCTTCAGGGTGGGCCTTAATCAGAATGGGCTGCTACGGCGCTAATCCTTTACCCTTCACCCTTTACACTTTACCCTTTTCTTCACTCTTCTTTCAGCGACCGCTCCATCAGCTCGCGGATGGCCTCGGGCGGGGAGACTTCTCCTTCCAGAATCCTGTTGACTTGGCGGGTGATGGGCATTTCCACTTGATACTTTCTTGCCAGCGCTACGGTGGCGGCGGTGGTCTTGACGCCTTCCGCCACCATGCGCATGGAGCCGATGATGTCCGCGAGTTTGCGCCCTTTGCCCAGTTCCACCCCCACCGTGCGATTGCGGCTCAGGTCGCCGGTGCAGGTCAGCACCAGGTCGCCCATGCCGGCGAGGCCGGCTAAAGTTTCGCGTTTGGCCCCGCAAGCGCAGGCCAGGCGCGTCATTTCTGCGAGGCCTCGCGTAATCAGCGCGGCGGTGGGATTGTGCCCCAGCCCCAGCCCTTCCACCACGCCGGCGGCGACGGCAATCACGTTCTTCACCGACCCACCCAACTCCACTCCCACCACGTCGCTCGAAGTGTAAAGACGCAGCGCCCGCGAAGCAAACTGGCGCTGCACCTGTTGCGCCGCGTCGCGGTCGTCAGAGGCCACCACCACGGCGGTGGGATCGCCGCGCATGACTTCTTTGGCAAAACTGGGACCGGAGAGCGCGCACAGGCGGGGTGGGAAGGATGGGCCCACCACGCTGCGGATGACTTCAGTCATGCGCATTAAGCGGCCGGTGTCCAGTCCTTTGGTGGCGCTAACGAAAATCATCTCGGGGCGCAGGTGCGGGAGCATTTGCTGGTAAATCGTCGCGCAAACATGCGAGGGGATAACGGTAACGACAATATCCGCCCCCGCCAGCGCTTCCCCCAGATTGCCGGTGGCGGAAAGGTTTTCCGGCAGCTTGATTCCGGGCATGAACAGAGTGTTTTCGTGCCTCGCGCGGATGCTCTCCACCACCTCCGCCTCATAAGCCCAAAGCGTCACGGTGTGGCCCAATTGCGCGAAAGTCGCCGCCAAGGCCGTGCCCCAGTTACCCGCGCCGATGGTGGCGATTTTTTTCATGAAGAACTGTCCGTGGTCCGTTGCATTGGTGATTGGCGATTGGTGAATGGTGATTTGCGGATCTTTCTGGGGTCTCGGACAAGGGCAAGATCACAATGAGCAATCACCAATCACAAATCACCAATCACCAATTACGGACTCCTGACTCCTGACTCCTGTCTCCTGACTCCTGACTCCTGACTCCTGTCTCCTGACTTCTTTTTCCCCACCTTACTCTCCGTTCCCGCGAGCAGCCTGCCAATGTTCGCATGGTGCATGGCGATAATAATCACCGCGCCGCCCGCCGCGCCGAGCACAATCGGCAGGGGTGGGTGCTTCATAAAATAAACCAGGAGCGGAAACGCCGCCGTGGCGACGATCGAACCCAGGGAAATGTACCGCCAAATTGCCACGACGATGGCGAAGATCGCCAACGCCAGTGCCACCTGCAGGGGAGCGAGGGCAAGGAAGACTCCCACGCCGGTGGCAACGCCTTTGCCTCCGCGGAATTTCAGCCAGACGGGGAAGCAGTGGCCCAGAATCGCTGCCACCGACGCCGCGGCAATCCACCGAGGGTCTCCGGAAGTCAGGCGGGATGCTAACAGCACAGCCACGGTCCCTTTCCCCACGTCCAGGATAAAGGTAGCCACGAATCCGATAATCCCGAGGTTCCGCATCACGTTGGTGGCGCCCGTGGAGCCGCTGCCCGTGCTGCGAACGTCAACCCCTTTTTGCCAACGGACAATGAGGTATCCGAAGGGAATTGAGCCCAACAAGTAAGCGAACAAAGGAGTGAGAGGGCCGTGCATGGATTTTTCCGGATTAGGAAACTCGAAACTCGAAAATCGAAAATCGCCATGAGTTTCGAATTTCGAGTTTCGAATTTCGAGTTTCGTTTTTCCAATTTCGATTTTCGAGTTTCGGCTCTTTCAACTCCGCGGAAAGCGCATCACTTTCCGGTACTGCGCGCCCTGCGGTGACAATTTACTTTCAAACAGGAAAAATTCCGAGGCTTCAAAGCTCCCGAGCGATGTGGTGGCCTGTCCGGCCACTGCCGCCGCCAGCGCTGGCTGGGGGCGCGGCACTTGGAAGCGCGCCAGAGTCAGGTGGGGCGCGAAGGCTCGGTCCTCGCGCGCAAAGCCGATTTTTTCCATGCGGTTTTCGACCCGCGCGGCGAGTTCCGCGAGCGCCGGGGGCGCCGCGACGCCGGCCCAGAACACGCGCGGCCGTTGCGCATGGGGGAAAAAACCGAACCCGCTCACTTCCACGGAGAAGGGTTCGAGCGAGCCGATTTGAGCCAACGCTTCCACCACCTGCTTGGTTTGCGCGTCGGAGATTTCGCCCAGAAATTTGAGGGTCAGATGAATGCCCTCCGGCCGCGTCCAGCGCGCGTCCCGGCAGGCGCTGCGGAAACCGTGCTGCGCTTCCGCCAGCGCGGCACGAACGGGTTCAGGCAGGTCAATGGCAATGAAAGCGCGCATGTTGAAAAACCGGGATCAGGGATTAGGGGTTAGGGATTCGGGGTTAGGAATTCGGAACCATTCTCCACCTACGCCGAGTTGCCGGTTTCGAGGAGGGAACCGTTTATATGCCGAATCCGGACCCCGAATCTCAAATCTCAAATTCCAGATTCCAAATTCCCTAACCCCTAACCCCCAATCCCTAATCCCTAATCTCGAATTCTCCTCCGCACCATTTCCAAGGCCATCTGGCTGGCCCAATGGCGCACCCGGTCCCGTGAGCCGGGAAAATGAAACTCCCGCACTTGCGTTCCGCGCTCGTCGGCGAGGGCGATGAAAACCAATCCCACCGGCTTCTCGCTGCTGCCCCCCGTGGGGCCGGCAATTCCGGTGATGCCTACTCCGATGGACGCGCCCGCGCGGGCGCGCACACCTTCGGCCAGCGCCTGGGCGACGGGTTTGGAAACGGCGCCGTGCGCTTGGATGAGGTCGGCCGGAACTCCCGCCCATCGGGTTTTCATCTGGTTGGTGTAGCAGACGGCGCCGCCCAGGAAATAGCTCGAGCTTCCGGAAATGCGCGTCAGGCGTTCGGCCAGCAATCCGCCCGTACAACTTTCCGCTACGGCCAAGGTCTTCTGCCGCATCACCAGATACATCCCCACGACTTCTTCCAAGCTCTCGCCTTTGGTGGAGTAGACGTGGTCGCCGAGCGCCAACTCGATTTTGTCGCCGAGTTCGGCCAGCAGCCCTTCCGCATCCTTTTCCGTTGCCGCCCGCGCGCGCAAGTGGACTTCAATCGTGCCGAGCGAGGCGAGGATCGTGGTGGCAGGGTTTGAATAAGAGTGATAGAGCGGGGCTATGAGTTGGTCGACTTCCGATTCCGGCAGTCCCACCACTTTGTAAACACGCGTCTTGATTCGCGCACCGGAAGCCACGCGTTCCAGCCGCGGAATACAGGTGGCATCGAACAGGGGTTCGAGCTCGCGCGGTGGCCCGGGCAACAGCACTACGATGTTGCCCTGGTGTTGAATCCAGATTCCCGGCGCCGTGCCGTTGCGATTCTCCAGCCACTCGCCACCCTCCGGCACCAGGACTTGCCGAAGGTTGTTTTCCGCCATGGCCCGGCCCATGCGCGCAAAGCGGTCCTCGAGGCGCCGGCGCAGCTCCGGGACTTCGTGCAGAGGACGGCCAAGAATTTCCGCCACCACGTCGCGGGTCAGGTCGTCTTCCGTCGGTCCCAGTCCGCCGGTCAACACGACGAGGGGTGAGCGCTCGAGCGCCGCGCGCAGCACCGCCCCCAGGTCCTCCTTCGAGTCCCCCACAATGGTCTTAAATCGCACCAGGATTCCCAAACCGTTGAGTCGTTCGGTGAGGAAAAGGGAGTTGGTATCGGTGTGTTGGGGGGTCAGGAGTTCAGAACCGACGGCGATGATTTCGGCGTCCATGTTGAGCGATCAGCTATTTCACCAGCGGCATCCCCTCAATGCCCAGGGGGAGATCGACCAGTGAACTATTGGTGGCGAGAATCAACGATCCGCGGCGGCCGAAGGCCAAGCCCACCAGGTCATACCCGGAGACGACCAATTCCGCCTGGGCGCTCGGCGTCAAGCGCACCACACCGCGATTACCCGCCAGCGAGGCCGTTACATAAAGATTGCCCTCGATGTCGAAGGCCATTCCTTGCGGCCGTCCCAGGCCGCGATAAAAGGACGAGACCTCACCTGCCGGGGAGACGCGCAGCACGTGATCGTAACTGGAAGTCGTGGGCCCCGTCACATAAAGGTCGCCCGCATTGCTGAAGGCCAAATGATAAGCCGCCACACTGGGCTCGATGGTGGCGAAAACAAATATCTGGCGGTCCGGGCTGATCTTAAAGATCGTGCCCGTGCGGTCACCCACGTAGAGATTTTCATCGCGGTCGAAGGCGATTCCGGTCGCCACACCCATCCCCTGCGCATAGGCGGAGCGTTGCCCGCCGGGCGTTACCCTGTAAATCGACCCTTCCATGCGGCTCGACACGTAGAGGTTCCCTTCGTGGTCGAAGGCAAGCCCCGTGGCGTTCATGACCTCGCTCAAGAACGGGCGCATGACCCGATTCAAATCGATCTTGAACACCGAAGTCGTAACCTTCTGTCCGCGCGTGCCGCTAAAGGTGGAAAAAATGTTGCCTTGGGGATCCAAGGCGGGATTGGCCACAGGATGCAGGTTTTGAGCGATGGTTACGCCTACCGCGACGGAGGCGGGCGCGCTCAAACCCGCCCCGGTTTCCACCGTCAGGTTCCGGCTGATGACGTCCTCAGGGACACGAACAATCAGGCGGCTTGATGAACTCAAGAGCACGCTGCCGGGCTGGTCCCCAAATCGCACTTGCGGGCGGCGGCCGTCCTCCGCCAGACCGCGGCCCCGGAGCACGATCTCTCCCCCAGGTATCGCAGCACGTGGGCTGAGGCCCGTGATTTGCGGCCGGTTCTTTCCTGTAATCGCGGGCTTGTCGAGAGGGAGCCCCCGCTTATCAGTTTCCTTGCCCCCCGGTTTTTCCGCCGAGGGTTCTGGCTTTTCCGTTTTTTTCCACAAGCTCATCGGTTGACCAATCCTATGACGGCCAGCACGGCCAAACTGTACAAGCCCGCAACAACATCATCTAACATGATACCCCAGCCGCGCGGAATTCGCTCGGCTTGTCGAGCCGGAAAAGGTTTTACAATATCGAACGCGCGGAACAACAGGAAACCGCCCACCAGCCATTTCCAGGTGGCATGGGGAAGCAGCAGGAAGGTGAGCATCTGGCCGACCACCTCATCCACTACCACTTGGCTGGGGTCGGCGCGCCCAAAAAACTCTTCCGCTTCACCCGCTGCCCAAACGCCCAGGGCGAATAACGCCATGGAAGACGCCGCCAGAACGGCAATCGCCGCGGGGCGGTGCAGGGGCAATAGCCCCAAGCCTGCCACCACGGCCACTCCCACCAGGGATCCGGCGGTTCCGGGGGCGATGGGAAAGTAGCCTGCGCCCCCCGCGGTGGCGATCCAAATGGCCGGTCCCGCCCGCCGTTCAGTCACGCTCCCCCTTGGTGTCCGTGGTACTTTCCTCCTCCGCATTCTCTTCGTCGGGATCAAGCGGGGCCGGGATGCGGTAGCGTCCCTCCAACCAGTGATCCAGGTCGATCAGCTTGCATCGCTCGCTGCAAAAGGGACGGAACGGATTTCCTTCCCGTGCAACGCTCGCCTTGCAGATGGGGCAGCGCATAATACTACTTGTCGCCGGGCTTTAGTCCGGCATGCCGCCCCTTCGGCTCCGCTCAGGGCAGGCTCTAAAGTGGGGCGCTGCACTTCAGGGCATCGGCGCAGCCAAGGGCGATTGAATTTGCACCAGCGTGCCCCCCGCCGGCATCAGGTTTACTGGCTGCAGCCTCTCAGCAAAGACCTGCTCCTCCAGCCGCGCCACCAGATCATAATCGCCCGCTTCGGTGATCGTCGCGCAGCGAAAATCCCCCGGCTGCGGCGTGGGCCCCGCGATGTCATTGATGAGGATGCAGCCGTCGATGCCGGGCGCCTGCCGCTCGCTGCGGCCTTGATAGAGTAACTCGGTTTCTTCCGAGAGGCCTTCCACCAGCACCGGCAGCGATGTTCCCACCATCCGCCGAAGTTTGCGGCGCGAAATCTTTCGCTGCAAGGCCATGAGTTGCTTCTGCCGGCGGCGAGCGGTGGACGCCGGCACTTGATGCGGCAATTCGAAACTCCGGCTGCTTTCCTCGTTGGAATACAGGAAAACGCCCAGGTGGTCAAACTCTGCCGCCGCGACGAAATCCAGCAGAGCCTTGAAATCATCCGTGGTTTCGCCGGGGAAGCCGACAATGAACGACGTCCGCAGCGCCACGCCGGGAATGGCGGCGCGGATTTTCTCCAGCAAGCGCAGAAACTGCCGGCCATTCGAACCGCGCTTCATCAGCTTCAGGACGCTCGCGCTCGCGTGCTGCAATGGAATGTCGAAATACTTTGCCACCTTGGGAGATTCCGCCACCGCCGCGATCAGCGCGTCGGTTACCCGGTTGGGGTAGCAGTAGAGAAAGCGCACCCAGACGAGATCCGGAATCCTGCCCAGCTCGCGCAGCAGCGCCGGCAATCCGTCGCGGAGGCCCAAGTCCTCGCCGTAACTGGTGGTGTCCTGCCCGACAATGGTGATTTCGCGCACTCCCTGCCTGGCCAGGTTTTCCGCCTCGCGAATCACCGAGGCGAAGCGCCGGGAACGAAATGCGCCACGCATTTGCGGAATCACGCAGAACGTGCAGGGATGGTCGCAACCCTCGGCAATTTTCAAATACGCGGAATAACTCGGGGTGGAGAGCACGCGCGGCGTGAACTCATGGTACAGGTAGGGCTCTGCGGGCGCGCCCACGGGCTGGGGCTTTTCCGTGCAAGCCACCAGCACCCGTTCCAGCTCATTCGTGCCGATCACGTAATCGACTTCCGGAATCTGTTCCTGAATCTCCCGCCGGTAGCGCTCCACCAGGCAGCCGGCCACCACCAGTTTCTTGGCGGCGCCGAATTTCTTGTATTCGGCCATTTCCAAAATGGCGTTGATGGACTCCTGCTTGGCGGGTTCGATGAAGGCGCAGGTATTGACGATGATGACCTCAGCCTGGTCGGGGTGCGAGGTTAGCTCGTACCCTTGCTGCGCCAGGATGCCCAGCATCACCTCGCTGTCCACAAGGTTCTTGGGACAGCCCAGACTTACCATTCCGACTTTGGGCATAAGGTTTCTGCTTCGCGCCAGTCCCTGAAATACTTGGTCACATAAAATCTTAGCACAAGTCGGAAGAACTCGGGGTTAGGGGTTAGGAAGAGCCGGGGTTAGGGATTAGGGGTTCGGGGTTAGGGAAGTAAGTCCTCGAATCTCGTCTCCCGAATCCCGTGTCCCGAACCCCTAACCCCGAATCCCTAACCCCTAATTCCCAACCCGCTGCCAAGTAAGTACCAAGTCTTCCGATGAGGCGGCGATGAAGCGACTGTCGGAGGAGAAGGCCACGTCCAGCAGCGGTTGCTGGCTTTCCTGGAGGGTTTGCAGCAACGCGCCATCTTCCGCGGACCACACGCGCAACGTATGGTCCTCACCGGCGGAGGCGATCCATTTGCCATTGGGTGAGAACTCGGCACGGTGCACGGGTCCGTGGTGACCGGCGAGCGTTTCGAGGAGCTTCCAATCGCCCGCCGAGAAGACGCGCACCTTGCCATCCTCACATGTGGTCACTACCTTTTGCGCGTCGCGCGAGAAGGCCATGCTCAGGACGGTGCCTTCGTGCCCGCGCAGCGCGTCCACAAACTTGTGGGTTTTCAATTCCACCACCGTGGGGTCAGCGCTGGAAGTGGTCTGAATCTGCCCCAGAAGCAGCCAGTGGCCGTCCGGAGAAAGGTCGTAGAGGTTGGGAATATGGGTCAGGTCGGGAATGGTGATCCTTCCCCCTTGGCCCGTCCGAGGATTCCACAGGTCAAAGTTGCTATCTTTGTAAAGAACCAGGTAGCCGATCATCGGGAAAAAGCGCGCCGGACTGAACCCCCCTTTGGGGCCTACGGCGTCCAGCTTTCCTTCGATATGATCCCCATCGATGTCCCACTGGAAGGCCAACAGGGGAGTGGGCGACACCCGCTGGCCTTTGGCATGGAACTCACCGTTGGCGAGCAGGAAAAGTTGATGGGGGGATAGGAAATTGGCGGAGTGGATTTCCAAGTCCTGGATATCAGGTAAGCGCGGTTTTAAAACCTTTTGGACTTCATTGGTGCGCAGGTTCATGACCAGCACTTTGTCATCCGCGGCGACGGCGAGCAGGGAAGAGTCGGGCGAGAAAGCGCCATCCGATGAATACTTCAAAGCCAGGTGGCCTTCCATGTGGCCATGGCTGACCCACACGGCGCCCGTGGGTGGCGACTCCACGGTTTCGACTTGGGCGCGCAGAATGCCGGGGAGCACGAGCAGGGCAACGCTGAGGAAGAGGGTGATAAATCGAAACTGGAAACTGGAAACTGGAAGCTGGAAATTGGAAACTGGAAACTGGAAATTGGAAACTGGAAACTGGAAACTGGAAATCCGAAACTCAAAGCTCGGGGTATAGCTTGCAACTTTCGAATTTCGAGTTTCCAATTTCCAGTTTCCAGTTTCGATCTTCGGCTTTTGCTCGAAGTTAGACAAGCTCCCCCTTAGAAATGCGGTGGACCAACTCGCGGTCCGCTTCAAGAAAGTTGTACTCCGGCAGTTTGGCGCGCGGCGCCCACTCGATGGCTTCAAACACCCGGTTGCGAACCTCGCCGCGGTAGCCCGCCATCGCGAAGAAGACGACTTCCACATAGCGGTCGGGGTAGCGGTGGCGGCGACGGAAAATTTCCCCGCCAACTTCCGCCTGAATCACCAGTTCCTCTTCCAACTCCCGCCGCAGCGCGGCCGGCAATTCTTCTCCGTCCTCCACCTTGCCGCCGGGAAATTCCCACTGTAGGCCGTAGGCGTCGGAGCGCCGCCGCTGGCAAATCAGGATGCGGTCCCCCTCGAGTATGATGCCGGCGACGACCAGAATGGGTTTCTGCTCTGTCATCAAGGAATGAGATTGTAGCAGAGGAAGCGCCTGGCAGGGCGACCGAGCCCAAAAAGAAAGTCAAGAGGGGAATGGTAAAAAGCGAAAGGCCCTTGCGAGAGTTGTCAATATTGGCGCTGAGAGCTGCTAGCCACTGACCACTAATCACTATCCACCGCCCTATTCATACCTCAACGCCACCATAGGATCGACCTTCGTTGCTCGCTGGGCGGGGATATAGCACGCGACCAACGACACGCAAATTAATAGGATGGCCGTACCCACGAATGTTATGGGATCAGTAGGGCGGATTTCATAAAGCATGTTGGTCAACACGCGCGAGAGTGCAAACGACGCGGCCAAGCCCAAGACCCCTCCCGACATCGCCATCGTCAATCCTTGTCCCACGACCTGCTTAAATACATCATGTTGGGAGGCTCCCAATGCCATCCGGACTCCGAATTCGTGCGTCCGTTGCGCGACGCCATACGACACCACTCCGTAAATTCCCACCAGAGCAAGCACCAACGCGAGGCCGGCGAACGCCCCCAGCAGAACCACTCGGAATCTCGGGCCCGCAACCGAATTGGATAGAATCTCGTCAACCGTCGTGATTTCGAGGATGGGATGGTTTTTATCTACGGACCAGATTTGATCGCGCACGGCTGGCGCAAGTCTTAGTGGCGGCCCCGCGGTACGGACCACGACATATGCAGCCTGGGGGGGGAATTGCACGCACGAAACAAACATCCCAGGCTGCGGCGCAAGGTTTAGATTCACGTCCCTTACATCACTGACAACTCCCACAATTTCCGCGGGGGCGCTTTTGCCGGTCCATTCCCCCTTAATGTGTTTCCCCAGCGGATTCTGGGCGGGAAAGTAGCGACGGGCAAACGCCTCATTGATGATAATCGCAACGGGGGCGCCAGCCTTGTCGCGGTCGTCGAAGTCGCGCCCGGCCATAAATCGCTGCCCAACTGTACGGAAGTAACCCGGACTGACCCCTCGGAAATCCATAACAATGGGTTGACTCGACGGCCCGGAAGGCTGACCCTCAACGGAACTGGGATTAAAGACAAGGCCGCCGCCTGGCAGCATAGGCGACTTTACGGTCACGCATGCCTCCCTCACTCCAGGAAGCATTCGAACCCTGGCAAGTACATCGTTGAAGAATGCACCTGATTGCTGGGCGTTGTCGAATTTCGCTGCCGTGGGCAATACTCTCAAGACGAGCAAATTCCCCGTCTGGAACCCAGCATCCACCGTGGTCAGTTTCCAAAAACTTCGGATGAGCAGTCCCGCCCCCACCAGCAAGACCGTGGCAAGAGCAGTTTCCGCGACCACCAGCAGACTTCGGGCACGGCGGCGCCGGATCGATCCAACTCCAGAGCGCGAGGTTGCGCCCCCTTCCTTCAGAGCAGTGTTCAAGTCCACCTTCGAAAGCGAAATGGCGGGCAACCCGCCGAACATGAGTCCGACAATCGTCGAAGCCACAAAAGCGAAGGTGATCACGGCAAGGTCAATGTGCACTTCACCGAGCCGCGGTATGTCTTGTGGAGCTATGGCGAGTAATCCTCTCATGCCTACCAGTGCCCCCACCAATCCCAGGATTCCGCCCAAAAGAGACAGAAGAATACTCTCAATCAGAAATTGCCGAATCACTCGCAGCCGTGACGCCCCCACGCTTTGCCGGATGGCGATTTCCTTTTCCCGGCCGGCCCCGCGAGCAAGGACGAGGTTGGCGATGTTGACACAGGCGATCAAAAGCACGAAACCGACAGCGCCGAATAGAATGAGTAGAGCAGAACGCGCGCCGCTTACGACCACGTCTTCGATGCGGTTTACTTGAAGATCCCAGCCTTTGTTTTCCTCGGGGAATGCTTGGGCCAACCGCTGGGCGACCGCGTGTACCTGGGTTTGCGCCTGAGTAAGGTTAATATGCTCGGCAAGCCTACCGATTACTTCACACCTATGCTGCTGGTATTTGGGGGAACCTTCAGATATCGGATGGAAAGGAACCCAAACAGTTGGCAATCTCCGGGCGGACCTGAGAGTCTCGGGCATCTTGAAAACGGAGGGGAGAACCCCCACGATTGTGTAGGCCGTGTTATCCATATCCACAGTCCTGCCAAGCACGTTGGGGTCGCCGTTGAATCGGATTTTCCAATCGGATTCACTAATCAAGGCAACCCGGTCTCGCCCGGGTTGAACTTCCTCGGCAAGAAAGGTCCGTCCCAGTATGGGTCTGACGTCAAGCAGACGGAAGACGTCGGGTGTGACCTCCTCGATGACTGCCCTTTCTGGGTCTCCGGGCCCAGCTAACTTCGCGTACCATCCCGAGTACAGCGCTAGATCCTGAAAAACGTTGGTTTGATGTTCGATCTCAAAATACGCTAGCGGCGAGATGGGATTTTTACTGAACATTGAATTACTCGAGGAAATCTCCACGAGCTGATGAGAATCCTTGTAAGGAAGGGGGCGTAGGAGCACCGCGTTGATGACGCTGAACATTGCGGCGTTCCCACCGATACCCAGCGCCAACGTCAGCACTGCAACCGCCGTGAAGCCGGGGTTTCGACGCAACTGGCGCAAGCCGTAGCGGAGGTCTTGAGCGAAGGTTTCAAGCCAGCGGAACCCCCACAGCTCGCGGCTGGTTTCTTTGAGGCGGGTGAGGTTGCCGAACTGGCGGCGGGCGGCGTAGGGAGCTTCTTCCGCCGTGACGCCTTGCTCGCGCAGCTTCTGCTCGCGCATGGCGAGGTGAAACTGCAACTCGTCGTCCAGGTCGCGGTCAAGCTCGCGACGCCTGACCAGCGCTTTCACACGCAGCCACAAATCGTGAATGTGTTCGCCAAACATCGGACCCTCCTTGAAGGCGGCATCGAGCGGGCGAGCGGTCCATCAATGGCGGTAGTTCTGTGCTATGAGCGCGCAGCCCTCTGCTTTCATCCTTCATCCTTAACCCTTTATCCTTCAGCCTCAGGCCGTTTCCATAACCCGCGCGATGGCCGTGACCATGCGGTTCCACTCGGCGTGCTCGGTTTCGAGGTACCGCCGGCCCGCCGGCGTTAGCCGGTAGTACTTGGCCCGGCGATTGTTTTCCGAAAGGCCCCACTCGGAGGCGAGCAGGCCGCGCAGCTCCAAGCGATGCAGCGCCGGGTAGAGCGCGCCTTCCTCGACGCGCAGCACATCGTCAGAGCGCTGGTGGATGGCCTCGGCGATGGCGTAGCCGTGCATCCATCCGCGCGCCAGCGTCCGCAGCACCAGCATGTCGAGCGTGCCCTGCAACAGGTCCAGCGGCTTTTCCATCTTCTCTCCCATAGAATGCTTATGGGAATATGCCAGAGCGGTCGCGGCGTGTCAAGGAGTTTCACAAGATCAGGTAGGCAGTGGGCAGTAGAATCCGAGGAAGTGGCCGGAAGAAACTTTTGTGCACACTGCATTTTCTTCTTGACAAGGCCGAAGGCTTGGCCTATACTGGTAGCTGAGGATCAAGGCTAGTGATGCCCTGAGAGAACGGGCGGATGGACGGCAAGTGCAATGGTCGATGGCAAGGCAGGCCGACAAATTGTAGGGATGGCAGCGCGACATTGTGTCACTTACTCGGAAATCTCCCAAAGCCGTCAGCCTATTGAAAATAAAGGACAGAAAAGATGATTTTTCCCCGCCCAAAGCCGCTACATAACTGAAAATATACCCACTTATATTAAATTCCAAAAATAATAACTTTGGGGTGCAAATTGTCCGAGAGACGAGACGCCAAATTGTCGCTGGCAGACGCCTGGAAAGGCTGGCACGGTGAGAAATCCTGGGAAGGGCGAGGTGTGGCCCGATGAACCGATTAGGGTTCGAGCTTTTCCGCTACGAGCGCCGCGACGGCTTCCAGCAGGTGCCGGTCTTCGTGTGTGAAGGCTGCGGCCTGATCGCTGTCGATATCGATTTCGCCCAGGGTGTGGCCTTGATGGAGGATGGGCACCACGATTTCCGAACGCGTTTCCAGGCTGCACGCGAGGTATCGAGGGTCGGCGTTGACGTCGTCCACGATCAGGGTTTGGCCGGAGGAAGCCGCCGCGCCGCAGATGCCCTGATGGAGAGGAATCCGTGTGTGCGGGGTGGGCTTGCCCACGTAAGGACCCAGAACCAGCTCTTCGCCCTGGAGCAGATAGACGCCCACCCAGTGGTAGTGCGGGCGCTCACGTCGCAACAAGCTGACCACCTCCGTTAGCAGCGAGGTCCCGTCCGGCGCGCTCGAGATGAGGTTGCGGATGGAATCCAGAATCTCCAGGTTATCCATGAAAAGGCTCCTGCCGATATCGCGTGTCCCCGCGACCTTGGCCCGTGAAGCAATGGTAGCGCGGACCTGTTCTTTAGGTCCGTGGCACTTCGCGTATGGGCAAGGAAGGCCGCGGACCTAAAGGACAGGTCCGCGCTACACTCTGCGCGCGGCGACGATCAAGTCGTGCGAACCTTGGGGCGCAAAGGGAGTGCGGGCGAAGTCCCCCCAGAAACTGAAGTCGCCCAAGCCGGCCTGCGCAGCGAGGTCGGTCAGGAGTTTTTGGAAGAGGGGAATTTGCCGGGACGCCCGGGTGTGGGCTTGCCATTTTCCCGTGGGCTTTTCTCGCGCCAGAAATATGGCGTGGAAGTTGATATGGTTCACGTGATATTCCGCGACCTTCACCAGCAGGATCTCCTCGCGGGGAGTCTCGCCGGTGAGGAGCGGGAACTGGCTGATGCGTTGTTGCCAGCGCAAGTCGTAGTTCAGGTTTTGCGTCAGAAAGATCCCGCCCGGCAGCAAAGCACTGGCCACGACGCGCAAGGCGGCGAGCAACTGGCCCTCGGCAGAAAGACCGGGAAGGGCATTGCCCAAGCAGAACGCCGCGCCGAATTCCGCGGGGAGAGCAGTGGCGCTTTCCATGGTAAGCAGTCTCGCCTCGGCTTTTCCGTGCGCGGCGGTGATGGCGGCCGCGGCGGTCTCGATCCTCCGGCGCGTGAATTCCACCATGCCGGCATCGGCGTCAAAGCCCAGCACGTTGAAGCCCTGCTGCGCGAGCGCCACCACGTGTCCGCCCGTGCCGCACGCCGGAACCAGGACTCTCCCGGCCGCCTGGCGCGCCAGCTCTTCCAGCAGCGGGATTTCGCGCGCCAGGCGCTTTTTCCAATTGATGACCGCGTCATAGTACGACGCGAAATTATTTGACATGAAACACCGGAAACGAGAAAGTCGCTTTCTATTTCAAATCTGCGGGAACAGGAATCGTCACCTCTCCGGTGGCCGCCCATTCCGTGCCGCGCGCCAGGGTCGCGCGGAAGCCCGGGTTGTCCATGGCCTTCACATCGTGGCCGAGAGTGGTTTGAAACACTCGTCCCGTACCGTATTTGAGAGTCCACATCAGCGGTTCGTCTTTTCCCGTGCCACAATTCTTGCCGCTATTTCCGCAGTTGTTAGGATCATCGAGGGCGGTGGCCAAAACATGAATGTTCGGTTGCAGCGAGAGCCCGTGATAGAGTTCGTCCGTATCCGCAAAGCTCACGGGCATGCCTTTGGTGATGGGGTTTTCCGGGTCGACGATTTTGACGGTAAAGGGATGATAGGGCCCATGGCCGCCGGTCTCGCGCCAAGTACCACCCACCAGCTTATCAAACTCATCCCACCCCCAAAAGGCGTTGTCCGAGTGGTGGTAGCACACAAATCCCTTGCCGTTGCGCACGAAGTCGAGCATGGCCTCACGCGCGCGGTCGTCCCACCAGGGCCCGGCGGCATGGTTCGCATCGTTGTAATTGAGCAGGAGCACGTCGTACGGGGCGAAAGTCTCCAGTCCGTTGCCGCGCACTTCTTCGTTCACGCGGACTTCAAATCGCCCGGTGTCTTCGAGGATTTGGCGCAGCACCGGCGTGGTGAGGGCCCATTTATGATTGCTCACGCCGGTCAGAATAAGAACCTTCACTTTAGGCGGGGCCTGAGCGAGTAACGACCCCGCGCTGAAAACGATGGCCAGAACAGTGGAACAAAATCGCGACATGATAAAGATTCCTCCTATGAATAGAGAGAATAATCGGCTACTCACTATTTCAAATCCGCCGGCACCGGGATTGTCACTTCTCCCGTAGCGGCCCATTCCGTGCCGCGCACGAGGGTCAGGCGAAAGCCGGCGCCTTGCATGGCCTTCACATCGTGGCCCAGCGCCGTTTGAAAAACTCGTCCCGTGCCGTATTTGAGCGTCCAGATCAGCGGCTCGTCTTTTCCGGTGCCGCAACCTTGATTAGGTTTCCAGCAGTTTTTCGGATCGTCGTAGGCGGTGGCCAGAACATGAATACCCGGCTGCATCGAGAGCAGGTGATAGAGTTCGTCGGTCTCCGCGAAGCTCGCGGGCATGCCTTTGGTGATGGGATTTTCCGGATCGACGATCTTAACGGTGTAGGCATGATAGGGCGCGTGGCCGGCGGTGTCGCGCCAAGTGCCACCCACCAGCTTATCGAATTCGTCCCACCCCCAGAAGGCGTTATTGGAGGCGTGATAGCTTACCAATCCTTTGCCGTTGCGCACGAAGTCGAGCATGGCCTGGCGCGCGCGGTTGTCCCACCAGGGGCCGGCAGTTTGCTTATAGTCGTTGTAGTTGAGCAGCAGCACGTCGTAAGGCGCAAACGTTTCCGGTCCATTGCCGCGCCCTTCTTCGTTCACGCGGACTTCAAATCGTCCCGTCTGCTCCAGGATCTCGCGCAGCACGGGCGTGGTGGCCGCCCATTGATGATTGTTCACGCCGGTAAGAATAAGAACCTTCACTTTGGGCGGGGCCTGCGCGAGTAACGACCCCACGCTGAAAACAATGGCCAGGACAATCGAGCAAAATCGCGACATGGTTAAGACTCCTCCTACGAATGCCGAGAATTGCCGGCGCGCCTCGCGGCCGCCGGCGCGGGCAGTATCCTACCACTTTGCCTCAAGTGTGGCTGGAATTGTGTGGGCAGGCGAAGCTTTGGAGTGCGGCAGCTTGCTGCCGCTTTCCTCCCCGCGAGCTTGCTCGCGGGGATTTCGAGCGAGAGCACATTCCCCCGCCAGTAAGCTAGCTCGAGCCAAAGCGGCAGCAAGCTTCCGCACTCCAAAGCTTCGCATTCACGGCTGCGCGCTTTCGCTTGCCTTGCCCTGCCAACTTCCGGGATACTGGCTGAGCCCATTGCTGGCGGGATCGGGGAAAAGCCGCGGGCCGTCATCGGGGAGGAAACAACTGATCTGGCCATCGGACCATCGGCTCATCGGGCCATCTAAAACCAAGCCCGTCATCGGCCGGTGGATCGATGAGCCGATCACAAAGGCAAATTGGAGGATACTGTGTGCCGTCGTGCAACTTCTCTCAGCCTTGCCCTTTCTTGCATGTTTCTTACTGTTTTGGCCGCCCGCGGTCAACAGACCGGACTAGACAAGCTGCTTGACCGCGAGATGCCATCACTTCTTTCCACTTACAAGTCGCTGCACGCTGCGCCCGAGCTTTCCCACCACGAGGAGAAAACGTCGGCTTTCGTTGCTAATGAACTGCGGACTTTGGGATACACGGTTACCGAGCACATCGGCAAATACGCCGGACACCCGGAATGGGTCGGTTATGGCGTGATTGGTGAAATGAAGAATGGCGAGGGCCCAACCGTGTACGTTCGCACCGAACTCGACGCGCTGCCCGTGGAAGAGATGACGGGACTGCCCTACGCCAGCAAAGTCCGGACGAAGGATGACGCCGGCCGCGATGTGGGCGTGATGCACGCCTGCGGGCACGACATCCACATCACATCATTTCTGGGCACGGCGAAAATGCTGGTGGAACTGAAGGACCAATGGCGCGGCACGCTGGTGATGCTGGCGCAGCCCGCGGAGGAAGCCATCAACGGGGCCAAGGCGATGCTTGATGACGGTCTCTACACGCGCTTTCCGCGGCCGGATTACGTCCTGGCACTGCATGACGCCGCGTCCGTCGAAGCGGGGAAGGTCGGCTACACGCCGGGTTACGCTCTGGCCAGCTCGACGGCCGTGGATGTCACCCTGCGCGGCGTTGGCGGCCACGGCTCAGCCCCGCAGGTGACCAAAGACCCCATCGTGGAAGCAGCGCAGTTTATCCTGGCGATACAAACCATTGTGAGCCGGGAAGATTCGCCCTTCGATCCTGCCGTGGTCACGGTCGGTTCGATTCATGGGGGCACCCGATACAACATCATTCCCGATGAAGTCCATTTGCAGCTCACCATTCGGACTTACAAATAAGAGGTGCGGCAACACATTTTGGCCGCGCTCGAGCGCATGGCTCAAGGCATTGCCACGGCGGACGGCATTCCCGCCGCGCGCGCTCCAATTGTGACCGCCAGCGAGAGCGAATATACCCCGGCGACCTACAACGACCCGCAACTGACGTTACGCTTGGCAGGAGTTTTTAAGAACGTATTGGGCGCGGAAAACGTTGTGGAATTGCCACCGGTCATGGCCAGCGAGGATTTTTGCCGCTTTGCTCTCGATAATCGCCAAATCCCCATTTGCCAGTTCACCTTGGGCGCGGTTGACCCAGCGAAGCTGGCGGAGAGCCGGCGCACCGGCGTGCCACTGCCCGGGCTGCACTCCAGTTTGTGGGCGCCGGTCCCCGAACCGACGCTGCGCACGGGAGTGAAATCCATGACCAGCGCGGTGCTGGATTTGATGAAGAAATAAGGCGTCTAGGGTTGAGTGGGCGCAGGCGCGGGGGTAGGCCCAGATTGGGGATAGGAATTGACCGCAGCTTCCACGCTGTCGTAAACGTCGAAGACGGTGGCCAACTTGGTGATGGTCAGAGCGTCGCGCATTTTTTTGGTCAGGTTGGCCAGTTTGATTTCAGCGCCACGGCACACGGCGGAGGTGCGCGCGGCGATCAGGGCGCCGAGGCCGGCGCTATCGACAAAATTGAGGTTGCCCAGATCAAGCACAATGCGGGTATTCCATCCCCACTTTTCCTTGATCCAGTCACTCTTTTCGAGCACCTCTCTGACTTTACCGCGGAAATCCATGCTCTCCTGCCCCAGCACCAATCGGCCCACCGGCTCCAGGATGATGATCCCGCGCAACTCCTTCTCTTTGACTTCAATAGCCATGGCTCTCTCCTTGAGGCGCCGGGGAACCGGGAAAATGTTGTGTGTGGGCGGACCCGCCCTCGCCCACTGTTATGATGGCCGTGACAATGTTAAGCAATTGTTACGGCATTATGAAGCTTGCCGTGGGAAGGGCCAAACAGAAGACTTACCCCCCTCTTTCCCCTGCCGTCAGGTCCCGCAACGAGGTAGCTTCCGGCGGACCTCACGCTGGCGTTGCGGGCTTGGTGGACCCCGAAGCACCCTGCTGGGTTCCGCCGACAATGTCACCCAGGATGACGGCATTGCGGATTTGTTCGAAGAAGTCCACCATGCCGCCGGGACTGTGGGGCATCATGATGGTGTTGGAGTGGGCTGACGCGCCGATGTCCTTGAGAGTGTCGAAGTATTGCGTCAACAGAACCAGCATCATGACATCCTTTGCTGTCGTGCCCTCAACCCCCGCCTTGAATGTTTCCACCGATTCCCGCAGTCCGTCGATGATGGCTTTGCGTTGGTTGGCGATGCCCTGGCCTTGAAGCTGCTTGCTTTGCGCTTCGGCTTCCGCCTGTTTTACTTTCAGGATTTTTTCGGCTTCGCCCCGGGCGTTGGCGGCTTCCTGTTCGCGGCGCGCCGCGTTGATGTCGTTCATGGCCGCCTTGACCTTGGGATCGGGAATGATATCGGTCACCAGCGCTTTGACGATTCCATAACCAAAGCCCGCCATGACGCCATCCAACTCCTGCTTGACTGCCGTGGCAATGGCATTTTGTTGCTCGAAGGCTTCATCGAGGTTCATCTTGGGCACGTGGCCGAGGATCACGTTGAAGACGAACGAGCCAATTTGCTCTTTCGGGTCGGAGAGCTTGTAATAGGCTTCGTAAACGCGGTCCGGCAAAACGTGGTACTGAACGGAGACAGGAATGCTGACAAAGACATTATCCTTGGTTTTGGTTTCCATCTTGACGTCAAGTTGCTGGACGCGCAGGTCGACTTTGGCCACCACCTGCTCGATCCAGGGCAGCTTGAAGTTCAAACCCGCTCCCGCGACGCGGACAAACCTGCCGAACCGTTGCACGACCGCCGCCTTGGCCGTCGGCACCGTAAACAGCCCGGAAAAAAACGTGCCAATTCCGAAAATGACAACGAGCACAATGAGAACTGTCATGAACCCTTCCATGGATGTCCTCCTTAAGAGGCGAATGGGGATTCTGTTGTTGCCCAGGAATTCATAATCCGGGCGCAGTGTAGCATTTCAGCAAACAGCCCACAATGGGAGGTTGGTTTTTTCGCCGCCGCCGCAAAGGCATTCTATAATGGGTGGCCTACTCTCCCGGACTCCATGGGCACCCGGATGGTAGCGGTCGTGAAAGGATGGCTTTGTGGACCTGCTCTTATCGGACTTGGAAGTGCGACTGCTGGGGGCGCTGATCGAAAAGGAAATCACCACGCCGGATTATTACCCGCTGTCGCTCAACGCACTGACCAACGCATGCAATCAGAAGTCGAATCGTCATCCGGTGATGGTGCTCGATGAGGGGGTGGTACGCGAAGCCCTCGACTCCCTGTATCAGAAAGGGTTGGCGGGACCCACCTCAACCGCGGAAAGCCGCGTGACCAAGTTCGGGCATCGCGTACCGGAGGTCTTTAACTTCGACCGGCGCCAGACCGCCCTCCTGTGCGAGCTCATGCTGCGGGGTCCCCAGACGCTGGGCGAACTGCGTGGACACGCCGAGCGCATGTATCGTTTCGACGATCTTGAGACTCTTGAGGCTACGCTCCAGAAGCTCAGCGAGCGCCAGCCGCCCTTGGTGAAAAAGCTCCCCCGCCTGCCCGGCACCAAGGAGCCGCGCTACGCGCAACTACTGGCCGGTGAAAAGCCGGAGTGGATTGCTGTCGCGGAAACGGTTGCGGCTATCGTCTCGCATCCGTCCGACGACCGCATTCCCCGCCTCGAAGCGGAGGTGGCAGAACTGCAACGGCAGCTCGACGCCCTGCAACAACAATTCGCCCAGTTCAAAAAGCAGTTTGAATGACGCGCGGGTAGTGATGCGTCCTCTTGCTCGAATATTTCATATTCGCAATGGGGACCCGTACCCTTGCCGTTCCAAACTGGCACGCTCGATTGACAGCCGCATCCTTATTCCTGTACGCTCAACACTTCGACACGGAAGAGCGAATGGACCTTATTCATCAGGAGAGCGAGAAAGAACATGAAAACTAAATTCGTAATCTTACTTGGGCCGGCTTTGCTTCTCTCGAGCACTCTCTTTGCTCAGGCGCAGCGTGGATCGGCGCCGAGTGCCCCGGCGCCGCCTTCCCAGACGGTAACGCCGGAGCAGGGCGCCCCGACGTTGGGGCAGGCGCCGGCTGCCCCCACGAAAGGGGCGGCGACGGGGCCTATGACGGAAAAGGAAGTCATCTCAGAACTCAAGAAAGATGGCCCTGAGCAGCTCCAGAAAGACCTCGAGAAGCGCGGCGTGGCATTTGAAATGGACGCCGATACCGAAAAAAGACTGCGCAAAGCCAAAGCGACAGACGATGTCATCAAAGCTGTTACTGCTGCCGGCCCGAAGGAAAGGGCGCTCGCGGCCAAGGCGGCAGTCGAGGCCAGTGGCGGAGCGGTGCTACCGCCGGCGGAGGCTGCAGATTTCAAGGCGTTGTCAACTGAACTCGACCCCGACAAGGCCATTGCTCTGGCAGAAGCATACGAGGCGAAGTACCCCAAAAGCGAAGTTCTCAGTTACGCTTATTCATTTGAAGCCAATGCGTACCAGACGAAGGGGGACATCGCCAAGATTGTGGAGTGTGCCGAGAAGAGCCTGGATTTGAAGAAAGACAACCTGATGAGCCTCCTCTTGGCAGCTTACGCCATTCCCACCCCGCAGTTCATGAAATTGCACCCGACGGATGGGCCCGATCAACTAACCAAAGCCGAGGGTTATGCCCAGGCCGCTCTCCAGGCAATTGACGGTATTAAGAAGCAGCCCAACGAGTCGGACGATGCCTTTGCCAAGCGCAAATCCCTTTTCACCTCGAACATCCACGCTGACCTGGGTATGATTCATCTGCAACGGGCGCAACTCGGCTTGATGGGGATGGATAAGGACGAACTGGCTAAGGCGGAAAATGAATACCACCAGGCTGTAACCCTCACGGATAACCCCGATCCAAGTGACTACTACCGGCTGGGCGAGGCCTGCCGGCTGGAGGGCAAGATCGACGACGCCATCGCGGCCTTCACCAAGGCCGGCGAGTCGGGCGGGGGCGCAATAAAGCAATTCGCCGACCAACAAATCGCGGCGCTGAAAAAGGCGAAGGCACAGCCTGCGGCTCCCGCCCAGCCCTAGATAAAGGGAAGCGCGGACCGTGGTGCGCAGGAGTCATGACCGGTTTTTCCCACCGCTCTGGCGGAATATTATTGGGCCTGCGGATCGCAGGCTGAACCATCGAAGGGGATCGATGGAATAACCGGAGGGCAACGCCTCTCGTGGCGCATACTTCGAGTTCGTCGCGCTCCGGCGGGAGGGCGTGACCCCTTCCGAGGCGCGGCCCGGTGTGACCTGCCGGAAGGGCTATAGAATCGCCGCACCCGCGCCGAGAGGAGTCAGCGCCCAAAACGCATGGCGGAAAACGACGCCGACCGATTTCAGTGTACGGTCGGTTACCAATTTCGTAACCCTCAATTCCTGTTGGAAGCTCTCACGCACTCCTCATTTGCGCAAGAGTCGGGTGGCCAGTCGCGAGACAATGAGCAAATGGAGTTCCTGGGAGATGCCGTGCTGACGTTCGTGGTCAGCGTCATGCTGACGGATGCCTTTCCGGAGTGGGAGGAAGGCAAGCTGACGCGGGCCCGCGCCCATCTCGTGGCGGCGCCCCACTTGCACTCTGTGGCCAGCCGATTGAATCTGGGCCAGTATTTGCGCCTGGGAAGGGGGGAGGAGAAAACCGGCGGGCGCGACAAACCCGCGCTGATGGTGAATGCGCTCGAAGCGGTGGTGGCTGCGCTCTATCGTGACGGGGGCATTGAGGCGGCCCGCGATTTCATTGCCCGCTTCATCGTGCCCCAGGATCTGGGGGCGGCGGCCCGTGATCTGTTCGTCATCGATTACAAATCGGCCCTTCAGGTGCATCTGCAAGCAGAGAGAACCCCTCCTGCCGAATATCGGGTGGTTGAGGAATCCGGCCCCGAGCATCAAAAGACCTTTACGGTGGAGGCCCTGGCAGGCGACAATCTTATTGCCCGTGGGCGCGGCGGCAGCAAGAAAGCCGCGGAACAGGAAGCGGCCCGGTTGATTCTGGAAGAGCTGGGGAGGAACACCGAATCGCATGGATGAAATACCCAAGAAGTCATCAACCCGCGACACCTTTGAGTCCTTGGTCGTCACCGTCATCCTGGCCATCTTCGGCACCACCTTTGTCCTCCAAGCGTTCAAGATTCCCACCGGCTCGATGGAGAATACGCTTCTGATCGGAGACCACCTTCTGGTTAACAAATTCATCTTCGCCCCGCAAGGTGGAGTGCTGGCGAATTTGCTTCCTTACCGGGATTTGCGTCGGGGCGACGTAGTGGTGTTCAAATTCACGCCTACGGACGAGCAGACGGAACCCGGCGAGCATTTTGTAAAGCGCGTGATGGGCGTTCCAGGTGACCATATCCGAATCTTCCATCGGCAGGTCTTTGTAAATGGGAAGGCACTGAATGAACCCTACGTTCGCCATGAACCCGCCTATGTCGAAGAGCTTCGCCCCGGCGATGACTTCCCGCCGCCCGATAGCGAGTATCTGTCCGGAGCCACATCCTCCTGGGACGCGGAAATGGCGGCTGCGGTTAAGGATGGCGAGCTCATTGTGCCGCCGGAAAAATATTTCGTCATGGGGGACAATCGCGAGCAGAGCTGGGACAGCCGCTTTTGGGGTTTTGTTCCTCGCAGCGTGGTCAGTGGCCGTCCCTTGTTGATTTACTGGTCTTTTGACACCGCTCATGACGAATACCTTCACAATTCGCTCAGGGACCGTATCTCGCAGGTCATTGACCTCATAATCCATTTCCCGACCAAGACCCGCTGGCGGCGCACGCTCAACATTGTACGCTGATGCTTCCCCGCAACCGCCGACGCGTTCGAGAGATGACGATCGCCCTCCTGCTTTTGGGATTGGCGGCGTGGATCGTTCCCTCTTATTTCAGCGCCGAGCGCTATCGGCGCCGCCTCCAGGGGGGGCTGGAGCAAGCGTTGCACCGGTCGGTTAAGTTTGGGGCTCTGTCGTTCCATTTGGTGCCGCGCCCAGGGTTTTCCATTGAAAGTGCGGAAGTTGACGAGGACCCCGATTTCGGTCCTGAGCCCTTTGCTCGTGTCGACCGAATTGATTGCGAATTGCGCTGGCACAGCCTCTGGCGCTCGCGCATGGATTTTGCCCATCTTCATCTGGTCAATCCCAGCTTCAACATTGTCTTAAACTCCCGCGGGGAGTGGAACGTGGAAAGGCTGTTGCGGCAAAGTGGGGTGACCGCGCCCGCTGGCGCCAAGGCCGGGGGAAACCCTTCCGCAGCCGCGGAGCAATTGGACCTGGAGGTGGTTAATGCTCGCATTAACTTTCAAGTTGGCCCCAACAAGAAGCCTTTTGCCCTGACGGACGTCCAGGCGCGCCTGCAAGTTAATCCTGCTCAGCGCCGGGTGCAGTTCCAAATCACCGCTAGTCCGGTGCGCTCGGACCTCACCATTCCCACCCCCGGTCCGGTCATGGCCGACGGCACCTGGACGCCGGGAAGCGATTTGCGCGGTCCCCTCGATGCCCGAGTGCACACGCAGGGCGCCTTGCTTTATGATTGGATTCCCGTCATCGTCGGCCAAAATCCCCAGGTTTATGGAGTAATGGATTCTGACGTTCGCTTGACCGGCTCATTAACCGATCTCACCGCGGAGGGAGTGACTCACCTTGCCCAACTCCATCGATGGCAGGAACTCCCCCCGTCTGATCCCATGCCGTGGACCTTCCGCTTTCGCGCCCAGTTGGAGCGCGGGCGTGAACGCATTCTGGTGGAAGGTTTGGAAGCTTCCTTTGCGGATTCGCACTTGCACCTTTTCGGCGCGGTGGACAGGCTGGAATCGGCCCCGCAACTGGACCTGGTAATGTCGTTGGAACGCTCGCGCCTGGAGGATGTCATGGCGGTCGTCCACCGCTTGTGGCCGAACGCCAGTTCCTGGAACCTGAAGGGTAGGATTGATGCGATGCTCACCATTCAGGGCCCCTGGAAAGAGCGACATTACGGCGGTTATGTGGGCGCGCAGCATGTCAGTCTGGAGACACCCTCAGGTTCGTTCCCCCTTTCGGAGATTGCCGTGCGCATCAACAACCGCGGGGCAATTCTGGCTCCGGTGCAGATCAGCCTGGCTCCGCACGTTGTGCTGTCGGCGCAAGGCACGATTGATCGTGCGAATCCTGGACCTCGGTACGAAGCGCAGCTCACGGCCAAAGGCGTCCCGATGCACAACGCCGTGTCCTTCGGGCGCGGCCTGGGCATTCAGGCTCTTAGAGGCATCGACGCCACCGGCTCTGCCAACGCCTCCATCCATCTGGCTGGTTCTGCCTGGCCATTGGCGCGTCCGGTCCTGACCGCACGCGCGGAAATAAGGGCGGCGCGACTGTTGATCTCGGGGCTGACCGAACCCCTCAACCTTCCTCGGGCCAGCTTGCAAATCAACGGCGATCAAATCACGGCGGATCCGGTGGTTGCGGTTCTGGGGACGAGCCTCTTCAAAGCCTCGCTCGCCCATCACGGCGCGCGCGTCAATCCCTGGAATTTTGACGTGCACGCGAACAGCCTGAGGCTTGAACAGGCGGCGCTCTGGTTCGATGCCCTGGGCCTGCGCCGGCCGCTGCCCTTGTTGGAACGCCTGCCGGGGCTGGCCTCTTTTGCAGCGCGGCGCGTAGCGGCCTCGCAAATATTTGGCAGCCTGAATGCCGAAGGGCGATTCTTCACCCCTGTCTTGAGCTACCGCGGGGTGGTGCTGAAGGATTTTCAAGGAGATTTTGAAATCGCAGGCCGGACGATTCGGATGAAGACGGCGAAATTCGGCGCCGATGGCGGCCGCGGCGAGGCGGAAGGCGCCGTGGATTTCACCACCTCCCCTCCCGTTCTTTCCGCCAAGACGATGCTCACGGGCGTCTCTGTACAATCTTTGACCGCTCGATTTCCCGGCCCGGTGCGTGAACTGCGCGGCTCCGTGAACGCCACTGGAAACTTCCAGACGCGCGGCCTGGCTCGCGAAGAGTTGGCGGAAAACCTGACCGGCCAGATGACGTTGGGGGTAAGGGATATTTCCTTTGGGGATTCCGATCCCCTCGGAACCTTGGCGCAGCAGGCGCTTTGGGGGAAGCTCGAACCCGCGCACGGCCCGGTCACGGCCCCTCCTGTAGTGCTGAACGTGGGGATTCGTGATCGCCGCTTCATTGTGAAACCCACGCCGCTCGACCTGAGCGGAGCAATTCTTCAGCTCAACGGCACGTACACCTGGGCCGGAACGCTGAACCTGAATGTGCGGGCTGACTTGCGGCGCCTCCGCCGCCGCTGGCTCGCCCGCGATGATGCTCCCCAACCCTCTGCGGCCCTCCCTGAGGTTCGCCTGGGGGGGCGGATTGACCATCTCGAGGTCATTCCGCAGGAAAGAGTCGCGAGTGGGGAAGGAATTCGTGGAGGCGGAGGAGTCCCGTAACTTCAAGCCCGCACCCCATGATGGGAGAACACTTTGAAACAAAGCGCCAGAGCATTCTTCGGTAACGCTCGACTGGTTCGGGGCCTCACCACGGAGCCCTTGGCACGGGCCATAGCGGCAGCGGCGCTGGCCGCATTTCTGGCCGTTCTTGGAGCAGCGCCCGAAGGCAGAAGCGCTACGGTTGACCAAGCCACCCGAATGGCAGCCAAGTCCCTGGAAGTGAAGTTGCAAATCTTGGAAAACAAGAACTCGCCGCCTTCCGCGTTCTACCCGCCCGTGATCATTACCCAATACGAAGCGAATTCCTATTTGAAGCTTCATTCCGGCGAATTTCTTCCCACGGGCGTGCGCACTCCCTCGATGAGCTTCCAGCCGGAGCACGCCACAGCCTCTGCGGATGTGGACTTCGATGCGCTTAGTCGTTCCTACCCCAATCCCAATGACTGGGGGCCGAAGGTTCTGGCAGCGATGTTTAGAGGGACGCAACACGTAACCGTGACGGCCAAAGTCCAACCTGAGAATGCCGGATTTCGGATGCAGATTGAAAGCGTAGTGGTGGGAAGCCTGACGGTGCCGAACTGGCTGGTAGATTATGTGATCCAGAATGTTTTGCAGCCGCGCTACAATTTCGATTTGAGTAAACCCCTGCCGTATCCCGATCATGTTACCCAAATTGTGCTGGGTTCGGTCCGAGCCACATTTTTGCGGGGACCAACGAAAGGAGGCAGCAGGCAGTAGACAGCCAGAGGTAGGCAGTAGGCAGAGGGCAGTAGGCAGCGGATACAAGGCAGGACACAATGATAAATCAGCAGGAGAACCCTGCTGAACGCGCGTGAAATCTAATTTCTGCGTCATGCTCATTACCTATTGCCCACTGCCTACTGCCCACTGCCTGCTAATCACCTATGGCGCGTCGTTACAAGGTTTACGCGGCGGAAACCGGCACGGTGTATCAGTACTTCTTCGCGAGCAGCCGGCGTGTAAACCGCCCGGAGGGCCAGGGCGCGGGGCGCGATTACATTTTCGTCGTCACACCCGATCAAAGGCCCCCCTTCATCCTTCGGGTGTTCATTTCGGAACGCGCGCTGGGAGCTTGGCGGCGCGGCCACGGCCGAGAACTGGATTCCAACGAAATGTACGCGGTCGCCAAGATGCGCTTGTTTCATGCCTTTGACGAGATCGAAGGCCTGCGCGACGACTGGTTGAACCTGCTCGTGGATGAAGGCAACGTCGAGCAGTTGCTCGGCCCCCTGAATCTGTAAGCATTTCGAATTCGCTGCGCCGGTTGTATACTGACACGTGGGCTTCATTGGGAAAATGTCCGTCATGAGCAGGTTTCGCAAATTCGCCGCGGCCTTGGCCGTTGTCTACCTGGCTCTTTCGGCCGCGCTGGTGGCCGTTATGCACCGGCCCATCCTGTTTGGTGAAGTGATGCGCCACGTGCCCGGCCCATTGATGATGGTGGTACCTTTCAAGCAGCTCTGGTTCCTGGCGCGGGCCGGAAGGCTGAAGGTGGGCGATCCGGCTCCCAGCTTTAACTTGCCCGCTGCCGACAAGCAATCATCTATTTCGCTTGCCGCCTTTCGTGGGCAAAAGCCCGTGGTGCTGATTTTCGGGAGCTACACCTGACCACCTTTTCGCCGGGAGGTTCCCGCGCTCAATCAACTTTACGACCGTTACAAAGACCGCGCCGCTTTCTATGTGGTGTATATTCTGGAAGCCCACCCCGTTGACGCATGGCAAGATGAAGACAACCAGAAAGACAAGATCTCAGTGGCAAGCCCCACAACTCTTGCCGAACGCTGCGCGGTGGAGGGAACTTGCGCCACCAAACTGGCGATGCGCATTCCCGCCGTCATCGACGACCTCGAGAACTCTACAGAAGAGGCTTACACCGCTTGGCCGGACCGCCTGTACGTGATCGACCGCGAGGGCCGCGTCACTTACAAGAGCAAGCCCGGACCTTTCGGATTCAAACCCGCGGAAGTTGAGAAAACTCTCCAAAGTCTCTTACCCTCCAGCGCCGCCCCGGCGCAGATTTCACAAGCTCGGTGAGGATCATATCGCAGCACGGGATGGGGCATCCTACGGTGTATACTCATAACCACGTCAACTTGGAAAGAAGAATCCCGGGCGAGGCGAGGATGGCGACAATGAAATATATGATTACCGCCTTTCTGGCGGCGGCCGCGAGTTTGGGACTGGCGGCAGCACAGCAGCAACCGTTCACCATCGAACAGGTGATGAGCGCGCCGTTCCCGAGCGAATTGGTGGCGGCGCCGTCGGGGGGCATGGTTGCGTGGGTGTTCGATGCGCTCGGGGTGCGAAATATCTGGGTGGCAACGCCTCCCGATTACAAAGCGCGAGTGCTGACTTCCTACGCTGCGGACGACGGGCAGGAGATCGCCGAACTGGCATGGACGCCCGACGCCCGCGCCATCGTTTATGCGCACGGGGGTGACTTCGAGATGCTGCGGGAGGTGCCCAATCCGCGCAGCGATCCGCAGGGTGTCGAGCAGGATATTTGGATGGTGGCGCTCGCCGGCGGCCCACCGCGAAAATTGGGGGAAGGCCATTCTCCCGCCGTTGCGCCCAAAGGCGATGCGGTGGCGTACGTTTACAAGGATCAAGTGTGGTTGGCCAAGCTCGGTGGCAACGACAAGCCCGAGCAGCTTATCCACGCGCGTGGAAAGGCCGAGGGGCTGCGATGGTCTCCGGATGGCTCCAAGCTGGCGTTGGTGAGTGCGCGCGAGGATCACAGTTTTATTGGCGTTTACGATTTCGCGCAAAAAAGTCTGCGATATCTTGACCCGAGTGTGGACCGTGACCTGGAGCCGGTGTGGGCGCCGGACGGCAAGCAGATCGCCTTTCTGCGTCTCCCCGCCACGCCCGAACCGCAACTGTTTGGTCCCGAGCGCGCCGGCCCGCCCTGGTCGATTCATGTTGCTGATGTGACAACGGGCGTAGGCCGGGAGGTTTGGAAGGCGCGCGAAGGGAAGGGAAGTGTCATTCGTTTCCTTGCGGCGGAACAGCAACTGCTCTGGGCGGCGGATGATCGGCTCATCTTCCCCTGGGAAGGTGACGGCTGGACGCATCTCTACTCCGTGCCCCTCAGTGGTGGCGCGGCGACTCTCATGACGCCGGGAGATTTTGAGGTCGAGAACCTGGCGCTCGCGCCCGACCGCCGCGCGGTGGTTTTCAATTCCAATCAGGATGACACCGACCGGCGGCATTTGTGGAGAGAAGCGGCCGGCGCCACCAGGCCCACCCTGCTGACGAGCGGGCAGGGAATTGAGTGGGCGCCCGTAGTCCTGAGTGATGGGCGCCACATCGCACTCTTGCGCTCTGACGCGCGGTGGCCGGCGCGGCCGGCACTGGTGGAGTCCGATGGGTCGATGCGTGACCTGGCCCCGGAGTCGATGCCCAAGGATTTTCCTGCCCCGCAGTTGGTTGAGCCTCAACCGGTGATGCTGGCCGCGGCGGATGGGCTGAAGCTCCACGGTCAGCTCTTTCTTCCCGCCAATGCCCGGCCCAGCGAGCGGCATCCCGCCGTGGTTTTTTTCCACGGAGGATCGCGCCGGCAAATGCTGCTCGGCTGGCATTACATGCAGTATTACCACAATGCCTATGCCCTGAATCAATACCTTGCCAGCCGTGGATACATCGTGCTTTCCGTGAACTATCGCAGTGGAATTGGTTATGGAATGGAATTCCGCGAAGCGCCGAACTACGGCCCCACCGGCGCGAGCGAATTTAACGACGTGCAAGGATCTGGCCTGTATTTGCGTTCGCGTCCGGATGTTGACCCCGTCCGCATTGGCCTGTGGGGCGGCTCCTACGGGGGTTACCTGACGGCACTGGGCCTCGCGCGGGCCTCCGACCTGTTTGCCTGCGGCGTTGACTTTCACGGTGTGCATGACTGGAATCTGGAGGTCCCGCGCACCCTCCGCGCCGAAGACCCCCAAAAGCTCGAGGAATGGGTGCGGGTGGCGTATGCGTCTTCGCCGCTGGCTGATGTGAAGACGTGGCGCTCTCCCGTGCTGCTGATTCAGGGTGATGATGACCGCAACGTGGCCTTCTCCAACATGGTGCAACTCGTGGAAGGGCTGCGAAAACAGGGCGTGGAGTTTCAGCAGATTGTCTTCCCCGACGAAGTGCACGATTTCCTGACGCATGAGCACTGGCTTGCGGCTTACCATGCTGCATCCGACTTCTTCGACGGCCATTTGCACGGTGGCCGGTAACTGAGCCTTTATGGTGATGCTGAAGCCCTTAAAATCGGACGCCTGCGCGCCGGTTCGGGAGCGCGAATTATAAGAAGGACCGTACACCTCAAAGGCGTAGGTCTGCAATGCAATACCATAAATTCTTGCTTTCATAGCAAGAATTTCCATGCCGGGCGTAGGGCCGAACAGCGCTCGGCCTGGGCCAGCGCTGCTGGCCCCTACATTCCTGGTTGCGGCTCCGCCGCGCTTGGCTACGTCGGCTAATTCTGAGTGAAGGAACGAAAGGACAAAACCATGGGCCAGACAATCTACCAAGTGGACGCGTTTACCAATCGGGCGTTTGCGGGGAATCCAGCAGCGGTTTGCATCCTGCCCGCTCCGGCGCCGGAAGCGTGGATGCGTAACGTCGCGCGGGAGATGAACCTGTCGGAGACGTCCTTCCTGGTGCCGAAGGAGGACGGCTTCCATCTGCGCTGGTTTACACCGACGGTAGAGGTAGAGTTGTGTGGGCACGCGACGCTGGCCAGCGCGCACATTTTGTGGGAGACCGGCGTGCTCGGGCCGGACGAGCAGGCGCGCTTCCACACCCTGAGCGGTTTGCTCACCGCGGAGCGCCAGGGTGATTGGATCGAGCTCGATTTTCCCGCGAAGCCGGAGGAGCCCGCTACGCCCTGGGACGAATTGGTGACCGGGCTGGACATCACGCCGCGCTACGTCGGTAAGAGCCAATTCGACTATTTGGTCGAGGCAGACTCGGAGCAGACCGTGCGCGGCCTCGTTCCTGACTTCACTCTGCTGAAGCAGACGAAAGCGCGAGGAGTGATCGTGACCGCGCGCGCCGAGGGCGGGGAATTCGATTTCGTCTCCCGCTTTTTCGCGCCGGGAGCAGGGGTTGACGAAGATCCCGTAACCGGCTCGGCGCACTGCGTGCTCGGACCGTTCTGGGCGAAACGCCTCGGCAAAACGGAGTTCGTTGCTTATCAGGCCTCCGCGCGGGGCGGGGTGGTGAGGGTCCGATTGGTGGGCAATCGAGTCAAGTTGGGCGGCCAGGCGGTGACCGTGATGCGGGGGGAGTTGGTGTAGAACGGTCGGCAGAGAGCAGTAGGCAGGAGCCAGAAGGCAAGCGAACTGCATTCGTTGTGATTTTGGGGTTCTGATTGACGCGCGCAGAAGCATCCCTTGATTAGTTGTGCCCATAAGATTACGGCGCGTGAGCGGCGAGCCAGGATTTTGCCTGCTTGACTTGGGGCAGGTCCGGGTCGGCGTCTTGCCAGCTTGCCAGGAAATCCTGGTAAGCCTGGGCCGCCTTCGGCGCATCGCCGGCCAACGCGTAGGACCGGGCAATCCCGTAGAGAGCGTGGCCGCTTTTGGGCCGCTGCTTCAACGCTTGCTCAAAGGCGTCGCGAGCCTTGTCCCACTGATGAGCCCTCAGGTACGCGTCGGCGAGGCTTTCCTGCTCCGGACGGAAAAGGTGCGGCGGCTCGGAGTAGCCGAGCTCCTTCTCGTTTTCAATGGCTTTTTCGAAAAGCTTCCGGGCTTCGACGTCTTCTCCCTGAAGGCTTTTGAGGTTGGCGCGCAAATCGAGTGACATGATCCCCAGAAGATTCAGGATCTCGGAAGGATCATCCTCCTCCGGTTCCTCGCTTTTGTCTTTGTCCTTGTCCTCATCCTTCTCTTTGGGCTTAGACGCTTGCAGCCGCCAGAGCATGGCATCAAGAGCTTCCGACTGCGTTCCCGCCGGCTTTGCGTCGCCGTGTTCGATGGCGGCCAAGCCCTGGGCGTAGAGGCTGAGTCCCTTGGCGTAATCCTTGGCGGCCGGACTGGCCGCCTTCCCTTCAGCTCCGAACTCGATGGCTTCACTCTCCACGGCCTTCCAATCGCTGAATCGGATGCGTACGCGCGCCACGCTCGCTCCTGCCCAAACCACGAAATTGGCAGTAGTCATCCCCACCGGAGCGGGCATGCCGCGCAGCTTGGCGGCCCACTCCAATCCTTCCTGATAGCGCCCGGCCTCCGCGCACGCGGCGATCAGATAGGCGAGGTTGTGGGCGTAGTTCCAGTCCTCCTCGGGGCGGATCTGCTGCGCCGCCATGTACGCTTCGTCAACTCGAACGGACGCAGCAAAGGATTGCCGGGCCCGCTCGTAATCTCCCACTCGCCAATAGATATGGCCGGGCATGTGGACCATGTGGCCGGAGTTGGGCGCCAGGCGGCCGAGAGCATCGGCGCTGCGCAGCGCCTCCTCTGGGCGCGAACTGCCCTCCATGGCGTGAATCCAGTAGTGATTGGCGGCAGCGTTTTCAGGATGCGCCGCCAGCAGATTGCGCAGAATGGCCTGGGAGTAAAGCTCGCCGTCGCGGGGATGCCCGTTAGATTTGAAGCCGTTCATTTCTTCCAGAGCCAGGAATGCCTGGGCATCCTGATCGTCCGGGTAGCGATCGATCAGGGTTTCCATCACCTGCCGGTAGGCGGCGGAGTGGTTGGGATCGTCCGTCTTGTCCTGGTGTTCCGCCGCCCGGATGTACAAGTGTTCGTGATCGGAAACATGGCTCGAGAGCGACTTGGCCTTGTCCAGCGCGGCATTCTTTTCCTCCTGGATGGCTCCGTGCCGCGCGGTCATTTTCAGAGCTTCGTACTCGCCCCAGTAAGCCATGGCCGCGGAAGGGTCCAGGCGCGCTGCCTCCTTGAAGGCGCGGTAAGCCTCAAAATCCCAGAAGCAGTGCAGGAGTTTGAGACCTTGATTGAAATAGGCCTGGGCTTGCTCAGAGCTGGTAGTGATCTTCAGGCTTGCGTCACCAACCCCTTGCATCAGGGGTGGCGGGGGAAGCTCGCGGAATTTGGTCCCGGTGTCCGGCGTGTGATGATGGAGCATCGCGGTTTGAGCCGAGGCACCGGCACTAGCCAGGATCAGCAGCCCGATCAAAAATCTCAATCTCATCGTGAGGACCTGCCCTCGAATGGTTTTTTGTTGTAGCGCCCTGTGGGGGCTAATTGTACCAGACCTCACCCTCGAGGGTAGGTGAAAAGCCAGACTTCGCCCGCCCGTGCGCGATTACGGCCGCCACCGAGGGCAGGGTGCCTGCCCTCCAGGCAGGCTCTGCCCCTGCGATTCTGTCATCTGTGCCCGGCTTCGTATCATGCCCCGCCAGCCGCGCGCGCCGGAGTGGGGGTCGGCTCACCTAGCCCCCACCCCGGCGGAACCTGCGCCCGGTCCGACTGGCGGAATGCTGCTCCTATTGCATATAGTCGGAATAAATGTAGTCCCGGTTCTTCTGTTTTACGTGGCAGCTAAAGCACTGTTTCATATCTTTCACAGTGCCAGTGGTTTTACCGTCCGGGAAAAGTTCAAAGCCCCAGCCCCCCGTGTCCGCATAAGCCTTGGCGTTCTTCTTGATAAGGTAAAGGGCCTTGTGCCCCCGAGGCTCGATCGCCCCTTGGTAGCTGCCGATATTGAAGACTTCGAGGGCGAACATCGAGCCATCCGGGTAGGGTGTCTTGCCGCTTTGTAACGTGGGCCAGCCGATGTCGTTCACATAAACATTGTGGAGGCCTCCAAACTGGTCAAACAGCTTGTTCTCACTGCTGAAAATCACCATGGATTTGACGTGTCTCCAATGGCGCTGATCGTTGGGATAAGCGGGATAGGCGATGGCGGGTTTTTTCGGAGCCTGAGCCAGGATCGTCCCGAGGCTCACCGCCGCACCCACGAAGATCATGAGTAGAATCTTGGTACGCGGTGTCATAGCGGGATCCTCCTCGTCGTATGTTGCGCAACTTCCGCACTACGTGAGCCGATAAAAGGCTTTCATGGGCACGCATTCTAGCGCGTTTGTCTTCGCTGCGCCAGTCTTGTCAATGTTCGACGCATTGAATCAGAATATCTGCGTCACCCACAAGCGCGCGAGTCATGGTATACTCAAGGCAATGGTTACCCTGGGTTGAGCGACCCCGCTGCTGAGGGTTAGTGGTCTCACCATGGTTTTCATTTTTCGAAATCAGTAATCAGTTATGAGTCGTCAGTCTGCAAGCAGCAGCAATTTGGCCCAAAAGCAATCTTATTTTTGCCGCCCGTGGCTTGCGGTGATAGTAACTGACGACTGACAACTGATGGCTGACAACTAAAAAGGCGGATAGCGATTGACAGACTGGGGCATTATCTAGTACAAATAAAGGTTTGTAACCTGAGGATTCACACGGAGAGAAGAGTGGGGACTTACTTCGCCAAGGCGAGTCGAGGACAGATTAACTGGAACGTCGTAGACGCAGAAGGTTGGGTGCTGGGACGGCTGGCGGCGCGGGCGGCGCAGGTGTTGATGGGCAAAGATTCTCCCGATTACACCCCGCACGCGGATCACCGCAGCGGTCTGATCATCATTAACGCTGAAAAGATTCGGTTGACCGGCAAGAAGCTCGACGAAAAAGTCTACCGCCATAACACGGGTTATCCAGGGGGGCTCCGGGAAATCAGCGCGCGCAGGCTTTTCGAGACCCAACCGGAAAGGCTGCTTCGCGAAGCGATTTACGGGATGCTGCCCAAAAACCGGTGGCGTGATCGCTTAAGCAAACGGTTGAAAGTGTACGTGGGATCGACCCACCCCCATGCGGGGCAGTCCCCCCATGCGCTTTCCCTGGCGCGATAATTTGAATCCTTCAGAATCTCAACGAGAGCGGAGTAACTGTGGCTGAGCTTGTCCAATTCATGGCAACAGGTCGTCGCAAGACTGCGGTGGCGCGGGTGATTCTGCGTCCCGGCGAAGGCAAGATTGTGGTGAACCACCAACCCTTCAATTCTTACTTCCCCTCGGAAGCCCTCCGTGCGGAAGTCCAGTTCCCCTTGGTGCACACGGAGTTGGTGGGGAAGTTTGACATTTTGGTGAACGCCGCCGGCGGCGGAATCCACGGCCAGGCGGGCGCTGCCCAGCTCGGCATCGCGCGCGCCCTGGTGATTTTCAACGCGGAACTCCGGTCGCGTTTGCGCCAAGGCGGTTTCCTGACGCGTGACCCACGGGCCAAGGAACGGAAGAAATACGGGCAAAAGGGTGCGCGCAAGCGGTTCCAGTTCTCGAAGCGGTGAGGAAAAGAAGGTATCAGGTGCCAGGCGCCAGGTGTCAGGAAAAGCTCAACCCTGACACCTAACCCCTGATACCTGACACCTGCTCTTAGCAAAGCGAGGTGAGGGTTTGTCAAACATAACGATGAAAGAGTTCCTGGAGGCCGGCGTTCACTTTGGCCACCAGACCCGTCGATGGAACCCCAAGATGAAGGAATACATCTATGGGGAACGCAACGGAATTTACATTATCGACCTTCAGAAAACCCTTAAACTCTTTAAAGAATCTGCACGCTATGTTGCTGACCTTTCCCGGGAAGGAAAGACGATCCTCTTTGTGGGGACCAAGCGCCAAGCCCAGGACGCCATTGCCGAAGAAGCCACACGTTGCGGGATGTACTACGTGAATCACCGCTGGCTGGGCGGACTGCTGACCAACAACGCCACCATTCAGAAGTCTATCCAGCGCTTGCGGGAGTTGGATGAGATGAGTAAGGACGGGCGTTACGACCTGCTGACCAAAAAGGAAGTGCAGCGGCTGGAGCGCGAGCGCAAGCACCTGGAACAGAACTTGGCGGGCATCAGAGATATGCCAGGATTGCCGGACGCCTTGTTTGTTGTGGACTCCCACAATGAGGAGATCGCCGTTCAGGAAGCACGCAAGCTGGGAATCCCCGTGGTCGCGATCGTTGACACCAACTGCGATCCGGATCTGGTGAATCATGTGATTCCCGGAAACGATGACGCGCTGCGAGCAATCCGGCTCTTCACCTCGCGCATCGCGGATTCCATCATCGAAGGGCGCCAGGCGGCGGAAGATAAGCGGCTGGAGGACGAAAAAGTTGCGGCGGAGAAAGCTGCCGAGGAGCTTGAACAACAGCGTCTGGCCGCCGCCATTGCCGCGGGTGAGATACCCCCGCCGGGTTATGAGGGGGTGACAGAAGAGTTCGCGGTGGATGCTGAAACCGGCCTGTCACCTGCCGTTCTGGCTGCCGAGGAAGTTCTCGACGGCCGGGTGCGTACCCCCAAACCGAAGCGCAAGGTGGGTGGAGATTTTAGACCCAGCCGGCGCAAAGCCGAAGACGGGGCGCCGGACCTTCCGTAGTACGCCCGAATCCAGATGACGACCTTTGGAACCGAGCAGGGCGAGCAGCAAAGCCGGCCTTTTTCGTGTCGGGAGGATTGGATCCAGAATGAGTGTTACTCCGGAGCAAGTGAAGAAACTTCGCGAGATTAGTGGCGCTCCAATGATGGAGTGCAAGCGTGCCCTCGAGGAGGCCCAAGGTGAAATGGAGAAAGCTTTCACCGTTTTGCGCAAGCGCGGCCTGGCGACCGCGGCAAAAAAGGCCGGGCGCGCCACGTCCGAGGGCGTGGTGGGTTCCTATATCCATGCGGGCGGAAAGATTGGCGTCCTGGTGGAAGTGAATTGCGAATCCGACTTCGTAGCGCGTCACGAGGAATTCCAACAACTGGCGCACGACATTGCCATGCAGATTTGCGCCACCGACCCACGCTTTATTCGCAAGGAAGACGTCACCGCCGAAGTGCTGCAACGCGAAAAGGAAGTGCTGCGTTCCCAGGCGGCGGCCACCGGAAAGCCCGAAAATGTGCTGGACCGCATCGTGGAGGGCAAACTGGCGAAGTTCTATGAGGATAACTGCCTGTACGAGCAGCATTTCATCAAGGACAGCGGCAGTGCACTGACCGTGGGCGAGTTGATTGCCTCCAAGATCGCCAAATTTGGTGAGAATATCAACGTCAGCCGCTTTTCGAGATTGAAAGTTGGGGAGACGGCCGCGAAACCCGGCCCTGAGGCTACGCCAGCGGCGTCGGCTTAGGTAAACGCGGCGGAATTGAGCCGCCCGCGCGATCAACGCTTAGGGAAAGGAATGGTTGGGAAGTATAGCCCGCGACCCAAGCACGGTGCGTGACTTTATGAGCCAACCGGCATTTCGACGCATCCTGCTGAAGCTGAGCGGTGAAGCCCTGATGGGCAAGCAAGGATTTGGTGTTGATCCGGAAGTGGCTTCGAGGATTGCCGAGGAAGTTTCGGAAATCCGCAGTCTGGGTGTGGAAATCGCCGTGGTGGTGGGCGGTGGCAATTTCATTCGCGGTGTGGCGGCATCGGCGATGGGAATTGACCGGGTCGTCGCCGATAACATGGGCATGTTGGCCACCGTCATCAACGCCCTGGCCCTGCAAGACGCTCTGGAGAAAAAGGGGTCACAAACGAGGGTGGTGACGGCGATTGAAATGCGCGAGATTGCCGAACCCTTTATTCGTCGCCGCGCGATTCGCCACCTGGAAAAGAATCGAGTGGTGGTTTTTGCGGGGGGGACGGGAAATCCTTACTTTTCCACCGATACGGCCGCGGCGCTGCGGGCCATGGAGGTCAAAGCCGACGTCATTATGAAGGCTACCAAAGTGGACGGGGTTTACGATGCGGACCCCAAGAAAGTCCCCGAAGCCAAGATGATTACCAAAATCACTTACCTGGATGTGCTGGCGCGGGGTCTGGCGGTGATGGACACCACGGCGATCTCCCTTTGCATGGACAACCGCTTGCCCATCATCGTGTTTAACCTGAATGTTCCGGGTAATCTGAAGCGCGTGGTTTTGGGTGAGAAGGTAGGATCGTTGGTCGCCCCTGGAGCACCGGGAGGGGAAGGCGGGTAAGATGATCAAAGAAACGCTCGCACAAGCGAAAGCCCGCATGGCGAAAGCGGCGGATGATTTGCGCGTGGAGCTTGCGGCGGTACGAACCGGTCGGGCTTCCACGGCCCTGTTGGAGCATCTGAAGGTGGAGTATTACGGTACACCCACACCGCTCAATCAAGTGGCCACGTTGGGAGTGCCCGACCCCACCATGCTAACCGTGCAACCCTGGGATCCGAGCCTGCTGTCGGTGATCGAAAAAGTCATCCGTTCCTCGGACTTGGGTTTGAATCCGGTGAACGATGGCAAGATTTTGAAGGTGCCCATCCCACCGCTTACCGAAGAGCGGCGCAAGGAACTGGTCAAACACCTTCACAAGGCGATGGAGAATCATCGCACCGCCGTCCGCAATATCCGGCGCGACAGTAATGAGGCTTTGAAGAAGCTTCTGAAGGACAAGGGAATCTCTGAGGACGATGAACGCCGGGGCTTGGAGGAGATTCAGAAGCTGACCGATGACTTCATGGAAAAACTGGAAGGTCATGCGAAGAGCAAGGAACGGGAAATTATGGAAATGCGTTGAAAGTTTCAGCTTTCCCGCACGCAAACCCTTGACAGTTTTTGGTTAGTTCTGTTACATTTGTAAAGATTTGGCGTTAGCCAGATTACAGCCCATACATGTGTCCGTCAAACGCGACGCTAAGTGGGGAATAGCGAAAGGTTTTAGAATGCCCACGTTTAGTCAAATGGTTCGTCTCGGCCGGAAGCCGCCACGCTATAAGACCTCCAGCCCGGCGCTGGAAAGCTGCCCCCAGAAGCGTGGGGTATGTATTCGCGTTTATACCCAGACGCCCAAGAAACCGAACTCGGCGTTGCGCAAAGTCGCACGCGTGCGCTTGACCAACAGCATGGAAGTCACGACTTATATTCCAGGGGTTGGTCATAATCTCCAGGAGCACTCGATCGTGCTGATTCGCGGTGGGCGCGTGAAGGACCTGCCCGGAGTTCGGTATCACGTCGTCCGGGGCACCCTGGATTCCGCGGGAGTTTCCGATCGCCGTCAAGGGCGGTCCAAGTACGGAGCCAAGCGGCCGAAGGCTGCTTAACGAGTTGTAGGGCCGAGCGGCGCTCGGCCTTGGGCCGAAAGCAGTTCGGCCCTACCAGTAGAGAACGGAAAGCTGAGAACTATTAAATGCCACGCAAAGGTACGGTAGAACGTCGAGAAACGGGTCCCGATCCGGTATACGCAAATCCTCTGGTGCAGAAGCTCGTCAACTGCGTTATGTTTCAAGGCAAGAAGAGCGTTGCCCAGAATATCGTGTACGACGCCTTTGAGTTGATCAAACAGCGGGCCAATGATGACCCTCTGAAGGTCTTCAAGAAAGCGGTTGATAACGTGAAACCGGCCCTGGAAGTGAAATCACGGCGAGTAGGCGGAGCCAACTACCAGGTGCCGGTGGAAGTTAATCGGAATCGTCAGACCTCCTTGAGTCTCCGATGGATCATCGGTTATGCGCGTGAGCGGGGGGAAAAGTCCATGGTGGAGAAGCTTGCCGCAGAGCTGCTGGATGCAGCGAACAATCGCGGCGGGGCCATCAAGAAAAGGGACGATACTCACCGCATGGCCGAAGCCAATAAGGCTTTTGCCCATTACCGCTGGTAATCCTGTTTAACCGGGATGACCTCGAGCAAAACGGGATGTGGCGCCTCCCCGGCCCACGATCCGTTTTGCAGCCGCCCCTGGCGGCCCTGTGGCTCAATTTATCGCGGGGGTACCGGACCTTGATCCATTGAGGTCGGGTGCGGATTTCTTCTTTTTTCGGCACATATGGCGCGCGAAGTACAACTCGAGAGATATCGGAATATCGGCATCATGGCGCATATCGATGCCGGTAAGACGACCACGACGGAGCGCATTCTCTACTACACGGGGAGAACGCACAAGATGGGTGAGGTGCATGATGGCACCGCCGTCATGGACTGGATGGAACAGGAGCAGGAGCGCGGCATCACCATCACCTCCGCGGCCACGACGTGTTTCTGGAATGACATCCAAATCAACATCATCGATACGCCGGGTCACGTGGATTTTACGGCGGAAGTTGAACGGTCGCTCCGGGTGCTTGACGGAGCGATTGCTATTTTGGGGGCCGTCGAGGGCGTGGAGCCACAAACCGAAGCGGTTTGGCGCCAGGCCGACAAGTATCGCGTGCCCCGCCTCGTCTTCGTCAACAAAATGGACCGGGTGGGCGCCGATTTTGAAATGTGCGTCAGCCAGTTGCGTTCCAGGCTCCATGCCAACCCCATCGTTATCCAGTTGCCCCTGGGAGCTCAGGACAGCTTTGATGGAATCATTGACCTGGTGAACCAACACGCCATTGTTTGGCAGGACGAAACGCTGGGCGCGGCGTTCGACGTCCTGCCTATTCCTGGTGATCAGGCCGAGAGGGCACGGCACGCCCGCGAGCAGTTGATCGAGTCCTTGGGCGAAGTGGACGACGGCATTATGGAAAAGTACGTGCACGGCGAGGCGATTTCGGCGGAGGATCTGCACGCCGGCATTCGTCGTGCCACGATTGCCATGAAGGCCTTCCCGGTGGTTTGCGGTTCGGCATTTAAGAATAAGGGCGTCCAGCCCTTACTTGATGCCGTGGTAAGTTACCTGCCTTCCCCCCTGGATGTTCCACCCATTGAAGGATTGGATCCCCGCGACGAAGAAAAGACGCTAACCCGCAAGGCGGATGATGCGGAGCCCTTTGCTGCCCTGATTTTCAAGATCATGACCGACCCCTTCGTGGGGCAACTGGCCTTCCTTCGGGTTTATTCCGGAAACCTCAAACAGGGTGACTCGGTTTACAATCCGCGCCGCGACCGGAATGAACGTGTTTCCCGCCTACTTCAGATGCACGCCAACAAGCGGGAAGAGATTTCGGAAGTTTACGCCGGCGATATCGCCGCTGCGGTGGGATTGAAGAATGTTTCCACCGGCGACACTATTTGCGATGAGAATTCCCCCATTGTCTTGGAAGCCATGGATTTCCCCGCGCCCGTCATCTCCGTGGCCATCGAACCCAAGACCAAGGCTGATCAGGAAAAGCTAGGGAACGCCCTCGCCAAGTTGACGCAGGAAGATCCTACGTTTAAAGTTAATACCGATCCGGATACGGGCCAGACCTTGATTTCGGGCATGGGCGAATTGCACCTTGAGATCCTGGTGGACCGCATGGTTCGTGAGTTCAATGTGGCCGCCAATGTGGGCCGCCCGCAGGTGGCTTATCGTGAGACCATCCTGGGAACAGCGGAGGCGGAAGGCAAATATGTGCGCCAGACAGGTGGACGCGGGCAGTATGGCCACGTTTTCGTGCGAGTGGAGCCCTTGCCGCATCCCGACCTTAACGTCATCGCCGAACTGACCCGCAAGAAATCCACCAACAAATTTGACGCTGAATTGAACCTGCTCTTCAAAGACGAAATCGTGGGCGGGGTGGTTCCGAAGGAATACATCGCGCCCGTTTATCATGGCATTCGCGAGGCGATGGAGAGCGGCGTTCTGGCGGGCTACGAAATGAACGGTGTTTCCGTGGCCCTCACTGACGGGTCTTATCACGAGGTGGACTCTTCGGAAATGGCGTTTAAGATTGCGGGCTCCATAGGTTTCAAGGAAGCGATTCGCAGGGCGAAACCCGTCCTCCTGGAGCCGGTGATGAAGGTTGAGGTGGTAGTTCCGGAAGAATCGATGGGTCCGGTGGTGGGTGATCTTACTTCCCGCCGTGCCCACGTAGAAGGGATGGAGCGCCGCGGCTCGACCCAGATTATCCGCTCCACGGTGCCGCTTTCGGAAATGTTTGGTTATGCTACCGATCTGCGCTCGCGTACGCAGGGCCGGGCGTCGTATACAATGCACTTCCTCCGTTACGAGCAAGCGCCGGCGTCCATTGCCGAGGAAGTTATCGCGAAGATACAAGGCCGGACGGTGGGGAACTGATCGGTGTTGGATAGTGCTGGGTGGTTGAATCTCTGATGGATGAGGAATTGAACCATGGCCAAGGAAAAATTTGATCGATCGAAGCCGCACATGAATGTGGGGACGATTGGGCACATTGATCACGGGAAGACGACGTTGACGGCGGCGATCACCAAGGTGTTGGCGAAGGAGAACCCCAAGG